>Ga0078972_1003507_pt1 | contig 46689 bp, 42 predicted proteins | sample YelNatPaOPGAMG01_FD_67568 | JGI IMG/M metagenome (GOLD analysis project Ga0078972, IMG submission 67568) | Hot spring thermophilic microbial communities from Obsidian Pool, Yellowstone National Park, USA - OP-RAMG-01 (SPADES assembly) (version 2) | ecosystem: Environmental > Aquatic > Thermal... | reverse complement strand
ATAAAGGCGATAGAGGAGATATTCCCGCGCTGTCTTCGTATCCGCTGTTGGGTGCACCGGATGCGGAATCTCTCCAACAAACTTCCGCCGGAGTTATGGCAGATGATAAAGCCGGAGGTTGCAGCCATCCGGGATTCACTTACCTATGAGGAAGGGGAAGAGAGACTGGACAACATAGTGAAGAAGTATCAAGGTGAATATCCGTCTTTTATACGGTGTCTGGTGGATGATAGGGAGGCGTTGTTAAACGTGCTGAAACTACCCCACCGGCATAGGAAGAGCGTGCGGAATACCAACCTGGTGGAACGGATGTTCGTGGAAGAGAGGAGAAGAACCACGGTTATTCCGCAGTTCCTTACTGAAAAGAGTTGTCTGAAGTTGGTATTCAGTGTTCTTTACCGGGCAAGTTACCGGTGGAGAAGGATACCGATGAGCCAGAAAGAGCAGAAACAGATAGAACAACTCAGGGCACAGTTGAATCAAAAAGAGGAAAGGTTTTCTGCTATTAAAAAGGGGTTGAGAAAGGAGGTGGTTAATGCATGAGAGGTCTTTTTGTTTTTACAGGCATTTTGGGACTTGACCCTTGATATTTTTTAAGGAATGTTATACAATAGATACAAACGATGGGAACAATAGGAATAGATATAGGGACAACAAGGGTAAAGGCAGGGATTGTGAAAGATGGAAAGATTATTTTTAGAAAATTTTTTAAGTTTCCAGTTATTGATATTGATGGTAAAAAGAAAGTAAAAGAGAAATTGCTATGGGAAAAAGTGAAAAAAATTCTGAAGGAAATTTTTGAATTTATAGAGAAAAATAATATTGAGATTGAAAGTATCGGGATAACATCACAGGCACAGACATTTATTACTATGGACAGAAATTATAATTTTTTAACTGATTTCATTTTATGGAATGATAGGAGGGCAGAGAGAGAAAGTGAGATTTTAAATGAAAAAATCCCTTCCTTTTATAATTTTTCAGGTTTGCCTTATTTTATTCCTGAACTTATGGTTTGCAAGGTCTTATATCTCAAAAGAAATTTTCCTGAAATTTTTAAAGAAATTTATAAATTTCTTTTAATAAATGAATGGCTAACTTTTAAACTCACTGGAAGTTTTTATGGAGATGATGTTAATTTTGGTATGGGTGGTTTTTTTGATATTAAAAAGAGAGAATTAAATCAGGAAATACTTGAATTTTTAAATTTGAAAAAAGAAAATTTTTCTGAGATATATCCTGCTGGTAAATATTTTTCTTTTTTGAAGGAAGATATCTGTGAAGAATTTAAAATAAAAAATAAGATTAGGGTTTATTCCTGTGGAAATGACCAGACAACCTCTGCAATTGGTGCTGGAATTGATAAAAATACCTGTTTTATAAATCTCGGGACTGCGTTTGTTTTTTATATAATTGTTGAAGAAATACCTGAAAAGATTGAAAATACACAGATGTGTGGTATCTTCCCATTTGGTGGATATTTTTTACTTTCCTGTGATGGTGACTTTGGAAATTATGTGAAGAATTTGAAAGATTCAGGGAGAGATGAAAAGGTTTATCTTTATTTTAAGAAAAATTTTGAGATTATAAAAAGGTATATTAAAGGTGATAAGTTTCTGATTTCAGGTGGTTATGCAAAAAGGTTTTTAAATTATCTAAAGAAGAATTTCAAATTAAACTTAATTTATTCAGGAGAAAATACAGGTTTTAAAGGAATAGAAAAAATAATAGGAGGGCAAAATGGGATACTGGGCAGATATTGATTTAAATAAGGTTCCTGAAATTAAGGTTACACCACCTGGACCAAGGTCAATTGAGTATCATAGTAGAGCAAGCAGATATATGAAGGGCTATTCCTCCCAGGTCAAACTTTTTCCAGTTGTATTTGAAAAAGGGTATGGATATACACTAACAGATGTTGATGGGAATACCTATATTGACTTTTCTTCAGGTATTTATGTTTCAAGCTTAGGCCACTGTCATCCAAAGGTGAGTGAGGCAATTTGTAAATATGCAAAGACACTTATGAACTGCCATGACTTTACCACTCCCATAAAGACAGTACTCCTTGAAAAACTTTCTTCAATCACACCAGGGGACTTAAATGGAATCCAGTTATATGATAGCGGGACAACAGCAGTAGAGGCGGGCTTGAGAGCAGCGAGGATGGCAACAGGAAAGTTTGAGTTTATATCATTTCACAGGGACTTTCACGGTAAGACACTTGGAGCAGTAAGTTTGGCAAGGGTTGATAAAAGTCAGGGGATGAGGGCAGCTGGGTTTTTCCTTGTTCCGAGGGGGTACTGCTATAGGTGTGCCTTCAAGATGGAATATCCTTCCTGTGGTTTATATTGTGTTGACTATATTGAAACAGTTATCAAAGAAGAGACATCAGGCCAGGTTGCAGGGATAGTTCTTGAGCCGATACAGGGATGGGCAGGAAGTGTAATTCCACCGGATGGATGGATTCAGAAGATAAGGAAGATATGTGATAAATACGGAATCTTACTTTTTGCTGATGAGGTATTAACCTGTATGGGAAGAACTGGAAAGATGTTTGCGATGGAACACTATAATACAATACCTGATATTATAACACTTGGTAAGTCATTTGGTAATGGTTTTCCGGTAACTGCAATGGTTATAAGTGAAAGATATAAGGATGTTCTTGATAAAATCTCTGCATCAACAAGTTATGGAGGAAATCCGATGGCATGTGCAGCAGCACTTGCATCCATTGAGGTTATTGAGGAAGAAAATCTTTGTGAAAATGCAAGAGAAGTTGGAGAATATATGTTAAGGATATTAAATGGGATAAAAGAAAGGCATAAGATAGTTGGGGATGTAAGGTGTATTGGCTGTTTAGGTGGGATAGAACTTGTTAAGGACAGAAGAACGAAAGAGCCATTTGAAGAGGCAGGGATTATGGTTTATAAGAAGGCATTTCAGAAAGGACTTTCCTGGGTTCCAGCAGGACATAACCTTCGGCTTGCTCCACCAATTATAATAACGAAAGAGGTTGCAAAAAAAGGACTTGATATAATAGAGGAGGCAATCTATGAAACAGAAAGAGAACTGGGGTATTGAAATTGACTGGGCAAAAAGGATTGAGATTGAGGGAGAGGAAAGAGAAGAGATTTTAAAAAAGGCAGAAAAGATAATTGAAGGATGGGGGATTAAGATGCCTGAAGTTTTTTTACCACTTGTTCTTGATTTCGGTTATAATGATTTTAAAAATACAGGGCATATTGAGTATATAATTGCAAACGAGATGAAAGAAGGTTATTGTGGTAAGTTTATTTTTATGTTTAAAGGTCAGAGATGTCCAGAGCATTATCATAAAAAGAAACATGAGACATTTTTTGTGTTGAAAGGAGAGGTTTTAATGAAAGTTGATGGGAAGGAAATTGTTTTGAAAGAAGGGGATGTCTTACCAATGGATAGATATAATTCACATACATTTAAGGCATTAGAAAATTCACTGATAATAGAGGTCTCCCAGCCATCAGTTAAAAATGATAGTTTTTTTAAGGACGCAAAAATAGGGGTGATATAATGAATAAGAAATTTGTTGAAAAGACATACGAAGAATTAAAAGAAGCAATCTCAAAAAACGCAGTTGTTTTAATCCCTGTTGGGCAGACAGAAGAACATGGGCTGCATCTACCTGTAAAAACAGATGCCTTTATTGCTGAGAAGATATGTGAAAGGATTGCTGAATTAAGTGAAATCCCGGTTCTGGTTATGCCAACAATCTATTATGGATATTCTACAAAAGAGGTTTTTAACTGGCCTGGATGTCCTGGAATAAAGATTGAGACATTTATCTCCCTTGTCTATGATATATGCAGTTCCTTAGTTAAGATGGGATTTAAAAAGATTGTTGTTGTGAGTTCTCATGGAAACCATACAGGAGCACTTGAGGTTGTTGTAAGAAAGATTGCGGATGATTTTGGTGTTTATATGGCACTTACAGTTCCCACTGTGATAGCAAAGGAAAAAATTAACAAAATTCTTGAGATGGGATGGCGTGGGAGTTGTCATGGTGGAGAATATGAGACATCCCTAATGCTTTATCTTGATGAAAAAAGTGTTAAAATGAAAAAGGCAACAGATGTGGATATTTTAAAGATAGATAAAAAGTTTTATCCAGGTAAGGTATTTATCTCAACCTGGGGATTACAGAAAAGTAAGACAGGGATTTACGGAGCACCAGAGGCAGCAACAAAAGAAAAAGGGGAAAAGATATTTAATGCAATCATTGAAGAGTATCTGGAATTTTTAAGAGAGTTTTGATATGAAGATATTTAATGTTGGAATCATTGGTTTTGGATTTATCGGGAAGGTTCACTCTTATGGGTATGAAAACCTCAAGTATTATTATCCTTTATCTCCATTCAGGGCAAAGGTTTATGGTGTATGTGCACAGAGTGAAAATACTTTAAAAACAGCCAGAGAATTATATGGGATTGATTTTATAACAACTGACTATAAGGAATTGATAGAAAATCCAGAGATTGAAATAATTGATATATCAAGTCCCAATATCTACCATTACCAGCAACTTATTTATGCGATAGAAAAGAAAAAACATATTTACTGTGAAAAACCGGTTGTCTCAACTCTGGAAGAAGCAGAAGAACTTAAAGAAAAATTAAATGACTATAAAAAGATTCATCAGGTGGCATTTCACAACAGGTTTATTCCTGCAACTATAAAGACAAAGGAATTGATTGAGGGTGGATTTATAGGAGAGCCGACAAGTTTCAGGATTGCATATTACCACTCAGGGAATGTTGAGAAGGAAAAGCCAATAGGATGGAAACAGGAAAAAGGTGCAGGTGTTTTGCTTGATTTAGGGAGTCATATAATTGATTTAATCTGCTGGTTTTTAGGTGAATTTGAGGAGGTTTGTGGAAATGAAAAAATATTATATCCTGAAAGGCCAACAAAAGATGGGAAGATAGTAAAGGTTGAGGTTGAAGACCATATAGATATAAATGTCAGGATGAAGAGTGGAGCGATTGGAGTAATTGAGGCGTCTAAAATAGCGACAGGGGCAGAGGATGAACTAAAGTATGAGATATATGGGACGAAAGGGGCAATCAGGTTTACATCGGAAAATCCGAACTTTCTTGAGGTCTATTCCCTGAGTGAAAAAGGTGGCTTTAGAAGAATATTTACAGGTGGGAAGTATAAAGAGAGTGACTTTCCAGGTCCAAAATTTACAACTGGATGGATAAGGGCACATATACATTCAATCTATAATTTTCTAAATTCAGTTTATGAAGACAAACAGACAACTCCTTCTCTTTTTGATGGTATTTATAATATGAGGGTTATGGATAAGATAAAAAAATCTATTGAGAGTAAAAAATGGGAGAGATGTTAATAAAAATGAAAATAGAGAAAATTTCTGATAGCCTATTTTTATTTAAGGACTTATGTAATGTTTATGTTTTAAAAGAAAAGGAAGAAGGGATTTCTGTTGATTTTGGTTCAGGGGTATTTATGAAATATCTGAATGAAATTGGTGTAAAAAAGATTACAGATGTTTTTATAACTCATCCACATCTTGACCACATCTGTGGACTTGAAAAAGAAAATTCATTTAGGATACATGCACCGGCTTGTTCTGAAAAATTTATATCTCCTGAAGGAATAGAAAAATACTGGGGCTTTTTAAAAAAATCAGTTCATGGATGCCCTCCAAATTATTCTCCAATTAGAAAAGGAATAAAAAATGTTTTATATGATATATGCGAGGGAAATGATATATTCTGGAAGAATAAACGAATTAGGTTTATACCGACCCCGGGGCATACTGAATTTTCCTATTCAGTTTTACTGGATATTGACGGAAAACAGATTGTATTTTGTGGAGATGCTTTTTATATAAATTCAAAAATTTTTCAACCATATCATTTAGAATGGGACCACTGGACAGGGAAAGGAGTTCTTTCTGCATGGGAAGGAATAATAAAACTAAAAAATATAAAAATTGATGTTTTATGCCCGGGACATGGAGAAGTTTTAAAAGAGGATATTAAAAAACATCTGGAAAAACTGGGCAAGAAGCTTTCACATCTATATTTTTCAAAAGGTTCAATATGTCCTGGAGAAAGGGATAGGTATTTTCAGGTTGAGATTGTAGATGAAAAGATTAAAAAGGTCATTCCATCCGTCTATCATTTTGGAGAAAACGGATATCTTATAGTTTCAAAAAATAAGGAATGTATAATAATTGACCCATTTTCTTCGGATATGGTTTACCTCGAAAAAATTTTAAAAAAATTTAATTTTAAGCCAGTAATTGCGACTTCAACCCATTATCATTTAGACCATATAGACGGGATTGACTATTTAAGGAAGAAATATAAGACAAAACTTCTTCTTCATCCATTGGTTGCAGAGCCATTAAAGATTAAGAAAAATGAAAGATTCCCCTGGTTGCCTCTAAAAGAAATTAAATTTGATTCTTTATTGCCCGAACATTTTAAATGGAATGAATATGAATTTGAAATATTTCATTTTCCTGGTCAAACATGGTGGTCTTGTGGGATTTTTATGACTGTTGATGGTTTTAAGGCCTTATTTTCAGGGGATAATTTTCAGCCACCTTCAAGATGGAATGGAACAGGTGGTTTCTGTGCCTATAATAGAAGTAGATTTAAGGAGGGATTTTATAAAAGTGCAGAAAAAGTTATTAAGTTAAAACCTGATTTAATTCTTGCAGGTCATGGGACATTTTATTACTTCAACAGGACATATTTTGAAAAAGTAAAAAAATGGGCAATTAAGACAGAAAAAATTGTTTTATCCTTATGTCCAGATGGAGATATTGAAAACAATTATTACAAAATTAAATATCTTTAAAGTAGAAATTTTGAAATAAGGAAACAATTACAAATAAAAAATTAGAGAAAATTGATGAATGAGCGAGAAAAATTGTTAACTGTACTAAGTAAGAAAAAAGTTGATTTAATTCCATGGTATGGTGATTTATCATGGTGGTATAATTCTTTGATAAGTAAGGATGAAAAATATAAAGGAGAAGATGGTTATTTGAAAATGCATATAGATACAGGCGTTGGTATTTATCTATATCCGCCATTTTTATGGAAAACAGAATATTCTGAAGATATAAAATTTATTGAGGAGAAAAAAGGAGATTTAATAATTTCAAAAATTATAACACCTATTGGAGAAATTGAATCAACAAGTGAATATCTTGAAAATTCTTTTACTTCTGCATATGTAACCCATTTTATAAAAAATCCTTATGACTTGGAAGTAATGCAGTATATATTTAAAAACAGGAAAATTTATCCTAATTATGAAGAATTTGAGAGGATTGATAGAAAATGGGGTGGATATGGAATACCTGTTGCACTTGGACCAATCTGTGTTTCTGCTTTGCAGACGCTTATAACAAGATGGGCTGGAATTCAAAAAGTTATAGAGATATATATTGAAAATAGGAGAGTTCTTGAAGAAACAATTGAGTTTATTCAAAATTGTGATGATGAAATTTTTAAAATAATTGAAAATTCAAATACTTTAATCGTTGAATTTCCTGAAAATTTATCAGGAGAAATAACTGGTAAAAATTTAATAGAAAAATATGAACTCTCCTACTGGGAAAAAAGAATAAACCAACTTCATAAAAAAGGTAAATTTGTAGGTATTCATAATGATGGAACTTTAAAAGGTTCTTTACCGTTACTGGTTGAAGCGGGATTTGATTTTGTTGAGGCAGTGACACCTACTCCTTTTGGAGATTTGAGTATTGAAGAAATATTTGAAATTGTTGATGAAAAAATAATTATCTGGGGTGGGCTTCCCGGAGCATTTTTTTCTCCTGTTTATAGTGAAGAATATTTTGAAAATTATATAAGAAATTTAATTCAATTTGTTAAAGAAAGGGAAAATTTTGTTCTTGGAGTTGCTGACCAGGTCCCGCCAGACGCTTCATTTGAAAGAGTATGTAAAGTAAGAGAGAGCCTCGAAAAGTATGGAAGATAAAAATTTTAAAATAAAGAAATTGAGAAAGAGAGACACAGAAAAATTTTATGAGTTTTTTACCGCCCTTTCAGAAAGGACAAAATATTTCTTTCATCCACATCCGTTTGATAGAGAGACAGCAGAAAAATTATGTAATGAGAGAGATAAGAATACAGTAAGGTTTGTTGTAATAATTGATGAGAAAATAGCTGGATATGGTTTTTTATGGAATCTGAATAATGATTTCCCATCCCTCGGGATTTGTATCAGGGATGATTTTCAGGGAAAAGGAATAGGTAAAGGACTGATGGAATATCTGATAAATTTTGCAAAGAAAAAAGATAAAAAGGGACTTGTCCTTACTGTCTATAAAGATAATGAAAATGCAATAAGTTTATACCAGAAATATGGCTTTGAAATTGAAAGGGTTATCTATTCAATGAGGTTAAAATTTTAAAAATGAGAATAACTTCTGACTGGCATATTCATACACAGAATTCATGTGATGAGGGTTCAATTAAAGTGAAGTATCTGATAGAAAAGACAAAAGAAAAGGGGATTTTATATTTTGGTATTTCTGACCATTTTCATACAATAATAAACCTTCAGGATATTATAAATTCAAGAAAGGAGTATGAGGAAAGTAACCCATCCTCCAATTTCCACTTTGGGATTGAAGTAAGTGTTGTTTCAAAATGGGAAATAGAAGAGATTGAAAAAAATAAAGAAAAATATAAGGATGCAATTTATGGAATAAGAAATGAAGGACCAGAATGGGCAAAACCAGCAATAGGTATAAATAGAAAGATTATCAAGGAATTGAAAATAGAATATGTTATAGGAGGAGTTCACTGGCCTTTATATGTGGAATATGAGAGAGAAAATATAATAAAGGATTATCACAGACAGTTAATTTTTCTTGCTGAAAATCCTCTTGTTGATATAATTGCTCATCCATGGTGGTGGATGGGAAAATGGGAAGAGGATGGTATGTATAAAACAAAACCATGGTTTGATGATTTTAATGTAATACCTGAAAGTATGCATGAGGAATTTATTTCATCTGTCAAGGAGAATAAAAAAGTAGTTGAGATAAATTTAGAGGCAATGATTTTGACAAAAAAATATCCATTAAAATGGAAATATCAATATCTTGAATATATTAAAAATTTACAGGAAAATGGAGTTATTTTATGTATTGGTTCTGATTGTCACGACCCTGAATATGATATTGATTTTGAGACCGCTGAAAAATTTCTTGATTGGGCGGATATAAAAGAAGAAAATCTATTTATTTTTAGGTAGGATGTTATATGGATATTAAAAAAATTTTTATTATTCCTTACTGTCATCCCGACTGGGCCTGGACTCATACAAGAAACTGGCATGAAAAAAGATACTGCCTTGTTTTAAATGAGGTTTTAGATATTATGAATGAGAATGAGGATTTCAGATATTACATTGATTCTTATATAACCTTTCTTGAACCATTTATAAGGAACCATCCTGAAAGATTTAAAGAGTTGAAAAAAAGAGTAAAGGAAGGGAAGATTGCAATATGTGGGACTTATACAAACTTAAGGGTGAATATGGTTGGAGAGGAAACATTTATAAGGGATATTATTTATGGAAGAAGAATTTTTAATGAATTATTTCCAGAAGCAGAACTTGCTGTTTATGCAGGAAATGTTGATGTTGCGGTTGGTCATCCCCAATTGCCTCAAATTTTAAAAAGAAGTGGATATAAATATTTTAGATTCTGGAGACCACATGCTGCTTTAAGTGCAAAAAATGTACCGTATGAGTTTGTATGGAAGGGAATTGATGGAAGTGAAATTATCTGTTCTCGTGGCTCATATTCCGGTCTCTGTTACAGAGAAATTTTTACTGATAAGAATAGGTTTTTAAATGAATGGGAGAAAGCAAAAAATAGATTTTTTGAACTTGAAGTTGATTATGCAAAAAAGTTATCTCCAACAGGAATTTTATGGATAAGTCAGGGAATGGACGATTTAAGGCCTTTAAGAAGTGTTTATCCAGAGGATGAAAAACTTGATTTAATTGAATTTGTCAATGAATGGAATAAACGAGAAAAAACCAAAATTCTATTTGGAAATCCTCTTGAATACTTTAAAGAAATAGAAAAAGAAAAATTACCAGAAGTTGAAGGAAGTATTGACCCCTGTGATGTCTGTTATAATGCTTCCTATGGTGGTTCAAAAGGGCTCTGGTATTTAAGAGTCCTTGCAGATAAAGAAATAACAAATGCAGAAAAAATATCTTCAATTGCTTCTATGTATGGTTTTAAATATCCTGAAGAAAAATTTGAAAACCTATGGAAGGATATACTTTTATTTTCATCTCATGCAACACAATGGCTTTTTGAAAATGATTTTAATGAAATTTATAATCTTGCCTTAAAAACAATATATAAGATTGAAGAAATTGAAAAAGCGGCAATTAATCATCTTGTTTCAAATATAAAATTCAGAGAAAGACCAGTTGCAGTTGTCTTTAATTTTACAAATTTCTCTTCAAATTTTTATGTTAAATTTTTTATAAGTTCAGTTGACAAAAAACTTGATAAAAGCTTTATTCTAAAGGATGCATATGGAAATATAATTCCGTATCAGGTTGTCAATTATTTGCCATCATTTAATAACTTATGGGAGGTTGAAGTCATTGCGAATGTTTTTTTACCATCTTTAGGATACAACTCAATTTTTGTTGAAAAAGGAAAAACGGAAGAAAACTTTGAGGTATTTAAACTGAGTGATTTAAATAAAATTGAAAATGATAAGATTTCTTTAAGATTTGAAGAAGGAAATCTTATTGAAGTCAAGGGAAGTGGTTTTATTTATAAGGCAGAAAAAGACAACCCATTTGGGAATTTAAAGATTTTCCATCTTGACCCAGAAGGAGTTTTACATATCGGGAAGTTTTTGAAAGAAGAGAAGGTTGTATGGAAAAGATGGGCAAAGATAGAGGATGGAGGTTTAAGAAAGATATTCAGAACAGAAGGGCATATCGGGAAACATAAAGTCAAAAGGGATGTGATTATTTATAAAGGAGAAGAAAGAGTTGAATTTGATATAGAAATGAACTACATTGGTGAAGAAAATATCTTTGTTCTATTCTCCTGTCCTTTAATCTTCTTTGATGGCAGGATTTATGGGGATATACCATTTGGAATTGAAGAGAAAGATATTGAAGGTGAACCATATGGAAAATTACAGGGTAGGGGATGGGATAATATTGAGCGACTTATTGAAGGAATGTTTTTTGCCAAAAGTTTTGTTGATTATACAGATGGAGAAAAAACAATCTCTTTCATTTCCCACAATGGTGATAGATATTTTATATGGGACAGAGATAAAAAGAATCTCTCTCATATAATGCTCAGAAGTTTCAAAAGACCAGAAAATACATGGGAAAAAGATATAACAGAAAAAATAGAGGCAATAGGGGAGCATAGATTCAAATATTCAGTTGTTTTTCAAAATAATAGGCCAGAGACATATAAAATATCAGAAGTTTTAAGAAGCAGCCCTTATGTAATTCAGCGATTACCAGGAGCAGAAAAAAGCATACTAAATGAGAAAAATTCATTTATTGAAATAAGTCCTTCAAATATAATTCTAACGGCATTTTATAAAGAAGGAGATAGATTTATTTTGAGGGTCTATGAAACAGAAGGCAAAGATACAGAACTTGAAATAAATCTGAATTTTAGTTTTCAAAAGGTGTTTGTTACAGACCTTATTGGTAATGAGATTAGGCAGAAGGTAAAGATAGCAGGGAACCGGCTCAAACTCAGATGTAGTAAATATGAAATATTGACCTTATCTATTCAGTAAGACGCATATATTTTAACAATATATCAAAAGCAAAGACAGAGGGCGCTATTATTACCTTTTTACACGGGCATTGCCTTCCCATATGCTCCATATTTCTTCCTCATCAAGTGGTTGTGCATAGTCGGTTAAGAGAGTTACTGCCAGTGCACCACATGCCCATCCAAACTGTATCCACTTTTCCGGCTGCCAGCCCTTTAGGATTCCGTAAAGAAGTCCACCAACAAAGCCATCTCCACCACCAATCCTGTCAAGGACTCCTATCTCTCTCGGTTCCACAACATACCATTCAGAGCCAGCAGACATAATTGCTCCCCACAGGTGTCTCTGTGCACTTACTACTTCTCTCAGTGTTGTTGCATATACCTCTGTTTTAGGGAAACTTTTCTTTACCCTTGATATCATCTCCTTAAAACTATCTATCTGCGCCTTTATATTTTTCCCGCCTGGTTCAGGTCCTTCAATACCGAGGCATAACTGGAAGTCCTCTTCGTTGCCAACAAGGACATCTGAAACATCTGCAATTTTAGTAAAGATGTCCCGCAGTTCCTTTTCTCTATTTTTCCAGAAAGATGCCCTGTAGTTCAGGTCAAAAGAAACCCGTGTTCCATATTTCTTTGCAACCTTTGAAAGTTCAAGGCAAAAGTTCCCTGTTTCAGGAGAAAGTGCAGCAAATAGTCCTGACATATGTATAATCTGGACTCCTTCCTTTCCAAAGATTCTTTCAAGGTCAAAGTCCTCCGGCTTTAATGTTCTGCCAATCTCTCCTGCCCTGTCATTCCACACCCTTGGACCGCGTGCACCATAGCCAGTATCTGCTATATTGAACTGGTGTCTATATCCCCAGGGCCCACCCTGTGGAACTTCCTTTGCCTCAATATCCATCCCTCTACTTCTCAGGTTTTCTTTTATAAATCTGGCAACAGGACTTCCTTTGACAAGCGCAGTAAGAACCTTAACAGGCAGTCCAAGATATGAACTTACGCTTGCCACATTTGATTCAGCACTTGTTGCCTGCATTATAAAGGTATTACTGCAGTGGACTGGCTGACTATTTACAGGCGTAATCCTTACCCCCATACTTGTTGGAACCAGCAATGCATATCTACAATCCTTTTTCAATTCCATTTTTCTCCTCCGTTTTAGGATTTAATTTAATATCATAAAACCCAAAAAGTCAAGTTTACGCCTAATAACTGCAAAATAGAGTGATGGACAAAATTCTGTTTAAGGTAAATCCTTGTTAAACCCCGTTAAAAAGAAAAATCTTAATGTGACTTCATAGTTAGGTTGTTTTTTATCTCCTGGAAAATAGGGACAGCCCCCATTTTTAGAATTTACTACACTTCGAAAATGGGGGCTGTCCCTATTTTCTTCCATTGTGTATCAATGGCTTTTACATATTTTGACAAATTTCTGGGGGGGGATATAATAAGGTAGCAGTATAATATAACAAGATAACAAGTTGAAAAATTAGTTCGGAGATAAAAATTGATAAGTGAGATTAGAAGGGGTAAATTAAATGCAAACGCAGTTCACTAAATATTTACGCGAGGATTATAAGGAGGGGAAAGTATATGGTAGATATAAGAGAAGGTAAAGGGGACTGGAAGTGGTTTGTAAGTGCAAGGTTCGGACTTTTTATCCACTGGGGATTATATTCAATGCCTGCAAGACATGAATGGGTAAGAAATTATGAAGAGATACCGAACGAGCTCTACGATGAAAAGTATTTTAGCAGGTTTAATCCTGACCTGTATAACCCAGAAGAATGGGCAAAGATGGCAAAGATTGCAGGGATGAAATATGCAGTAATAACAACGAAACACCATGAAGGGTTTTGCTTATGGGATTCTAAATTGACTGATTATAAGGCAACAAATACACCTGCAGGAAGGGACTTGTTGAAAGAATTTGTTGATGCATTTAGAAAAGAGGGTATAAGGATTGGGTTTTATTATTCACTGATTGACTGGCATCATCCACACTTTACTATTGACAGGTACCATCCATTGAGAAATCATCCTGATAAAGAGAGAATGAATAAAGAAAGGGATATATCAAAATACAGGGAATATCTCCATGGCCAGATAAGAGAGATATTAACTGATTACGGGAAGATAGATATTCTTTTTGCTGACTTCAGTTATCCTGGTCCTGATGGGAAGGGAAAAGATGACTGGGGTAGTGAAGAACTTGTAAAGATGATAAGAGAACTGCAGCCCCATATACTGATAAATGACCGTCTTGACCTTGAAGATGAATGGGACTTTAAAACACCTGAACAATCTATTCCTTATCAATGGCCAGAGATGAATGGTAAAAAGGTATTATGGGAGTCCTGCCAGACATTTTCCGGTTCCTGGGGATATCACAGGGATGAAATGACATGGAGAGAGCCAGAAGAACTTATAAAGACACTAATTGATTGTGTGAGTAAGGGTGGCAATCTTCTTTTGAATGTAGGTCCTACAGCAAGGGGCGAATTTGATTACAGGGCAAGTGAACGATTGGTAAAAATAGGAGAGTGGATGCATTATCATTCAGAAAGTATCTATGGTTGTACACAGGCACCTGAGGAGTTCAAATCCCCTGATAATTGTAAACTGACATATAATCCCGATAAAAAACGGTTATACCTTCATATACTCTCCTGGCCTTATAAATTTTTAGTTATTGATGGGAAGATATGGAAGGAATGTGTAAAATATGCACAACTTCTGAATGATGGAAGTGAAATTAAAATAGGACTGGACGAGTGGCATAAGAAACAGATAGGTGAAAAAGAGGGAATAGTACTTGTTTTACCACCTGTAAAACCAAAAGTAGAAGTTCCTGTGATTGAGTTGTTTTTAAAATAACCGATGATAATGTAACTTTTTTGTTTGATAACCCTGCGATTTAGAATTACCTGCCAGCAGATGTACGACATTTTAACTTTTAAAATAGATTATAGAAAAATACTTGAAAGGCAGTAGATATGATATAATAAAGATAAATAGGGGATAAAGAATGAGATATAAGGTATTGCTTATCGTGTTTCTGCTTCTTTGTGGATACTCTTTTTCTTACTGGGAATGGACACCAAAGACAGGTAAGTGGATAAATCCGAAGTATGCGGTAAAGGATACACCAAAGGAGCAGTTTGAATGGGCAGAACAGTTGAGAAAGGAAGGAGAAATCAATAAAGCCATAAATGAATATGAAAAACTTTTAAAACATTATCCTGACTCTGACTATGCTGCACCTTCCTGTTTTGCATTAGGCGAACTATATAAATCCATAGGAGAAAATAAGAAGGCATTTGATTATTATCAGAAGATTGTGGATAGATATCCTTCATCCCCTTTACTTCTTGATGCCATTAAAAGACAGTCAGATATAGCCAATGAGGAGCTCAAAAAAGGTTCTGGCTGGCTTTTTTTCAAAGAGCGGAAGGTGGAAAGAGGAGAGATGCTTGCCACTGTAATAGAAAATAACCCATATACAGAAGATGCATATAAACAGGCAATAAAATTGGGAAAGTTTTATCTTGATAACAAACAGTACCAGAAGGCAAAAGATGTATTCTCCGATATTATAATGAGATATACCAATCCATCCGTTCTTGAAGAGGCACAGTTTTATCTTATAAAGACGGAATTCCTTTCAGTCCCTGAGGTATCAACAGATATAAAACAGTATGAAGGAGTAAAAAAGAGGATAGATACATTTCTTGCCATTTATAAAGACAGTAAGTACAGGGATGAGGTTATAAAAATTAAAAATAAGATACTGGAAAGTGAGGCAAAGAGGTATTTTGAGATTGCTTCCTTTTATGAAAGGTCTGGAAAACTGGACTCGGCAAAGTACTACTACAAAATCCTTGTTGAAAACTATCCGGAAACAAGTTATGGTAAAGATGCCTCTAAAAAACTGCGTAGCAATAATTAGTATAACCATCCTTCTATGTGGTTGTGGTTATAGATTCCTCTCCACCACTAATAAGACGAAAATTTTTATATATCCTGTTACAAACTATTCTTTACAGCCACTTGTAGATGTTTATCTCTCTGATGCATTAAGAAATGTCTTTATTGAATATCCTGAATATCAACTTGTTAAAAGCCAGCAGGATGCCGAATATACCCTGAAGGTCAATATTAAAAGATGGGAGAGAGAGCCACTATTTTTTTCAGGAGAAAAGTCAAGAGAGATAGTTATTGCAAGGTTTTTGATAGAGACAGAGATAGCACTTTTGAAGAATGGGAAGGATGTTTTTGCTGATACTGTTACAGATAAGATTTCTGTCTCTTTAGCAAAGGAGTATAAAGAAGAAGATATCCTTGCTGATGTCTCAAAACAACTGGCACAGAAGCTCTATTTCTATATCATTGAGAAAAATGAAAAAACAGGCAGCAGATAACTATATAGTATTACAAGACCCTGAAAAAGCAGAAATATTGAAGCAATCACTTATAGAAAAGTATGGGATAGAAAAGGGTGAGGTAAAGAATGTCTTTGCAGATGAGGTATCTATACAATCCCTGATTAATGAAATGAGGGTTTTACCTCTTTTTTCAAAGAAAAAACTCGTCCATATAAAAAACTGTGAGAATATAAATATGGATGACTGTCAACTCTTAAAAGAGTATTTTGAAGATCCATCACCTGATGTATGCCTTATCCTTAGTGGAGATGATATAAAAGCACCTTTGAAGTCCTATCTGGGAAAAGACGAGAAGGAAGAAAAGAAACACGAAGGGGGCTTCTCAGATATTTACCGTATGAAAGGGCCTGGCGATAAGAAAAAAGTTATATCTCTTTTGAAGGAATATATAAGAGATAATCCTCCGGATTCTTCTTTCCCTGTGGTTGTTAATGCATCTATGGTTTATATTAGAAATATTATAAGAAATAAAAAGCAGGTAGATAAGAAACTACTGGATATATATAATAAACTTTATAACCTTGACTTTGACCTGAAGGTAGGAAAAATAGATAAAAAAGACCTTGATGTATTTTTGTTTTCTATAATTGACCGATTATAAAATCTTAAGCAACTACTTATTCTCCACTGCTATCTGTTTACCATACTTATTTATAAAATGTGCCAGACCACTTTTTTTTCTGGCAGCAGTGTTTTTGTGTATCACTCCTTTAGCAGCTGCCTTGTCAATCATTTTGTATGCCTTTTTCACCATCTCCTGGACATCTGGCTTTTGATTTAATACTGCCTTCTTTATATCCTTCACCATCTTTTTAATGCCATCTTTTATTTTTTTGTTATACTGCCTTTTTTTCTTTTCCTGCCTCTGTCTCTTCAAGATTGTCTTTTTTCTTTTTGCCATTGTTTTCCTCTCCTTTATCTCTTAATTATTTAATAAAGAGTTTTAAAGTGGTATGATATTACCATAAACTAAACCTTTTATCAAGAAAGGATGTCTCAATAAAAGAAGACAGGAAAAGTATGCCGGATGAAAAGAAGATTGTTTTTGAGGGATTCTATAAGGATTATGCGGGAAAACTCTATGGCGTGGCATTCAGGATGGTGAATAACAGACAGGATGCTATGGATATTGTGCAGGAAAGTTTTATCAGGGCTTATAAAAACTGGGAAAAGTTCAGGAATGAGTCCGCTGTCTCTACCTGGCTTTATAAGATAACACTGAACCTCTCCTATGACTTTTTGAAAAAACGGTCAAGGGACGGGATACTGCCCATTGAAAAGGACTTTGAAGATAGAAGACTGGATGAATGTCATGAAAAGGACATCATAAATGCAGATATAGTGGATAGTATAAAGAAGGAGATAGACAACCTTACCCCGAAACAGAAGACAGTATTTATTTTAAAGTGTTATGAGGAACTTACATATGAGGAGATTGCAAGGATTACAAACAGCAGGGTAGGGACTGTGAAGGCAACCTATTTTCAGGTATTACAGAAGATAAGGAAAAACCTGGGAGGAAAGAAAAATGGTATGTAAAAGATATGAAAGATTACTTGTTGACTATCTTGCAGGAGAACTATCACAGGCAGAACAGGAAGCAGTAAAGGGCCACTTAAAAGAATGTTCTAAATGTGCTGGGTTGTTTGAAGAATACAGAAATCTTCTTGAAAAGAGCAGACAGATAGATATTTCTGTCCCTGAATGGCAGGTATGGGAAAAGAAACTTTCAGAGATAAAGGCAGTTCGTCCATACCGTATCCGCCTTCTTAAGCCCGCTGTTGCAATGGTTTCTTTGCTATTACTGATATCCGTCTTTTTTGTGCGAATGACAGATAATGAAAAAGGAAAGGTTGCAAGGACTGGTAAAAATGGTTATGGAATAGTTCTTACAAAACTTCCTTATCCTGAAAAAACTATCCTTGAAAATATTGAATATATAGACGAAGAATCCGCTTCTAAACTTCTTGATGTTGTCCTTGATACGCCTGTCTTCACTATTGATGAGAATTAGAATAGCAAGTCAAAAAATTTGCCCTGCCTGTCAAAAATCTGATAAGATAATAAAGAGGTAAAAAAATATTATGGGAAAGAATACTGAGATAGCGGATATATTTGATAAGATTGCAGATGCCCTTGAGTTTAAAGGGGACCTTGTTTTTAAGGTAAATGCATACAGAAAGGCAGCAAGGGTATTGAGGGAGTATTCAGGGGATATTACTTCTATACATCCTTCTGAGATTGAAGGGATAGGCAAGGGGATGGCAGAAAAGATAGAGGAGTACCTCAAGACAGGAAGGATAAAAAAATATGAAGAGGTAATCTCTGACATACCGGAGGGGCTACTGGAACTTTTGAATATACCGAATTTAGGACCCAAAACACTTCAACTTCTATATAAAGAACTGGGAGTCAAAAATATAACAGACCTTGAAAGAGTAATAGATGAAGGAAAGATTGCCCATCTTCCAGGGATGGGAGAAAAAAAAGAGGAGAATATCAAAAAGGGGCTACTTTTATACAGGGCAGGCAAGTCAAGGATACCGCTCTCTATGGCACTGAAGGTTGTAAGGGAAGTTATAAAACCACTCTCCAGTGTTTCAGAAAGTATTTCTCCTGCTGGCTCTTTGAGGAGGATGAAGGAGACCATAGGGGATATAGATATACTTGCAACAGCTGAAAAACTGGATGATATCATCAATACATTTGTCCGTCAGCCGTATGTGAAAGATATTATAGCAAAGGGTGATACAAAGGCATCTGTAAGGACATCCTATGAAGATTTGCAGGTTGATTTAAGGGTAGTAGAAAAGGATAGTTGGGGTGCTGCCCTTTTATATTTTACCGGCTCTAAGGCACACAATATAAAATTGAGGGGGATAGCAAAGGAGAGAGGGCTTAAGATAAGTGAGTATGGTGTCTTTAAAGGAACTAAAAGGATTGCGGGCAGGACAGAGCAGGAGGTATATAAGACACTCGGGATTCCCTGGATACCACCGGAAATAAGAGAGGACAGAGGTGAGATAGAAGCCGCAATGAAAGGAGAACTACCTGTCCTTATTGAACAGAAAGACATAAAAGGGGACCTGCATGTCCATTCCCACTATTCTGACGGTATAGATGACATTGAAACAATTGTTGTCGCAGCAAAGAAGATGGGTTATGAATATATAGGTATCTGTGACCATTCAAAGACATCTAAGATTGCAGGCGGGCTTGATGAGGATACACTTAAAAGAAGAAATGAAGAGATTGACAGTGTTCAGGAAAAGATAAAAGGGATAAAAATCCTCAAGGGAATGGAGGTTGACATACTGTCTGACGGCTCGCTTGACTATTCCGACTCAGTTATGGAAGAACTTGACTTTGTGATAGCAGCGGTTCATCAGGGATTTGCAAAAAATGTTACAGAGCGAATGAAGTCCGCTATGAACAATCCTTTTGTTGATATCATTGCACATCCGACAGGAAGGTTATTATCCGGTCGTGAGGGATATAAGATAAACATTGAAGAGGTGATGATGTATGCAGCAAAAAAAGGGGTTGCACTGGAGATTAATGCTTCTTATGACCGACTTGACCTGAACGATGTAAATATAATCAAGGCAAAAAACTACGGGGTAATGTTCATCATAGGAACAGATGCACACAGGATAGATATGCTTGGAGATATAGAACTGGGATTAGGGACTGCAAGAAGGGGCTGGCTTGAAAAGAAGGATGTCTTGAATACATACAGGTGGGATAATATCCCTTTGAGAAGGAGGAAGGGATGATACCGGTATTGATGGTTAGGGGAGAAACGGTTGCTGAGGTATGGGAAAGAAGTTTGATAGAACTGTGGGAAAAGGGCATCTCTATAAAGACAGAATATGACAGGCAAGGAGACCCTGAAAGTAAAGATGCCACAATGGTTATGGTCATCAATAACCCGTTTTCAGAGCCAAGGATACACCTTGGATTTCCGGGTGGTATGGAGGACCTTGAGAAGTACAGGCAGGAGGTTGTGGATGGAGTACATGACCACTGGATATGTCCTGAGGAAAAGAAGTGGACCTATACATACCACGACAGGTTGTTTAACTACAATATCCCTGAAAGTCCTGAGAAAAGGAGGATAAACCAGATTGAGTATATCATTGAAAAACTCAGTAATACATTTTTTACAAGAAGGGCACAGGCAATCACATGGATACCTTTTTATGACCCTGCAACATATGACCCACCCTGTTTACAGCGGCTGTGGTGCAGGATAGTTGAAGGGAAGGACGGTAAGAATTATCTTGTTATGAATGTCCACTGGCGTTCAAGGGATGCATACAGGGCTGCATTTATGAATATCTTTGGCCTTACATCCTTACAAAAATTTATAGCAGAAAAGATAGCAGAGAAGACAGGTAAGGAGATTGAGGTAGGCCAATATACAGACATCTCTGACTCTTACCATATCTATGGAGAAAGTATCTCTGACTTCAAAGAGAGATTTCTTAAACTGCTTGAGAAGAGGGAATTTTATAATCCAGAACATACAAAAAGCAGAACGATAAGGAGTGACAGTTCTATTGCCCAGGCAGGATTTGAGTATGGAAGGCAGCTTCTTGAGATGGAGAAAAAGACAGGAAAGAAGGGTGCCACTTTTTAAGCGAAAGAGTGAGACAGTGGTAGGGGAACTTCCTTCTCCCCTCGGGGGAGAGGACTAAGGTGAGGGTGAATGAAGAAAGCCCCCTCACCCGAGGGGCTACACAATTCCCCCTTTGAAAAAGGGGGATGAAGGGGGATTTGAAATCTCCCCTTGCCCCTCTTTACGAAAGAGGGGAATCGCCCCGGCGGTGGGCGACGTCCACCGCCGGGGCGGGGAAGGCGGGTTTCTTGAAAGCACATCCATTGACGATACTTCTATAATGTGATACCATCAATCTATGCGTGATAAGGAACGTGTTATACTTGAGAAGATTGAGAGATTAGAGGAAGAAATAAGATATTTAAAAGAGAATAAAGAAAGGTTTCTGAAAGGACTACCCCATTCAGTAGATATCAGAAAAATTGTAGAAAGGTCTGTCTATCTGTGTTGTGAAATAGTTCTGGATATATCTGACCTATTAATTGTCAAAAATGGATTATCAAAACCTCTGACTTATGTAGAGATAATCTATAAGTTAGGTGAAAACAAAATAATTCCAGAAGAATTTGCTTATAGATTTGTTTATATTGCAGGACTTAGAAACTTTCTTTCGCATGATTATATAAAAGATACAGTAGTGGAACTGAAAAAGTTTTTGAAGACAGGTATACGGGATGTAGAAAGATTCATTGAGTTTATAAGAAAATGAGTAACAATATAAAAAAGATATCTCGCATCCTTGAAGCAAAACCATCCGTAATATTTGCCTATCTATTTGGCTCCAGAGGTACAAAAGAAAACCATTCAGAGAGTGATTGGGATATTGCTATATATTTTAATAAGTATCCGGTGAAGAAGTCCCCCTGGATGAGATTTATCATACAGGCGGAACTGTCTGTTGTTCTTAAGACAAATGCCATTGACATAGTTGTCCTGAATACTCTACAGGAACCTTCTTTTGCATTTGACATCATAAATAACAGTATCATCCTTGTAGATAAAGTCCCTTCTATGAGGATGATTTATGAAGCAAGGGTTTTGAGTAGATACTTTGACTGGCAATACTTTCTCAAAAGACATCTTGAAGCAGTGAGGTAAATCCCTCTCCCCGGAAGGTAAGTAAAAGACAGAGAGAAAAGAAGGAAATCTTTGGGTTGAACACCTATTAAGTGAAAAGCAGAATAAAGGGGGTTATGAATGCATTTTTCAGGGGATAGAATTCACAAAGATTTTATAATCCTGATAATTGTCGCCAGTTGTCTCGGTTTTCTACTGGATACTTCCTGAAGGATTTGTGCAATAAGTTTTTCTTTTCACCGGATTTTGGAAAATAGAACAAGGTGGGAATGTCCACGCCTAATCCATCCGCAATCTTTTTTATATTCTCCAGAATGAACACCCCGTCCTTCGGACACCCCTCTGAAAGAGGGGAATGAACACCCTGTCCTTTCAGGACACCCCTCTGAGAGAGGGGAAGGAACACCCCAATTCCCCTTCTAAGAAGGGGTGGCAGGCGAAGCCTGACGGGGTTGCAGACACCCCTCTGAAAGAGGGGAATGAACACCCTGTCCTTTCAGGACACCCCTCTATAAGAGGGGAATAAGGGAGATATAAACGCGGTTTGCTAAATGTTTACCTAAATACTATCTCCTAACCTGAAAGAATCAGATATTTGACGACGGTTAAAATATGTTATATACTTATATATCACAATATATAAAAGGAGATGTAAAAATGGAAAAAGGGATTATATTTCGGGCTTCTGAAGAACTTTATGACAATCTAAACTGGATATCAAAAGAGATGGATAGACCAAAATCTTTTGTTATAAGGAAGGCATTGGAGTTGTTTATGAATGAATATGTGGATTATCTGATTGCATTGGATAGATTGAGAGACAAAGATGACAGCATTATTACTTCCAAAGAGATGAGGAGGAGAGTTGCAAAAGGTTGAAATTTTTTATAAAGCGTCAGTGGAGAAGGACTTAAAGAAATTTGATAAAAAAGAGAGGATAAGGATTTTAAATAAAATAGAAAAAGAACTTTCAAGCGGGATTATAGGGAAGAAACTAAAAGGAGAGTTTGAGGGTCTGTATAGTTATCGGCTCGGAGATTACAGGGTTGTATATAGTTTAATTAGAGAAGGAATCTTAATAATAAGGATAAGACATCGCAAAGATGTGTATAAGTGAAAGGTTTTATGAACACCCCTCTATGAGAGGGGAAGGAACACCCCGTCTGCTGACGCAGACACCCCTCTGAAAGAGGGGAATAAAAAACATGCCCCATCACATAGAAAGTGTAGCAAGGGAGAGTGATGGGTAAAGGAGGATGGGTGGGAGAGAAGAAGAAAAAGGTGGTGATATTTGGTGCAGGGCAGATAGGAAGGGGCTTTATTGGAGATATATGCAATAGTTCCGGCTATCACCTTGTATTTGTAGATGTTGTTGAAGAGGTTGTGCGGCTATTAAATGAGAAGGGTGCATACCCAATATGGCTGCTTGGAAATGAGGGAAAAGAGGAAAAAGTAATAACAGACATCTCATCCATCCATTTTTCAGAAACAAAGAAGATCTCAGATGTCCTTACTGAAGTAGATATTGCCTTTACTGCTGTTGGTGCCAATAATCTTAAGGCATTAGCCCCTTTATTAGCAGATGGTATAAACAGAAAGGCAGAAGAACTACCTCAGTCCTTTTTTAATGTGGTTATATGCGAAAATCTTCTTGGCAGTTCAGAGGTCCTGAGAAAAGAGATAGAAAGGTATCTTTCACCGCAGGCAATAAGTTTCTTTAACGAAAGGGTAGGTCTGGTGGAGAGTGTTGTAAGCAGGATGGTAGCCCCACTTTCTGACACCCTGCGGAAAAAGGAGCCACTTTTAGTTACAGTTGAGCCATATAACATCCTTCCAGTGGAGAAGAAAAAGTTTAAAGGATATATCCCCCCTATCAAAGGACTTTATCCTGTAGCAGACCTTTTCCCATACGAGGAACTCAAACTATTTATACATAATCTCTCCCATGCCTGTCTTGCATATATGGGATACCTTAAGGGATATACCTATATATGGGAAGCAATAGAGGATAGTTATATAAGAAAGGTCTTTGATGGTGTCATTAGTGAAGCGAGGGCATCCCTTATAAAAAAGCATCACTTTGATGTCCTGGAGATAGATAGCTATATCTCAGACCTGATAAAGAGGTTTGGGAACAGGTTGCTCAATGATACTGTATTCAGGGTTGGTAGGGACCCGCTAAGGAAGATAGGTCCAAATGACCGTCTTGCAGGTGGAATAAAGCTATGTCTTTCTCAGGGGATATTTCCTGAAAATATTTGTTTTGTGATGGCCTGCTGTTTATGTTATAATTATCAGGATGATATTAAGGCAGTAGAGATGCAAGAGATGATAAAAGAAAAAGGGGTGGATTATCTTCTAAAGGAAATTTCACATATAACAGACGAGAAGGTATTAGAGGTTATTAAAAGATATTACGAGGGAGTTAAGGGTGAAGGCGGCTGTCTTAAAAAGACCTGAAGACCTTGAGATAGAGGATGTGTCGGTTCCAGTACCCGGAGAGAATGAGGTTGTAATAAAGGTCAAAAGTTGTGCCATATGCGGGACAGATATAAAGGTCTTCCATCATGGCCATAAACATATTGTATTTCCCAGAATAACAGGCCATGAGGTGAGTGGTGTCATAAGTGCTGTCGGAAAAAATGTAAAGGAATTTAAGGAAGGAGACCGTGTTGCAGTAGCCCCTGCTATCCCCTGTGGTAGGTGTTATTATTGCAGGAAGGGATACCAGTCAATGTGTGATAACCTGAAAGCGATTGGTTACCACTATAACGGTGGTTTTGCAGAGTATATGTGTGTTCCTGAGGATGCTGTGAAAAATGGCTGTGTAAATAAGATACCTGAAAATGTCTCTTTTGAAGAGGCATCACTTGCAGAACCACTTGCCTGTGTTATCAATGGACAACTTTTAAGCAGGATAGAGATAGGGGATACAGTTCTGGTTATAGGTGCAGGACCTATTGGGTGTTTCCATGCGGAACTTGCAAGGAATACAGGGGCAGGGAAGGTAATACTTGCAGATATTGCACCTGAGAGAGTAAAGATGGCTGAATTTACAGGAGCCATCCTTGTAGATATGAGTAAGGATGACATAAAAAAGGTGTTAAGTGAACTGACAGATGGCCATATGGCTGACAGGGTCATCGTGGCTGTAGGTGTTCATCAGGCGCAGGAACTTGCAGTAGAACTTGTTGCTAAAAGGGGCTCATTGAACTACTTCGGTGGACTACCTAAAGAAAAGCCATTTATAAACTTTAACAGCAACCTTCTACACTATGGAGAATTTTTTGTTACAGGTACACATGGTTCTAGTCCTTTACATAACAGGATTGCATTAGACCTTATCTCTTCCGGAAGGATAAATCCTGAGAAGTATATCACCCATAGATATCCACTTGAAGAGATAAAGACAGGGCTGGAAAAGGCAGAAAAAAGGGAAGGACTTAAGATAGTGATTTTACCGTGAATGAAAGGAGAAGTGATGGTAGACAAAGACACTGCAAAAAAACTGCTTCAGCAGATGATGGAGATAAGGCAATTTGAAGACAGGATAATGGACCTTCTTGCTAAAAATATAGCAGAAGGTGGTTCACACCTCTATGCAGGCATGGAGGCAGTGGCAGTGGGTGTAATATCAATGCTTTTCCCTGATGACTATATCACAAGCACCCACAGGGGACACGGCCATGCCATTGCAAAGGATGGTGACCTGAAGGCACTGATGGCAGAGATACTGGGTAAGAAGACAGGCGTATGCAAGGGCAAAGGTGGCTCACTACATTTAGCAGACCTTTCAAAAGGTAATTTAGGTGCAAATGGAGTTGTTGCAGGTGGTTTAGGAATAGCCACAGGTGCAGGACTTTCAATGAAACTGCAGAAAAAGAGCAATGTAGTTATCTGTTTCTTTGGAGATGGGGCAACAAATAATGGTATATTCTTTGAGTGTCTCAATATGGCTTCCTTATGGAAACTGCCTGTTGTATATGTATGTGAAAATAACCTTTATGGGATGAGTGTCTCTGTAAAACGTGCAAGTGCTGTGGAAGACCTTTCTAAAAAGGCACTTGCTTTTGATATGCCTTCTGAAACAGTGGATGGGCAGGATGTCCTTGCTGTCAGGGATGTTGCAGGAAAATGGATTGAGTATGCAAGAAGTGGTAAGGGCCCTTCTTTTATCGTTGCCAATACCTATAGATACTACGGACACAGCCGAAGCGACCCGAGGGTATACAGGACAAGGGAAGAAGAAAAGTTCTGGAGGGAGCGAGACCCTATCAAACTATTCTCTGAGAAGATGATTGGTCAGGGAGTTCTTACAGAAGGGGAGGTTAAGGAACTGGAAGAGTTTGTAACAAAAGAAATAGATGAGGCGGTTGAGTATGCCATCAACAGTCCTTATCCTGAACCGGAAGAGTTATATACTGACTTATATGTGTAAAGGAGTGTTTAAATGAGGGAGATAACCTATAGAGAGGCGTTAAATGAGGCACTTTTAGAAGAAATGGAGAGAGACCCAAAGGTCTTTCTTTTAGGGGAGGATATTGCTATATATGGCGGTGCCTATGGGGTTACAGCAGGGCTATGGAAGAGATATGGTGATGAACGTGTTCTTGATACCCCTATATCAGAAAATGCAATTGTGGGTGTTGGCTTAGGTGCTGCACTTACAGGTATGAGGCCTGTTGCTGAGATTATGTATATTGACTTTATAGGCCTCTGTATGGAACAACTTAACAACCAGGTTGCAAAGATAAGGTATATGTTTGGAGGGAAGTGCACAGTTCCTCTTACCATAAGAACAGAAGGGGGCGCAGGAAGGACATTAGGTGCACATCATTCACAGAGTTTAGAGTCCTGGCTTATACATATCCCTGGAATTAAGGTTGTAATGCCTTCAACTCCCTATGATGCAAAAGGACTTTTAAAGAGTTCTATAAGGGAAAACAATCCTGTTGTTTTTATTGAGCATAAAATGCTTTACAATACAAAAGGACCTGTTCCTGAAGAGGAATATACTCTTCCTATAGGAGTGGCAGATATTAAAAGGGAAGGGACAGATGTTTCAATTATTACCTATTCACGGATGACACTTTTTTCTCTTAAGGCGGCAGAGATGCTTGAAAAAGAAGGTATATCAGTAGAGGTTCTGGATTTAAGGACGTTGCTTCCTATGGATATAGAGGCGATTGTAAGGACAGTAAAAAAGACCAACAAAGTGGTAATAGTTGAAGAGGATTGTAAGACAGGCGGAACAGGGGCAGAAATAACTGCACAGATTGTAGAGAACGCCTTTGACTATCTTGATGCACCTGTTGTAAGGGTGGCAGGGGCTGATGTCCCTATGCCGAAGAGCCCTGTCCTTGAAAAGCTTGCAATCCCTGACCCTGAAAGGATATGTGAAGCAGTTAGGAAACTTGTAGGGAGATAAAAATGATTAAAGAAATTATTATGCCAAAACTCGGGGAGACAATGGAAGAGGGCTACCTTGTTTCCTGGAAGAAAAATGAAGGGGATAAGGTTGAAAAGGGAGAGGTTCTCTTTGAGGTGATGAGCGATAAGACAAACTTTGAGGTAGAGTCATTACATAGTGGTTATCTGAGGAAAAAGTTGTATGAACCATCTGATAATGCCATACCGGTAACAACAGTTATTGGCTATATATCCGATACCCCTGATGAGCCGATAGTGATTGAAAAGAAAAGTGAAACTAAGATAGAGATACCTGAAGAAAAAACTGTTGAGCAGAAGGCAGTTGTTGAACCAGCAGAAATAAAAGATAAGGAGATTTCAGGAAGAGTAAAGGCAAGTCCTATTGCGAGAAAAATGGCAGAGGAGGCAGGGATAGATATTGCTCTTATAAAGGGCTCTGGACCTGAAGGGAGGATTGAAAAGAAGGATGTCCTTGAATATCTTGCCAGTAAAAAGGATGAAGGGAAAGCGGTTCCTTCTGGAGAATATATTGTGAAGGAATGGACACCTTTAAGAAGGATAATTGCAAGACGGCTGACTGAAAGCAAAAGGGAGATACCACATTACTATCTTGAAGGGAAGTTTATTGTAAGTGAGATAGCAAGAGAGAAAGAATCCAGAAAGAAGGAAGGGGTTGACCTTACCTACACGGACTTTCTTATATTTCTAACAGCGAGGGCAATTAAGGAATATCCACTGGTCAATGCTGCAGTAATAAATGATGAGATAAGGATATACACCTCAGTTGACATAGGACTGGCTGTTTCAGTTGAGGATGGACTTGTAGTCCCTGTATTAAGAAATTGTGAGAGCAAAAGTATATATCAGATATCAAAGGAGAGAAAAGAGATTGTTGAAAAGGCAAGGTTAAATAAACTTACAGAGGAAGAGACAAAGAATGCGAGGTTTATAATATCTAACTTAGGGATGTTTGGTGTGGAAAATTTCCAGCCAATCATAAGCCCGCCCGGGGTGGCGATTATGGGAGTAGGGAAGGTCGGTAAAGAATTGGTGGTGATTGATGATAAGATAGCAATACTCCCTGTTATGAATGTCTCTTTCTCTTTTGACCACAGGGTAATAGATGGTGCATATGCAGGGCAGTTCTATAAAAGACTTAAGGAGATAATGGAAAGCCCAGTCATAGATTAGGCGATGTTTAAGAGAATAAAAGAAGATATAAGGACGGTTTTTGAAAGGGACCCTGCAGCAAGGAATATCTTTGAGGTTATTACTTCTTATCCCGGATTTCATGCTATTATATTCCATAGAATTGCACATTTTCTCTGGAAAAGGGGAGAAAAAACACTTGCAAGATTTATCTCCCATATAGGCAGGTTTTTAACAGGTATTGAAATCCATCCAGGGGCAGTGATAGGCAGGAGGTTTTTTATAGACCACGGGATGGGTGTTGTTATTGGAGAGACCACTGAGATAGGCGATGATGTGCTGCTTTATCAGGGTGTGGTTTTAGGGGGGACATCCACTGAAAAGAAAAAGAGGCATCCGACGATAGGGAATAATGTGGTTATAGGTGCAGGTGCTATTGTTTTAGGAGCAATAAAGGTTGGAGACAATTCAAAGATAGGTGCTGGTTCTGTTGTGATAAAGGATGTGCCACCCTGTTCAACAGTTGTTGGTGTACCAGGAAGGGTTGTGGGAGAACACAAGGTGGAAAAGGTGGACCTTGACCATGCAAAACTTCCAGACCCAGTTGCAGAGGCACTAAGGGTAATAATAAAGGAGCAGGAGAAACTTGAAGAAAGGATAAGGGCTGTAGAAAATATGGAAGGGCTGTTTTTTAAGATAGATGAGTATTTTGAAAAGAAGAAGAAGGAAATAGAAAAACTTTTTCCCGTTGATTCAGAAACAGGGGAGGGATGATGAGAATAAGATATCCATACCTGCTGGCTATAATATTTTTGTGCACTTATCTCTTTTCTGAAGGGACAACACAATATCACTATGTAAAAAAAGGTGAAACGCTTTCATCCATTGCGAGGAGATATGATACAACTGTAAAGGAAATTAAAAGATTGAATAATCTTAACTCGTCATCTATACAGCCAAAGCAGAAACTTATAGTCAAAAAAACAGAAGAGGTTAAGATAGCAAAAGCGAGTGTCCCATCGTCAAAAGGGAATACATATTCTAAAAAAAGTATACCCACAGGAAGTTATGAGACGATGTATTATACTGTAAAGAAGGGAGATACACTGGAGAAGATAAGTAAGAAATACAATGTTTCTATTTCTGCGATTAAGAAGGCAAATAACCTGAAAGGAAACAACATAAAAATTGGGCAATCGCTCAAGATTAATACACCGAAGAAAACACCTGTTGTGCCGGAGGTGACAACACCACTACCTATCGTTGGAACTTCTACGGAAAAGATATACTACAAGGTTAAAAAAGGAGATACACTTGAATCAATTGCCGCTCAGTACAATATTACACCGGAACAGTTAAAGGAAGCCAATCTTATGTCAGACAGTGATTTTAAAGTAGGGATAACCATTGTAATCCCAGCAGTTCCTGCTGGAAAAGAGGTTAGTTCTGCCGGAGATGAGATTAATAAAGAGACAGAGATTGCAAAGGAATCAAGAACCCTCAGGGATATTATTCTTAAAGAGTCATTTAACTTTTTGAATATGCCTTATAAACTTGGCGGAACAGGGAGTTCATATATTGACTGTTCTACCCTTGTAAAACGTGTCTATGAAAAGGTAGGGATAAAACTACCCAATACTTCTTACCAGCAGTTTAAAGAAGGGCAACCGATTCCAAGAGAGGAGATGGAGGAGGGGGACCTTGTTTTCTTCTACAGGGGCGGTTCTGTTGGACATGTGGGGATATACATAGGAGATAACCTTTTTATCCATGCCAGTTCCAATGAGAAAAAGGTTACAATTGCTTCTCTTGAGAGTTCATATTTTAGAAGGCACTTTGCAGGTGCGAGACGGCTATTGCCCTCTAAGTCATTTTTTGTAAAAAAGGAAGACGAGAATGTTGTCAGCAAATAACGGTTGTAGATGGATGGAGTGTGTATGGAGCGGCATAACAACTATTATAATGGAAAATAGCCTTATACGGCTTGAAATCCTTGTTGATAAAGGGACGGATATAGTTGAGTTTCTTTATAAGCCACTGGATGTTGACCTTATGTGGAGAAGTCCAATCCCTCTATATAAGCCATACCTTTTCATTACCACAGCAGAAGGAAGGTTAGGTAATTTTCTTGACTGGTATCCGGGGGGATGGCAGGAGATATTTCCCAATGGTGGAGGTATATGTGAGTATAAAGGAGCTGTCTTGGGTCTTCATGGTGAGGTCGCACTTATCCCGTGGAGATATAATATTCTTGAAGATACAGGAAAGAAACTTTCCATAAGATTTTATACACAGACATACAGGACGCCATTTTTTATAGAAAAGACAGTTACCATTGAGGATGACAGCCCTTTTGTGGTTATTGATGAAAAGGTAGTAAACAGGGGTGGTGAGGAGATGGACTTTATATGGGGTCACCATCCTGCCTTTGGGAAGCCATTTTTGTCTTCCGACTGTATTATAAGAATAAAGAAGGCAAGGGTTATTGTGGCACAGGGAGATGGAAAGTCATTTACAAATCTAAAGCAAACAGAAGGTATCTGGCCATTAGTTGAGGGTGTAAGGGGCGAAAAGGTTGATATAAGTATCTGCCCTGATGAGAAAGATAATGTCTCGGAGGTAATGTTTTTGTCTGAACTTTCAGAGGGTAAATACGAGATTTATAATCAAAGGATGAAACTCGGATTCTCCCTTGAATTCCCCCTTAATATCTTCAGGTATATATGGTTCTGGAGAATTGCAGGTGGAAGTTTTGAATACCCCTGGTATGGAAGGAACTACAATATTGCACTTGAGCCATTTTCAAGTTTACCTAACCTTGCAGAAGCGGTTAAAAGAGGAGATAGTTTAAAACTCAAACCAGGAGAAGAACTTACAGCACAGATTAAGGCAGGTATAATAACCCGGTAATCTTCCCCTTTTATTAAAATGTAAATATGGAAGAATATGAAACTGTCATAGGGCTTGAAGTACATGTGGAACTTCTGACTGACTCAAAGATGTTCTGTGGTTGTTCCACAAAATTTGGCGCTTCTCCTAATTCTCAGATATGCCCTGTATGTGCCGGCTTTCCCGGTACACTGCCTGTTATAAACAAAAGGGCAGTTGAACTGGCATTAAAAACAGCAGTGGCTCTTAACTGTAAGATCTCCCATTTTTCACGTTTTGCAAGGAAACACTACTTTTATCCTGACCTGCCCAAAAACTACCAGATCTCTCAGTATGAAGAGCCACTGGCTACAGAAGGCGTTCTTCTTGTAGATAACAGAAGCATCAGGATAAGGAGGATACATCTGGAGGAAGATGCGGGAAAGTTGATTCATCCAGAAGATAATAGCCGTTTCTCTCTGGTTGACCTGAATAGAAGTGGGGTTCCCCTTATTGAAATAGTTACCGAACCCGATATCAGAAGTGCTTTAGAGGCAGAAAAGTTTCTCACAGTTCTTAAAAGAATCCTTGAATATCTTGAGGTAAGCGATTGTAATATGGAAGAGGGTTCCTTAAGGTGTGATGCAAATATTTCAGTGCGGAGGACCGGAGATAAAGACCTTGGTGTTAAGGTAGAGATTAAGAATATGAACTCATTCAAGGCGGTGAGAAAGGCACTTGAATATGAAGCAAGAAGGCAGATTGCCTGTTTAAAGGAAGGGCAGACATTAAGACAGGAGACCCGTCTATGGAATGAAGACCTTCAGATTACAGAAGAGATGAGAAGAAAAGAAGAAACACAGGACTACAGATATTTTCCTGAGCCGGACCTCCCTCCTCTTATCTTTGATAATAAGATAGTTGAAGAGATAAATACACAGGTTGGAGAACTGCCATTTCAAAGGAAAGATAGGTTTATAAAGGAGTACATCCTGTCTGAATATGATGCAGGAGTCCTCACTTCTAAAAAGGATATTGCTGATTATTTTGAGAGGTGTGTTGAAAAAGGGGGAAAGCCGAAGATGGTGGCAAACTGGCTCATGGGAGACCTTACTGCTCTGTTAAAATCAGCAAAGAAGGACATCTCTGTCTCTCCTGTAACCCCTGAATATCTGGTTCAGCTCATTTCAATGATAGAAGATGGCAAGATTACAGGTGCGGCTGCAAAATCAGTGCTTCAGGAGTGTTTTAATACAGGTATGCCACCAGAAAAGATTGTTTCTGAAAGAAATCTATTGCAGATAGAGGATGATGAGACGGTGAGTAATATTGTAAAAGAGGTAATAACAGAAAATACAGGAGCAGTAAACGACTATAAAAGTGGGAAAGAAGAAGCACTATCCTTTTTGATAGGACAGATAATGCGAAAGACAAAAGGCAAGATAAATCCTTCTAAGGTGAAGAATAAACTGCTGGAATATTTAAATAAAAAAGAATAAAGGGTATAATAATAGGTTGTAAAAAGAGAGGAGAATAAGAAGATGAAGAGGAAGATAGTGTGGAGTATTATAGGGCTGATTTCTCTTGCGATAATTGTAGGAGGCGATGTCACTGCATCACAGAAAAGAAAACAGGAAGAAGAGGTATACAAGAATATTGAACTTTTCCTTGATGCAATGAAGATTGTAGAGAACCAGTATGTAGAGCCGGTGGAGAATAAAAAGCTGGTATATGGCGCACTTAAGGGGATGCTTGGCTCTCTTGACCCCTACAGTGCCTTTCTTGAGCCAGAACTTACACAGGAACTACAGATAGAAACAAAGGGAGAGTTTCATGGGGTTGGGATGGAGATAACATCCAAGGATGGAGTTATAACAGTTGTAAGTCCTATAGAAGATACACCTGCCTGGAAGGCAGGTATAAAGGCAGGAGATAGGATAATAGAGATTGATGGAGAGTCCACAAAGGGACTTACTACACTTGAGGCAGCCAGAAAGTTAAGGGGTAAGAAGGGAACCGAGGTTACCATAAGTATATTAAGAGAAGGGGCTACTGAGTTGAAAAAGATTACACTTGTCAGGGATGTTATAAAGGTAAAGTCCATAAAAGAAGAAGTGCTGGATAACAACCTTGGTTATATCAGGATAAGGGACTTCCAGGAGAGAACCTCGTCAGACCTTGCAAGGGCGCTTGAAAACCTTAACAAAAAAAATGTAAAGGGTCTCATCCTTGACCTCCGCAATAATCCCGGAGGACTTTTAAGTTCAGCGGTTGAGGTCAGTGAGTTTTTTGTACCGAAGGGAAAACTCATTGTTTATATTCAAGGTAGAGAAGCAAAGGACAAAAGTACATTTAATAGCAGAAAGGAACCAATCTGGAAAAAACCGGTTGTTTTACTTATAAATGAGGGTAGCGCAAGCGCATCCGAGATTGTGGTCGGGGCATTAAAGGACAATATACCAGGAACCATTGCAGTTGGTATGAAGACATTTGGGAAAGGTTCCGTGCAGAATCTTGTTCCCCTTTCCGATGGCTCTTCTCTAAAATTGACCACAGCACATTACTATACACCTTCCGGCGTCTGTATTGAAGGCAAAGGGATAGAGCCAGATATAACTGTGCAGTTGCCGGAAAATGGTGCAATAATACCTATGGGAAAAGATGATACACAGTTTCAAAAGGCACTGGAGTTATTGAGAAATAAGGTAGTTGAAGAAAATGGTTAAGAGAAATTCATCAGATAATTCCCCTTTCCTACCACTTGTGTTGTTTATTCTTCTGTGTATTCTCATTACAGCAGTTGGTATTATCAAAGAGATAAGGAAAGAAAAAGTCCCAGTACCCGTACCTCCTGAAAAGCCAGCCATAACAAAAAAGGCAGTCCCCCCAGAAGTGAAAGGAAAGGTACGAATAGGGATTATCATAGATGACCTTGGCTGGAATAAGGAGATTGTAAAAGAGATAGAGAAGATTAATAGACCGATTACTGTTTCAATACTTCCATATGCCCCTTACAGTAAGGATGTATTTCAGGAGATTAAAAAGAATAACTCAATAGAGATGCTTCTTCACCTGCCACTGGAACCACGGCCCCCTTTCCGTTCTTTTGATAAAGGGGTCTTAAAAACAGATATGAGTAATGATGAAATTACCAGGCAGTTTTATAATGCACTTAAGGACTTTTATCCAGGGGTAAAAGGCATAAATAATCATGAGGGCTCCCTGTTCACATCAGATGAAGAGAAGATGCGCATACTACTGGAAGCCATACAGTCAAAGAACCTTTTTTTTGTTGATAGTATGACAGCAAGACAGAGCAAGGGATATATACTGGCAAAAGGGATGGGGATAAAGACAGCAAAAAGGGATGTGTTTTTAGATAACCAGTCAGACCCCCAGTATATAGAAGGGCAGATACGGGAACTTGTTGAAACAGCAAGGAAACAGGGGAAGGCAATAGGGATAGGTCATGCAAGGAAGAATACCGTAGCGGTTTTGAAAGATATACTACCGGAGTTGGAAAAGGAAGGGGTAGAGGTTGTCCCTGTTTCCTCTCTCCTTGAATAATAATTTTTATATGATAATACTTGGCATAGAAACATCCTGCGATGAGACAGGGATAGGTATTTTAAGGGACAGAGAGATAGTTGCTAATCTCATTGCAAGTCAGGAAGACATACACTCTTTATATGGCGGGGTTGTTCCTGAACTTGCAAGCAGGGCACATATAGAAAAGATAGATATTCTGTTTGAAAAAGCCATCAAGGAAAGTGGAATAGGGTTATCAGATATAGATTATATAGGCGTTACAAACCATCCTGGGCTCAAAGGGTCTCTCCTTGTAGGTGTCTCTTTTGCAGCAGGACTTGCCTATTCTTTACATAAACCATTATACAAAGTCAACCATATCCATTCTCATATTGCTGCAAATTTTTTAAACACTGAGGTAGATTTTCCTGCACTTGGTTTTGTAATCTCTGGTGGCCATACAACATTTCTTTACATAAGAGACCCTGTAAGTTTTGAGGTGATTGGAAGGACACTTGATGATGCCTGTGGAGAAACATTTGACAAGGTGGGAAGGATGCTTAACCTTGGTTTTCCTGGGGGTCCGTATATTGAAAAGATGGCAGAAAAAGGTGATGAGACAAAGATAAAATTCCCAGCAGCACTTCTTGATAAGTCATCCCTTGACTTCAGTTTCAGTGGACTTAAGACAGCGGTGCTTTATTATATAAGGAAGAATGGCATTAAAGATATTCCAGATATATGTGCTGGCTTTCAAAAAACTATTGGGGATATACTTATAGAAAAAACATTGAGGTGTCTGGACAGATATAATGTAAGGTCATTATTGCTCGGTGGCGGGGTTATTCAGAATGGGTATATCAGAAATAGGTTTCAGGTGGCTTTGGAGGGCAAAGGAGTGAAACTGTTTATCCCTGATAAAAAACTCTGTATGGACAATGGTGCAATGGTTGCCATTATGACCCACTTCCTTGTCCAGCATAAAATACACCCATCTCCTCTTACCATAGAAGTGATTCCCACCTGAGTCTTTTAGTAAGAAGAAGTTTCGGATTGGGTACTGGAAGAAAGAAATGTCTTTATAGCAGTAAGATGTTCACTGTATGTCTTTGAGAAGTAGTTTTTACCATCCCCCATAGATACAAAATATAAATAGTCCGTCTTTTCTGGATTAAGTGCTGCTTTTAATGAAGATAGCCCTGGGTTACATATAGGACCTGGTGGAAGTCCTCTGTGGGTATAGGTATTGTAGGGTGACTTTACCTTCAGGTCAGAGTTTGAAAGACGTGCCTTTGGTTTTCCAAGTGCATATACAACAGTGGCACAACTCTGTATGGGGATATGTCTTTTCAGTCGCTTGTATATAATACCTGCTATAATCCTTCTTTCACTGTCATACATCGCTTCTTTTTCAACAATAGAAGCAACAGTAACAATCTCTTTCACCTTCTTAAAATTTGCATCTGTTATTGGTTCTCCATACAGTTCTTCAAATACATTTTTAAACCGCTTATACATTGTGCTTGCTATGGCTTCAACAGATGTTTTATGGGGAAACAGGTATGTATCAGGGAAGAGCATCCCTTCCAGTTTTTTATTATCCATAGCATAACTTATAAACTCTTCTTTCCTGCAGAGTTCTTTTCTTTCCAGAATTTCTGCAATATCTTTAATGGTGCTTCCTTCAGGAATTGTTATTCTGACAAGGACAACCTCTCCATAAACCAGTTTTTTTATTACCTCTTTTAGAGGTGTTCTACCAGAAAATTCATATATGCCTGCCTGCAATTTTCCCTGGATATTATGCCTTTTTGTAAGATATAAAAACCACCCGGCCCTTTTTATCACTCCCTTTTCTTCCAGTGTCTTTGCTATATCTTCAGCAGTGGCCCCTTCCGGTATCTCTACAAGTTTTGCTGTCTGTATTTTAGGAGGAAGAGTGATAATCTTTATCAGTAAGGTGCCAAGTATCAACACTGCCAGGACGATTGAAATAACTCTATTTTTCATATAAGATATTTCCTTAAAAGTTCAAGTGCCTGATAGGCAGTCCTTTCCCTTATCCTTTCTCTATTCCCTGGAAATATAAACTTATGGATGTGAAACTTATTTTTGGGTAGCCCAATACCTATATATACAAGCCCAACAGGTTTTTCTTTGCTTCCCCCTGAAGGTCCTGCTATACCTGTGATACTTATAGATATATCTGCCTTTCCCTTCTTTTTAGCACCTTTTGCCATATATAAAGCACACTCTTCACTTACAGCCCCGTATTTTTTCAGAACTGTCTTTGGCACCCCTAAGATTCGTCTCTTCAGGATATTGCTATAGACCACAAAAGAACCCTGGAAATAGTCAGAACTTCCAGGTGTATCTGTAAGAATCTTGCCTACAAGTCCGCCTGTACAGGACTCAGCAATTGCTATCTTTAACCCTTTTTCTTTTAGCAGGTTTCCTATAAGAACGGGCAGGGCAGGGGGGTCTATGCCCAGATAATTCTCAGAAAAACACTCCCTTAAGAACCCTTCAACAATGTGGATGTCTTTAAAGTCACCTCTGGAGGCAATAAGTATTTCAATGAGTTGTGGGCTGGCAAGGATAGTATATTTGATACCTTTTTCAGAGAAGAAACTGTGTATCTTTTCCTCAACGGATGACTCCGGTAGCCCGGATATTCCAAAACGGTATACCTTTATCTCTGCTTTTGAGGCATCCTTTAATGTTTTTGCCCACTCTTCTACCATAGGGGTTAACTCTGCAGGTGGACCTGGTAGAAGTATAAGTACCTTCCCTGCTTCTTTTAATATCATACCAGGAGCAGTACCCACTGTGTTTTCAATTACTTCCGCCCCCTCAATTATGTATGCCTGCCTTTTATTAATCTCCGGGATCTCTTTTATCCCTCTTCTGTAAAACCTCTCGCATATCTTTTGCCAGATAGCATCTGAAAAAAAGAGTTTTCTCTGAAGCATCTCTGCAATGGCATCCCTTGTTACATCATCAGATGTTGGTCCAAGTCCGCCGGTTATAAACACAATCTCACTTTTTTTAAGTGCATTAGAAACAGCTTCTTTTATCTCTTCCTTTTCATCGCCTACTATAATGCACCTGCTTATGAAAAAACCTGCCCTTGTCATTATGCCTGATATGATATTTATATCAGTATTCACCCTGTTATATAAAAGTTCACTTCCCACACACACAACCTCTATCCTTTTTTCATTTAAATATTTTTTTCCTGTCATTTCTATAAATGGTTTAAGTAGAAGACACTTATTTTTTTTCTGATATAACAACAAGATGCTTTTCTGTAGATAGATTAGTGTTTGTCGTATCTTTTATGGTGAGTTTATAATATCCTGTCTTTTCAGGTATTATTCTAATATTGTTCTCATTGATTTCTATTTTTAAACCATCGGATGCTTCTCCACTAAAGGCACCTTTATAGTCAGTAATAATATTATCAAACCTGTCTTTTACTGTAATATTCCCTTTATATTCCATCCCTTTAAATAATTCCAGTGGTATTCCTGTAACTTCAATCTTTTCAGGAGAGGATGGCTTTACGGTAAATAGGTTTGAGTTCCCACGGTTACCTACAAGGTCTTCAACTATAATACTATACTGTCCTGCCTTTTTTATTACAACCGTCTCCATCCACATACCAGAAGAAGTATCCCTTTTTATATATTCCACAGTTCCTGATGGTTCCTTCAGATAATAACCTTTTACAGTATTCCCCCATTTATCCATTGCCTTAACCACTATATTGAACGGTTTACCTGCCTCCTGTGTTCCTATATCCCCTATGGAAAAACTGTATAACTGACCTGGATTGACATAGAACGATTTCTCTCCTTTTATATCTTTAGCGGAGACCTGTATCTTTTTATCTCCTGCCCTGAAGAATGTAATAGATATTCTCTTCATTCCCCTGTCTTCCAGCCCCAGTATTACCTTTTTTGCGTCTGTTGTTGCTCCTTCAGGGAGTCCTATATCAACCTCTCCTGTATAGTCAATACATCTATTGCCATACATATCTTTTACTTCCAGTGTTATGTCATAAGGTATACCTGCTACTGGCTCTTCTTTGCTTTCAGAAGAGAGAGCAATAACTGAAGGAGAAGAGTTTTGAACCGTAAATTCAGGACTGGCTCCAGAGATACCTCTTTCTCCGCCAGCATATAAGACATTGTTTTCAGAAGGTTCAGTTAGTGTTACTTCTCCTGTCCATACCCCTTTTGCGAGTATTACCTTTTCTGGAGATGCCTTCCCTTTTCTTGCGAGGATGACTACCTCTCCATTATAGTCATCAGTTCTGTTGCCACCCTTATCACAGGCATTGATATAAACTACCTGTGGCTTTCCTGCTTCCCACAAAAGAGGGAAATTGGAGAATAAGAACTGAGAGGTTGACTCCGGCAAAATATTTACCTCACACTCACCTTCAAGTCCAGAACTTTCTTCCTTTATCTTTATACGAACCTTACCTGCCTTTTTAAAAACAGATGAAAATTCAAAGGTGGATGTTTCGTTTTTTACTTCAAAAGAGGAGGGGACTGAGGCAGAAGGGTCGTCTGTTTTTATTGAAAACATCCCTGGTTTTATAGGGATGGAACCACCTTTCCCATCCGAGAGGGAGACAGAGATTTTTACTTCTTCTCCTGCCCTTGCTTCCTTTTTTGTCAGGATGTTTAAGGAGGTTGTTGGCTCGGGCGACTTTTTCTCTTCAGGTTTCTTAATTTCCCTTGTCTCTGCTGGAGGTTTCTGGGGTGGAGCAACTTCAGGGAAGGAAATTCTTTCTCCTGTCTGTGCATTTCCACCGACATATAGGATGGCAAACCTTCCTGTATGAGGTCCAGGGATATCTTTCCTTACGGCAGTCATTTCAGTCATCAACCAGGTATTTCTTGGCAGGGTATCTGAACTCTTTCCACTGAGTTCATCATTCCAGATATAGTTTGTTCCATAGATATTTAACTGCTCTGGTAATGAAGGGCAGAAAAAAATACTTCCAGGGAATTGTTCCTGTGCACCCCTATTAAGAATATTATGAAGTCCTCTTGGGTCAGAGGCAGAAGAAGGGAAAAATTTTGCATTTGGCAGGTGTCCGTTATCCATCTCAAACATACTAATTGCCTGATATATTTGTTTGAGATTATTAAGACATTGACTTTCCCTGCCTTTCTGGACACCCATATATGTACTTACAGATAGTGTGGATATAATTCCTACAACCGCCGTGATTTCTATCAGGGTAAATCCTTTCCAGTGCCCTTTTTTCTCCATAGTAATATTTTAAAAGAAGTAAGAGATACTGTCAAAAAAAAAGCAGGGAAGGTTATTCACCCTCCCTGCTTTAATAAAAATTATGGTCAAGCCGCTCGACCGATTAGTACTCCTCAGCTTAAACCCTTACGGGTCTTACACATGGAGCCTATCAACCAGGTAGTCTACCTGGGGTCTTCGTCCGTCTTGCGACGGAGGGAGGCCTAATCTTGGGGTGGGCTTCCCACTTAGATGCTTTCAGCGGTTATCCCTTCCGAACATAGCTACCCGGCAATTACCCCTGGCGGGATAGCCGGTACACTAGAGGTTCGTCCAACCCGGTCCTCTCGTACTAGGGTTAGCTCCCCTTCAAGCCTCCTGCGCCCACGGCAGATAGAGACCGAACTGTCTCACGACGTTCTGAACCCAGCTCACGTACCGCTTTAATGGGCGAACAGACCAACCCTTGGGACCTTCTCCAGCCCCAGGATGCGATGAGCCGACATCGAGGTGCCAAACCTTGCCGTCGATATGAACTCTTGGGCAAGATCAGCCTGTTATCCCCGGAGTACCTTTTATCCGCTGAGCGATGGCCCTTCCACACGGGACCACCGGATCACTAAGCCCGGCTTTCGCCTCTGCTCGACCTGTCAGTCTCGCAGTCAGGCTCCCTTCTGCCTTTGTACTCAACGGCTGATTGCCAAACAGCCTGAGGGAACCTTTGGACGCCTCCGTTACCTTTTAGGAGGCAGCCGCCCCAGCTAAACTGCCCACCTCCCACTGTCCCTTGTCTGGATTCACAGACAGAGGTTAGGATTTCAAAATAATAAGAGTGGTATTTCACCGTCGGCTCCATCTGCCCCGAAAGGCAGACTTCATAGCCTCCCACCTATCCTACGCATATTATTCTAAAATCCAATAGCAGGCTACAGTAAAGGTTCCGGGGTCTTTTCGTCTAGCCGCGGGTAACCTGCGTCTTCGCAGGTATCACAAATTCGCCGAGCCCCTCGCCGAGACAGCGCTCCCGTCGTTACAAGATTCGTGCGGGTCGGAACTCCATTCTTAGACTATACCTTCATCAATCCATAATATTCAGGGGAAGACATCCCCTGAAACTCCTCAGGAGATGATTTCCGGTTTGTATTTTCTTTTCCTTTCCGGAGGTAATTTTTTTAATAAGTCCACAATCTCTTTTAGTCCCTCTTTTGTAAGATGCCTTCCTTCTTTCATAACCTTTACAACAGATGAAAAAACCTCAAAGTCAATCCTCTTGTTTGTCTGGGGAGGATATTTTCTGAAGTGGGGTATTATTATTTTATCTATCTCGTCCAGTGACCGCACTTCATACTTATAGGTGTTATCACTTCTGTTTGGCCTTATCGTCCCACACTTGAAATAGTCCCTTATCTTAAAGAGGATTCCCCTGTTATCCTTGTTTTGTGTGATGGAAAAACTGGGTCTTACCTCCCATCTGACATCTTTGAAGTTTGTGGGAGATAAGCAAATAGAAAAACTTCCCTCCCCATCTACAAAACCGGTTATGTAATTGGGATCAAGCATCTCAATACCTCCTACGATGGATTGATGGCCAGCGTCTTACCCCTCTTAAAAGAGGAGTCCATTCGTCTTTTACGAATGAGTCGTTACGGGGTCAATCCGCCTGAAGCGGACGACTTCCCACGGTATTGTCCTTACCTTATTCGCCATAGCGAACAGGGTATTCCTTGTTAATACCCATCCGGTAAGGAGTTCCACCGTTATGAGCTGGCTTACGGGCAAGTCCGACCACTTACCCGACAAGGAATTTCGCTCACCTTATCTCCAATATTTCTATTGAAAGGTGGACTGTATCTTTATCCTGTTTCTCTTTCTAATCTTTCAAGGATTTTTTTTGCTTTTTCCTTGTTCTCTCTGTTCATCTGGAGTGAGATCTTTATTATTTCTTTCATCCCTTCTTTTTGTAGATGTTTCCCCTGTTCCATCATATGGATAATCCTCGCAAATCTTTTGAAGTTTATGTTTTTTGATGTTTTAAGGGGATGCCTTTCAAAAAACCTGACTACCTTTGAAAGATGTTCAATGTCTCTCACCCTGTATTCATATCTATCTTCATGGTTCTTTCTAACTACTCCAAATCCAAAGAACTTTTTAAAACCATAAAGAACTTTTATATCTCTCAGATGCTGGACGACTCTAAATTCTGGAAGAACCTGATATCCAGTTGTCATCTCAGGGTGTTCATAAAATCCAACATAGAAACATCCTTCCCCATCTACAAATCCCACAATCCAGTCAGGAGTTAGGTCCATCTGATTCTCCTTTAAGTAGAAACAGGATACCCGGCGTACAGTCTCTGAGGAACCCCAAAATGGGTTTCCTGCGGATTGTCCAATCCCTGCCATTTTTACCAGATAATTTCTGGTAGGCAGGGCTCTAAGGATTTCCCCGCATATAGCCAGGTATTGCCTCCAGTGTTGCCACTGAAGCAGGCAGCAACTGCTACCTTAGGACCGTTATAGTTACGGCCGCCGTTTGCCGGGGCTTGGATTTGGTGCTTCTCCACCTTGCGGCGGATAACACCGCCTCTTAACCTTCCGGCACTGGGCACTTGTCAGGCCCTATACATTCTCTTACGAGTTTGCAGAGCCCTGTGTTTTTGATAAACAGTCGCGGGAGCCATTTCACTGCGGCCCTTTCAGGCATAATTATAGAATAACTATACCTTACTCAGGCACCCCTTCTCCCGAAGTTACGGGGTTATTTTGCCTAGTTCCTTAGCAAGGGTTCTCTCGCGCACCTTAGGGTATTCCCCCAGCCTGCCTGTGTCGGTTTGCGGTACGGGCACCTGATAAACTCCCTACGAGGATTTTCTTGGAAGAAGAACTTGGCCACTTCGCTCGCACTTGCGATTGAGCTCGTACTCCTCCATCCATCCTTGGTGCTTATGGATTTGCCACAAGCGGACTTCAGGAGTTGAACCGGTACTACCAGTCACCGGATGACCTATTCTTCTCCGTCCCCCCTTCGGTATTAACGTTTACCAGATGGGGCTGGAATATTAACCAGCTGTGCATCGCCTACGCCTTTCGGCCTCGGTTTAGCCCCCGCCTAACCCTGGGCGGACGAACCTTCCCCAGGAAACCTTAGGCTTTCGGTGTCCCGAATTCTCATCGGGATTTTCGCTACTTATGCCGGCATTCTCTCTTCCCTTGACTCCATCCATCCTTACGGATGAACTTCACTGTCAGGGAATGCTCCCCTACCTTCCTGCCAGATTATTCTGACAGGAACCATAGCTTCGGTACCAGACTTGAGCCCCGTTGAATTGTCGGCGCAGAATCACATCGACCAGTGAGCTGTTACGCTTTCTTTAAAGGATGGCTGCTTCTAAGCCAACCTCCTGGTTGTCTGTGTGACTCCACTTCCTTTACCACTTAGTCTGGATTTAGGGACCTTAGCTGATGGTCTGGGCTGAATCCCTTTTGACTATGGAGCTTAGCCCCCACAGTCTCACTCCCACCGAACGAATGATAGTATTCGGAGTTTGAAAGAACTTGGCTCCTTGTAAGGAACCTTGCCCTATCAGTGCTCTACCCCTATCATCCTATAAGGTGAGGCTGACCCTAAAGTCATTTCGGGGAGAACCAGCTATCACTGGGCTTGATTAGCCTTTCACTCCTAACCACAGCTCATCCGAGCTCTTTGCAACGAACACCGGTTCGGACCTCCCCCGCCTGTTAGGACGGGTTCATCCTGGCCATGGTTAGATCGCCCAGCTTCGGGTCTATTGACTGCAACTAATGGGCCCAGTTAGGACCACTCGCTTTCGCTACGGCTCCTCCGCTAAGAGCGGATTAACCTTGCTGCAGCCAATAACTCGCCGGCTCATTCTTCAATAGGCACGCCGTCATCCGCCTTGCGGCGGACTCCGACTGCTTGTAGGCATATAGTTTCAGGTTCTATTTCACTCCCCTCCCGGGGTTCTTTTCACCTTTCCCTCGCGGTACTTGTGCACTATCGGTCGAAACGCTGTATTTAGCCTTAGGAGGTGGTCCTCCTGGATTCCAGCGGAGCTCCTCGGTTCCTCCGCTGTACTCAGGAATCTGACACAGGTGTTTTCAGGATTTCGTCTACAGGACTTTCACCTTCTGTGGTTGACCTTTCCATGTCATTCGACTATCCTGAAAAACTTTTTACCTGTTGAGAGAGTAGGTTCTCTCCTGCCAGACCCTGCAACCCCGTATAATGAACGCACCTACGCTATTACCATTATACGGTTTGGGCTCTTCCCCTTTCGCTCGCCGCTACTCAGGGAATCGAAATTTCTTTCTTTTCCTCAGGGTACTGAGATGGTTCACTTCCCCTGGTTCGCCTTCGCCTTGCGGCGAATATCCACCCTTTCAGGTAGATGGGTTACCCCATTCGGAAATCCCCGGATCACAGGTTGCTTGCACCTCCCCGGGGCTTTTCGCAGCTTGCCACGTCCTTCATCGCCAGGTTTCGCCAAGGCATTCACTATATGCCCTTAATAGCTTGACCATAAATTTTAAATTGTCAATGAACAAATTTCTACTACTTTACTTTCAGGTTTTATACTGAAAGGAAGGTTATTATACTTCCTTTTTTTTCTTCTGTCAAGATATATATTACCCTTTTTAAATCATCCTGTCAAGAGCAACTATATTTTAGTATAGGAAGATATTAAACTGCAAATAATATCCTTCTCGGAAGCTCCACATCTTTCCTTCAAAAATTCACATATCTCATTAACAGATTTTCTTGGACCCTGTATCATAATCTCCACATTTTCTTTGGACAGTCCTTCTCTGATATCAGGGATGGCTATCGCCATCTCTACTGGACTTTTAAGGTCATACCTGTTTCTGTTATAGTAAAGATATGTATCCAGTTTATATTTTCCTGCTATCTGTGTTACAGGCATCACAGGCCTTATATGAAAGTCCTCTATTCTATAAGAATATAGTATAAGTTTCTTTGTGGAATAGATAAACTCATCTGCATCCATTCCCATCTTTTTAAATATCCTTACAGAGGTTGATTTACCTGCAAGAAGGAAATAGATGGAATAATTAAGAATAAATTCCCGTAAGGTCTCTTTTATTGTAAGATTTGAAACCAGATTAGAAATACGAGTAGATGTGGAATATCTTCTTACCTTATCGCTGTGTCTTTCATAGAAATGTGCAAGTGCCTTCCCCATCTCTAAAAGATGTAGAGATAAGGCAACATAACTCCGTATATTTTTAAGTTCCTGGTATTTATACTCTATGTCTGTATTCTTCAGGAAAGTATCATAAAGGGATTCAATCTGATGAAATATAGACCTGTATTTCTCCATTATTTCCTCTGTAATCTCTTCTTCGGACTTCATACTACATACAAATGTATTAAACCTTTCAGCACTTCCAAGAAACTTTATCATTATACTTATTGCCTGCTCCTCTTTCTCTTTCCCTGTATCTTCTTCAATATCAGGTGGGAGAATTTTTTTCTGTATCTCTATCAGCATCTTCTTTTTCCCATATTTTTCTCTTGTTTTTTGTTTTTTGAGTCCGATTTTTAATGCTTCTTCCTGTAATATCACTGCGAGGTTTTTTAGTGTGGTTAAATAAAGAGTTATTATTTTCTTAAGGTCATTGATAAATCTGTCCTTTACCTGTTCATCAATATCAAGATTATAACTCTTCATTCTTGCAAGGATATGTAATCCCTGAAATATAGCGATATTTATCCATCTTATTGACCCTATTAACTCCCGAAAATAGAAAAACTTTTTGTTGTGAGAGGCACCATAATCATCAAGAAATGTTTCTATTGCATCCACTTCCCTCATAATAGAAAAGACAATCTCTCTATCTGGAATATCTCTCTTATGGATAAGTTCTTCAAATATAATAAATAATGGACTGGTGATGATATTAAGTTGGGGAATAAAATCTTTTTTTATCTCTTCCTCATCCATTATTTTGACCAGGGAACCCGGTCCTTTTTTAGTTTTCATAATAAGCCCTTTTACTATTTGTGGGTGTTACACTCCCCCCCTAATTCCCCTCTTTCAGAGGGGTGTCTGCGTCAGCAGACAGGGTGTTACACCCCCACCTAATATCCTCCCCCCTCAAGGGGGAGGAACAGTAAGGAGATACTCTGTGCCTTTCACTCAACTCCCTTAATTGCCAAATAAAGTGGAGATAGCGGGAGTTAATCTCAGGAGGGGGGCTCTCGCCCCCCTTCCTGAAGTAGTTCTCCCCCCATAACAAGCTCGGGGGAACGTTACCTTTCCCCCGAACCCCTTTTCAACTCCCTTAATTGCCAAATAGAGTGGAGATAGCGGGAGTTGAACCCGCAACCTTCCGCGTGCAAGGCGGACGCTCTCCCTTTGAGCTATATCCCCATTGTTTTTATCTATAATTTGAAGTATTATATTATACCAGAATCATTTA
>Ga0078972_1003506_pt1 | contig 46717 bp, 53 predicted proteins | sample YelNatPaOPGAMG01_FD_67568 | JGI IMG/M metagenome (GOLD analysis project Ga0078972, IMG submission 67568) | Hot spring thermophilic microbial communities from Obsidian Pool, Yellowstone National Park, USA - OP-RAMG-01 (SPADES assembly) (version 2) | ecosystem: Environmental > Aquatic > Thermal... | reverse complement strand
CTGCAGGCAGACCGCGGTCTCCCGTGCCGGGATAAACTCTTTCCCCGGAAACTCTCGCCTGAGCCGCTCCACCATTCCTATCTCGGTGGCGATGATGAACCTTTTCGCCGGAGACGCCTTGGCCCGGATCATCATCTGGCTGGTGCTGCAGAGGTGACTGGCCAGCCTCTGCACCTCGGGATCACACTCGGGATGGACCAGCACCTCGGCGTCGGGAAATTCTTCCTTCTTGAGGAGGATGTCGGCGGGGGTAAACATCCGGTGGACATAGCAGTAGCCGAAGTCAGGCAACGGGATGATTTTCTTATCAGTTCTCTGCTGAACATACCAGGCCAGGTTTTTGTCGGGGCCAAAAATTATTTCCTCCTCATCAAGGGCGTTGACTATCTGGGCAGCGTTGGCCGAAGTGCAGACAACGTCGGCTTCGGCTCGTGTCTCGGCAAGAGTGTTGATGTAAAGGACCACGGCAGCTCCCGGATTTTTCGCCCGAGCCTCGCGGACCATCTCCGGTGGCAGTTGCGCGGCCATGGGGCAACGTGCCTCGGGGTCCGGTATCAGCACCGTCTTGTCCGGATTCAACATCGCCGCGGTCTGGGCCATAAAGTCAACACCAGCGAAAACCACCACCTTGCCCTTCACCCGGGTGGAATACCTGGCCAGGTCCAGGGAGTCGCCGATGTAATCCGCGAGCAACTGAATCTCCTCCCGCTGATAATTGTGGGCCAGAATGATCGCCTCCCGCTCCGCCTTCAGCCTGAGTATCTCCTCCCGCAACTGAACCGGATCCATCTCAGCACCTGTGGAACCTGGGCTTCAGATGATATTAACTATGTGCCAACTTTGATGGTTTCACCCAGATTTCTCAACGTCCGCGCCGCCGAGAGTGCAGCCAGATAGCTGGTCCGGGGGGATTCGGGAAACGGGACATTGATGGACTTGGCGATCAGCTCACCGGATTCTCCTCGGGCCCTGATCTCGTGAATATTTCTCCTGATTCTAGGGTCGGCGATGATCGTCACCATGGTCCGGTCAAAACCGACGCCGGCCAGGCTCAAAGTTGCGGCAACGTTTACGCTCGCCGGAAAGGCTTTCACCGCTTCAAGGGCCGGACCTGTGAAGATGATCTTTGGAGCCCGCAGCCCGGTCAGTTTTATCTTTTTCTTTTTGAGGTATTCATTGCCCCTAAAAGCGGACGGTGGTTTTCTGGTAATCAGCCTGACCTCCTGGACCTTCCGCAGAGATAGGGATTTTACCCCATCAATCCCGATCACCGCCCCGGAGGGAATGTAGATTTTCCTGCCGAGGCGCTTGGCCTCCGCCCGCAGTTCATCGAGGAAATTTTTGTCAGAGAGGGCCCCCACGCTCAGGATGAGGAGGTCCTTACCGGAACTGATGATGCCGAGCGAGTAATCCCTGACCGCTCCCTGGGAGGCGGCCTCCACAACCAGCTCCGCGCTTCTGTCGCGGTAAATTTCAGCGGCGTCGTTCAAAATCTTTGGTCTGGAACTCAAGCCGGACGCCAGTCTCTGACTGCAGTCCCGCCTGAGGTCGTAAACCCAGACAACCTCAACATCGCCGGCCTCTCCGGCCTCGATCATCCGGGCCAAAGCAGTACCGATGGCGCCACAGCCGATCAGACCGACTTTCATCATTTCCCCAGAAATCCCATTTGCTGCCACCGCTTAACCCTTTCCGTCGACAAGGCTTTGGGACTAATCAGAAACCTGGTTCAGAATTTTTCGGTATCTGACCGCATACCTGGGGAGACCGTTACAAGTCTGCTTGAAAGCTTGCCTTCAATGTTCAGACGCGTTTTGCAGCGGGTTTAACCCCTGCTCCATGGCCTTGAGATAGGGCTTGATCCCTCGTTTGATTAATCCGATGAGAACCCGCTGCAGCATGATTCTGTGGACCAACGATCGGAACTCCTCCCTCGCCAGTTCATCGATCCAGTTCAGGTCGTGTTTCACGCAGGCAGCCAGCAACTTCCAGTGCTCCGGGGTCATGTCGTTGACCGTGAAAGGTTTTTCCTTATCCAGCACCCCCAGCGGCACGAAGAAAAGGGGGACGATGAGTGACTTACAATCCTTTAAGTCCTCCACGAGCTCAACCGTCTTGATCACATCCTCCTCAGTCTCCCCGGGCAGCCCCATGATCAGGGTCGAGCAGGGCACCCAGTGGTTGTCATGCAGCAGCTTATGCGCCTCCACCACCACTTCCGGCCACTGCTCCGGCTTGAATGGAGCCACTTTGGCCCTCATGTGTTTTTCTATGAGACGCGGGGACCCGGTTTCTATCCCGACTTGGCCGGCGATCCACGGCACCTTCTTATTGGGCACCTCCATCAGCTCCTTCAGCCCCTTTATCAGCGCCGGTTTTGCCATGACCGAGGCGAAGGCGAAATGAGAGATGTAGGCTCCCCATCCCGTGGTCTCTTTCACCTTCTCAAACAGTTCCAGCACCTTGGCTTCATCCGGGATTATTCCTTTCGCCCCATATCTCAGCACATCTTCGGCGTGCAGGAGAATTCGGTCAAGTCCAGCATCCAGGTTTACCCTTACCTCCTCCAGAATTTTGTCGATCGGCCGGCATCTGTAGTAACGAAGGGTGGGAACGCAGAACTCGCAGCCCCTGCCGCAGCCCCGGGCTATTTCAACGATCCCGTTTATCGTGGGGCGCTTTATGGAGGGGATTTCTTCCACCGGCACCACCTCTCCCTCGACCACTCCGGGCAAACTCTCGCCGTTCAGGGCCTTTTCAAAAATTTTTACCGCGGTCCTTTCCCCCTCTCCGATGACAACGCAGTCAATCCCCAGCTCCCTGCGCACTGATTCCTCCCTCAGCTGCCAGGCCCCGGGACCACCGACTATCGTCTTTAGCCCGTTTTCTTTAATTATCGGATCCTGGAGCAGCTTCCGGAAAAAGACGGCGGAATAGGTTTCCCGACCCATGAGTCCGGAAAAAGTGCTGGAGGCCGGGCCTATCCCCAGCGGGTCGTTTGAAGTGATGCCCAGAACTTTGGTGCCGTCATCGATGACCTTGTCCAGATGGTCTGGGTGGGCAACCGCGACATCAAAGCCCCGCTCCAGAAGTGCCGCCTCAATCTTTCTGGTGCCCCCCGGCGCATATTTCACTATGCCGCCCTTCTGAGGAACCGGCGGGCAGACGACCATCCGGTAAAGCCACTCCGGAACTATTTTGGGAGCGCAGGCGGCGAAGCCAATGAACTCGGAACCGCGGTAGTCGCTCATCAGGGAGTACTCCGCAGTTAACACTATCTCGCTCATCTACAACCCCCCGGAAAATCAAGTCGAGGGCCCCTCCTATCCTTTCAGATTGTTAAGCCGTCTGAGTATTTCCCTCCTCACCGCGCGGAAGAAATCATCGGAATGAAGCCGGAAGTAGCGGTAGGCTAGCCTGCCCCTCTCGGTGACCGAGACCTCCCTTTGTATCAACTTTAACTCGAGCAGGGTCTTCAGATGGGCTTTCACGGCCCGCTGGGACCTCTTTGTTCCCGCGACGATCTCGGCCACGGAAAGCTTCTTTTCGGTCCGGGCCAGGAGACCCAGGATTTTTCTGCCCGTGGCCTTTATTCCCAGAATGTCAGCGGCCTCATAAATTCTGCTCAGCTCGCCCCTGGCCTCCATAACCACCACCGAACGATAATGAGCTGAATGTTGCTTATAAATTCATACGTGTGCAAAAATATTTGCACCAGAGCCTGTGGTCAACTATTTTAGCAGCCCCGCTGAAATGATGCTGAAGGTGGAACTGGATGAAAGCCGTGGTGATCCCGAGGATCGCTCCAATTGAGGAGAAGCCGCTGGAGCTGGTGGACCTTCCTGACCCCATCCCCGGTGAAAAAGAGGTCCTGGTGAAAGTTTCCGCCTGTGGTATCTGTCACACCGAGCTGGATGAAATTGAGGGGAGGGTTCCTCCGACGAAATTTCCCGTGGTTCCCGGGCATGAGATCGTCGGGAGAGTGGAAAAACTTGGTCCGGGGGCGTCAAGGTTCAAGGTAGGCGATCGCGTGGGGATTGCCTGGATCAACTGGGCCTGCGGGCGCTGCCACTTCTGCCTCAAAGGTGAGGAAAATCTGTGTGAGGAAGCACGATGGACGGGAAAAGATGCCGACGGAGGTTATGCCCAGTACACCGTTATCCCCGAGGATTTCGCCTACCCGATTCCCGCAGCATTCACCGACTTGGAGGCGGCTCCGCTCCTTTGTGCCGGCGTCATCGGCTACCGGGCATTGAAGCTTTCGGGGATGAAGGACGGCAGGGTTCTTGGCCTTTATGGTTTTGGGGCTTCGGCCCACATCGTCATTCAGGTGGTCAAGCACCTTTATCCCCGCGCCAAGGTCTTCGTCTTCACCCGGCCCAACCAGCTCCAGCATCAGGAACTGGCCCGGAGGCTGGGGGCCGACTGGGTGGGGGCCACGGGAGAAACCCCTCCGGCAAGGCTCGATTGCGCCATCGATTTCACTCCCGTGGGGGAACCGGTGCGGGAAGCGCTGAGAAACCTGCAAAAGGGGGGAAGGGTGGTGATCAACGCGATTAGAAAAACCACGCCCATTCCCGAGCTGAACTATGCGGAGCATCTCTGGTGGGAAAAGGAGCTGAAAAGCGTTGCCAACGTGACCCGAAGGGATGCTCAGGAGTTCCTGCCCCTCGCCGCCGAAATTCCCATCAAGCCAAAGATTCAGAAGTTCCGGATGGAGGAAGCAAACGAGGCCCTGATCCTGCTCAAGCAGGGAAGGATAAGCGGCGCCGGAGTTCTGTGCATAGCGGAGTAACCCGGCCACTGTTAGATAAACTATACTAAAGATGAAGGACATATTAAAGAATTGATGCTGGAATCATTGCTCAAATGTATGCTGGAGAGGAGGTGGAAAACCGCCATCTTCAGCGTCACCTCCGCCTGCAACTGCAGATGCTCGATGTGCAACATACCCAACCTGCCACTTCAACAACCCGACCCCGCCACCGCCTTTGCCATCCTGCGCCAGTGCGTGGAGAACAGGGTCGCCATCCTGTCCCTCACCGGCGGGGAGCCTTTTCTTTACCCCCACCTGCCTGAGCTGGTGAGAAGAGCCCACCGGATGGGGATCTTCGTGCACATCGCGACAAACGGAACCCTGCCCGAGAAGATTGCCCAGGTCGGGGGGCATGTGGACGCCATCGGTTTCAGCCTCGACAGCCACATAAGCGCGGAGCATGACAGCAACAGGGGGCACAACAGGGCCTTCGAAAAATGCCTGAAAAGCGTGAAAATTTGCGGCGAGCTGGGGATAAAGTCCTTCGCCAACACCCCGCCGAACCGTTACATCATCGACAGGATCGATGAGTACGTCGGTTTTGTCAACGACGAGCTGGGGATTCCCGTGGGCTTTTGCTATCCGGAAACTCACGGAGGGGACTATTTTGCTACCTGCGAGAGCGTCATCAGCGATCTGAGGGCGGAGCAAATAGCATCCTTCTTCTCCGCGGCGCTGAGGCTAAAAAAGCAGGGCTACGACATCGTCAACAGCGACATCTTCCTGAGGGAAGCTGCCGCGTATGCCCGAGAAAAATTTGAAAGGGTGAGCCGCTGCGGCGGGGGGCGCGTCGTCTACTGGATCGACTGGCTCGGAAAGGTTCATCCCTGCTTTAACAAGCGAACGGTTCTGAATAAAAACGGGATCTGGGAGAAATACGACCCGAAGAACTGCAACGAGTGCTTCGTTCAGTGCTTCAGGGAACCATCCTCCTTCGTTTACAATCTTCCCCATTCCCTCAGAGAGCTGAGGACCTGGAAATCCCTTTTTTAGATGACAGAAAAGTCGGCCACACCTCAACCAGAGAGCAGATGGGGAAACTCAAGCCAAAAATAACGAAAATGTCAAAAATCTCAAGGCAAGTTGGTCCGTTGGGAAAAAGTTGGATGTCAAAGTTCCTCCTTGTGACCAAGTCGGATTGGGAGGAGAAGCGGGCAATGAGGTCTCACAGGAGGCTTGCTCAGGTTCCGGCTTTGATTAGCCTTCTTAAAGCTGAACTTATTTTATTAGGCCACCCAATCTATCCCTCAGCTTTGTTTTACATCTTAAGAACTTAAGGCCCAGCTGACCCCTTAAGCCTCTCTCCAGATAGCTGTGTTCAAACCTTTCCCGCATCCTTTTAGCAACCGATTCTACCGTTACATATATGAATGAGTCGTCACCGGCATCGAGGAAGAGCTTTTCTTCGCTCAGCCTTTTCAGGATAGCTCTGCGCGTATTGAGAATCCATTTTTCCATCCGCTCCTCGGTAATTATGTCGGAATATCGCGGAAGAAGATCTTGCATCAAGCTCTCAACCACGCGGTGCAAATCCTTTGGCTCAGACGAGGCCGTTACCTTCGCCTTCTCCACGAGCCTCATTCCCAGTCCCTCACAGAAGATTGCCGCTGGTGCAAAGGGCGTCCTAGTTCCCTGACCGCTGACGTTCAAAAGATAGGCTACCTCTACTTCGTCCCCCACGTTATAGCCACAGGTCAATCTGTCGCTTGACAAGAATATTGGATATCCGGCCACCCGGAAGAAGAAGTCGAAATCCGGTGGTTTTCTATGGAGCTTCTGCACCACCTGAACTTTGCCCCTAATAATGTTGAAATAGTTTGCGTGTGAGAATTTCGGGCATTCCTGTAATGTGGAATGATTTCCTCCCTCAAGTTGAACGGCCAGCTTATCGTCGATCACCAGCATCGCACTTCGGTTAGAGTCCCAACTAGGGTCCCAGAATATCTGGACCCCCTCCTCAAGAAAATCCTTAAGGGCCCGCAGGTTCTCTTGCATGCCTTTTTCGTGCTCCTCCGCCATATCCAGCGTGGTTGAACCGAACGGAAGAAAGACGTTAACCCAGACCCCGGTTCTCCTCACTTTCAAAATGAATTCTCTGCGCTCAAGTAACTCACCTACTCTTGGAAAGAAGGCGTCCATTTTTCTCTGGGGCAGAGGTATGGACATCATCACACCCGAGGTTATAACAGCCGATGCAATTCCTCTAATTTATTCAGCAATGACATGACATGAGGTTCGATTAACGCCTTATCAGAACCTGGTAATCTGCCGTAACCCTTTAATTTTTCAGGCCGCAATTCCTCCAAGATGACCCAAATTTCGTTCAGCGCGGCCAAGATTTTAGCTCTGAGTTCTATCTCTTCAGTTTCCAGCTCGAAAATCTCTCTCATCTCTTTTATTTCATTCAGCATGTCCGCTATCACTGCCATGATCCTTGGCTTTGAAGCAGGGTTCACGTTGTCTACGTATCGATAAAAAATGGCCTCTTCAGGATGACCGCCTTTCAAGGCGTCTTTTATCTGTCGGAGATCCTTCTCTATAATGAGTAAGCTAACTCTCAATCTTCGTTTGATCCCTTCATTTATTAATTCGGTCATATCACATCTGCCCTCGATAACATCTCTCCGAGATACCATTCCTCAGTTCACCGTATTTATTTCCCATCGCGGCAACATTCCTGTTTAGCCACCTTCCGCCTTTCCGGTTTTTCGTCGGATTCAGCTTTCATTCACTCAAGCCTTCTTCTAAGACAACGTCACTTAGCCCGTTGGAAGTGGGCCTCAAGAAACTTCTTCACCCGTGAAATGAGCCCGCTTGGTTTTCGTTTCGTGAAATCTTTAACCATTCTTTTGAAAACATCCGGAACATCTTCAGATTTGATGGCCTCTTCAGGGCTCCTCCACGCATATTTTGTGGCTTCCCTGGTAAAAATTATTCTTCCTCCAATCACCATTACCTTGTAAGCCGCGATGATATGGTGCGTTGGCTCTTCTTCAGAGAGGAAGTCGTCGTATAAGCCGAGAAATTCTTTTGGGATAACCTCCAGTCCCGTTTCTTCCTTGACCTCGCGTGCGATTGCTTGTTCCACTGTTTCATCCGGCTTCACATAACCTCCGGGTATGACCCAATGATTGTGATAGGGCAGGTCTCCTTCCCGCATCAGGAGAATGGTGCTGTCTTTAGCCTCAATTACTGCAGCTATGCTGAACAGCGTTCGACCTCTAGCTGCGTCTTTTTCAGATATCACGCTCATCCCTTACGTTTTCGATCGATGAGAGGTTTTATTCCTCGCCTTCCTGCAATTTTTTCAAGACTCCTCAGCATCGCGCCTGAGACAGCTTTGCGTTCTTTCTCAGAAAATTCGTAGCTTTGCTTTCTTACGTATTCTATCAGTTGCGAACTTAGTCTGCGGAGATTTTTCTCTTCGATTTCTATCAGGGCCTTGACGGCTTTTTGGCTATCCGTGGACGCGGCCCCTTCGGCTATACACAACAATGAAACAAAGTGGGGGACGCAGAAGCCTTTCGACTCATTCAGGACCGCCAAAGACTCTTCGTTATTTGAGGACAGAATCTTGATTATCTCTTCCGCATACATTTTTGAAAATTCTGACAGGTGAATGCACGCCGGACACTTGTTTTCATCGGCAACGAGCTTATAGAGCTGGTCGGCGTTTCTGTTTCTCTTTAGTTTTTGAAGATCTTGAATCAGCGCATCTATGACGCTTCTGTTGATTAGCGCTATTCCGTGGCCATCGGGGCTTTCCGGTTTGGTTGCGGCGATGAGCATTTTGTAGTAATGGTCATTACAGAATCCTCTGCTCTCGATAATTTTCTGTCTAGATGTAGGATCCATCACAAGTTCGAGAAGATATGTATCAATATATCTTCGTTCAATTTCGTCTTCCAGCAAACACAAGCAGCATTCTTTGTCGCTTTCTGCGGCTCTTTTGATTTTGAGGTAAACTGTATCTTGATTCATGTTTTCTGCCCTACATTTTGCCCCCTTTTTGATGCTTCAACTCCGGATACTCCATACCATCGCCAGCCCCCAGAAGGGCATGGCCTCCCTAGACCTTTTCAGTTTCATGCTAGCCCGCACGAGAAAAGCAGAAGCCAAAAGGACCATGATACCCATGATCCCAGAAATCACTACAGCTATTGTAATTAATACAGTTGAATACAAACCCGCTGCCATTTTGCTTCTACCCTGCTGATTTTTTGCCTTTGTAGAAGCTATTGTCTTGTCCGACACAGGACAAGCGGTTGATGGCGAGCCTCACCGCCACTTGATTTACTTCCGTGATTACCTTATAAACTTTTTTGCCCACTCAGTACTCACGCAAGCAGAGTTTCAGCACTGGAACGAAAAGCATGCCTTTAAGTAATTGGTGCATTGAGTACACATAAAATTCAAAATTGGCATTTCGATGGAAAAACATCTTTTTGATGAGCTCGAAGATCTAACACAGAAGATGAGCGAGTTGAAAGTTTCAAATCTGAGCTCACAGGGGCTATTTTGGCGGCTTGTCTCAAGTCAGCGGTAGAACACAGGAGGAAAGCAAAAGAGCTAGTCGTGTTGAGAAGTGGAAAGCTTTGACCACTTAGTTACGGCGCACCTGGTCCGCCACCATAGAAGATGTTTCGGTAGAAACGTAAAAATCGAAAAGCATGCGTGAGCACAGCGATTAGCTTAATAGGCACTAAATCTGTAATTGAAAAAGGCGATGAAGCTCGCCTTTAACGCCCTTGATTCAACGATCACAAGGGCTGATAGCTTCTACCAACTTCAACCAAAAGGAAGTGTTAGTTGTGCTAAGCAGGGTGGTATGCCTGGGAGAACGGAGTTTTAACCAAGATGAGGTTATTTTGCTGAACCTTGCTGATCAGATATGTTGTTTTGGAGGGTGAGCGATTTGGTCAAGAAGAACCTGCTGACAATGGACATCCTCGAGGGAATTGAAAGATCAGATGGATGTCCGTTATGCTATCTTTGGGCCAAAAGCGAGGAACGTCTTTTGAGGCATCTGCTTACAAACGAGGTGGTGATGGACCCTGACTTCAGGAAAAAGGTAACTGCGGCTAAAGGTTTCTGCAACCGGCATATGCATCTTCTCTACAGAACTGCTTACAGCGGCCACACCGAGAATGGTCGGGGTTACGCTCGTTACATGCAAGGAGTTGTTGAAAAAATCGTAGAACAGATTGCTCCCTTGACTGCGGATTTGGAAGGTATTGAGTTGGCGGACAGTAAGATCTTCTTTCTTAAAAGAAAACAAAAACTATCGCTGCTAGATAACAAGATAAAACATGCAATTAGAGGACAAAAGCCCTGCCCTGCTTGCGAATCATTGTGGTCATTGGATCGGATACATTTACATACGCTTGTTCAGATGCTGGAGGACAAGGAATTTCGTAAGGAATTCAAATCATCAAGAGGGCTATGTCTTCCCCACTTCCTCTCAGCTATGCAAATGTTAAATCGGGCCAAGTTTGAGAATCCACTCATAGTTGCTCGAACACTTATTGAGACGGAGATAAAAAGTCTTAAATTGGTGGGGAGCTATCTCTCGGAATTCGTGAGGAAATCTTCTTGGAACTTTAGAAAGGAACCTGCGGGACCGGAAATCAATGCGAACCATATGGCTTTAATCTTGCTAGCCGGAACAGAAGGACTTTACCAAGTTCACAAGAAGGATATTTTTGAAGAAACAACAGGCTCATGAAAAAGGCGGGGATAATTTCGCCGGGGGACCCGTATAAGGTGAAGGTCCACTCCCTGCGCAAGTTCTTCAAGACGCAGCTTCTGGCCCTTGGAGTCCAGCCGGATTACGTGGACTACATGATGGGCCACACTATCGACACCTACCACGACGTGCAGAGCAAGGGGATCGAGTTCCTCCGTGGGATCTACACAGCTGCAAACCTCACCCTAGAGCCGAGGCAGAAGCTCACCAAGTTGGATCAGCTGAAGATATTCGCCTAAGGGCTGGGGCTGAACCAGAAAAGCTTTATCATGGCCGGGGCCTTCGCCGAGCCCCACCGCTTCGTGGTCGAGCCCGAGCGCGTTCAGGCCGAGGCCCTCAGCCGCGCCATAACAGAAAGCCTGAAGAGCGAGGTTCTACAGGAAATTTTACCCATTTTGTCGCAGGATTCGATGCTAAATGTTGGTGGGGCCGCTGGGATTTGAATTCCTGGACCGAGGCTCAGCATCGGTCTCCCAGGTCACCAGCACCCCAAGCTGAGAGGCTAGACCAAGCTACCCCACGGCCCCCAAAGGATTAACGTCACCTAATTATAAGAGAGTACTTCATAGCGCCCAATCGTCTCTTTCGCCCGATGTTGATCCCAGGCCTCCCACCGGTGGTTGTGCCGATTCTACGATCTCAGCAGGCGCAGGATGTTTTCGTGGGTCTCGGCCGGCGGTGGAACCGTGTTCACCACGTAGACCTCCGACCGCTCCAGAAAGCTCTTGAAAAATTTTTTCCTCAAGTTCATTTTTCTACGATCTTTCACCAGCTGATGGGGATTGCAGAAATCGTTGGCGATGAGGTAGTCCAGTCCCTCCTCCGGGGAAACCTGGTAGACCTCCCTCCCATCAGAACTGTCCCTTTTCAGGAGTATGACCTTTTTTATCGTGGTCATGGGTACCACCCCACCCGGTCCCACGATCCACCTCACGTTCACCACTGCCCGTCCCTTTTCATCAAAGTGCGAGCGCTCCACCAGCGGCAGGTATTCTCCCCAGATTTTTCCGATGTCGGCCTCAATGTAGCAGTTTTTCTCGGAACCGAACGCCAGATGGCCCCGATCAAACAAGCGCACGAAGAACCAGTCATCCGAGACCAGCCTCGCCTCCGGGTGCCTCAGCAGGCCCCAAGAGTGCGTCGTCTTCCCCGTGCCCGAGGGAGCGATGATGCAGACGCCATTGCCGCCGAAGTCTATCGCCGCCCCGTGAACGGAGTAAATTCCGTGTTCATCTTCCAGAACGTCACCGGCCACGGCAAGCGCGATGCTTTTCACCCATCCGTAGTAATTCACGTTGGTCAGAAAAGCCGTGTTCGTGTAGGGGTCGTACTTAACGTTCAGCCCGCCCTCCTTCTCCTGCAGCACCACAAGGCGTCCGTGCGAGCGGATGTTCTCGTCCATCGTGTAAAAATTTTCCTCCCATTTGTCCTTTATCTCCTCGATTTCCGTCAGCAGCTTTATGCAGCAGCCGTAGATGTTAGCCTTCTTGGTGTAGAGGTAGCGAGGGAGGTTGCGGTCGAACAGCTCGTCCTTCTCCTCTGGTGTGATCAATTCAACTTTGTACGATGCCATCGTCCCCGCCCCGTCAACTTTTACCTTGGCCGGGAATATCCCCAGGTCTCCAAGGCGCGCTTCAGCTCCCGGTGGCTCTCCGCGTATTTAGTCAGGGAAACGCCGTCGAGGGTGGCTTCAATGGCCTGCCGGAGCGCCATCGCTCCCGCGCGGCCGCCATCGGGATGGCCCCAGACGCCCCCGCCGGCCTGAATCAGTATATCCCTGCCCAAAAGCTTCATCACCTCGGGCACCAGTCCCGGATGAAGCCCGCCGGAACTGACGGGAAAGACGGGCTTAATCCCGCACCAGTCCTGAGGCAGTATCTCTCCCGATCCCTTCACCCTGTCGCTGGTGATCTCCTCCTTCAGGGTGAGCACCTCCTCCCGGGGCGACTCCAGCTTGCCCACCACCGTGCCCACGTGTATCTGATCCACGCCCTGCAGCCTGGCCACCTTGGCAACCACCACCATCGACATGCCGTGCTTCCGGTTTCTGGTGAAGGCGGCATGGAAGGCCCGGTGGGCGTGAATGGCTAGGCCGAGGCGCTCGCACTCCTCACGCAACGTCTGCACCGCCGCCCAGCCAGCGGTGAGGATGTCCACCATCACATATTCACCGCCCAGTTTTTTCACCAGGTTGGCCCGCCTGAGCATCTCCCTGGTCTCGGCGGTCACGTTGATGAGGTAGCTCTTCTTCTCTCCCGTCTCCTTTTCCGCCTTGTCCCTCATCTTGAAGGAGAGCCTGGCCCTCCTCTCAAACTGGTTAAAGCTCTGGCTGGAAAGGTTCTCATCATCCTTGAGCAGATCCAGCCCGCCCAGCCAGGCCTCGTAGCCGGCCGCGGCGTGCTCCTCGCTGCTCATCCCCACCTTCGGCTTCGGCACGGTGACCGTCAGCGGCCGGTCCTTCACCCCGAAGATCTTCCTTATCCCCTCAATGCCGAACTGTGGCCCCGGGAAAGACTTTATCAGCGCCGGTGGAAAGCTGACATCCTCCAGCCTGAGGTTTTTAATGGCTTTCATCCCGAAGATGTTGCCCGCGATGGAGCTGAGCACCTGGGGCATGTTGCCGGCCTCGAAGAGCTCCACCGGGTAGGCGACCTTCACCCATGGTTTTCTGATGAAAAAGGCCTTGGCCATGAGCCTTCTCTTCTCGGGCGTCATCGTCGTCAGCTTGGTCCAGGTTCCGATCGAGCTCTCGGAAGCGATTCTCCCGACTGCCTCCGCGATGCTGATGCCCCTGGCCGGCTCGACCCGGAAGAGGGCGATCAGGTCATCGCTTGAGGGCCGGTAATCTGCGTCAACAAAATCCAGATACCACTCGGTTGTCATGAAAGAAATTGCGTCGCCTCAGGGTAAAAATCCTGCTATTTCTTGAACTTGGCTATCTCATCGGAGAAATCAACGCTGGTTAAAACGGCCGTCCTGCAGCAGTAGCGCTTCAGCCCCAAATCATCCAGGACGCGGGCGGGATCCTCCCCCCTCTTGACCCGCTCCTCGAACTTATCGTATTTGTCAGCGAGCAGCTTGCCGCAGGTGAAGCAGCGTACGGGTCTCATTTTTAACACCTCAACGGTAGCTCTTCTGGAACTTGGCCCTCGCTCCGGGACCTCCCGGCTTCTTGGTCTCCTTGAACCTTACATCGCTTTTTACCAGCGTCCAGTCGTATTGTTTGAAGATCTCGCGAACCTTGGCATCTTTCGTCCACTCAAAGAGTCCGCGGGCTATCGCCGTCCGGGCGGCCTCCGCCTGGCCCATGAACCCTCCGCCCTTGACCTCGACCTCGATATCGACATCCCGGGTCAACTCCGGGACCAGCTGAAGTGGCTCCAGGATCTTCAGCCGGGCCAGCTCCGGTTCGAAAACGTCCAGCGATCTCTTGTTCACTATGATCCGGCCCTTTCCTGGTCTGATCTTTACCTTGGCCAGAGAGGCCTTCCTCCTTCCAATTGCGATTACCGTCTTCATCAGAATTTCCCTCCCAACAGCCTGCTCAGCTCACCAACCCTGATAAAGCGCCTGGAACTGAGTTCCGCCAGGCTGGCCTTGGGCACGGTGGTGACCTCCTTTCCCGAAAACTCCTCAGGAACACCAACATAAACGCGCAGCCTGCGGTAGGCGGCCATTCCCTTGGGCTTATCGTAGGGCAACATCCCCCGCACCGCCCTGCGCACGATGTCCTCCGGGCGCTTGGGATGAAACGGGCCCTTTCGAGGATTGGCGATGTTCCTCGTTTCCAGCCAGGCTTTGTAGGACTCCAGAGTCGCCTCCTTTCTTCCCGAGATGATCACCTGCTCCGCGTTCAGCACGATGACCTTTTCCCCTTCCAGCAGCTTTTTGGCTGCGAAGCTGGCAAGCCTGCCCAAAACCAGATCCCTTCCATCGATGATGATCATCCTCTCACCCCATCAGCTTTACTTCCTTGCCCGTCGGGTTCTCCTCCAGCAGCTGCTGCAGGGTCAGGACGCTGCCACCGGCCGCAATGATCTTCCGTTTCGCCGCCGCCGAGAAAGTCAGCGCCGCAACCCTGACCGGATGGTCTAGCCTTCCCGCGGCCAGCACCTTGCCGGGAACCGCCACGGTGCTCCCATTCTCGGTATAGCGGTTGATCTGACTCAGGTTGACCTCGGCGCGAGATCTCCGCGGACGCTCGAGTCTCTCGGCCATCTCCAACCAGATCCTCGCCTGCTGCTTTTTCCCCTGCTCGCGAAGCAACCGCAGCAGCTTCCTCAGCTGTGGGTTGGTTGGTCCCGTGGGCTTTGGCATATTATCAGCTTTTCAACCTTATCTGCTCACCCAAATAAATACTACGGTTGCTGCCGGCAGCCCGCTGTTCCACCGCGGAGCTGAGGGCGATGGTGCCTCACTTTTCGGCCTGAGTCGCCCCGCTTTCCGGAGACTCCGCCTTGGCCGCCCCCCTCTTCTCCATCTCTCCCGCCAGGTTCAGCGCCCCGACAACAATGAGGTAAATTCCCACCAGCCAAGATATCAACGCTGGAAAGGCGATGATCAGGGCCCCGAAGATGATCATCAATATCGCCGCCGCCAATCCCTGGATCCCCACCCTTTGGAGCAGTTTTTCTGGTGTCTCCATTATCTTCACCTCCACTATTTTTCAGGCCTCGCCGACAAAAAAGCTTCTGGTTGGATCGCGTTCACCCCCCGTCCAGGTGGGGCATTTCTCACTGGTCGCAGAGGGCACCCATAAAGTTACTTAAGCAGCTGGATCAAGATTTTCTGGAAAGTAAATGCAGCTCAGGATCATCAGCACCGCGGGGGTACCGAGCTTCCTCCAGCAGAGGCTGCCGCCAAAACTGGTGGAGATCTTCAGGCCTCATTTCAACGGCTACTTGTTGGATTCGGTGGACGACCCGCTACTTGTGGCGTACGACGCGAGGCGGCGGCAGTACCGGGCCGATGTCATCCTCCGCCATCTGGTGAAGGAGACCACGGGTGGCGTGACCCTCGTGATCACCGACCTCGATGTCTACGTCCCTGACCTCAACTTTGTCTTCGGGCTGTGCTCCGGGCGGGCGGCGCTGGTGTCGATCCGCCGTCTGGATCCCGCTTTTTACGGAATGCCGCCGGACCGGGATGTGCTGTGGGGGCGAACCCTCAAAGAAGCCGTCCATGAAATCGGCCACGCCTTCGGCCTCAGCCACTGTCCCGATCCAGGGTGCGTCATGAGCTTTTCCAACAGCATCCTTGATGTCGACAAAAAATCCCCCAACTTTTGCGGGAGGTGCCGGGACAAGCTGTTCACCTCCTGAGCCCTCTCGTTATCCCTTGACCCGTCTCAACCGGATTTTGAGGTGGGCGCGCGCAGCGATGTCCCCCGCCAGGTTCCCCTGGTTCTTTGCCACCTCGAGCAAGTTGGCGCTGCCCACGTAGCAGACCGTCTCCCCGACCCCAACCTCAGCAAAAGTCCTCACGAACTTGGCGATCAGCTTTTTCCCCTCGATGTCCAGTTCCAACTCATCACCGACCCCGGCGAAGTTTTCGATGAGCTCGCGATCGATGTTGGTCAGGATATTTCCGAAAACGTCGATCAATAAAACCTCGCCGACCATTTCACCACCCTCAATTTTGGGGCGGGGCAGCTCCAGCCTTTTCATCCCCGGCAGCCCTGGCCCCACCTCTGCAGGGGCAATTCCCCGGCTCAGGTGCGCTGCGACGGGGGCGAAAACATCCCGCCCGTGGAAGGTGGAAGAGATCTCGTCCCTCATCAGCTTCTTGTTGGTTAGCTCCCTGATCTCCTTCACCCCGAACCGCTCCGCCACCAGGGTGAAGATCCCGTTGTCGGGGCCGATGAAAAACAACCCGTTCTCGGTCGTGAGCAGGATGCTCTTCCGGCTCGTCCCCACCCCCGGATCCACCACCGCGACGAAAATGGTGTTCTTCGGAAAAGTCTCCGCAGCATGAGCCAGCGTGAAGGCCGCCGTTAAAACATCGTGCCTGGGGACCTCGTGGGTGATGTCCACGATGACCGCGTTTGGATTTATCGAGAGTATCGCGCCTTTCAGCGCCCCCACGAAGTAATCTTTTGTCCCCAAGTCGGACAGCAGGGCGATGACCGGCATCTGCAGATCCACCGAGCTAAAATCCACCGTTTGCTAATTAGACTTTTCTGGGACCGGCAGCTGCCATCACAGCCGCGGATGGAGATCGGAGCGGAGACAGGTCCCACGGGTTCAGCTGGTGCGAGCAAAATCAGCGGGGAGCCCCACCGCCCGCCCCTTTAAACGTTCCATGCGCTCCTCCATATGGCGCGGGATTGAAGGAAACAAGACACCCAGCAGCGCCCTCAGCTCCTCCACCGAAATCTCACCCTTGCACTCCGGACATCTGACCAGCTCGATCTCCTTGCCGCATCTGGGACACTCCATCTTGACACCAATTAAAGAAAGCCAGAACAAATGAAAAATAACTTTTGCCAGAACGGCCCTTACAATTTCGGTGTGGTGCAGGGGGTGGGATTTGAACCCACGAAGGCCTTAGCCACAGGGTTCTAAGCCCTGCTCCTTAGACCTGGCTCGGATACCCCTGCCCTAAAAAATCTCTCCGCCGATGGATTAAGCTTTGACCCAGCTAGCCCCAGGCATCGCGCTGAGCCATCCTTTCATAGCGGGCCTGCTTTTTCCCCTTTTTGTAGCAGCTCTTGCAGTAGCTCTTCCCCATCGTTTTCTTAGCACAGCCACGATGCATCTCGGCGCCGCAGCCAGCGCATTTCACCGTCGGCGGCTCCAGCGGCTTTCCGCAGACAGCGCAGTTGGGCATGAGTCCACCTAATCCAACAGCTGGCTCCGGGCATATAAAGCCTAAATGAAGTCCCCGGCTTCATTCGATGGGAATTCTCTTGGTCTTTACTGGCTTCAACAGCGGGGCAATTATCTCCAGCAGGCCCTCAACGTCGTAATACTTTGTTTTTATCCTGTTCGTGTCGACCGGAAGCTCCAGCTTGTAACAGGTGGCAAAAACAACGTCGTCGCGAGGCGCCTTGATGCAGAACCCCTTCTTGGAAAAGCTCAGCTCGATGTTCTCCTTTTTCACCCGCGGCAGTTTAACGTGAATCTCGTACCTCTGGCCGCTGTGATAGTGGGCGCATATCTCCGGCGCCACCATGGGCAGCTTCACCATTCTGTTACCCAAACTCACTCTCAACGGCTGCTTTTAATCTTTGCCCTCTTTTCCGCCAGCATCAAAAGCTATAAAGGCGGCCTGGTGCCCAGCTCCACCGCGACGTTTATCCTGGAGTTGTTTCTGACCACGGTGAAATTGACCACCTGCCCCGGGGTGGTGTGCTCCTCCATGTAGCTCAACAGGTCATCGATGGTGATGATGCGGAACCCATCGATGGCTATCAGGATGTCACCGCCGATGGTCACCAGCGCCCCGCTGCTGGTCATAATTTGCTGGGTGCCGCCGCGCAGGCCCGCTTTGTCAGCCGGGCCACCGGGAACAACCGAGGCGATCAACCAGCCGTAGGTCACATCTGTTTTCATTGCCTTGGCGATCTCGTAGCTCATGTCATGACCCATCGCGCCCAGCCAGGGGTGCCGGGTGTAGGTCCCCGTCGTTACCAGCGATTCTATTTCGCGCAGGATGGTGTTAGAGGGCACCGCAAAGCCCAGCCCCTGGGAGTCGGCCACAATTGCTGTGGTGATCCCGACGACCTGCCCCCGGTAGTTCAGCAGCGGGCCACCGGAATTGCCCGGATTTATGGGCGCGCTGGTCTGAATGATGTTCGCGATGGAATAGTTGCCAATCGTTGATTCCTGCAAGGTGCGCCCGAGCTGGCTGACAATGCCGACCGTCATGGAACCGGTGAGACCGTAGGGATTTCCCACCGCCACCACGGTGTCACCAACCTTCAGCGTTGAGGAGCTGACAATTTCCAGGGTTTTGATCTCGGTATTGGGAGCACTGGTTGAAAGCACGGCGAGGTCGGCGTAGGGGTCGGTTCCCAGCACCGTCGCCGGATAGGTGTTCCCGTCCCTGAAGGTCACCGTTATTTCCCCGGCCCCGTTGACCACGTGGAAGTTGGTGATTATCACCGGCTGACCCTCAAAGTTGTACAGAAAACCTGAGCCCTGAACCACGCCGCCCACGACGACACCGCGGATCACCACCACGGCGTCTTTGACCTTCTCGTAGAGATCGGAGAGGGAGAAGTTGTCCTGCACCACGTAAATGACGTTTTCCTTTCCCAGCTCCGCGATCTGGTTTCTGAGTGAAGAAAACTGATTCTCAAAGGAGGAGAGCTGATCCTGCAGCCGCCTGATCTCCTGCATCGTGGCGGAGTAGCTGACGATTCCGCCGGCGAGCAGGCCGACGACCAGCGCCACCGCCACCAGGCCGATGAGCAGGCTGCCTGTGTAGCGACCTCTCCTCCTCGGCAATGACCCACCAAACACCGTTTTCCGCTCCTTGTTTTAATCCTTTTACATTTCACGGCGACTTTTCCCGCGGCGCCCAACTGCTCCGGGTCTTTCACCTCATCAGCATGCCGCCGCTCGCCTGCCAGGCGAACCAGAGCAAGACTATCAGGGCGGCCATGACCAACAGATAGATCAGGGCTATGGCCAGTTTTCTTTTCCAGCCCGCGGGAAAAACACCCCCGAACCTCTGCCTGAGTCGGCGGGGGAGGAAGGGCAGGATAAAGGGGACCCGTTCCCGGTAGCTGGCATAACTCCGGCCGAACCTTTCCTGAAGCTTTGCCTCCTCAGCGCCGGCGAGCATGAGCTGAAGGAGGACCAGATTGACCCAGGCGATGAAGTCAATTGGCCTCAAACCATAAAGCACAAAGCCCAGCGTCAGAATGCTGACGCCGAGATACTGGGGGTGCCTGACCAGCGAGTAGAGGCCGTCCGTCACCAGTCCCGCGCCCCGGAGCCTCGCTCTGACGACCTGAGCCAGCCCCAGGGCAAGGAGGAGAAAGCCGAGGAGGATCAGCGCCGGGGCGGCCAGCTGAAGAGGTTGCAGCCCGGAGATCCGGCCCCTCACCAGCCAGGAGGTCGCCTCCAGGGAGAGCAGCGGGGACCAAATCCCGTAAAGGAAAGCCAGCAGCCCGCCGTAGATCAGGGCCATGCCTATGGATACCTGAAAGATAGCGAGCAGGACGGGCAGGTAAAAGGACCAGGCGGCGCAGAGGCCCGCCCAGGTTAGGGCCCTGCTCCTCCTGACGAGACCAATGGCGCCGGCGCCGGCAAGGGCGACGATGACCAGCGGCAGCAGGGGCTGGGAAACGCGGGCCCAGATCCAGCCCTCGACCGCCGCCGCGATGATGACGATCGCGATCGTGGCGATTGTTTTTCCTGTTTCGGCCATACTATTAATTAATGAGCCGGGAGGATAAAACAACCCCGATGAATAAAAAATTGTTCAAGGGACCATTACTTTTGAGAAATAGACTTGAAAATATGATTGTTTCCAATTATGATTGTGCCCCGGTTGAAGAAGCCATTAAGATAAGGTTAAACATTTTTGAGAAGGCACTGATAGACTCCGGCGCTGTGGCAGAAATTGCGGCGATAACTGAAAGACATCAGTCTGGTGCCCCGGGCGGGATTTGAACCCGCGTCGCAGCCTCGAAAGGGCTGTATGATTGACCGGCCTACACCACCGGGGCCCAGTATTTCTTACTCTTCGGATTATTAAACCCGATTTCACCAAATTTTCTATCTCTCCATGACCCGGAACTCCACGTCCCCGCGAAGCTGGCTGACCATCCCGCCGCCCTGGGAGATCTTCCTCATAACGCCCTCGGGGTCCTTCACCTTAACCCCGGCCAGCACGTCCGCCCCGTAATCAAACAGGACATCGGACATCGGCGTGGACGGCCCCATGACAATGGTGTATTTGCCCCGGCTCAGCTCCAGCAGCCTCTCCATCGATTTGTTCACTATCGCCGATCCCGTTATGGCGACGACATCGGCTCTGGGGATCAGGTACTCCGCCGCGGTGTCGGGGAGGTCACCCGGCTGAGGGTTCCTCTCCAGAACCCAGAGCTCCCTGGCCACCTCCTCCAGGCTCCTGACGCCCGGATAGTGCCCGATCATCACTATCCTCTTGTTCCGGCCCACCTCCCGGAGAATATCGAAGGCATTCTTCCTTTTCCCCCTGACGTCCAGCAGTGAGTTCAGCGTGGCAATGCCGATGCCCGCCTCCAGAAAGTTCCACGACCTGGCATAGGAGAGAAGCTGGGAGCAGCTCTTCCTCTCCAGCTCCCCGAAGCCGGCGGGAGGCGGTGTGTAGGGTCCGCCGTAGTTCTTCGCCAGGCCGCAATTTTTGGTCACGGCCCCGATCCAGAGATAACCCACGCGGACCTCCCTGACCTGATAATCTTTGTCGGGCACGCTGGCGATGAGATCGTCAATGAGCATTCACATCACCACAAGCCAGCTCAAAGATCTCGCGCGGCGCCTCCTCCCGGTTCCTCTCGGTGATTTCAACCACCCGGAGGTCAACCCCATCCAGTTTCTCCAGCAGCTCGTCCTTGAGGATGTCGCGGACGACCAGTATGGCGCTGCGGTGTTTTTTGAAGGCCGCCAGGGCGTTGTCGAAGCCCCGCCCGGTGAGCTCGAGCCTGCCGAACTCGTCGATGATGAGCAGGTCCCCCTCCTTCCTCAGGGCCCCCCGGCCGAACTCGATGCCCTCACGGCTGAAGAGGAAGTGACAGGAGGGGATGCCGTCCGGGATCTCCTTGGAGCCGGCCACGACGGCCAGGAGCCTCCTTTCCCCGGTGGAGATGTCCTCGACCAGCAGGTCCTCCCCCTGCTGCGAGGTTATCGTGCCCACGCAGCTCAGCCCCTTTTTCCGGGCAATCTCGATGACCCGGCGGCAAACCGTCGTCTTGCCCACTCCCCTGTCTCCTGTGAGGATGATCCTCATTTCCTTCCCCTCCTGAAAATTTCCGGGGCCAGCTCCGCTATCGGCCTCCCGTCCACCCTGCTAAACACCAGCCTCAGGCCATAAATTCCTTTCAGGACCTCCTCGGTCAGGACTTTGTCCGGATCACCCTGTTTAATCATCCTGCCGTTGTTGATTATCTTGACCTCGTCCGCCACCAGGGAGGCCTCGTTAACGTCGTGGGTGGAAAAGATCACCGTTTTTCCCCCTTCGGCCGCCCTCCTGATCGCCGCGAGAACCAGGGCCCTGTTCCTGAGGTCCAGGTGCACCGTGGGCTCGTCCAGGATCAGCACCTCGGGCTGCTGCACCAGGGCGCGGGCGATGAAGACCAGCCTCTTTTCGCCGCCGCTCAGGCTCATCGTCCCCCGGCGGGCCAGCTTCGCTATCCCCAGCTCGGCGAGGACTCTCTTGATCACCTCCTCATCTTCCCCCGTGGGCACGTCGAAAAAGCCGAGGTGCGGCGCCCTCCCCAGCAGGAGGTATTCGTGCACCGTGTAGGGGAACAGCGGTTCCTCCTCCTGCGGGACCCAGGCCACGATCCGGCTCAGCTCGGCCAGGCTCAGCTGCCTTATCTCCTTGCCGTTGACGTGGACGCTGCCGGCGCTGGGTTGCAGCACCTTGAGCAGTATCTTGAAAAGCGTTGTCTTGCCGGAGGCGTTGGGACCGAGCAGGGCCGTGACCCTGCCCTGGGAGAAAACCGAAGAGATGCCCTTCAGGACATCTGCCCTCTGCCCGCGATACCGGAACCTCACTCCCCTCAGCTCTATTTTTGTCACTAACTTTCACCTCCCCGCGACAGCAGCAGGAGGAAGACCGGAGCACCGCACAGCGAGGTCACCACCCCCAGCGGGATCTCCCCGGCGGTGAGAGTTCTGGCAACGGTGTCGAAGGCGATCATGAGCCCGGCGCCCAGGATCAGGGAGGCGGGGATGATGCGGCTGTTATCGGCCCCGAAGATCTTCCGCGCTATGTGGGGCACGATCAACCCCACCCAGGCGATGACCCCGGCCACCGAGGTAACCGCGGCCACCGCCAGCACGGCAAAGATGACCACCAGGGCGCGGAGCTTTCCGGGGTCGGTGCCCAGGGAAAAGGTGACGTCGTCTCTCAGCGTGAGCAGGTTGATCCGCCAGCGAAGGAGCAGCAGGGCCACGATCCCGCAGAGCGCCAGCGGCAACATGTAGAGGAGGTCACCCCAGCCCGCGCCGGACAATCCGCCCAGCAGCCAGAAGGTCAGCGCCGGAAGCTGGTTCAGCGGGTCGGCCATTGTCTTGATTATTCCGACCCCGCCCGAGAAGATCGCCGAGACAGCGATTCCGGCTAGGACGAGCCGGAGGATCTTCCCCCCGTATTTCAGGGAGGAGGAGAGCAGGTAGGCAATCAGCAGGGCCAGCAGCCCGAAGGCGGTCGATGATGCCTCGATGACGACCGGGGAGTTTACAAAAAACAAGATGGCCAGAGCCGCCCCGAAGGCCGAGCCCTGGCTCACGCCGAGGAGGCTGGGCTCCACGAGGGGATTTTTAAAGGCTGATTGGAGGGCAGCCCCCGCCGCCGCCAGCGCCATCCCCAGCAGGGCCGCAGCGAGGATCCGCGGCAGCCTGATGTTGAACAGGATCTCCGACGCCAAGCCGCTGGAAAGCAGCTCCTGAAAATTGACCGAGTATCTGCCCAGGAAGAGGGAAAGGCAAAAAATGCCCAACAGGGCCGCAGTTATCGCCAGAAAACGAACAAGCAGTCTCATAGGCCTCTCACAAATCACCGGTGATCTGCTGCAGGATCTCATCAGCCTGGGCGGCACTGAGCCCGTAAATTTCCATGTAAAACTGCTTCACCTCTTTGACCAGATCCAGGTCGGCGAAGAGACCGGGCTGTATCTTCTTCGCCATCCAGAGCTGCCCCAGGATCCAGCGGGAGTTGGGGGCGTCCCAGCTCCCAATGGCGATCAGGTGGGCGTCGTCCGGAACGGCGTAGACCCTTCCCTCCTTGACCGCGGCCAGGTTCCTCCACATCGGGTCACTGAGGATGTTGTCCCTCACCTGCGACGGCGTGGGGTTCTGCGAGTAGGTCACGAGGAAGATGATCTCGGGATTCCACGCGGCAATTTGCTCGAAGGACACCGTGTTCCAGCCCGTGCCTCCCAGTTCCTTTGACAGCGGGTAGCCTCCGGCCGCATCAATCATGCTCGTCTGCAGCCAGCCGGCCCCGGGAGCATTGAACGAGATGGTACCCCCCTTGGTGCTGTAAAAGAGGAGCAGGGTTCTGGGCCTTTGCGACTGGGGCAGGGAAGAAGTTTTGGCGAGCACATAGCCATACTTTTCCTCATAGTAACTCAGGATGGAATTGGCCTTGGCCTCATTGCCGAAGATCCTCCCCATCAGCTTGACGTCCCGGCGGTAGCTGTCCAGGTTTTCCAGATCGACGTAGACGGCCTTGATGCCTAGGGCCTCCAGCGACTCGGCGACCTGCAGCTTTACCGAGGTCTTGAACAACACGACGTCGGGTTTTAGTTTGGCCAGCTCCTCCACGTTGGGGGAGTCCGATCCCGCCCCGATGTCATCGCTCACCGTTTTTGCCTCGATGTTGGGATCCACCAAGCGGAACAGCGGCACGGAGGCGGTTCGCTGGTCCAGCCCGTACAACACGCTTGCTGCCTCGGGAAACATGTAGGCCACGCTGGTCACGGGAAAGGCGCTCTTGCCGGTGATGATCACCCTGTTGACGGGAAGATTTATCTCAACGGTTCTACCCAGGGCATCCACAACGCTGACGGGGCCGCCGAAGAGCGGTGGGTTATTTTGGCCGGTGAAAAATAACACAAAGAGCGCCAACGCCAAAACTAGGACCACGGCGACAATGCTGATCCCTGCGGTTTTCGCCTTGCTGGCTTTCATGTGCTGTCCTCCCCTTAGTGTTAAATAAAAAAGGTATAAAAATTGGTATGTTAATTAAAAAAGATTTACAGCTGGAGGTTTTAAAAAGGTGGGCCCGGAGGGATTCGGACCCTCGACCACCCGGTCTCCCAGACAACCTATGAGCTTCGCCCAACTTCCTACAGCTGTCGGGCGCTCTGACCAGGCTGAGCTACGGGCCCACAAGAAGTCCTATGGCATCGGTGCTAAAAAACGTTTTCAAAGAATTCGGCCTTTAAATCATTTGCTTTTGATCGCCTGAAATCGCCGCGGTATATAGCCATACTACATATTTATATAGCGGCACTACATAGAGGGATAAAAGCCAGGGGGGACCCTGATGAAGGAAGTCGTCAACGTTCAGCAGGTGAGCAAGGTCTACCGCATGGGCGAGGTTGACCTCCAGGCCTTGAACGGGGTGAGCCTGAAGATCCTGCCCTCGGAGAATGTTTCCATCATCGGTCCCTCCGGATCGGGCAAGTCCACCCTGCTGCACCTGATGGGCTGCCTGGACAGGCCCACCAGCGGTAAGATTTACATCGACGGCGTTGATACCTCCAAGCTGAACAGCAACAAACTGGCCGAGATCAGAAGGAATAAAATTGGTTTTGTCTTTCAGTTCTTCTACCTCATCCCCACCCTGAACGCCCTCGAGAACGTGGAGCTGCCCATGATGTTCGCCGGCGTTGGTGAGCGCGAGCGGAGGGAGAGGGCCGAGGAGCTGCTGGAGCTGGTCAATCTAAAGAGCCGGATGAAGCACAGGCCTGCCGAGCTGAGCGGCGGCGAAAGGCAGCGGGTGGCCATAGCCAGGGCCTTGGCCAACAACCCGAAGATAGTGCTCGCCGATGAACCCACGGGCAACCTTGACTCCGCTTCGGGCAAGGAAATCATAGATCTCCTGAAGAGGTTAAACGAGGAGAAGGGAGTGACGCTGGTAATCGTGACCCACGACCCGTACATCGCCAGCATCATGGAGAGAACAATATATTTAAAGGATGGTCGAATCGTAAAGGAGGAGAGGAGAGAAGCATGAGGAAAAAGTCCTTCGCGCTGATGGCTTCAATCTTGATAGCACTGGCGCTGGCCGGCTACGCTGCAGCGGCCTCGACCAGCGGCGGCTCGCTCAACCTGGGCTGGTCGCTGCTTGACAACTACCTCAGACCCGGCGGTGATACCACCCTGATCCTCTCCATCCAGAACGCCACGACCTCAAAAATTTACGAGGTGGAAATAAGTTTCAAAACGGGGGATGAGCTCTCGCTGGAGCCGGCCGACTTCTACCTCTACAGCATCTCCGCGATGACGCAGCAATCAACCTCCTTCAAGGTTAAGGCGAGCGAAAACGCGGCCCCGAAGACCGCGTATCTCGAAATCACCGCGAAGTACCGCGTCGGCAGCGTCAGCGCCGAGGAAAACGAGCTGAAGATCTGGGTGCCCATCGTTATCAGATCGGCCCCGCTGTTGAAGGTGGAAAAAATTCAGTATGATCAGAATCCGGTAAAACCGGGCAGCACCGTCAATGTTTCCTTTGAGGTGCGGAACTACGGGGACGGCCCGGCCAGGAACCTGGTCGTTTCCCTGGATCAGAGCGCCGGAATTTTCGTCACCGACTTGAGCGAGAAATACGTGGGGGATGTGCCGGTGAACGGTTCGGCAAGGGTCTCCTTCAGCCTGAGCATCAACCAGAACCTGAGCGCCGGAGTCTACTCCATACCCATCCTGTTGACCTACCTGGATGATACCAAAACACAGGTCTTCTCCGGCCGGGAGTTCGCCGGGCTGAAGGTCTACGGCAACATAAACCTGCTGACCACCCTAAGCTATCAGGACCGGGTGGCCGCCGGCAAAGCGGGCTCCATGGAGATAAAGATCGCCAACGCGGGGACGATGGAGGTGCAGTTCCTGCAGCTGAGGGTCCTCGGCTCCTCAGCAGTGGAGGAGATCACCCCCAGCAGCATCTACATCGGCAGCCTGAAATCAGATGACTACGACACGGAAAGGATCTACTTCAGGGTCGGTGAAAACGTCGCCAAGGGAAGCTACCCGGTAAACTTGGAGCTGGTCTATCAGGACCCCTTTGGCCAGGAATTCACCGAAACCAGAACCGTATACCTGACCGTGCTCTCCAGGGAAGAAATCGGGAACAATTTTGAGATCCCGGCCTGGCAGTTGGCCATCATCGCCCTGGTCGCCGTCGTCATCATCTATTATCTCTGGCACAAGAGGAGAAAATGATGTATGCTGAAGGGTTCCTTTATCCTGATCTTCCGAAATCTGACGCAGAGGAAGCTGCGGAGCTCCCTGACGACGCTGGGGGTCATCATCGGGATAGCGGCCATCGTCGGCATGGTCTCCGCCACCCAGGGCATTAGCGGCGCCATCAGCGGGCAGCTGGAAAAGCTTCAGGGCAACAGGATCCTCGTCATTCCCGGAGGCCGGGGCGGGATGCTGTCCTTTGGGACCTCCGGGGGCCTTTCAGAAAAGGACGTGGAGATAATTAAAAACGTTGACGGCGTTGACGTGGCCTACGGGCAGATTCAGACCTCGGCGCTGGTCAGGTTCGGGGATGAGGTGCAGGGGCTGACCATTGCCGGCATCTCGCCCAGCGATTTCGAAAGGCTGGACACTTTGGGCATTGAAGCGGGAAGATATCTGAAGGACTCCGACCGTTTTGCCGCCGTCATCGGAAACTCGGTGGCTTACGAGAAATACAAAAACGACATCGGCATCAGAAAGAAGCTGGTGATCAAAAACACCGAATTCCAAGTTGTCGGCATTCTCAACAAGGCCGGGGGCGCCCTTCTGGCCACGGACTCCACCGTTTACCTCCCCAAGAAGGCGATGCGGGAGGCCCTTAATCTCTCCGAGGACCGGGTGGACTCAATAATCGTGGGGGTGAAGCCAGAGGCAAACATAAATGAAGTGGCCGAGAGGATCTCCGAGGCCCTGCGCCGCGCCCACAAGGTCACCAAGAACAACGAGGACTTCACGGTAATTACCCCCGATTACGTCAAAGACATCGTGGGGCAGATAACCGGGTTGCTCTCGGTCCTCCTGGGGAGCATCGCGGGCATCTCGCTGATTGTCGGCACCATCGGCATCGCCAACATCATGTTCGTCACCGTCTCAGAGAGGACGAGGGAAATCGGTGTGATGAAGGCCCTGGGGTCAACGAACCGCGACATACTGACTCTGTTCGTCCTTGAATCGGGCATCATTGGCCTCATCGGGGGGATCATCGGGATTGGGGTGGGGCTGGCGCTGGGTGAGGGGTTGATCTTTCTGGCCCACCTGGCGGTCACCAGCTCAACGCTCTCCACGGGAGGACTCAGCTCATTGAATGCCAGCATCGCCATTGTTCCCGAGCTGCTCCTGGGGGCGGTGGCGCTCTCATTTGTCGTGGGCGTTATCGCGGGTTATTTGCCCGCCAGAAAGGCCGCCAACCTGAACCCGATCGAGGCCCTCCGCTACGAGTGATCTCCACCGACAGCTCTAAAGTTAATAGCCGAAAAAATAATTAGATGTGGTGCTCGTTTGGCGATAAAAATCCTGACGCACGGTGACACCGACGGCATCTGCGCTGCGGCTCTGGCAAGGTCAAGATTTCCGGACGCCGAGATCTGGTTCACCCGGCCCATCCGGCTGCTGCGGGATCTCAACGCCATCGAGCCCGGCACCGCGGTCATGATTTTCGACGTCGCCATCGACGAGGCCCACAAGGAGCAAATCTTCCAGCGGATGCGGGAGCTCGCCCAGAAGGACGAGGTCCTCTACGCGGATCACCACCCGCTTCCTCCCGGGACTCTGAAGCGGGACTTTCCGGTGACCCAGTTTGCCCTTGACACTGGGGCGAGTTCCTCGGAGCTGGCCTTCAAGCTCCTCATCCAGGACCCGAAATCGGACATGGACCGGGTGGCGCTCTGGGGGGCCATCGCCGACTACTGCGAGGACACCGACTTCGTCCGGGACAGGTTGAACAAGTACGACCGCAGGACAATTTACATGGAGGCGGGCCTGCTCTCGCAGGGGCTGGGCGAGGCGGCTGGCGACTATCACTTCAAAAGGGACATCGTGATAAAGCTCGCCCAGGGGGTTCCACCCACGGAGATGCCAGACCTCGTGGACCGGGCGCTCAAGGCCACCAAGAGGGAGTGGGAGATCTACGAGTACGTGAAGAAACATGTTATCGTTGAAGACAGCATCGCCATCGTCTACAACCTCCCCGTGGGCAGTTTGGGCAAGGCTGCTCTTTACGCCCTGGGCATAACCGGCAGCGAGATCGGGATCTGCACCCGGGTGAAAAAGGATGAGGTCGATATCAGCGTCAGGCGCAGGACCGGGGGCAAGATAGACCTGAACGAGCTGCTCCGCCACATCACCGCCAGAATTGGAGGGTCGGGGGGAGGACACGAGGGAGCTGCCGGAGCCACCGTTCCGGTAAACCTTCTGGAAACCTTTCTGGACACGATAAAGAGGGAGGTCTCCCCAATCAAGAGCCTGGGGATGGGCTCAGCGAGCGGCTAAAAGAGCTCAACCCACCTGCCCTTGCCCAACCTTTTCGCCTTTCGGTAAACAAACCAGTCGGTGGCGATGTCCTGGATCGCGAGGCCGGTGGAGTCAAACACGGTGATCTCATCCCGGGAGGTGCGACCGGGTTTCTTCCCGGTGACGATCTCCCCCAGATCTGCATAGATGTCGCCGCGAGAGATCAGCCCCTTGGACAGCGGCACGTTAACCTCACCACCATGAATCGCCTGTTCAACGTCGTCAACGACAACCTTGGCGCGCAGCAGGATGGCTGGATCCAGCTCCTGTTTTCCCGGAGCATCGGCGCCGATGGCGTTGATGTGCGTGCCGCTTCTGACATGCTCGTCCATCAGAATGGGCTTGGTTGAGGGGGTGGTGGTAACGATGATGTCGGCCACCTCTGTGGCTTCCTTAACGCTCCTGAATACCTTCACCTCCAACCCCAGCATCTTGCTCATCTCGGCGGCAAAGCGCGAGGCATTTTTGGGGCTGATATCGTTCACCCTGACCTCCTCTATTTTCAGCACCTCGTTCAACCCGAGAAGCTGCGTCTTTGCCTGAACCCCGGCGCCGAGCATCGCCACGACCCTTGAGTCCCTTCTCGCCAGGTACTTGGCGGCTACCGCCCCGCCCGCCCCGGTCCTCAGGTTGGTGATCAGGGTCCCATCCATTATCGTCAATGGCGCCCCGGTCTTGGGATCGAGGAGCAGTATCGTGGCCATGACGGTGGGCAGCCGATATTTCTTGGGGTTTCTGGGGTGAACGTTGACGATCTTGACGCCGGCGGCATCGATGTCCTCGAGATAGGCGGGCATGACGCGAAAGTCGCCGCCGTATTTTTCAAAATTAACGTAGGACTTGGGGGGCATCTGAACCCTCCCCAGCCCCTTGGCCCGGAAGGCCTTCTCGACAGCGGTGATAACCTCGCGCATCGAGATTAATCCCTCAATCTCTTTCTTGGAGAGAAGGAGGACCTTCATTTCTGGCACCGATAACAGCTATGACATCCAGGCTTTAACCGTTGTGCTTTCCTTGGCAATTTAAAATGGCGCCGGGGAGAGGGCTCGAACCTCTGACCGCTCGGTTGCTGTGCAGGGCACGTCGTAATTTCTCATTGAGGTTCGTTCTTCATTCGCGCCCAGTTTAACAGCCGAGCACTTTAGGCGAAGCGGCTGCCGCCCGCTTCCCTACCTGCTGAGCTACCCCGGCTGCCGTGGATAATATCCTAATTTTTCCCATAAAGGCATTTCCGTAAAAGTCCTCCGCGCCAGATTAGCCCTGTTTGAGACGCTGCCGCATTGCCTTCAGCGCTGCCGCAAGATTTGCCCCGTTGTCAAAATCTTCAACTATTTTCCGAAGCTCCGTTCTGCTCTTGCGTGACAGGCCCCGCACAGCATCGATCATCAGGGGAAGGGCGCGAACGATGTTATCGACGATGGTGATGTCCGCCGCCCTCGCCGTCCGCGACATCGGGTTCAGGTCAATCGCAATCACCCTCTTTCCCATCTTTTTAAGGGCCTCCGTCCGGTCGCCGTCTTCAAGGGGGACCACGACCACATCGGCTGCGGCAATCCCCCGCCGGTCAACCTTCCGCCTGTTGCTGTGAACCTCTGGAATCCTTGTGGAAAAGCGGGGGTCGACGCCCAAGACTTCCCTGGCGCCATGCTTGCGGAGCCAGCGGGCGATGAGCCTCTCCCTCCTCCTGGAACCGTGAAACAGGTTGACCTCGATCCTCGCTCCAGTGGCCCTCGAAAGCTCCACGATTTCTTCGGGAACGAGGGCTGCGGCATTTCCGTTCACTGAGATCACCGGATTTTCGGCCAGGAGCAGCAGCGCCGCCGCGGCCTTTATCGCCTTTCTGGCCTCCCGTGTGGTCCTTTCCCCCAAAAAGTAATCAAAGGCCTCCCCGCGGCCGTGCGCCGCCAGGCCCTCTCCAACGACCAGCCCCAGCTTGAACCCGTCCACGATCCTTTTCCTTATCCTCAAGGATTCTGCCCGCGGATGCTGCGGAGAGATCTCATCCATGAAATTGCCTCCGGAACCCAATTTAGTTCCCCGCGGCGCCACCAAAAAGCTTTTTGAGCAGGGGGAGGAGTTCTAAAGCGGTGGAAATCGCTATGCGCCTGTATCCGCTCGCAATAATCCCCCTGGTATTATCCCTGGGAGCGATTATCCTCTCGGTCATCACCCCCGGGCCGCAGTTTTATCTCACCGTTGGCGTTGCCGGTGCCACCTTCCTCGTCTCCGCGGCGATACTTTTCACCTACGCCAGAAAGTCAACGGAGGCCAGGCAGATCCCGCTGGAAAATTTCTCCCTCTGGGCAGACGTCGGTGAACCCGCCGCCGAGCTGAGAAGGCTCAGTGCCGGGGACGCCTTCGCCGCCGCGCAGATAGCCGCCACCGACCTGGCCTCGCTGGCGGCCAACGCCGAGCTGCTTCAGTCCCGGACCTATCTGCTGGTGGGCCGGGCCGGTTTTGAATGCGTCACTGAAGAAAAGATGCACCGGAGGGTGGAGAGCCTGCTGAACGACATCAACAGGATAACCAGGACCATCAGCGACTCCAAAAAATTGACCGCCGACATCATCCCGCAGATCGAGCAGTGCGCCGCCCAGGCCGAGCGGATCGCCGTCAAGTTCTTCGAGCTGGAGGACGGAAAACCGGAAACCGTCTACATTTATCTGGAGCCGCTGAGAAGGGCGGCTGAAAAACTCTCCCGCGACCTCAAGCTGGCGGCATCGAACATCTCCAAGTACCTGATCTGGGAGGAAAAGATACCAACCAAGGTTGAAACTCCGCCCGCTGCACCGACTGAGGCCCCGCCCCAGCCGTTGCCTCCGCCACCAGCAAGCGTCGAGCCTGCAATCAGCAAACCGGAAGCCTCTCCCCCGCCACAACCCGCCACACCACCGGAAAGAACACCTGAAAACAAGTAGCAGGGTCTGTTAACGTGAAGCCGCATTTGAACCTCGTCTTCATCGGCCACGTTGATCACGGCAAATCAACCATGATCGGAAGATTACTGGTGGAAATGGGCGTCGTCAAGGAAAAGGATCTTTTGGACGAGGCCGGGAGCTTCAAGTTCGCCTGGGTGATGGACAGGGAGAAGGAGGAGAGGGCCCGCGGGGTAACCATCGACATCGCTTACCAGAAGATTGAGACGCAGAAAAACATCATCACCATCATCGATGCTCCGGGCCACCGGGACTTTGTCAAGAACATGATCACCGGGGCAAGCCAGGCGGACGCGGCGGTGCTGGTCGTGGCCGCCGATGACGGGATCATGCCGCAGACCAGAGAGCACGCGGCGCTGGCCTTCACGCTCGGCGTCGGCCAGATCATCGTCGCCATCAACAAGATGGACTTGGTCGGGTTCCGGGAAGAGGTGTACAACGAGATAAAAAACAGCATGATCACCCTCCTCAGCAGCATCGGCTACCGAAACGCTGCCGAGCTGCCCTACATCCCCGTCGCGGCCTTCTTCGGCGAGGGCATCACCAAGCCCAGCTCCAAGATGCCCTGGTACAAAGGACCCACCCTGCTTGGGGCGCTGGAGAAGCTCAAGGAGCCGGAGAAGCCGATCAACAAACCCCTGAGGATTCCGATCCAGGATGTTTTCTCGATCACCGGCGTGGGCACCGTGCCCATCGGCCGGGTGGAAACCGGGATCCTGAGGGTCAAGGACATCGTGGTCTTCGAACCGGCGGGGTGCAGCGGGGAGGTCCGCAGCATCGAGATGCACCACGAGCAGATCCAGCAGGCGGTCCCCGGCGACAACATCGGCTTCAGCGTCAGAGGGGTCTCCAAGGATGAGGTGAGACGGGGTGATGTCGCCGGTCACCTGACGAACCCGCCCACCGTCACCAATGAGTTCACGGGCAAGGTGGTCATCCTGGCCGTCCCGACCGAGATCTCACCGGGGTTCACGCCACTCTTCCACTGCCACGCGGCGCATGTTCCCGGAACCATAACCGAGATCCTGCAGAGGATAGATCCAAAAACCGGCTCGGTTGTCGAGGAAAACCCCCGATCGCTAAGAAAAGGAGATGCCGGCGTGATCAGGGTCAAGCTGGCCAAGCCGATGGTGATCGAACGTGCCAGCGAGATCCCGGAACTGAGCCGGTTTGCCATCAGGCACGCGGGGCAGACCATCGCCGCCGGCATGTGCATTGACCTTGTCGAGCTGAAGAAAGAACGTTAGGCAGTGAAAACAGCGGCGGCGGACTCAGACGGCCGTCATTTCATCTTTTTTCTGACCGATCTCACTTTTGTCTCAATGGTGATCTCCTTGTCTCGTCGTTCGTCCAGGTTTATCCTGGTCACCACCCTGGCAACGCCCATCTTGAACACGGCCTCGTGCATCCTCTGAGCCAGCCTGAGCAGCTCCCCGGTTTCCCCCTCGACAATGGTCCCCATGGCGGTGACCTGATATTTCACCTTCTCCTCCTCCAAGACCTTCACCGCCGCCGCCACGTAGTCACTAATCGAAGTCGTCCCGGTGCCGACGGGGACGACGCTGATCTCCATCAGGGCCATAACATCACCGAGGGATACTTTTCCGCTCATTATAAAAAACAACTGCGGCCATGACCGGTTGGGCTGGCGCCTGGAGAAGCGCCTGAAACGGTCGCTGTTTCTCCTCAGGTCCGATCAGTAATTTTCGCACAGCAGTTCATAGAAAGCCTGGGGATGCTTGCAGGCGGGGCAAACTTTCGGCGCCTCCTTTCCCTCGTGGACATAACCGCAGTTGCGGCACTTCCACCTCACCACCCTGTCCTTTCGGAAAACTGTGTTGCTCTCCAGATTCTCCAGAAGCTTCCGGTACCTCTTCTCATGCTGCATCTCCACTTCCGCAATTTCCTTGAAAGAAGTGGCGATTTCGGTGAATCCCTCCTCCCGGGCCACCCTTTCAAATTCAGGATAAAGGGTTCCCCACTCCATCTTCTCACCCTCGGCTGCCGCGAGCAGGTTTTCCCTGGTGGTCCCAATTTTTCCCGCAGGATAGGTGGCCTCAATCGTGACATCCCCGCCCTCAAGGTACTTGAAGAAGACCTCCGCATGCTCCTTTTCATTGTCAGCCGTTTCCAGGAATATGGCGCTGATCTGCTCATAACCCTCTTTCTTAGCGACTTCGGCGAAGAAGGTGTACCTGTTTCTGGCCTGGCTCTCCCCAGCAAAGGCCTTGAGCAGGTTTTTCTCCGTCTGACTTCCCTTCAGCCTCATAACCCTCCCCGAGAAAATGAACCATCGGTCTAATTAAATATATGGGTCATTCATTCGTTTCGCCGGGCAGTTGATTGGCGGCTAAAGCTTCGGGACATCGGGTGGCCTAAGCTTGTGAATGTTCCTGCGCTCGCGCTCGATAATTGACCTGACCTTGGCCAGGCTCAGCCCCGCCGCCGCCGCGATTTCCCGCTCCTTGAGGCCGAGGTCCAGGCCAGCGAGGACAGCATCCAGCTGACTGTAGCGAAGGCCGAGTTCCCCCTCATCAGTTTGTCCCCGCCAGAGCCCCGCCGTGGGGGTCTTGTCAATGATCTGCCGGGGAATGCCGAGGTAGGCCGCCAGCTGTTTCACCTGTGTCTTGTACAGCGAACCTATCGGGGCCAGATCTGAAGCGCCATCGCCGTACTTGGTGAAGTAACCCGTCCTGAGCTCGCTTCTGTTGCTGCAACCGACGACCAGCCTGTTCAACAGGTTGGCGTAGTAATACAGGATCACCATGCGCACCCGGGGCAGGATGTTGGCGTTCGGCAACTTGGCCTCCCGCCTGAATCCCCCCAGGCTCCGCCCCATCGCCCTGACTATCGGAGCGATGTCAATGACCTTGAACTCTATGCCCAGTCCCGAGGCAAGCAGGCGGGCGTCAGCGACGTCGCTGGGGTCTGAAACTCCCGACACGGGCAGGGAGAGCCCCATCACCTTCTCTGGCCCCAGGGCCCGGACACAAAGCGCTGCCACCGTTGAGGAATCTATCCCGCCGCTGAGCCCGACGACGACGCCATCGGCCCTGGCCTCCCGGATCTTCCCTTTAATGAAGGACACTATCTTTTTCTCCACTTTCCCGGGATCAATCTCCAGAGCCTTGGAAATTAAAGCAGATTTATCCCCCGCCATGCCACCGCCTAGAACCTTTTAGGATAGGAGCCGAGGACCCTGAGCATCGCCGTCTTGCTTTCAACTCCGCGGAGGGCCTCCTTCACCTTTCTGTCCTCACGGTGACCCTCAAGGTCGATGAAAAAGAGATAATCACCCAGCGCCTTCTTTGATGGCCGGGACTCTATCTTGGTGAGGTTTATCTTCCTGGAGGCAAATTCCCCCAGGATCTCGTAGAGGATTCCCGGCCGGTCATTGGCGGTGTAGAAGACAATGGAAGTCTTGTCGTTTCCGGTCCTCCGGCTGTCCTCCTTGGCGATGAGCAGAAATCGGGTTATGTTCTTCTCGCCGCTCTGGATGTTGTCCTTCAGAACCTGCAGCCCATATATCTTCGCCAGCATCTTCGGGCCGATGGCGGCGATGTGGGGCTGGCCCAGCTTGCTCACCTGCTCCGCGGCTCTGGCGGTGCTGCCCATCTCAACCACCTCCACCAGAGGGAGGTGCTGGCGCAGGAACTCCCGGCACTGGGCAATCGCCTGGGGGTGGGAGAGGACCTGGGTTATCCTTTCCATCCGGGCACCCCTCACGCCAAGCAGGGCATGGGTGATGGGCATGACGATCTCCTCCTTTATTTTGACGTCGGCCCAGGTGAGGGCGTCGAGGGACTCACCGACCGACCCCTCCCTCAGGCTCTCGACCGGGATGACGCCGGCATCCACCTCGCCCCGCGCCACGGCTTCGACAACGTCGGAAATCGTGGGATAAAGGACCATCTCCGCCCTGCCCCTGAAGTGAGACCAAGCGGCAATTTCAGAATAGGTGCCGCGCGGACCCAGCACTCCCACCTTCATGATCTCTCCCTCTCGAATCTCCTGTATAGCTCCTCGTAGGCGCGTTTAACCTGATCCCTCCCGAACTGCGCCGCTGCCCAAGCAACAATCGCCCTGACCGCCTTATAATCACCTCGAGCGAAGGCGACATCGAGTGAGTGAATCGCCTCCACCAGGGAACACCTCACGAGCCGGGAATATTTGTTCTGCCTCTGCAATTCCCCGTAGAGCTCAGGCCTGCCCGCCGCGGCCGCCTTTGCCAGTTCAGCCAGCGAGGAGAAAATCGGCGTCCTCAGCCCCCGGGATAATTTCACACCATCCAGAGATCGCAGGGTCTGCAGGTAGGCCAGCAGAACAAAGTGGGAAAGGCACTGGATGACGGCCATGGTCTGATCGTGGAGATCTGCGCTCATCTCGGTGATGCGGGCCCCGCTCCTCTCCAGAATTTTCCTGAATTCCTGATACCTTGCCCCCGGCCGGACCGGGATTACCACCACGTCCTTGTTCCTCAGGCTTGTGGCCCCGGGTCCGAAGAGGGGATGAATCGAGACCAGTTCAACATCCTCCTTTATCTTCTCCATTGACTTTACCACTTCTCCCTTGACCGAGGCCACGTCGACCAGAAGCGCTCCCCGGGGGGCAACCTTGGCCAGCCGCAGCAAAACCCCCGGAGTCCTCGCTATGGGAACTGCGACAAAAATCAGGTCGGCTTCCGCCGCCGCCCTCTCCGCTGGCCGGGCCGCAACCTTTAACTCCGCGGCCACCCTTCTGGCCTTTGCCCGATTGCTGTCCGACACCGTGACCTCGGCGAAACGCCTGGAAAAATTGGCTAGCCACCTTCCCATCTCTCCAGCGCCTATGACGGCCACCCTCACCCCATCACCCTTTTCAGCTCCTCCTTGGCAGCCGACTCCATAACCCTGACGGGTGCCTTTCTCCCGGTCCAGATCTCGAAGGCCAGGGCGCCCTGTCGGACCAGCATGCCGAGACCGTCAAGGGCCACCGCCCCCGCCTTCCGGGCCTCACGCAGGAGACGGGTCTGCAGGGGTTTGTAAACAATATCATAAACGATCAGGCCCTCATGCATCATTTCGGCCGTGACCAGTGTTTCATTCACCTTCGGGCGCATGCCCACCGAGGTGGCGTTGATCAGGATGTCCTTTTCCCGGAGGACATTTTTCAGCCGGTCCCTGTTAAGCGGCAGGAAGCTCACCCTTTTCCCCAGCCCCCTCTCGATCAACGAGGCCAGCTCTTTCGCGCGCGACACCGTCCTGTTGGCGATGGTCAAATCGGCGCCGGCCTCCACGAGGGAGAAGGCTATGGCGCGTGCGGCACCACCGGCACCGAGCAGCAGCACCCTCCGGCCCCTCACGCTCCCCACCTTTTCCTCCAGGTTCCTCAGCGCCCCCTGCCCATCGGTATTAAAGCCAATCAACCGGCCGCGATCGTTTTTCACCGTGTTGACCGCCCCCGCCGCCGCAGCCGATTCATCCAAGGCGTCCAGATATCTCATCACGGCGATCTTGTGCGGAATTGTGACGTTGAGACCGGCTATCCCCATCTTTTTGGCTCCAGCGATGGCATCCCCCAGAAACTTCCCCGGCACCCTCACGGCCACATAAAAATGATTGAGCTTCAGGGAACGGAAGGCCGCGTTCATCATGGCCGGAGACAGGGAGCCCTCGACAGGATCCCCGATGAGCAGGAATAGTTTCAAGGGCCCCAAAGCTCAACCCTCCCGCGGCATCAGCCTGCTCAACAGCCGTCTGGTCTCAGCAACGTCGAACTGACCCGGCGCCGTCATCCTGCCGACGCTGGCGTAGGTGAACGGCGACCCCAGCAGCAGGCTGGCAATTCTGGTCATCCTTCCCGCCTCCCCCATGGCGAAGGCAACGGCCGGGACTGAAATTTCCTCCTGCACCTCGACGAGAAAATCCAGCACCCTTATTGAATCAACGACACTGTTGGCGAAAGTGACCAGCTTGACCAGATCTCCCCCGGCCGCGGCCATTTTTTTCGCCCTAGCTTTGAGGGCCACGACCGCCGGAGTTTTCGAAAAATCGTGCCAGGAAACCAGCACCGAAACCCCCTCCCGCTTGGCTGCCGAGATCACTCTTTTTCTCAGCCCCGCCGGCGTGGAAAATTCGACGTCAACACAGGCCACATGCCTTTCGATGGCCTCTTGAAGGATCTCCACCCGTTCCCTCTCGCCGCCGCGGAACTCTCCGCCCTCCCTGCGGGGCCGGTTGGTAACAATAATGGGAAAATCACCCTTGACCAGCCGGTGCCACCCCTGGACTTCCTCCAGGGTGTCGGCTCTCAGCTCAACCAGGTCTGCCCCCATCTTTCGCGCGCGAGCAACGGCCCGGCCCATTTCACGGACATCCCTTCCTGTCACTGCACCGCAGACGGCAGGAGTTCTGAGAACAAAGCTTCCAAGCCTCAGCTCACTCAACGACAACACCCGACTATCTCTCCACCACCGTTTCATCGACCTTGACGCCGAAGTGCCTCCCCGTCTTCTCCACATGGATGAGAACTTCGTCTCCGGGCCTCAGCCTGGCAACCGAGATGGGCTGGCCGTTCTTGTCGACCAGGTTAATCGTCTCGGCGTTCTGCAACAGGGTCTTGTAGACCTCCCCCTGGTACTCGGCCTCCACCAGCAGCAGGGGGCGCCTCTCTATTTTGATCCTGCCCACCGTGGCCACCCGGGTCTCCCCCCGGGAATTAACCAGCAGCACCTCGTCGCCAGCGTTAAGCTCCGACAGGTACTTGGTCCTGCCACCAGGGAGCCGGATGTAAGCGTGCACGGCCCCGGCGTTAACGCGAAACGGCCTGGGGGCGACAAACTCGCTGGCCAGCGTCTCAGAGTGAACCAGAAACATGCCGCTGCTCTGGCTGCCCACCAGCATGCCCTCACCCAGATTCATCAGAGAAGTGGTGTCCACGCAGGCCCTGTCTCCGAGCCCCACCGGCTTTACCGTCCTCACCCTGGCCGGAACCAGCTCCAGCCTCTCCTTTGCCAGCGTCTCAAAGAGATCACTGACCTTTTTAATTTCTGTTATTCCCCTTTCCCGGGCATCCAAAAAGACCCCGGCAGTCCCCACCTCAAGCGTCTCGACGGCCACCCTGGCCTCGGTCGCGTCCTTCACTCCCGCCAGGACCTTCACCTCGGATTGCTGAAGTTCTGCGATCAGGTTCTCCAGGGGGATGACCTTCCAGTCGGGGGTGACGACCAGCAGGAAATCCGCGGACTTTCCCACCCTGATGGCCGCTCGCTCCATTTCCTTGCTCGAGACCTCGACCAGCACGGCCACCTTCAGCCGCGAGCGCAGCTCCTCCACCTGCTTCAGAACACCGGCAGCATCGTCACTTTTTTTCAGATTAAGCAGGACGATGCTGACGCCCGGGGCGGGGCTCTCCGCCACCACCAAGGTGGAGCCCAGCTTGAGGACCTCAGGCGCCTCCTCCGGCCTCACCAGCACCGCGTCAGCCCCGGACTCGATGGCCGCGTTAACAAACGGCCTTCTGGACTCCCATGGCTCTTCCCAATCTGCCCTGACCCAGAGGAGCCTGTGCAAGAAACTCACCGCTTAAGCTCACGCATCGCCTGTTCAATCGTCGCGTTCTCATGGACTATGCGCGCCAGAGCCCTGGTCATTGCCGTCGGGTTCTTGTGCTGGAAGATGTTCCGGCCAATGGAAACACCGATGGCGCCGGCGCTCATCGCTTCCGAAGCCAGCTTCAGGACATCAAGATCAGTCGACATCTTCGGCCCGCCGGCGATCACAATGGGGACCGGGCAGCCCCTGACCACCCTGCTGAAGGACTTCACATCGCCGGTGTAGACCGTTTTCACTATATCGGCACCTAGCTCTGCCCCGACCCTGGCGGCGTGGGCAACCAGCACCGGGTCGTGCTGATCCTTGATCTTGGGGCCGCGCGGGTACATCATCGCAAACAGCGGCATCCCCCAGACATCGCAGGATTCCGCCACCTCGCCCAGGTGCTGGAGCTGTTCTTCCTCGTTCGGGGCGCCGACATTAACATGGACGGAAACGCCATCAGCACCGAGGGCGATCGCCTCCTCCACGCTGGCGACGGGGACCTTGCAATTGGGGTCAGGACCGAGTGAAGTGCTTCCGGAAAGATGGATGATCAGGCCCAGATCTCGCCCATAGCCCCTGTGACCGGCGCGAACTATTCCCTTGTGCAACACCACCGCGTTGGCGCCGCCGTCAGCCACCTTGTTAACTATCGCGGCCATGTTCTCCAGCCCTGAGATGGGCCCCATGGATAGACCGTGATCCATCGGCACGATCACCGTCCGCTTGGTCTTGCGGTCGATTATCCTCTCCAGCCGGATGCGTTTTCCCGCCTCGGACAACCTCGACACCTCCTTTTGTGATATGCCGCGCCTGGATTAAAAACGTGTGGGAAGTCGGTGCATCCTCAGGCCACGATAATGCCAATTTTCGACCGATTGTGGGCAACCTGGGCGATGTTGGCCTACGCTGAAAGCAGGGCCAGGCCCAACAAGAAGAAAAGGATGCCGACCTTTTGATTGACTTCAACTCTCTCTTAAAAATATTCTAGCCATTTGTGACCAGCCTGCGAAGAACTCCAAAATTGCCGATTAAAAACACCGCTAATGAGGCAATTTTTGACCATCGCTTTTATTCGGGAATGCACTATATCAGAGCTGGAGAAACATGGCAGTCCTTCGCGTCAGGCCGTCGAAACTATCGGGCGAAATAACCGCACCTCCGTCCAAGTCATACACCCACCGCGCCTTCATGATCGCCCTGCTGGCGGACGGCGAAAGCACCATAAGAAATCCGCTCATCGGCTACGACACCATGGCCACCATTGAGGCGGTGAAGGAAATGGGGGCCGAGGTGATCCGCGAGGACAACACCTGGCGGGTGCGGGGAACGGGCGGGAAAATAAAGCCGCGCACGGGGCTGATCGACGCGCGCAATTCAGGCACCACCATCAGGCTGATGAGCGCGATCGCTGCCCTCTCCCCCAAGCCCACGCGGCTCACCGGCGACCAGTCAGTCCTGCAGCGCCCCATGGGTCCCCTGATCGAAACGCTCGGGGAACTCGGAGCCATGGCGAGATGCGAGGGAAAGGAGGGCCGGCCACCGGTGATCGTTGGGGGCGGCCTGGACGGGGGAGACGTGGAGATAACCGGCGGCGTCAGCTCGCAGTTCATCTCCGCCCTATTGCTCGCCGCACCTCAGGCCAAGGGCGACGTCAGCATAACGATAACTGGGGAAATGCGTTCGAAACCTTACGTCGAGATCACGCTCGAGCTGCTTGAGATGGCCGGGGCAAAAATAAAGCACGACGGCAGGCTGACCAAGTTCAGCATACCCGGGGGCCAAACTTTGAAGCCGATAAACTTGACCATTCCCGGTGATTTCTCCTCGGCGGCTTTTCCCCTCGGAGCTGCCGCCCTCACCGGATCCACCGTGAGGGTGAACAACTTGGACACCAAGGGGGCCCAGGGCGACAAACGCATCGTGACTTTGTTGAAGGACTTTGGGGCCGAGGTGAAGGTGTTCAAAGATGCTGTGGAGGTCTCTGGCGAAGGTGATCTGAACGGCATTGAGGCCGACTGCGGCGACAACCCCGACCTGGTCCCCGTCCTCGCCGTCTTGGGTTCCGTCGCTGATGGGCTGACGAGGCTGACGAACATCCCCCACCTGCGTTTTAAGGAGACGGATCGACTGCGTGCGCTCGCCACCGAGCTGCGGCGTTTCGGTGCCGATGTCGAGGAACTTCCCGACGAGCTGAAGATCAACGGCGTGAGGAAACTGGAGGGAACTAGGGTTAGCTCTTACGGCGACCACAGGATGGCTATGGCCTTCGCCGTGGCGGGATTGGTCGCCAAAGGCGAAACCAACGTCGATGGCGCTGAGAGCATTCCGGTTTCTTACCCTGACTTCGTCACCGATATGCGGAAGCTCGGGGCCAAAATTGAACTGGTTAAATGAAAGCTCCGCCGGCATCCTTAATTTACCAAGCCTCAGGACCCTCTCCGAAGTCTCCGCCTCTGCCTTTTCCCCGGTTCTCCCTCAAGCAGCTGCCAGACGGTGAAGCCTAAGAAACCGATGAGGAAGCCAACCCCGTGGGCAAAGATGTCAACTTCCGGAGCAACGTTGAGAAATCCGCTGATGTCGAAGAACACCATCAACAATATCGAGAGGGCATAGGAAAACGCCAGCAGGCTGGGAAAAACTTCCCGCAGCCATTTATTCAGCCGGGAAATTCCGCCCTTCTTCGTCCCGAACCACTTCCTTATCACTCTGAGGTGCACGGGCAGTTGTTGCAATGCGTTGGCAAAGACGATCCCCAGAGCGCCGTAAACGATTCCAGAGGCACCGAAGGAAGAAATTTCAGGGTTGGCCAGGGCGAAGGGGTACTCCAAAAGGTTGGCGCCTATTCCGGCCAGAAAGGACAGGAGGAAAAATTTCCTGCTCAGGCGCCGTTTGACCCTTGGGGGATTATTCACGTTGATCAGGATGAAGAAGGCCGCCGCCAGAAGAAACCCCTCGACATTGCTGAGGATGTGCTCCGGATCTACGTGAGAAAAGGCGGAAGTCAAGATCCCCCAGGGGCGGTCGGCGGAAAGCCATAACCACTCGAGCAGCGGTGGGTAAAGGGACAGCAGGGCAAAGAGGGCGCCGTTTAAAACCAAGAAGATAACCAGGGCTAGAAGGACCAGACGGAACCCGGCGAGGCGGCGGAGGAATCCGGCAGTGTTTGGCATATGAAATAATTGGCTGGCAAAGCTCAAAAAGAAGTACTGGATCCTGAACATGTGGTCCGTCAACAATTGAAGCATAATTTTCAAAAAAACAAAAAAAAGAAAAACTCCGGGTAAGGGCATCCCGACCTCAATTAAGGCCAAAATGATCCCTTTCCCCTACTTCCGACCGCGGTTCTCAGAAACCACGGTCAACGCTTGGGTTTGGGCAGCCCTAATCGTCTTCAAAACTTACGGGCCCCTTCTTGATCCCCGGCGTTTTTGGAAGCAATCCCTGCAGTAAACAGGTCTGCCCTCGGTTGGCTTGAAGGGGACCTCGCACTCGGCACCACAATCGGAACATGTTGCCTTGTACATCTGCCTTGGTCCGAACCTTCCTGACCCGCCGTATCTTCCGCCATATGCCATTTTACTAACTCTCCTATTTTTTCAGATACGGTGCGGAAAAACAGTTGAACTATTTCTCCTGAATCTCCCAAAAGGAGACCACACGTATCTTGAATTGAATTAGACTCTTCCCGCTTAAATAGTGATCGGTTGTGAGATTGCTGGCCCGCATCGGCCGACGAAGCTCATGAAGCCCTGAAACCGGGATTAAACGCCAATGGCCTTTTGTACCGTTTTTATTATCGGGGTCAGCACCGCCCGGGTAACGAACTTCAGAATTTTTGACCTGCTGATCATTTTGGCGATGGTGGGCGATGTTCTGTAATAGAGCGAGATGAACAGTCTCCCCGCCCTCTCCCTCATGAGGTAGTTGTCCCGGAATGACCTCAGCACGTTTATCTCATGAGCCATTGAGGTTCCAAAGGCAGCCGTGGCGATGAAACAGCCTCCGCCCCGGCGCTCGAGATTCAAATTGAACTCCGTCTTGTCCTTGGCGCACTGATAGACCAGATGGGGGATCTTCCTGACGGTCTTTCCCCGCAGGGTTCTCACTGTTTTTTCCACTTCCTTTCTCCCTTTGATCTCCATGGGAAGGCCGCAGACAGGACAGAGGATCGTGGGCACGGAGATGAGGGTTCTCGGGTCCACCTCGGTGAACTTTTTCTTTCCCTTGCTTTGCTCCGGCTTTTGAGCCTCCTTTACCTTCCCTTTTTCGCCCTCTTTTCCTGACTCCTTTGCCATGAGAATCCTTGAGTTATTGGGAGCGGCGGGTTATTAAACCATTCTCCCTGCAAAAACGCACGACAAACGGAACCTGTCGCTCCGCTCTCCTACTTTAGGTAAGATTCGATGCCCACGGTCTTGTCCAGTATAATGATGGCAATTACCGCGATGATGATGTATATCGCTGCCGCTGCCGCCACATCGGGTGTGATCGCCGTCTTGATTCTGGTGTACATGTTTATGGGGAGGGTGGCCGACCAGATCGTCGTCAGCATAAGGCTCGTCACGAATTCGTTCAGGCCCAGGACAAACATAAGCAGGCCTCCGGACATTATTCCCGGAAGGAGCGCCGGAATTGTGATGTGAACGAAGGTGTAGATCTCATTGGCCCCCAGGCTCATCGAGGCGTTCTCCAGATTCGGATCCATGCGATTGACGGCCGACGAGGTGGACCAGAGCATGAAGGGAAGGTTTATCTCCATCAGGGCAAAACCTATGCCCAAGATGTTGCCAACCAATCCGGTGCGGGCATAGATGAACAGCAGCGAGATGCCCTGCACCACCAGCGGGACGGTGAAGGGGAGCAGCAGATAAACCTGTATCGCGTTCCTCGCCTTTATTTTATAGCGGAGCAGCCCATAAGAGGCCAGCATGCCTATGGGCACCGCCAGTATCGTGCAGAAAGTTGCGGCAATCAAGCTGTTCTTCAAGCCCGTTTGGAACCAGGGGGAGGTTAAAGCGGTGAAGTACCATTGAACTGAGAATCCTTGGGGGGGAAAGGTCACCCGCGGAGCGCTGGTGAAGGAGCAGATCAACACGATCAGTAGGGGGAGAACGAAGAACAGCATGACGCCGGCTAAAAAGATCTTGGTATACCACCTCAAGCCATCACCTCCCCCTGATGAAGATGTTTCCAATCTTCCCTATTCTGAGGATTATGTAGACGATCGCCGACAGCGTTATCACCAGAACCACACCCATCGCCGCGCCGTAGGGATAGTTCACGGCGTTGAAGATCATCATGTACATCACGTTGGCCACAAAGTCAAACACGCCACCGCCCAGCAGGTCAGGGTTCGCATATTCGGTGGCACCAATGGCAAAAGTCACTATCAGCGCTCCAAGGATTCCCGGTTTCAGCTGGGGCAGGACGACGTGGAAGAAGCACTGCCTGGGGGTGGCTCCAAGGTTCTGGGCCGCCATCTCAGTATATTCGCTGACCGCGGTCACCGAGGGGGCTATGAGCAGGATCGTCATGGGCAGCAACATATGAAGAAGCCCGATCAGGACGGCATAGGGTGTGTTGACCAAGCTGATGGGGCTGTGAAACAGCTGCTGGGTCACCGATCCCAGCAGACCCTTTTCCCCCAGTATTATCACCCAGGAATAGGCCTTGACGATCTCCCCGATGAAAAAGGGCACCAACGTCATCAACAGCAGTGCCCTTTTGAGCATCAGTGATTTGGTTCTCACCATAAAATACGCGTAGGGAATTCCAATGAGGAGGCACAGGATGCAGGTTATCGTGGTGAGCGTGAAGGTTCTTATGAAGGAGGAGACAACCCCCTCCGTGGTGAAGACCCGGAGGTAATTTTCTAGGGTGAAAGCCGGGACGAAGATCTGAATAATATCATATTTAAAAAAACTGATGAGAGAAAAATAAAAAAGGCCAACCGCCATTATTCCAACGGAGACTATTGCCGGGAGGGTTAGTAAATAACCCACTCTTTTCTTCGCCCAGAGGTAAATTTTCTCCTTTATTGAACCGGACCCTTTCTCCTCCGTCATGGTCGTTACGCCTCTTAGCGTGCTCCTTGGTAGGGATTCTTTAATCCCGGCTTCAGCTCGTGATCTCTTGGAACTTGGCAAACCATTCCTTCTGGTACTTTGCTAGGACATTCTCTGGCACAAAGATGTTCATTGCCCAGTGTTCAGGCTCTGTGGGGAACGCAGGATCTCCCTTCATGTAGTCTGGAATCGGTGCGCCAACGGCCAGCGGTGGGCATCCCAGCAGTTCAGCCCACTTGCCCTGGACGGTCGGGTCGCAGGCGATGTTGATGTACTGCTTGGCCCAGTAGTCCCGCTCTGGCGGCAGATTCTTAACCACTTCCATAGCATCCGTGTGCACTTCAACGCCTTCCTTCGGAACCACCCAGGCGACCTCAGCTCCCGCTCTCTTCGCCTCGAAAACGTTGGTCAGGATGGTAACCAGCAGTGCCATTTCCTTTCTCTCGATCCACATGGTAAAATCTGGGTCTTCGCCGAGTCCACCGATGTTTGGTTTTAAGGTCTTGAGCAGGTCCCATGCGGCCTCCATCTTCTCGGGATGGGCCAAGACCTCACTCATTTCAACTCCAGCCAGTCTGGCCAGAACCGCGTGGAAGCCTATGCCATCGTCGTACATCGCTACTTTGCCCTTGTACTGCGGCTCCCAGAGAACCCGCCAAGAATCGGGTACCTCCGACACCAAGCTGGGCACGTATGCCAATACATAGGTATAAGCGTATACTTTGACATACGGCCATTTGTCGCCGTATAGTGCCATCACATCGGCCCCTGGTTTAGCCTCGGGTCTCATCTTGGCAAGGTTGGGGACCTCGGAGAGTGACATCGGAGAGACAAGCCCCCACTGTGCTTCCAAATACGAGTTGGTGGCTATGGTCCAGTTTACATCAATCGGCGGCACCTCTCCTGCAGGTATTATCTCGCGAAGTCGCGTCTGCATCTCGCTGTCCTCAGTATAGTCGTACTCAACTTTTATCCCTGTTGCCTCTTCAAAAGCCTTGCTCACTGCGTTATCAAGTGCATCTACCCAGCCACCGCCCCAAGCCCTGACGATGATGCTCTTTGGTTTCTCTGCCGTGGTTGACGGTCGGCCTACAATCCAAATTCCTATCCCTACCACGACCACTATCACTACTATGGCTGCTATCACTATGCTCCTTTTCATAC
>Ga0078972_1003505_pt1 | contig 46730 bp, 42 predicted proteins | sample YelNatPaOPGAMG01_FD_67568 | JGI IMG/M metagenome (GOLD analysis project Ga0078972, IMG submission 67568) | Hot spring thermophilic microbial communities from Obsidian Pool, Yellowstone National Park, USA - OP-RAMG-01 (SPADES assembly) (version 2) | ecosystem: Environmental > Aquatic > Thermal... | reverse complement strand
TCCCGACGTGGGCCACCGCGCTGGTGGCAGAGAGCTGCCCGAACCATGGCGCAAGCGGCCAAAGCCCCGCCTGTTTTATGCCTACAACGGCCGCGATGCCCTGGCGACGATGCGCCGGGCGCACCCGGATGTGGTGCTCCTCGATCTGCTCATGGGCGACATGAGTGGTTTCGATGTCGTCGCCCAGGCCCGCCTGGAGCCGGATCTGCGCGAAACGCCGATCATTGCCGTGACAGCGGCTACGCCAGGCGAGGACGAGGTGACTGCGAAGGGCGCCGCCGTCAGCCTGAGCGCGAACGGCGGCTTTCGCCCGGGTGCGCTTCTCCAGGTCCTGGGAGCGCTGCTGGGCGCGTTGGCGGCGGGTGTTGAGCCGGCGCAGCAACCCCCTGCTCAGGCCTCGGTGGTGTCCTTTGCCCCTTGAGGCCGCTTGGCCAGGCAGCGCTGTAGAGCGCTCAGGAACTCGCCCTGGGATACGGGTTTGGTAGCGTAGGCATCGGCGCCGAGGGAGAGAGCCAGGCCCGGGTCGTCCACTACGGAACAAACGAGCACCGGCAGTCTGGCTGTCTCCGGCTGGTGGCGGAGCATGTGCAGCACGCTCCAGCCGTCGAGGCGGGGCATCATGATGTCGAGCACGATGACGTCTGGCCGCATCTTGCGAGCTACCTCGTAGGTCAGCCGAGGGTCGGATAGCCCATGGAGTTGCCAGCTTCGCGAGGATAGATAGCGTCTGTAGAGCTCAACAGCACCCGGGTTGTCCTCCACGACGAGGACCGAGACGGGAAGGCCGGAGTGGAGGCCCAGGCGGATTTCGGTGAAACCAGGCGCGGGCTCGCGCACCTGGCAATGCATTCCCTGGCTGGCGGCGACGCGCATCGGCACTTCAAGGCGCCGGTCCAATGGAGGCTGGCCTTCGGCGGAAGCCGAGGCTTGAGCGCTTTTCAGGCTGCCGGCAAAGCTGATGACAATGTCGGTCAGGGGCTCGCTGTCCTCGCCGGCCTCAGCAACAGAGATGCTGACTTCGGACAGGGCGTTCTGGGCGGCAAGGCTGAGCAGTTGCACCAGCACCTGACGGGAGAGGGCACGGTCGGCCAGGACGTATTGGCTCTCATCAATGGCTGCGGGCGCCAGGCGCACGCGCCGCTGTTGTGCGAGCGGGGCAACAAGGGCCACGGCCTCGGCCACAATGCTGCCCAACTTCACCTGCCCTGGGTCGCTCGCCAGCGCCAGCAATTCGTGGCTGAGGAGGTCATGCCCTTCGGGCCGCACACCGGCATGTTCGGTTGTGCCGGCAGCCGTGCCGTGGCCGGACTGGGCCCAGACTTCGAGCAGCCCTGCCAGCCTCGTCTCGGCCTCCTCGAGGTCGCGGAACACCTGACGCTTGCCTACGGAAAGCTCTTTCTCGATCCCTGCGATGGGCATGTTCTCGACGTAGCGCAAGGTCAGCACATCGTAAGCCCGGCTTTCCAGAGAGCCGAAAGCGACGCGGCGTTTGGGGTATAGAGCTTCGATGGCCTCTAGCAGCAGGGAGCGCAGCCACTCGGCGCGGCTGCCGGGGTCCGCGATGCCGCCTATCTGGGGCAATTGCCGGCTGAGGCGGCTGACGCTCAGCTCTGGATCACTATAGAGGCACTCAAGCGCTTCGTGCACGGTGTCTCTGTCAATTGCCATAGTACAGCCCGCCTCGGGCGGCATCGTGCAGACGCTGCCCAGATTGCAGTAAAGGTGAACCCGCTTGGCAATAGTCTAGCTGGCTCGACACCGCCAGCGCAACGGCGGCCTCCTTGCTGGAGGCGAGAGAACAGCGACGGACACGGGCGGGAACACGGATATTCCCTCTCATCAGCGCGCATCTGCATCCATCCGCGTTCGTCCTTGTGCGGCGTTCCCAGCGTTCCCATGCGTGGGCAGCGCTCCCAACCCGGAGAGGCCTCGAGACTAACAGGCTTGGCACCTTTGTGCTTCGCCGGCGCCGGCGTGCCGGCCCGACCGCGATCGAGATTGGCCCCTTCTTGACAGATGGGAGACGTTGGCGTACGATGGTGACAAAGGCTATCGGAATAGTAGGATTAGCCATGAGGCTCAACACGAAGGTCCGCTACGGCACCAGAGTCATGCTGGAACTGGCGTTGCACTACAAGCAAGGTCCCCTCAGCCTGAGCGAGATCGCCCAGCGGCAAGGCCTGCCCGAGAAGTATGCCGAGTCCCTGGTAGGGGGCCTGCGCGCGGCCGGCCTCGTGCACAGCCTGCGCGGTCCTGCGGGTGGCTACGTCCTTGCCGCTCCGCCGGAGCGAATCACTGTGCGCCAGGTGTACGACGTGTTCGAAGGTGGCGACGTGTTGGCCCCCTGCCTGGCGGACCGCGCCCCCTGCGAGCGCCGGGATGCGTGTGTCACCCAGGAGGTGTGGGCGGCCATGCAGCGTGCTGCGATGCAGGTGCTGGAATCCACTACTTTGGCCGACCTGGTAGAGCGTCAGCAGGAGAAACAGGCGGCCGCGATGTACGCGATCTAGCCGGCGCCGGGTTGTCCCGACCCGGCCACAGGCACAGCTACGGCTGCCATCGCCGCCCCTGACGGCAGCAAGGGCCGCCGAACACAAGGAGACACATATGGGCAACATCTACGGCGACATCACTCGGACCATCGGCAACACGCCACTCGTGCGCCTTAACCATATCACTGCCGGCCTGGAGGCGACTGTGCTGGCCAAGCTGGAGGCGCGCAACCCTGCCGGCAGCGTCAAGGACCGCATCGGCCTGAGCATGGTGCTCGCGGCGGAGCAAAGCGGCGCTCTCAAACCAGGCGCTACCATCATCGAGCCCACCAGCGGTAACACCGGCGTGGCATTGGCAATGGTGGCTGCGGCTCGGGGCTACCACCTCATCTTGACCATGCCCGAGACCATGAGCCTCGAACGGCGGGCTTTGCTCAAGGCCTATGGGGCGCAGCTCGTGCTCACGCCCGGGTCTGAGGGCATGCGTGGCGCCATCGCGAAGGCGGAGGAACTGCTGGCCAGCACGCCCAATTCCTTCATGCCTCAGCAGTTCGAGAACCCCGCCAACCCCAAGATCCACCGCGAGACAACGGCGCTTGAGATCTGGAACGACACAGATGGCAAGGTTGACATCCTTGTTGCCGGCGTTGGTACAGGCGGTACGGTCACTGGCGTAGCCGAGGTGATCAAGGCACGCAAGCCTAGCTTCCGGGTTATCGCCGTGGAACCGGCTGCCTCACCCGTGCTCTCCGGCGGCAACCCCGGTCCCCACCGGATACAGGGCATCGGCGCCGGCTTCGTGCCCGCAGTGCTGCGCCGCGAACTGCTCGATGAGGTGATCCAGGTGGCTGACGCCGATGCTTTCGCCACCATGCGCCGCCTGGCTCGCGAGGAAGGGATCCTGGCTGGTGTTTCCTCGGGCGCCGCCGCCTTCGCCGCGCTTGGCGTGGCCGCCAGGCCTGAGAGCGCCGGCAAACTCATCGTGGCTATCCTGCCCGATACGGGCGAGCGCTACCTGAGCATGGGGATATTCGATGGCGAATGATCAGGCTGTTATGATCTCCGAGGCTGTGGCCCAGAAAGAGCAGCGCCTGCACGCGATCTTGCGCGAACTGGGCAGCGTGGTCGTGGCCTACTCCGGCGGCGTGGATAGCTCCTACCTGCTGGCAGCAAGCTTGCAGGCGCTGGGGTCAGCCGCCGTGCTGGCCGTGACGGCCGACTCGGCCACGTACACCGACAGCGAGCGTCAGGAGGCCGTGGCTCTTGCCCAGAAACTGGGCGCCAGGCACATCCTTGTGCATACGGATGAACTGGACGACCCGGTGTTCGCTGCCAACCCGCCCGACCGCTGCTACCACTGCAAGATGCACCTTTTCCGCGAGCTCTCTGCCATCGCCGAGGCTGATGGGCTGAACGCCCTTGTCTATGGTGCCACCACGGACGACCTGGGCGACTACCGGCCGGGCATGCGCGCGGCTAAGGAGATGGGGGCGCGAGCGCCCTTGGTCGAGGCTGGACTCAGCAAGCAGGACGTCCGAGAGTTGTCGCACCGGCTGGGCCTGCCTACCTGGAGCAAGCCGGCAATGGCCTGCCTGGCCTCGCGCTTTCCCTACCACACGCGCATCAGCCCCGAAGCTCTGCACCAGGTGGAGCAGGCCGAGGCGTTCCTCCGCCAGGAGCTGGGCATCCAGCAGGTGCGCGTGCGCCACCACGGGAGCATCGCCAGGCTTGAGGTGACCGCAGCCGACCTGCCACGGCTGCTCCAGGAGCCCGCCCGGGGCAGCATTCTGGCCCGCCTCAAGGAGCTAGGCTTCCGTTACGTGGCCCTAGACCTGGAGGGCTACCGCAGCGGCAGCATGAACGAGGCGCTAGACTCTAAGGGTTGGGGGCCTCAATGATCCCCAGCTTGGTTATCGCTTTCCGCTAAACACTGGAGGCAGCCCTGCGCTCATCCAGGTGCTGGGCTGGCTGGCCTATCTCGCCCCTGTCCTCTATCTTTGGCGCACAGGGGCTAAGGCGCAGCCTGACGGCGGATCGGCAGGCTGAGGCCGGCAATGGCACGTGCCCTACCCGCGGGCAGTTATGCTGGGAATACCCGCGGATCAATCAGTCTACGGAGGTAGCAGTCACCATGGCTAACGAGCGTCGTTTCGGCTTCAACACGCGGCAACTGCATGCTGGGCAGGTGCCCGACCCCACCACCGGCAGCCGGGCTGTGCCCATTTACCAGACTACGAGCTATCAGTTCAAGAGCACGGAGCATGCCGCCGGCCTTTTCGCTCTCAAAGAACCGGGCAATATCTATACGCGCATGATGAACCCCACCAGCGACGTGCTGGAGCGACGCCTCGCCGACCTGGAAGGTGGCGTGGGGGCCCTGGCCACGAGCAGCGGCCATGCCGCTCAGACACTCGCCATCTTCAGCCTCTGCCAGGCCGGCGATCATATCGTTTCTAGCAGCCGGCTCTACGGCGGCACCTACAACCAGTTTCGCTACACCTTCCCCCGCCTCGGGATTGAGGTCACCCTGGTTGACCCGACTGACCCTGCTAACTTCGCGCGCGCCATCCGCCCGAACACCAAGATCATCTACGGCGAGACCTTAGGCAACCCGGACATCAGTGTCTTTCCCTTCGACGAGGTGGCCACGATCGCCAAGGCCAACCGCATCCCGCTCATGATAGACAGCACTTTCGCCACACCCTACCTGTGCCGGCCTTTCGAGTGGGGCGCCAATATCATTACCCATTCCACCACCAAATTCCTGGCGGGGCACGGCACCAGCATTGGCGGTGCGATCGTGGATGGCGGCAACTTCGATTGGACGAGCGGCCGCTTCCCCAACTTCACCACGCCTGACCCCTCCTACCATGGGCTTGTCTATGCCGACCTTGGCCCCGCCGCTTTCATAACCAAGGCCAGGGTCCAGATGTTGCGCGACATAGGCGCTTGCCAGTCCCCCTTCAACAGCTGGGTCACTTTGCTTGGAGTGGAGACTTTGAGCCTGCGCATGGAGCGGCACGTGGCCAATGCTCAGAAGGTGGCCGAATACCTGGAGAGCCATCCAAGGGTCTCTTGGGTGAGTTACCCTGGCCTGAAGAGCCACCCCGACTACGAGCGGGCTAAGCGTTACCTGCCCAAAGGGCCGGGTGCGATCATGGGCTTTGGCATAGAAGGCGGAGTGGAGGCGGGCAGACGTTTCATAGAGAGCCTCAAGCTGTTCAGCCACCTGGCCAATGTCGGAGACGCCAAGAGCTTGGCCATCCACCCAGCCACCACAACGCACAGCCAACTGAGCGAGGAGGAATTGGCGTCGGCCGGTGTCACGCCCGACTTCGTGCGCCTAAGCATCGGCCTGGAGGACATCGAGGACATTCTCTGGGATCTGGAGCAGGCGCTGGCGGCAGCCACGGCCTAGGCGCTGGACGAGAGTTGCTGGCTGGCTTTTCTATGCCGCTCTTGGAGCAGCAGCCATCACCCTGGCCTCCTGGACGGTGGCCACTGGCTTCAGCGCCTACGTTGTCGAGCGAGTAGTGACTGTGCTGGTGATCGCCTGTCCGCACGCCCTGGGCTTGGCTGTTCCTCTCGTTGTGGCTATCACCACCTCCCTGGCAGCCGGCAGGGGCATTCTGGTGCGCGACCGCTTGGCTTTGGAGTCGGCGCGCGAGCTTGATGTCATCGTCTTCGACAAGACGGGGACACTCACCAAGGGCGAACAGGGCCTGGTCGGTATTGTTGCCTCAGGGCGGAGCGAGGTGGGGCGCTAGCGCTGGCGGCGGCTATTGAGAGCGATTCAGAGCATGCGATCGCAGGCGCGATCTATCGTACGGCGCTCGAGAAAGGGCTGGTGCAGGGCAGAGGGTTGCGTTGGCCAGCGATGAAGATGCGCGCCGCTGGTGGGGCCAGTGCTATAATGGCGCTCCAGTTTGTGCTGATTGGTGGAGCGAGAGTGAACGAAAGACGGTTCGAAGAGGATATCCGGGTCGAGGGCCACATCATTGACTCACTGATACTGCCGCGCGTGTTCGACGCCATCATGGACATGGGCGGTGACTTCGACGTCGAGGAGATCCGAGTCGGACGAAGCAAGAAGGAGCCCAGCTACGCTCGCCTGAAGGTCTTCGCCGATAACGAGGAACGTCTCGCCAGGATCATCACAACGCTGCAGGACTTCGGCGTGGACCTGGTCTCGGCCGGAGACGCCCGGACGGTCGCTTCGCCGCGCGATGGGGTGCTACCTGAGGGTTTCTACTCCACCACTAACCTGCCCACCCAGGTGCGCTTGCACGGTGTCTGGGTGGATGTGGCCGACACTGAGATGGACCTGGTCATAGTGGTTGACTGGGAGCAGAGCAGAGCACGTTCGGTGCCGATAGACGAGGTGCGCGCTGGCGATCAGGTCGTCGTCGGGCACGAGGGAGTGCGCGTGATCCCGTTGCAGCGCGAGCGGCAGCGGGAAGAGTTCTCGTTCATGCAAAGTAACGTGTCGTCGGAGCGCTCCAAGAAGATCGCCATTGCGGCCATCGCGGCGGAGATGCGCGACTGCCGTGAACAGGGCGAGAAGATCGTCTTCGTGGTCGGCCCAGCCGTGATTCATACCGGGGCTGGTGTCTACCTCAGCGCTCTCATCCATCACGGCTATGTGCAGGCGCTTCTGGGCGGCAACGCAATCTGCACCCACGATGTCGAGTCCGTACTCTTCGGCACCTCGCTCGGCCTTAGCCTGACGGATGGCACGCCTGTGGCGGGTGGGCACCAGAACCACATGCGGGCCATCAACGCCATCCGCAGAGCCGGGAACCTGAAACAGGCAGTGGCTCAGGGTGTACTCACCCGCGGGGTGATGTATGAGTGTGTGACCAATGGCGTAGACCTGGTGCTTGCGGGCTCGATCCGCGATGACGGCCCAATGCCAGACGTGATCACCGACGTGGTCGTGGCTCAGAAGGAGATGCGCCGTGCCGTACGTGGCGCTGGCCTGGTTGTGATGGTCTCGACAATGTTGCACTCCATCGCCGTGGGGAATCTGCTGCCCGCCACAGTGCGGGTGGCAGTGGTGGACATAAACCCGGCGGTAGTCACCAAGCTGGCGGATCGAGGCAGTTTCCAGGCTGTGGGCCTGGTCACCGATGCCGAATTATTCCTGCGGCAGTTGTGCGACGAGTTGGGTGTAACTTACCCGGAGCGGGCTGCGGAGCCGTCGGCAGAGCCAGGTGCAGTTTAGGGCCCAGGCGCACCAATTGCCGTGACTGACGCGTCATGATACACTCGCCGACGAATGAGGGCCGTTAGCTCAGCGGAAGAGCACCTGCCTTTTAAGCAGGGTGTCGTGGGTCCGAATCCCACACGGCTCACTAAATGTGGCAGTTGCCTATGCCACCTACTACTAGCGGTGGCGGCAGGGCCCGTTCTCACTGCCTCAAAGCGCTGCCAGCTGTTGCTGTCAACCCCATCGCCAAGGCCCGTGGGTTATGCCAGCCGTTCATATCCCTACCGCCATTCCCCGTTACCTCTGTCCAGGCACACTATCCTCGGCGCTGCTATAATACGTACGCATCAAGCTGGCCGGGCGGTCGCGGACGGACTTCGCCAGAGAGGTGGAGCCTGTCCGAGGAAAGTCCGAGCTCCACAGAGCACGGGGCTGGGTAACACCCAGGCGGGGCGACCCGACGGATAGCGCCACAGAGACATACCGCCGTGGCCGGGGCTAGTGCTCGGGCCACGGTAAGGGTGAAAAGGCGGTGTAAGAGACCACCGGCGCGCCGGGCAACCGGTGCGGCCAGGCAAGCCCCTCCGGGAGCAAGACCAAGCGTGGGCCAGGCTGTGTCCGCAAGGGCACGGCACAGAGGCTGCTCGTCTCTCGAGCCCCAGGTAGGTCGCTAGAGCTGGCGGGTAACTGCCGGCCAGTGCCAGCGGGCAACCGCTGGCCCAGATAGATGACCGCCACGTCGCTCCCAAGCGACGGACAGAACTCGGCTTACAGGCTGGCTTGATGCGCATGGGGCCACTCTCGGGTGGCCCCATGCGTTTTGGCCAGCGACCGCCCGGCTACTGGCCGTTCTCTCCAAGCATGGGCATCATGCGGTATTCGATGCCAAGGTAGGGCCGGCTGGGGTCGCTCGGGTTGGCGCCGAGTTTGACCGTGATCTCACGCGTCTGGCCGGACGCCGCGTGGCGCACACTCAGGCGGACGCTCTCGCCTGGGCGCATGCGGCCAATTGCGTCGCTCAGGCCAGTGTCGCCCGTGATCGGCTTGCCGTCCACAGCTGTGATGATGTCGCCAGGCACCAGGCCGGCCTGGTCGGCTGGGCTGTTGCGGACCACGTCGGTGATGAGTGCTCCACCTCTTCCTCTGAAGGGCGGGGCCGGCGCAGCAGGGCCAGTGTAGGGCTGAATGGGCACCGCCTCATAGGTGGCAACCGCTGGCGGGCCGGCTTTGTACGTGCGCGGGACCAGGGCCACGGCAACCGCCGCGCCAAAGCAGGCTGCCAGACACGACAGGACAATTACTGCGAGAGCGATGAGGATGCCGATCAACCACCAGTTAGTCTTGCGCTGTTCTTGCACAGTTTGCCTCCTTACGGTGTGAAACGGAAGCTCACAGACGGATCTCCTCGCCTCTGGCGGCCGAAGCGTAGATGGCATCAATGATGCGCATCACCTGCAATCCCTGCTCCGCGGTGGCTGAAGGAGTGTCACCGGAGAGGACGCACTGCGCGAAATGCTCCTGAGCCGACACGAGGTCCCGAGGATAGGCCTGAGGGGCAATGCTGACGTAGGAGCCGTGTTCGGGGCGGAAGATGCGGGCCTCGAACTCGTAGCCCCGGGTGTTCCGGTGCAGGCAGCCGGCCTTCGTGCCATAGACCTGCGTGAGCATTTCCTCGTCCCGCTCGCCATTCTCGGCCCAGCTGGCCTCGAGCACGAGGGTGGCGCCATTGTCGAAGCGCACGAACGCTGAGGCCATATCCTCAACAGTGAACTCCCTGCCCTGCTCGGCGGCAAGCGCCTTCCCCAGGAGGTCGTAAGTGGCACCGCTGACGGCGGTGGCCTGCGGGTAGCCCATCAACCAGAGCGCCAGGTCCAGCCTGTGCACCCCGAGGTCAATGAGGGGACCGCCGCCGGCGCTTTCTTTCGAGGTGAACCAGGTACCCAGGTTGGGGATGCCACGGCTGCGATGCCACCAGGAACGGGCGTGGTAAACGTGGCCGAGTTCTCCGGCTTCGACATAACGATGCAAGGCCGCCGCGGCGGGCGTGAAGCGGTAGTTGAAGTGAATCATGAAGAGGCGGCCAGTTTCGCTCACTGCCTGTAGCATCTGTTCTGCCTCGGCAGCATTGCGAGCCATAGGTTTCTCGCACAGGACGTGCTTGCCGGCGCGCAGGGCAGCAATGCTGACCGGGGCGTGCAGTACGTTCGGCAGCGCTACTACAACGGCGTCTATCTCGGGTGAAGCCAGCAAGTCTTCGTAGTTGCTGGTGCGCCAGGCGATGGCATACTGATCGCCAGCACGCTCGAGCCGCCCTTGGTCCAGGTCGCAAATGGCGCGGACCTCGGCGTGGGGCGCCTCCAGCAGCCGCTCGATGTGATAGCGGCCCATTCCTAGACCAATGACGCCAAAACGGACCCGTTCTTCCAGCATACCAGGCCTCGAACCAGAATGATGCCAGCGCGCAGAGGCGGACTGGCACTGATTCTAGGCCGGCAGCCTGAGCCTGACAAGTATGTGCCGGGCCAACGTTGTCATAACTGGGCCACCGTGGCGCTGATCGTGCCTAGAGATAGAGCGCTGCCGCCTGCGTGAGGTGACGCCAGTCGGTTCCGCCGATGATCGAGCAGGCGATGAGCAGAAAGATGATCAAGAGGAAGAGGCCACAGCCGACGCCAGCACAGCCGCGGCCGAAGCCGAACCTGAACTGCAGCCAGCTGAACAGCCGGTCGAGCAAGAAGAGTTCGAGCAGGCCTGCCAAGCATCCCTGACGTCGGTCTCCGTACACCTCATCGCTCCTGCTGCCCGAGCCGGGCAGTGACTAAAGGGAAACACCGGGAAGAGTATAGGCTGTCAGTATGGCCAGGACAAGCGCCAACTATATGCGGCTGGATCAGGTGCTGGTTCAGCGTGGACTGGCCCCCAGCCGCAATCGCGCCCAGCAGTTGATCGGGGCTGGGGCCGTGTCCGTTGATGGCGCGGTTGTGTGGAAACCTGCCGCGCGGGTCCCGCTGCAGGCCAAGATAGCGGTTGAGGAGGCCATCCCGTTTGTCAGCCGGGCCGGCCTGAAACTTGCAGCTGCCCTCGACACTTTCGGCGTGAACGTCAGCGGGCTAGTCGCGCTGGATGTTGGCGCCTCCACCGGCGGTTTCACCGATTGCCTGCTCCAGCGGGGCGCGTCGCGCGTGTACGCTGTGGACGTCGGCCACGGCCAACTCGACGAGCGGTTGCGCCGTGACGGGCGAGTGATCTCGCTTGAAGGGACAGACATCCGCGGTTTGCGCGCCTTGCCGGAGCGACCGAACATAGCCGTAGTTGATGTGTCCTTTATCTCTCTCCGCCTGGTGCTACCGGCAGTGGCGCGCCTGCTCCCCCCGGGTGCCAGCGTGATCGCACTGGTGAAGCCCCAATTTGAGGCCGGGCCGGGGGCGGTGGGAAAGGCGGGCGTCTTGCGGGATCCGGCCTTGCGCTCGGCGGTGGTGGCAGGGATTCTGGCGTGGTTGCAGGAGGAGGGATGGCAAGTCCTTGGCTCCATGCAGTCACCTGTGCCAGGGTCCGAGGGCAATATCGAATACCTTGTCCATGCGACAACCCCCGTCGCCCGCACGGCCCTCTCGCCTGAGCAGGACGCCTGCCATCCCGTTTGCGCGACCGCTAGGGAATGAGCACCACCTTGAGCGAGTCCTCGCCTTTCTCGGCCAGAGCGAGGCCATCTGCGAAGCGCTCCAGCGGCAGCGTATGGGTGACGATGGTCTTGCCGCTTACCGAACCCTCTTGCAGGAAGCGGATGGCCTTCGGGTAGCTGTACGGCCCCAGGTGAGCCCCAAGCACGTCAAGTTCCTTTTGATCGCCGATGATGGACCAATCCACACTCGCCGGTTCACCCATGACGCTGAACTCGACGAAGGTGCCGAGTTTCCGGATGAGTTGCAGCCCCTGGAGGACGCCGCGGGGCGAGCCAGTCACTTCGATGTAAACGTCGCAGCCATAGCCGTCCGTCAGTTCTCTGACCCTGGCCACGGCGTCTTCCTGGGCCGGATTGATGGCCAGGTCTGCTCCTAGCTCCAGTGCTGTCTTCAGGCGGAAAGGCCTGATGTCCATGGCGATGAGCGTGCCGGGCGATTTCATCTTTGCCACCTGCAGCATGCCCAGGCCGATTGGGCCCATACCGGCGATCACGACCACGTCGCCCAGCTGGATGTTGGCGCGCTCGACGGCATGGATGCCGCAGGCGAGCGGCTCGATGAAGGCGCCGATAGGCGGGGGCAGCTCCGCCGGCACTTTGTGCACGATGCTATCGGCGGGGAATTTCATGTACTCAGCCCAGGAACCCTGAGCTCGCTGTCGGAAACCGAAGATGTCATGCTGTTCGCACATCCAGTATTGCCCATGCCGGCAGAAACGGCAGCGCCAGCAAGGCACGATCTGCTCCGCGACCGCGTGGTCCCCTATCTGCAGGCCGAAGCGCTCCGCCGCCCCTTCGCCAAGCTCGACCACGGTGCCCACGAACTCGTGCCCGGGGATGACGGGCGGCTGGATGTAGCGCGGGAAAACGTCCGAACCCCAGATGCGCCCGGCGCCGTGGGCCGCCTTGACGTCGCTGGCGCAGACGCCGGTGGCGTCCACCCGGATCAGCACCTCGCCAGGCCCAACCTGGGGCACCGGCACGTGTTCCAGCCGATAATCCCCGATGCCGTGACAGACTACTGCCCTCATTGTCCTGTCCATCGCTTGTTGCCACCTCCACGACTTGAGCCAGTGATAGCCTAGCTGTGCCGGGCGGTCAAACCGGAGCCAGGCCCTCTGGCGCGCTTGCCAAGAGTCAGCGGCGTTGGTACAAATCCTGCGTCACAATCAACCCACGGCGCTTCGAAGCCAAACGATCCAAGGAGGAATGCAGTGGAAAAGCGCTTTCGTGCTCTTCGGGTGGTGGCTACGGTCTTCAAGATTCTCGCCTGGATTGATCTCGTTGTCACTATCTTCGGCGCTTTGGGCGTCATCGTGACCGGTGTGCTGAGCGGTGCCAAGTCAGGTGGCAGCCTATCGCAGACACCTTTCCTGTCCGCCCTTGCCGGCCCTGTCGCCGGAATTCTGTCAGGTCTGCTCATTGTCGTGGTCGGGCTGATCTATTTCCTGATGCTCTATGCCATGGGTGAGGCCGTATACGTCATTCTTTCGATCGAGGAGAACACACGGCTCACTGCCATGGCCGTATCGGGCCGTACTGCTGCCTAGTGTTCACCTGCCGGCTGTGGCTAGCGGAGCCGATGCCTCACCAGGGCGCATGAATTGCGTGAGGGTGAGGCAGCCGAGCGAGACGACCACGCCGAACCAGAACGTAGACGCAGAGCCGAAGCGCTCCCAGATGATGCCGCCGAGCCAGGGCACGAACAGGGCCGATATGTGGTTGATGGTCTGCGACATTGACATATTGGCCGTTACCTCGCTCGGCGGCGCCAGTTTGCGGAAGTAAGAGTTCACGCCGAGGTCGAAGCCGCTGAGCAGGCTGTCGCTGATGAAGAGGACGAACAGGATGCCCAGCACCAACAGGTGCGGCAGGTTTAGCTGCACCTCGAGCCGGGGCACATAGGCGTAGCCCAGGCAGACCACGGCGATGGCCGAGAAGTAGAACGAGAGCATGGGCCGCTCGCCTCGCTCCGAGACGAGGTGGCCCTGCAGGCGCATCGTGTAGGTGGCGAGCAGGCTGGCCACCAGGAAGAGCACGGCCGTCACCTGGGCGGTGATGTGAAAATCGCGCACTAGCAGGAAGATGGCGAAAGTGCTGAAGATGTGCCTGCGGCTGCCCATGAGGAAGGTCAGACTGTAGAATAGCCAGTAGCGCTTGCGCCACACCAGCTGCTGCCTGATCCCTCGCCCCTGCGCCCCCCGCCCCATGACCAGGCCGACAAGCCCGCCGATCGCGCTGATTACGCCGGCCACTATCAGCACTTCACGCAAGCCGAGCGGCCCCGCGCCAAGAAGGACAAAGGTCGCAGCGATAACGGCGGCAGCCGCGCTCACTGATCCCAGCCGGCCCAGCAGGCGAGCAGTGTTCCTTTCCTCGGACAGAATGAGCGCTACTGAGGACTGGGCCGGGCTGAAGACATGGAAGCCGACGCTGAACACAAGCGTGTAGATAAGCAATGTCGCTACGTTGGTCGAGTGCGCCATGAGCACCAAGCCCAGGCCCATGACCATGAGGCTGAGCGAGGCCAGGCTCAGTTCCGGCACGACGAGGGCGAGAAAGCTCATGCCGAAGCCGAGGAAGCCGGGTATCTCGCGCACGGACTGGATGAAGCCCATCTGGGCTGGCTGCACATTCAACTGCTGGACGGCGAAGTTGTTGAACACGTACTGCCAGATGTTGAAGCCAATGCCCATCACAAAGGTGCCCAGGGTGAGCGTGCGCAGGACGCGCTGGCGGTTCATGCCTCTCCTCTCGCGAATGCTGTCCGGCTGGTGGATGCAGGGGAGTGTACGTATTGCCGTGCCCTTGGGCAAGCGACGCCGACGCCCGCCCTGGGCGATGGCCAGGATCGTTGTTGCGCACCTGCCCATGTGGGACGATACTAAAAAGTTGTGCTTTCAGTCCAACGTTGGGCTGAGTTGGTTTCGCCTTGCGCCGCTGCCGGGAGAGTTGGCAGCGGCTCTCTTTTCGCTCATGGTATTGAGACTGGTAGTGAGGTATGGCTGAGAAGAATGCCCCGAGTGTCGAGCCGGAATCGGCTCTCAATATCCACCAATTGCCTATATCGGACGTCTACCAAGCCGCTGGCACGAGCCCACAAGGGCTGAGCCAGGCCGAGGCGGCGGAGCGGCTGCGTCGCTACGGCCCTAATGCCATTCGGGAGGTGAAGGGCCGGCCCCTTTACCTGAGGTTCCTCGGCAACTTTACCCACCTCATGGCGCTCTTGCTCTGGGTTGGTGGTGCCATGGCTTTCATCGGCCAGATGCCTCAGCTGGGCTGGGCAATCTGGGCCGTGGTCGTGATCAATGCCGTGTTCTCATTCTGGCAGGAGTTCAGAGCGGAGAAGGCTACCGCTGCTCTCAAGAAGCTACTGCCCTCATATGGGCGTGTGCTGCGCGATGGCGTGGAACAGCGCATCCTCGCAGAAGAGTTGGTCCCAGGAGATGTGATGATCCTGGCCGAAGGGGATCATATCTCCGCCGATGGCAGGCTGGTTGAGGAGTCCGAGTTGCGTGTGGACCAGAGCACGCTAAGCGGCGAGTCTCGGCCAGTCCGCAAGACGGCTGAGGCCGTGCTAGGCGTCGGGTTGGGTCATACGGAGCTGCCTGATCTCGTGTTCGCCGGGACCAGCGTTGCCGGTGGAACGGGGAAAGCCGTGGTCGTTTCCACCGGAATGAACACCGAGTTCGGCAAGATCGCGAGCCTGACGCAGACAGTGGGGGAGCAACTCAGCCCATTGCAGAAGGAAGTCAACCGCATGACGCGGATCGTCACGGCCCTGGCGGTTGGCATAGGCATAGTCTTTTTCCTGCTCTCCGTGTTCGTCGTGCATCGGCCACTCAGCGTTGGCTTCATCTTCGCCGTCGGCATGATAGTTGCTTTCGTGCCAGAGGGCCTTCTGCCCACCGTAACTCTCTCCCTGGCCATGGGCGTGCAGCGCATGGCCAAACGCCATGCCCTCATCAAGAAGCTCTCCTCGGTTGAGACACTGGGCAGCACCACCGTCATCTGCACTGACAAGACCGGGACCCTGACCCAGAACGAGATGACCGTTCGCGACATCTGGCTCGGTGGCCATCGCCTGTCGGTGACTGGCGTTGGCTACTCGCCCGAGGGCAGCATTCTGGAGAACGGCCGCGAGCTGAGCGGGGCGCTGCGCCGTGACCTAAGACGGCTGCTGGTATCGGCCGGCCTGTGCAATAACTCGCGGCTGCTGCCGCCAAACGGCGACAACGGCGCCGGACGTTGGACCGTGCTCGGCGACCCTACCGAGGCCGCCCTGCGCGTTGCTGCCGCCAAGGGCGGCGTTGACCTGGAAGCGGAAGCCGCCGAGAGGCCACGCCTTCGTGAACTGCCGTTCGAGTCTCGCCGCAAGCGCATGAGCGCCATCTGCCAGCTCGGATCGGAGAGCGTCGCGCATGTGAAGGGCGCGCCCAAAGAGGTGCTCGCCCTGTGCTCGCGCATCTGGCTGGATGGTGAAGAGCGCGAGCTCACGGATGAACTGCGCGGCCAGATTGTCGCGGCGAATGACGACTATGCCAGAGCTGGCTTGCGTGTTCTGGCGGTGGCCGAGCGTGCCGTCCCGGCAGGTACGGTCAGTTTCACGCCAGAGAGCATCGAGACAGACATGACCTTCTTGGGCCTGATGGCGATGATGGATCCACCGCGCCCGGAGGTGGCCGAGGCGGTGGAGCGCTGCCACCGCGCTGGCATCCGCATCATCATGGTTACGGGCGACTACGGCCTCACCGCCGAGACGATCGCCCGGCGCATCGGCATCGTCAAGGGTGAGCACCCGCGCATCGTCACCGGTGCGGACCTGGCCAACATGGATGACGCTGCCTTGAGAGAGGCATTGCGCGGTGAGGTTATCTTCGCCCGGGTGGCACCTGAGGACAAGCTGCGCGTGGTCAGCGTTCTGAAGGACTCCGGCGAGGTGGTCGCGGTGACGGGCGACGGTGTCAACGACGCGCCGGCGCTCAAGAAAGCCGACATTGGCGTGGCCATGGGCATATCCGGCACTGACGTGGCGCGCGAAGCAGCGGATATGATCCTCACGGACGACAACTTCGCCTCGATCGTCAACGCGATCGAGGAGGGGCGGGCGGTATACGCCAACATCAAGAAGTTCACTACCTACGTGTTCACGAGCAACATGCCAGAGGCCTGGCCTTTCATCTTGCAGATACTGTTCAATGTTCCTCTGGCACTCACCGTCATGCAGGTGCTGGCGATTGACCTGGGCACCGATATGGTGCCTGCGCTGGCGCTGGGCACAGAGAAGCCCGAGCCTGGGGTGATGGATCGCCCGCCCCGTAGCGCCAAGGAGCGTATCATTGACGGCCGCCTGTTGCTGCGTTCGCTGGTGTGGCTGGGCACGCTGCAGACGGCGTTGTGTTTCCTGGGTTACTTCTTCCTGTGGTACCAATCTGGTTTCCACAACCTGGCGCACTTGCCGCGAGTTGACCTGCTGCCCTATGCCGAGCGGTTGGCGACCCAGGCCGGCTTCACCTATGTTTTGGCTACGACGATATTCCACGCTGGCGTAATAACGACGCAGATTGGTAACGCCTACGCCTGCCGGACGGAGCGTACTTCCGTGTTCAAGATCGGCTTCTTCAGCAACCGTTTTCTTCTGCTCGGCTTCCTGGTAGAATTGGTGCTGATAAACACGCTGATCTACGTTCAGCCGTTCCAGACGGTGTTTGAGCATGGACCGTTACCCCTCAAGTACTGGGGGTTGCTCGCTCTCTATGCGCCGGTCATGTTCCTGGCGGAGGAAGGCCGCAAATGGCTGATGCGCCGCATCGAGGCGCGGCGGGCCAAGAGCGCTCCTCTTGCAAGGCCAGTGATGGCCGCCCGATGAGGTCGTGGGGAACGTGCTAAGCACGGATCTCCGGAGGTGACTGGTGAGGATACTTATCATCGGCTGCGGCCGGGTGGGCTCCGGCCTCGCACGCAGCCTCAGCCTGCAGGGCCACACGATTGTGGCGGTAGACAAGGATCCCGGCGCTTTCGCACGCTTGGGCCCGGCCTTCAAGGGCAAGACCCTGGTGGGCGTCGGCTTCGATCGTGACGTCCTCATCCAGGCCGGGATCGAGAGAGCCGACGGTCTGGCAGCCGTGACAGCGAGCGACGAGGCCAACATCATTATTGGGCGCCTGGCCACACAGGTATTCCATGTGCCGCGGGTGGTAGCGAGACTGTACGATCCGCTCAAGGCCGACATCTATCGCCGCCTTGGGCTGCAGACGATCACGCCAATCACCTGGGGCATTAACCGTATCGCTGAGATGCTGAGCTACGCACCTTTGAGCACCATAGCCACGCTCGGAGCTGGCAACGTTGATATCGTCGAGGCTGAAGTGCCGCCTACGCTTGCCGGCAGGATGGTGCGGGACTTGGCCGTCCCGGCGGAGGTGCATGTCATCTCAATCACGCGCAATGGCAGCAGTTTCCTGCCGACGATGGGCGCGGTGCTGCAGGAGGGCGACATTGTCCACCTGGCAGTACTGGGCGGCTCCATAGACCGGGTTCGCTCGCTGCTGTCGCTTGGCTAGGCAAAGGGGAAGGCGATGAAAGTGATCATAGTCGGCGGCGGCAAAGTCGGCACTTACCTGGGCTCACTGCTGCTCAGCGGTGGCCATGATGTGACCGTTATTGAGGAGCGCGAGGCCGAAGTCCAGCGCCTTCGTAGCGAACTGCCGGAGCGTTCCGTGCTTCTGGGCAGCGGCAGCGACCCGGAGGTGCTCGAGACGGCCGGCGTGCGCAGCGCGAACGTTGTCGCCGCCGTGACGGGGGCGGACGAGACGAACCTTGTCGTCACTAACCTGGCGCGATTCGAGTTTCGTGTGCCCCGCGTCATCGCGCGAGTCAACAACCCCAAGAATGCCTGGATGTTCACACCGGAGATGGGCGTAGACGTGGCCTTGAACCAGGCGGACCTGATCGCGCGGCTGGTGGCTGAGGAGATGTCGCTCGGTGACATGATGACCTTGCTCAAGCTGCGCAAGGGGCAGTTCTCGGTGGTGGAGGAGAAGGTGCACCCGCGCTCCACGGTGGCTGGCAAGGCGCTTCACGAGGTGCAGTTCCCCGACAAATCGGTGCTCATCGCCATAATACGGAAGGGGGACCTGCTTGTGCCTCGTGGTGAACTGGTCTTGCAGCAGGCCGATGAGATCATCGCCCTGGTGCATGCGGCGCAAGTGGGCGATTTGGCTGCTCTTCTAGGCGCGCAGCGCTCCTGAACCACCTCTAGCTGGCGGGAGGCAAGGGGCTTGGCTGTCACTGTAGCCTTGCCGGCGGCAGTCCAATCCATCACTCGTGTCATTGTTGTCGCCGGCTCGCGTGGTGGAAGGCTTGAGGGCTGAACAGCGGGCCGCAGCCGGGCGCCTGGCTCGCCGGGGGTTGCCCTATCTCGTGCTCGTGCTTGCCCTGGGGCTGAGGCTCCAGGGCTTGACGTTCCAGAGCCTGTGGCGGGATGAGGTTGACTCGATCCGCTTCGCCACCAGCGCCACGGTTCACTCGCTGGTCCAGGTCGGCTGGAATGGGCCGCTCTACACCTATATCCTGCGCTTGTGGCTGATCTTCTCGGGGACAAGCGAATACGCTGGGCGATTCCTCTCGGTGTTGGCTGGTGTCGCCGGAGTGGCTCTGTGCTTCGCACTTGGGCGCGCGCTTGCCGGCCGGCGTGTGGCCCTGACGGCCAGCGCGCTGGCGGCCTTCTCGCCATATCTGATCTGGTATTCGCAAGAGCTGAAGATGTACGCGCTGCTCTGCCTGCTGGGAGCGGCTTCCTTCGCCCTTTTCCTGGAGGCCCTCAGGCGGGGCGGCTGGTTCCGTTGGGCAGCGTATGCCCTGCTCACCGCCGCTATCCCCTACGTTCATATCCTCGGCGTGCTGCTCATCCCGGCCCAAGTGCTGGCCTTTCTTCTGCTCGGGCCGGCTGAGCGTCAGCACTGGCGCGGCTGGTTGGCGGCAACCGCCGCTTTGACATTGCCCTACCTGCCGCTAGCAGCGTGGCAGGCGCCTTTGCTGGCCACCGCTTTCCACACCGGCCATCCTTACTACCCCCTGCCGCTGATGCTCTCGATCTTGTGTCGCGGCTGGGGCCTGGGCATAGTCGCCAGCGCCCATCTCTGGCTTCTGCTCGCCTACGCGCCAGCGATCGTGCTCGCCATCGCTCCACCGGCTGTCGGCGGGTGGTGCCCAAACGAGTCGAACCGACGGCGGACGCTCGTCGTGCTGCTCGCCTGGCTGCTCGTCCCGCCGGGCCTCGTCCAACTTATCTCGTTGCGTTCGCCCGTGTTCACCGACCGTTACCTGATCGCCTCTCTGCCGCCTCTCCTTCTGATCGTGGCTTTGGGCATTGACGCTGTGGCGCGAAGGTATCGCCCCCTAGCCGCTGCACTTCTGGCGGCGGTGCTGCTGGTGGCCAGCTATGGCACCTGGCAGCAAGGACGCTACAGCATCAAGACCAACTCGCGTGGAGCGGCAGCCATCATCCGGGCCGGCTGGCAGCCTGGGGACGCCCTGGTCCTGCAGATACCCTATCTGCGTTACTCGATGGACTACTATCTGGGCCCGGGCTACAAGGCGGTCGAAGGGCCTTACACGAATGCCGGCATGACGGCTGAGGACGTGGACCTGTACTTGCGCACTCAACTGGCCAGGCAGAAGCGTGCCTGGCTGGTGCTCTCAGAGGCGCCGATGTGGGACAGCCGCGCCCTCACAGCGGAGTGGTTCCGCAAGAACGCGGCGCCAGCGGGCGAATGGCACCTGGCACGGCTCGACCTCTACCTGTATGTCCTGCCATGGGAGGCTGCTGGCGCGCCTAGCTCAGACCAATAGCGATTCCAGGTAGTCGAGCGAGGCGCGCCGCCGTGCCTGGATCTCGGCGCGTGAGCGACGCAACTTCAGCGCCAAAGGGATGCCGGCCAGTTGCCCGCGCAGCCTGGCCCGCGCCGCCTGCCCGCGCCAGGAGCGCAGGGCATCGCTGGCGATGCGCAACTGGGCCATGACGATCGCCTGCCAATGGCGGCGCAACAACGGCGATGGCATGTCCTTCAGGAGGACGGCAATCGTGTTGCGGCCGGTGAAGTAGCTTGCCACCGTCCCGCCACCGCTGGCGCTGAGGCGGTGATAGACGACAGCCCGCGGCTCGTAGAGGCAGGGATACCCCAGCAGTTGCCCACGCCAGGCCATGTCCACGTCTTCTAGGTACATGAAGAGACGTTCGTCGAATGGGCCCGTGTCCTCAAGCAGGGCACGGCGGTAGGCCGCCGCCCCGCCGCAGGGGCCGAAGACGTACTCTTGCCGGTCGTACTGGCCCCTGTCTTCCTCCCACACGCCGCGGTTGCGCGGGATGCCGTCGCGGCCGAAGAGGTCTCCGGCGGAGTGGAACACGTTGCGGCGGTCGTGGAGCATGATGCGAGAGGCCGCCATGCCGACCTCTGGATGCCTGTCTAGCGACGAGAGCAGAGCCTCGATCCAGGTCGGTCCGGCTTCTACGTCGTTGTTGAAGGCGATGACGATGTCGCTGCGAGCGGCTCGGATGCCGGCGTTAACCGCGCCCGTGTAGCCAGTGTTTCTGGGCAGAGCGATGACGCGAACTTCCGGATAGTGCTCGGCCAGGATAGCCAGGGAAGCATCGCGTGAGCCGTTGTCCACCACGATCGTTTCGAAATCCTGGCAGGTTTGAGCGCGCAGCGCCTCGAGGCAAGGCGGTAGCAGCGAGGCGCCATTCCAGGTGGGGATGACAACACTGGCGCGCCGGCTCATGCCCCCTGGCTCAGGTAATCGGCCAGAGCGTCCTGCCAGGGGCGCAGGGCTAAGCTCAACATCTGGCTGGCAGCGAAATTGCGCAGTGGCGCGTAAAGTGGGGGCTGCGACGGGCGCTTGTACTCAGACGAGGAGATGGGTTTGACGGGCACGTGGCCCAAGCCGGCACCCTGGAGGATAGCCGAGGCGAATTCGAACCGAGAACATATGCCTTCGTTCACCAGGTGGTAGATGCCGAAGCGCTCGCTGGTCACCAGGCGGGCCAGCGCTTCGGCCAGGTCGGGGGCATAGGTGGGGCTGCCCACCTCGTCCGTGACGACCGATAGCTGGCCATGGGCGCGCGCGGCGGCAATGATCTTGGCTGGAAAGTTATTCCCCCCTGGGCTGAACAGCCAGGCGATGCGCACGATGTAGTACCGGCTGAGCAGAGCCCGAACGTAGACCTCGCCCATGTGCTTCGAATAGCCGTAGGGGTTGATGGGGTTGGTGACGTCGGTCTCCAGGTAGGCGCGGCCAGCGGTCCCGTCGAAGACCTCGTTGGTACTGATGTAGGCGAGAGCAGCGCCGCAACGCTGGCAGGCCAGGGCGAGGTTCTGGGTGCCCAGCCCGTTTACACGCATTGCCAGGTCCGGGTCGCGAGCGCAACCGTCCACGTTGGTGTAGGCGGCAGCGTGGATAACGACGTCGGGGGCGAACTCAGCTACCGCCTCTGCTATGGCCGGGTACGCCGTGATATCGAATTCGGGCACGTCCACACCCAGGACCTCATGCCCCGCGAAGGCACGGAGCAATTGCTGCCCGAGCTGGCCTTTGTGCCCAGTGACGACTATGCGCATGCTACCTCCGAGCTTCAGTCAACCAGAGGTTCGAACATGTCCTTGGGTACGCCGCATTCCGGGCAGGTCCAGTCGTCCGGTAGGTCTTCAAAAGCGACGCCGGAAACGGCGGGGTCATAGATGTATCCGCAAACGGTGCAAACCCATTTCTGTGTGGCGTCGGCCATGTTCACACTCCTGATTCTGGTTTGTGCGCTCCCGGGACGGTCCGATCGGGGCGCTGACGGGCCAATCTAGCACGGACGCAATTGCCTCGTCAACCCCGCCATGGAGAGAGGGAGAGCCCTGGCTGCGAGTGGGGCTGACGGCGGGGCTTACCTGCAGCCGGACGAACGAGCCCACCATCACGCTTCACGTGCGCCTGGCCAGCCTGGAGCCCGATCTTCCTTGCCGTCCGCTCACTGGTGGGGGCAGGGAACCACTCTGGCGGAGCCGGCTGGGTACCAGGCACTGCCATCCCAAGTCCAGCCGGAGTCCTGGGCGAGGTTCACCGCCTCCCTGGCCACGGATTCCCTGTCCAGGCTGGCGCTGACGGCAGCAGCGTTGATGGCGCGGAGCGCCAGGTCGGCCGCTCGTGCCGTCACCGCCGCGGGCGAGCCGTCGAGGCCGGCGTCGGACGAGATCGCCTCGATCATGGCTTGGGGGAGAAGCGCCCCCGTGGCGCTGGGGCAATAGGGATAGGGAAGGAGGACGGGCCCCGCGAGCGTCGCTCGCACCTGGTTCTCCAGGGTGTCAGGATCGGCCAGGTCCAGGAGGGGGGCGCCGGGGCTGGCAGCGGAGAGGGCGTTGATGGCAGATGGCGACGGGCCCAGGCTGAGACAGGCGTATGGTCCACCGGCCAACGAGACAGGTATGGGGACGGGGGACACCTGAAGAAGCCCGGCCTGGTGGTATGTCGGCGCGGCGGCAGCGCTGGCCCGGGGCGCCATGTGGCCGACCACTGCCAGGACAAGAGGATCTGCTGCCAGTTCGCGGGCACGCCGCTCGGCCAGCGCCGGCTCGTCGCTGTCGTCAACGGCCCAGACCTGTATCTGGATGTGGTGGGGGGCCAGGCGCTTGTTCCAGTCGGCCACTTCGGAGCGGACGGCCGGGAGCGCGCTGTAGCCCGTGGCGCTGTAGATACCCTCAAACGGGGCGACCAAAGCCAGGCGGTAGAGGCGCGGTGCCCGCTGCTGCCGGCCGAACCATATCAAGGCGAGCAAGGCAGCCAGAAGCAGCAGAAAGGGCGCTGCCCGGCTAATTGCCCTGATACTTCTGGACGTTCTGCACATGCTCGTCGTAGGAGGCCGTGAAGGCGTGGTAGCCGTCGCCCTTGGCGACGAAGTACAGGTAGTCCACCTTGGCTGGGTGCAGGACGGCATCAATCGAGGCTTTGCCCGGGCTGCAGATAGGCCCCGGCGGCAGGCCGGGGTTGAGGTAGGTGTTGTAAGGGGAGACGGCGGCCTGGATGTCTCCAGCGAGAAGCGGCACCTTCCACCAGCGTCCGCTGTCCGCTTGCAGGCCCAGCGCATATTGCACCGTCGGGTCGGCCTCCAGACGCATGCCCTGCTTTAGCCGATTGAGGAAGACGGCAGCGATGAGGGGGCGCTCCTCAGGGCGCACGGCCTCGCGTTCGACGATGCTTGCCAAGGTGACCACCTGGTAGGGAGTCAGGCCCATCCGCTGGGCCTGGGCCCGGTCGTCCTCGCTGAACTGGTTCGCGAAATCGGCCAGCATCGCGGCGATGATGTCCACTGCCTTGGCATCGGGCGCGAAGCGGTAGGTATCCGGGAACAGGAAACCCTCTAGCGAAGTGCTGTCCGGCGGCCGGCCCACCCAATCCGGCAACAACTGAGCGCCCTGCCTGGCGGCGATATTGAGGAAATCCTGTCCCTGGCCGAAACCCTGCTGCACGGCGATGGCATCCTGCTCGAGCCTCCAGCCCTCCAGCGTGACCAGTACCACTTCATCGCCACGGGCGTGAGCAAGGGCCGCCGCGATCTGCTCGGCACTCATCGCCGGAGACAGTTCGAAATGGCCCGCCTCGATGTGGCGATCCAGGCCGCGATCGCGCAGCAGCAGGCTGAAGGCTGATGCATCCCGCACTAGCCCGGCCCGTTCCAGGGCCTGGGCCACCTCTGTCGCCGTCTGACCTGCTTGCACCTCGAAGGAGACGGCGGGGGCATCCGGATCGGCACTGACGGGGAGAAGTTGGTCGCTCTTGCTGGCCAACAGCAGGCTGACGAGGGCGCCGCGCAGTCCGCCGGCGCTGCTGGCCTGGCTGGTGTTTGACGGTGTCTGGGAGGAACGCGAGGGCTTGATCACGAACAGGTAGCCGCCGACGAGCAGAGCGGCCACCAGGAGCAGTGCCATCGCAAGGCTGACGAGCGTCCGCAACAGGCGCCGTAGGATGTCCATCAGCTTTCGCCTCGCGCCAGAGAGTCGAGATAGGCCTGCAGGATGATGGCTGCTGCGACGGCGTCTTCCTGCTGGCGCCGCCGCTTGCGGCTGTGGCTGTCGGCGAGCAACCGTGCCTGGGCATCCTGGCTGGAATAGGCCTCATTCCAGAATAGCAGTGGCAGGCCAACCTCAGCTGCCAGGCCTTCTGCGTAGCGACGGATACGCTCTGCCTGCGCTGAAGGCGAACCATCTGGGTTGAGCGGCAAGCCAGCAAGCAGCAGTGTTGCCCCCGTCTGGCGCGCCAGTTGGCGGATCTGCTCCGCGTCGCCTGCGCGCGTGCTATGCCGCCAGACGGCGGCGGGTCGAGCCAGGCCGCTCTCGGTGCTACCGACGGCGGTGCCCATCTTCCGTTCCCCGATGTCCAACGCCAGAATGGTGGGCAAGGTCAACTGCCTATGTTGACGCCGATGCGGAACGGGAAACGCGGCAGGGTCGTTGACCAGGGCGGGGTCAGGGAGATGCGAGCCGGTTCCGCGAGGGGAAGAGCACCGTCGAGGCGGGCCTGCGCCTCCTCGGGAGTGCGGCCAAGGACGAGCGAGCGAACCTGAGCAGGATCCAGCGTGGCCTGGGCGACGCCGCTGGCGGTGATGTCGAGCAGCAGACCGCCCTGGGCGTCCACCTCCGCCGACGCCACCTGGAAATCCATGCCCTCGTCGAGCAGGCGGTAGCCGGCGGGGACGGCGCCACGTAGCCCGGCCAGGGCCATGCGCTGGGCATCGGAAGCCTTGAAGGCCAACTCGCTGTACTCGACGCGGATGGTCAGGCTGACCTGGTCGGCAGTGTCGCCGTTCATGTGATCGAAACCCTTGCCCAGGATGTGGGGCTTGCTCAAGGTCTCGCGCGGGGCGATCTCGCCTGGCTGCAGCGAGTTCTGTAATGCCGTATGGGCCTCGGCTTCCAGCCGCTGCAGCAGCCCATTCTCGAGCCGGTCCTTGTCTGCCTGCGTCACCATGCCTACCTGGCGCACGCTGCCGCCCTGGGTCGGCTGTTCATTGATGACGCTCACCTGGCTAGCCTGGGTCCCCAGGACGGTGTTGATCAGGTAAGCGCCCACGTTCCCCTGCGGCCCCGCGTCGAGAGCCTCGACCGGCGCCTGAATCGTGGCACCGCGGCCGCTGGGAAGCTGAACGTCGGCAGTGGTGCGGAAGCGTACAGGAACGCCCGCTCCAGTGCTCACGATCGTCCCCGATGGAATCGTGATCGGCAAACCGGCCTGGTTCACAAAAGTGACCGTGCCCGTCGCCCGTCCCTCCGGCTGGTCCTTGCGCGAGGTGGTTGGCTGGCTCCATGTGCCTTGTACGATCGTGGTGAGCTTGCGGCCCGGGATCGAGACTTTGGCGTAGTCAATATCCTTCTGATCCGGGACGACGGCAACGCGTACCTCGGCAGCCAGGTCCTTGCGTGCTGGCACAAGTTCGATGTTTGCCTCGGGAATGAGGAGGACACTGGCAGCGCCAAAGGCGGCGAGCAGAATGAGAATCAAGAGGGCCGCCAGAAGGTGCTCGGCCCAGGAGCGGCGGCTGGGGTTCTGACCGAGTGCGACGCTCGGATGGGGACGGGGCGCGGCCGTTGTCTTGGTGGGGCCGGGCGTGCGCCAGCGCTTTGCCGCCTCGGCTTGCTTGATGCGCCGAAAGACGGAGAAGCCGGCGCGCTCCGCCTCGTCGCGCACCATCCCGTCAACGGTGACAATCGCCACCTCGAGTTGGAATTCCTGCGCCGTCCTGGCAATGACCCGGGGGCCGACCGGGCTCTGCAGTGCCTTGGTTCCGCGGGCGACGGCCAGGATTATGCGCTTTTCGGTGGCCGCGAGCATCTTCGAGCGGATGGCGGCGACCGTCTCATCAGCCGCAATATCTATCACTTGAGCCAATCGCTCATTACCTCAAAACCAGCCTTGGCGGCAAGGACCTGATCCTGCCATTCCGCCCGCCTCGACCTCTCGTCCTGGGCCAGGCGAAGCACATACTCAGCCAGGCCAGCAGCAAGCACCTGCCCCGGCTCGACCGCTTCTGGTCCAGGAATGAGGTGGGAACAGACATCCGTCAGCCGAAGCGGGACCAGGCTAGGGCTGCGCTCGAAGAGCGCCAATGCCGGGCCCGGGATCGCCTGGTCGGACTCAGCATAGGCGATGCTAGCATTGGCGAGAGAGGCGGGCAAGCGGGCGAACTCAGGCAGTTGCGAGGCGCCGCCGACAGTGGCCCAGACGTGCGGTATCGGCGCTCGTAGCGGCACCATTGCGCTCGCGAGGCGGGTAACCCAGGACGTGAACCCCCGGGCGAAGATGAGGCCGATGCGACGCCGGTTCCGGTCGCCGAGGCCGCCGCCCGCGTACGCCAGCTTGATCTGCTCGGCGCGGCTTGGCGAAAGGCCGGCGGCGCGAGATAAGCGCCGCGTGAACGAGAGGCCGCCACTAGCCAGCCTCAGCACCTGGAACCCCCTCCCCGGCGCCTTGGCGTAGATCGAGGTGCAGGCGGCACCCACATCTACGAGGACGAGCGACGGGAGTGGCCGCATCAGTTCGAGGGCAGCGACACATTCGGGCAGGAGGGCGAAGGGGCGGCCGAAAGCCGCTGCCCACTCTTTGTAAGGGGCGAGCCTCTCCGCCGGTGCCTCTGCCTGAGCCGAGAGCACATCCACCTCGCTGCCCCTGAACCCGGTGAATTCAGTGACAGGCCTACCATCCACCGCGAGCGAAAGCCCGAGCCGGGCGAGGTGCACGACAGTATCAGAGCCATTCCGAAGTGCGGTTGGCCGGCGCAGGCTGGCGCCGCGCGCCCGAGAAAGCAGCTGTTCCGCTTCATCGCGCCCTATGGGCACGTCCGGCTGCTGGCGAGTGCCGCGCCAATGATGAGCCGTAAGGCGCACGGCGTCGTTGGTGATGGCGACAATGTAGGCCGCTGGTTCGAACAGGCGCCCGGTGAGGGAGGGCGCCCGTTGGCAGGCAAGCTGTAGCGCCTCGAGCCCAGCCCGTTGTCGCTCCGGCCAGAGATCGCCCTCGCCCAGGTGGGTGTAGCAGACGGAAGCGGCGCCGACCACATTCCAGAGGCCGGCGGGCCCAAGAGCGACAATGAGGGCTTTGGCATAGGCGGTGCCCAGGTCAACCACAGCGAAGGGCCGCCCAGCACGGATGAGGCTGAGCACAGAGGCAGGGCGACCACCACTGGTCGCCCTGCTTATGCCAGGACTGCGCTTGTTTCTCAACCTCGGCACTGGACTGCCAGGCCGAGCCTGCTACTGGCGCGCATGCACCGCTTGCTGCACCAGGCGGGGCACACTGGCCAGAGCCTCGCCGATCTTGCTCGCATCCTTGCCACCCGCCTGAGCCATCATTTCGCGGCCGCCACCGCCACCACCGACCACCTTGGCCACTTCCTTCACCAGGTTGCCAGCGTGCAGCCCCCGCTGGACCAGGTCTTGCGTCACAGAGGCAACGAAGCTTGGTTTGCCGTTGATCACCGAGCCGAGGACGATGACGCCCGATTGCATCCGCTCGCGCAGGAAATCGCTCATCTCGCGCATGGTTTCCGGGCTGGAAGCCTCGACCTGTGCCGCCAGCACCGCGACGTCGCCGACCTTGATGACCGACTGCAGGGCATTGGCGAGGGAAGCGGTGGCCAGCCGCTTCTGCAGGTTGGCTACCTCCTTCTCCAGGGCCAGGCTATGCTCCATCAGCTGCAGCACGCGCCGATCCACTTGTTCAGGTGGCACGTTCAGGAAGGTGGCAGCGTTCTCCACGGCGCGCAGCCGCTCCTGTGCCAGGCGCTGTGCCCCCCGGCCAGTCACCGCCTCGATACGGCGGACGCCGGCGCCCACGCTGCTCTCGGAAACGATATGGAACAGGCCGATCTGACTGGTGTGATCTACGTGGGTGCCGCCACAGAGTTCCTGGCTGAAGTAATTGCCAGGATCGCCTACGCGTACGACCCGGACCTCATCGCCGTACTTCTCGCCGAAGAGGGCCATTGCCCCGTCCCTGATGGCGTCAGCGTAAGGCACGACTTCGCAGTCCACCGGATAGTCGGCCAGGATGGCATCGTTCACCGACTGTTCCACGAGGGCGAGCTCTTGTTCGGTGAGCATGCCCGAGTGCGTGAAGTCGAAGCGGAGACGTTCTGGCGTTACCAGGGAGCCCGCCTGCTGCACCTGCTTGCCGATGATATAGCGCAACTCGCTTTGCAGCAGGTGCGTCGCCGTATGGTTGCGCGCCAGGTCCCAGCGCCGCTCGTAGTCCACCATGGCCCAGACCTGCTGGCCGACACTGAAGCTGCCACGTGCCACTTTGCCTCGATGGACGACCAGACCTGGGATGGGCTGGGTGGCCTCTTCGACATCAATGGCCGCCACAGGTTCGGCGTCCAAGTCGTCGCTGTCGTAGATAGCGATCATGCCCGTGTCGCCCACCTGGCCGCCGCTCTCGACGTAGAAAGGTGATTCGGCGACCACCGCCTCGACCTCATCGCCTTCGCGCACGCTCTCTACCTGCTGCTCCCCCGATAGCAAGGCGAGTAGCCTGGTCTCGCTGTACGTGGTCTCAAGGTGGACGCGGCTCACCCCGGTCGGCGGCAAGGCGCCCGCCTTCGTCAGCTGATCCAGCAGACGGCGGTACCGTTCCACTTCGGGTGCCCCAGCAGCGAAGGCCTGCGCCGCCCGTGCCCGCTGCCGCTGCTCCTCCATGGCCTGATGGAAGCCGGCGCTGTCCACGCCGAGGCCCATCTCCCGAGCGACCTCAAGCGTCAGATCGAAAGGAAAGCCGTAGGTGTCATAGAGGCGGAAAGCCTCCTCCCCGGGGATGACCGTCTTGCCATCGCTCCGCAAGCTCTCGGCCAGTTGACTGAGGCGAGCGAGCCCGGTGCTCAGCGTCTGTTGGAAGCGCTCTTCCTCCTGCTGCACCACCTGACGGATCAGATCGCGCCTCGCTTCGAGCTCGGTGTAGTGCTGGCCCATTTGAGACACTACCCTGTCTGTCACCTGGTAAAGGAAGGGTTGGTCGAAGCCAATCATGCGCCCGTGGCGAGCGGCGCGCCGCAGAAGCAGCCTGAGAACATAGTTGCGCCCCTCGTTGCCCGGGAGAACGCCATCGGCGATCAGGAAGGCCACAGCGCGGGCATGGTCGGCGATGACCCGGTAGGAGACGATGCCCTGCTGGCGCTGCTCCTCGGTGTGCCCGGCCAATCGCTGCACCTCGTCCAGGAGAGGCAAGAAGACATCCGTGTCGTAGTTGGTGCGCGCGCCCTGCATTATGGCCGTCACACGCTCGAGGCCCATGCCTGTGTCCACACCCTTTGCGGGCAGTTCGCTCAGGGAGCCATCCTTGTCCATGTTGTACTGCATGAAAACCAGGTTCCAGATCTCGGGCCATCGCTGACAGCCGTTGTCCAGCTGGGGCGAACAGTCCGGCTGGCCGCAGGTGCAGAATTCGGGCCCGCGGTCGTAGAAGATCTCGGTGTTGGGGCCGCACGGCCCGGTGTCGCCCATGGTCCAGAAGTTGGTCTTGGCGCCCATGCTGAACACGCGCTCCGGCCCGACGCCGGCGATCTCCTGCCAGAGCGAACGGCTCTCGTCGTCCTCGCGGTAGACCGTGAAGTACAGGCGCTCGCGGTCGAGATGGAGGACATTGAGCAGGAAATCCCAGGCGAGGCTGATGGCCTGGCGCTTGAAGTAATCGCCGAAGCTGAAATTGCCCAGCATCTCGAAGAAGGTGTGGTGGATGGGCGACGGGCCGACGTTTTCCAGGTCATTATGCTTGCCTGAGACGCGCAGGCACTTCTGGGCAGTGGTGGCGCGCTTGTAGGGCCTCTGCTCAAGGCCCAGGAACACAGTCTTGAACTGGACCATGCCGGCGTTCGTGAACAGGAGCGTCGGGTCGTTCGCGGGGACAAGGGGCGAGCTAGGCACGATGGTGTGGCCGTGTTCCTGGAAGTATTGTAGGTAGGCGCGCCTGATCTCGGCACTGGCCATCGGCATCATCTCACCCTCTCAAAAACAATCTGGCCGCGTTCACCCAGCAGATGTAACTGGGCTTCTCGCGTGCCAGAGCGATTCTAGGTTAGGGGTATGGCCGTGTCAAAAAGAAAGGTGGCAGATTGCACGAGCGGCTGGCCCGTGCTAAAGTGAGTTTAGTTCAATTCTGTTTCGGCCAGACAAGGAAGGAGGCCCGGGCCGGGTGAGCCCGCGGGTCTCCTTCTCTCGTTTTTGGGCCCGTCTTGAGCAGCTGCCAGCCTGAAAGCCACGGCCAGGCGAGCGCCCGTGCGCCTGAGCATCACAGTCAGCGAGGAGGGTAATGCCATGTCCGCCACTGGTCTCGACGAGAAGAAGTCGGCAGCACTGGAGAAGGCTAGCGAATGGGGCGTAGACTTTATCCATTTGCAGTTCACCGATCTGATGGGGATCGTGAAGGCGGTCACCATCCCGGTGCAGCAGCTGAAGGGCGCTCTCGGGAATGGCGTCTGGATTGACGGCTCATCAATCGAGGGTTTCGCACGGATCGCCGAAAGCGACATGTACCTGGTGCCCGATGTTGACACCTTCTGCCCCGTTCCCTGGTCCCAACTCCCGGGCACGAAGACGGCCCGCATCATCTGTGACGTGTACGGGCCAAATGGGGATCCATTCCGGGGTGATCCCCGAGGTATCCTCAGGCGGATGCTCGCCAAGGTGGAGGAGATGGGCTACAGCTACAACACTGGGCCCGAACTGGAGTTCTTCCTCTTCTCCCTTGGGCCAGACGGTGCTCCCATTCTGGATCCGGTTGACAAGGCAGCCTATTTCGACCTCAGTACCGACCAGGCAATCCATGTGCGCAAGGACATGGTAAACGCTCTCCAGAGCATGGGTATCGAGGTGGAGGCGAGCCACCATGAGGTGGCAGCAGGCCAGCAGGAGATTGACTTCCACTACGGGGACGCTCTGCGCTCGGCCGACAACGCCATGACCTTCAAGTACACGATGAAGTCCGTGGCCAAGAAGAACAACCTCCACGCCACGTTTATGCCCAAGCCCATCTTCGGCATAAACGGTTCTGGCATGCATGTGCACCAGAGCCTGATGAACCGGAGCACGGGGGAGAACGCCTTCACGGCGGAGGGCTCGGAATACGGCCTGTCGCCCCTGGCTCTCTCCTTCATCGCCGGCCAGCTAGCGCATGCGCGAGCGATGTGCCTGGTAGTGGCGCCGCTGGTGAACAGCTACAAGCGTCTCGTCCCCGGCTACGAGGCTCCGGTCTACATTTCCTGGGGCAGGACGAACCGCTCGGCCCTGATACGTGTGCCGCGCGTCTCCAAGGGCAACCCCATGGCCACGCGCCTGGAGCTACGCTGCCCCGATCCGAGCTGCAACCCTTACCTTGCCTTTGCGGTAATGCTGGCGGCCGGGCTGGACGGGATCAAGAGGAACTTGCAGCCGCCAGCGCCGATCGAGGAAGACATCTACCATCTGGACGAGGAGACGCGCCGGTTGCGCCACGTGGACACCCTGCCGGCCTCCCTGTCTGAAGCCATTGCCGAGGCGCAGGCTGATCCCCTTATCGAAGAGGCCCTGGGCAGCTACACCTTCGAGCGCCTGGTTGAGGCCAAGAAGCAGGAGTGGGACGACTACCGTATACGGGTGATGTCCTGGGAGATCGAGCGCTACCTACCTCTCTACTAACCCGCTTGGCTGCGTCGTCCAGGCAGAGAAGAGGGGAGGACCGACAGTTGTCCTCCCCTCTTTGTGTCGCTTGCGGCTGCTGGGCCGGTGCCCGTGGCTTGGCGGCGCCTAGACGCGCGGGTGCGGTGGGTGATTGACCGGGAACTGGGGAGTTCTGCCCTCGAGCAAGGCGACCACATCTTCGGCGACCAGGGACATGCCGATGAGGGCCTCGGTGGTGGATGAGGCCACATGCGGCGTAAGGAAGACGTTGTCAAGCTGGAACAGCGGATTGTCCTTCGCCGGCGGTTCCTGCTCGAACACGTCCAGCGCGGCAGCGCGAATGCGCTTGGCCTTCAGCGCTTCCACCAGCGCCGCCTCATCCACGACTTTGCCGCGAGAGGCGTTGACCAGGATGGCGCTGGGCTTCATGTGCGCCAGTGCCTCGGCATTGATCAGGTGGTGCGTCTCCGGCAGATATGGAGTGTGCAGGGAGACGATGTCGGACTGCTCGAGGAGGGGCAGGAGGTCAAGCCTCCTGGCGCCCAACTCAGCCTCGGCCCTAGGGGAAGGGCGCACGTCGTGGTAAAGGATGTTCATGCCGAGTCCTTTGTGGCAGATCTCGGCGGTGCGATAGCCGATGCGCCCCATGCCTACCATGCCGATGGTACGGCCGAGCAGGTTGATGCCCTCGACGCTATCGCGGAACTTCCAATCGCCAGCACGGACGCTTTGGTCGCACCGACGGAAGTCTTTGATGACGGCGATGATCATGCCGACGACATGCTCGGCCACGGGTTCGGTCACGGTGGTCGGAGTGTTAACGACCCAGATACCGCGCTCGGTGGCTGCCTGAACGTCCACGTTGTCCACGCCGATGCCGTGCCGGCCGACTACCTTGAGGCGCGGGCAGGCGTCCATGATCCGCGCGCTTACCGACCCCAGGGCGCGGATGATCATGGCGTCGGCTTCCTGGCCCTCGCGGATGATCGTCTCCTCGTCGCAGGCGCTCGCTATGTAGGGCTCCGCGTGGGCATAGAGCACCTTCATGCCCTCTTCGTGCATTGGTTCGTAGAGCAGGACCTTCGGTTTGCTTGCCATATTGGCATTCCCCTCGTAAGTAATGAAGCCTGGCTCAGGCACTCTTCGTGCCGCCGCTAACCTGCTGAGCGCTCTGGCGGACAAGGCTGTTGTTAGCTCGCCGTACCGCCGGCTGGGCTACGCTTGCTAACTCAGGCTGACACCGCAGCGGGCGAGCAGGCACTTGGCGTTGAGGCCGAGCACCAGGCGCAGCTGATCCGGCGCCAAGCCGGAAAGGGCTGCCTTGCCCAGGCAGAAGCGCGGGTCAAGGAACGGCATGTCGGAGCCGTAGAGCACGCGCTCCGCCCCCACCTCGTTAACCATGCGCACTATCCACTCGCCCGTGACCGCCGAGCCCGTGGTGTCCAGGAGGATATTGCTGTACTTGTGTGCCAGCTCAATCGCCTCGAGGAAGCCTCTTGGCTCGCCTCCGGAGTGGCCGATGATCACCGGAACCTCGGGGAATTCCTCAGCGTAACGGGCGAACATGCCTGGAGCGCAATAGCGATCGCCGTACCAAGTATGGCTGAGAATGAAGGTGTGGCGTTCGCGCGCCACTTCCCAGGCAGCACGATAGCCTGGCGAGTCAATCGAGCAGCCATGAAGGCTTGGGTGCAGCTTGATGGCGACAAGCCCGGCGTCCAGGGCACGCCTGAGGTCGTCCGCGACAAGTTCGGGCCGGTGCGGGTAAGGGACGGCATAGCCGAGCAGACGGCCGGGGAAGCGCTTGCTCCAGGCGATAGCCAGGTCGTTGCCGGCGGACGGGTCGGCAGTGACCGCCAGGTGGGGAGCAAAGAGAAGCGTCTGGATGCCGATGTGGTCCATCAGGCGCACCATGCTGGCGGGGTCGCTGTCGGGAACCCAGAAATTGAAGTAGGGGCCGCCATGCCCGTGCGCGTCTATTACGGTGGCGATGCCGGTCAGGCAGCGGCCGGCCCTGATTGCCTCGGTGATCGGGTTACTCATTGTTACCTCGCTCTCCGCCCGCTCGGGCTAAGCATAGTGGATGCCGGCGAGCAAGCGCTCCAGGTTGCCAGAGGCGATGGCGGCCCGATTCTCCTCGCTTACCTGGCTGTAGGCAAGCCGGGCGATAGTGCCGCCGCCGTCAATGCGCGGCGTTCCTGTACCGAAGAGCAACTGAGAGAAGCCACATTCTCTGCCGATGGCCTCAATGGCCTGGTTATCGCCCAGGTAGGCGATGCTGACATGCAGGTTGGCGTGACGGCGCAGTAGAGGAAGGAGATAGCGGAGCACCCGGTAGCCGGTGTTGGCCAGGATCACCGGCAGCCTGGGCCAGTTGGCAAGCAACTCACCCAAACTGTCCCAACCTACCTCCTCGCACTCCAGAATGACCGGCATGGCGATCGCCTGCATCGCCTCCAGCAGTGCGCCGCATGACCAGGGCGCCAGGCTGAAGCTTTGCGAACGCGGGTAGAGGCAGATAGCGCCGGCCTGGGCTGTGCCCAGCCTATCCAGCAGGGCTTGCAGGCCACCCATCTCTTCCTGCAATAGCGGCGAGACGGCCAGGCAAGGCCGCAGCTCGCTGTGCCCGGCGAGTTCAGCCAGGAGGCGCTCGTTGCCGGCAGTTGCGTCGTAATGCCAGCCCCAGGTGTGCCGGACAAGAGCACGACCAATGCCCAGGCGCTCCATGTGGCTCTCGAGCGCTGGCACGTCATCGGTATACCGCTGTGCTGTCGGCCAGCGGCCGACGAAGCAATCCGCGTCGTAGAGATCCATTGGCGAGCACACCTCCCGAAGCATGGCTCTGAAGCCGCTGTCAGGCGCCGACGATGACCAGCGGCAGGGGCACGAACAGCAGGATGAACAGTATCAGGCCGAGGGCGGCAACCAGCTTGTCCCGCCTCGTCAAACCGGTGATCTCGTCCAGAACTACCTGTGGCCGCCAGCCAAGCAGCAATATAATGGCGGCCCAGAGAATCCAGCCCTGCCACCAAACCCCGAGGAGAAGAAGAGCGCCGGCGATGGCGAAGGTGACGATGCGAGCCCGGCGCCCGAAGAGGGCGTAGGCGATGTGGCCGCCGTCGAGTTGGGCGGCAGGGATCAGGTTCAGGCCGGTCACCAGCAGGCCGGCCCAGCCGGCAAAGCCAACCGGGCTGAGGTTGACATCCAGAGAGCCACTTGGCAGCCAGCGCCCGAAGATGGCGTACTTGAGCAGCAGATAAAGGATCGAGTTGCCTTCGCGGTAATAGACTGTACCCGGCTGCATCACGCTCAGAGGCGAGATTGAAAGCCCATACAGGCAGACGATTAGGCCGACAGCCAACCCGGCAAGGGGACCGGCGAGGCCGATATGCAGCAACTGGCGCTTGTTCACTGGCACGGATTTCATGCTGATGAAGGCGCCCATGGTGCCGAAGGGGCCGAAGGGCATCGGGATGAAGTAGGGCAGAGTCACCTGCACGCCGTAATGCCTGGCCATGAGGAAATGGCCCATCTCGTGCACCCCGAGCGTGAGCATAAGCGCAAGGGAGAACGGTAGGCCGCTCAGCGGGTGCCGGATCATTGAGGGCCAGTCGGGCTCGGTCATGCTGGCACCGACGAACAGGGTGGACAAGATGGTGAGCACGAGCAGGAGCAGTGCCAGGCGCGGCCTTGTGCGGTAGGCGACCGGCGTGTGCGGCAGAAACGTGATCGAGTCCCGCCCATCGTCGCGCTGCAACATGGGAAGGTAGCCGAACCGGCGGGCACGCTCGGCCAGGGCCTCGTAGCTGTGCGAGGGCTCAGCCATCAGGCGGCCGCGGAAGCGCACCGCCCCCGCCGGTCGCTCGAGGACGACATAGTCGTCCAGAGCCATCACTTCGCTCGCGATCGCCAGCAGGTGCGGTACCGGGTCATCAACCAAGGTCAGGCTACCTCTTGCCAGATGCGTTTGACCGGTTCAGGGCTCAATCCTAGAATGAGCCGGCAGTCCGGAGCCGGCTAAGTGCGGCTGCCCGGCAGGCTCAGGTGATGATCTCATGCTCGAGAAGCGGCTGCAACTTGTAGCCAGTACCGACGTCTTTCGCTGCGACGACAGACAGTGGCCATCCTGCCATTGTGCCACAATCGAGAGCCGTGGCGATACCCTCATAGCGGCCTGGTACGCCGGGGCATACGAAAAGTCGCCAGATCAGGCTATCCTCTGGTCGCGCTGCCAGGCACCGGCTTGGATCTGGCAGCCAGCTGTGCCGCTTGTGAACACGCCCGCCATGGCCGATGGCAACCCTGTCCTCTGGTCGGCGCCGGATGGTCGGCTGTGGCTGTTCTTCGTCACCATTGTCGGTCAGGGTTGGGACCAATGCAAGCTTCTGGCCCAGGTCTCGCCGGATTCGTACGCCTGGCGCCAGCCACAGGTGGTGCGCGAGGAACTGGGCTGGATGGCGCGTGCCCGGCCGCTGTCTCTGCCGGATGGCAGAACCCTGCTGCCGCTTTACGATGAGCGCGATTGGTCCGGCCACGTTGTTGACCTGGGCCGGGCCTATGACGGCGGCCCGCTTCTGCGGCGCTACGGTCACGTCACTGCTCCGCAGGGGCTGATCCAGCCGGTCATTGTGCCGTTGACGGATGGCAGGCTGCGCATGTACCTGCGCACAGGTGGCCCGGGCGGTTTCATCTGGCAGAGCGAATCCGCCGATGGCGGGCGCACCTGGACCTACCCGGAGCCGACCTGCCTGCCCAACCCCAATAGCGGCATAGACGCCTTGCGCCTGCACAACGGCTGGCTGGTGATGGCCTACAACGATTCGAAGGTGGCGCGGACACCGCTGTGCCTGGCTGTGAGCGAGGACGACGGCGCGACCTGGCAGCACGAGCTCTGCGTCGAGAATGGGCCGGGCGAGTTCAGCTACCCGACACTGGTGCAGGATGGTCGTGCCAACCTGCATCTGCTCTTCACGCACAAGCGTCGGTCCATCGCTCATCGCGTGTACAGAGTGCTCGACTAGCCGGACTCGCGAAGATGAGGAGGCGCCATGGCATCGGCCTGGCTCACGGTCGTCCTGGTCGTGGTGGGTTTGCTGATCCTCAGCTGGCTGGTGCGGACGCTGCGCTGCCTGCTGCGCGCCGTCATCTTGCTGGCTGTCCTTGTTGTGGCGGCAGTTGTCCTGTTCCAGGCAGGCGTGATCGGTTCGCTGTTTGGGGGAGTGCCCTGAGCGGCAGCGTGGCCAGAGCCGCCCAGCGTCGCTCACAAAGTCTCGATTGGGTATCTATCACGAGGAGGTGCTGACATGGCGTTCAACTACAATCCGTCGTCCTTTCTCGCCTTCCGCGATGCCGAGGCATGCGCCAGGGTGCGCCAGATCAAGAAGCAGGACATCACGAAACACCCCAACCCGGCCTTCAAGATCAGCGTGATCGAGGACCCGGGCGAGTTCTACGCTGCGTTTGCCCTGGACATCGTCAGCCGTATCGTGCGCGCCAACGAGGAAGGGCGCAAGGTGGTCATGATCCTGCCGGTGGGGCCCGTGCCTCAGTACACGATAGCGGCGGAGATGATCAACCGCCTGCGCATCTCATGCCGCAACCTGGTCACTTTCAATATGGACGAGTATGCCGACGATGACGGTCGCACCGCGCCGCCAGATTGGGCCGGCTCCTTCCAGACCTCGATGTGGGAGAGCTTTTTCGGCAAGATTGACCCCGAACTGCGCCCGTTGGAGAGCAATATTCATTTCCCCAGCAGTGCGAACATCAACGATTACGGCAAGATGATCACCGATGCCGGAGAGGCGGACGTCTGCTACGGCGGCATAGGCTGGTCGGGTCACATCGCTTTCTGGGAGCCTCACCTGGCGGCGGAATTCGACAGTTTCGACGAGTGGAAGAAGGCCGGACCGCGGATCGTGACTCTGCATCCGATCACGATCATGCAGAACGCGCTCCACTCTTTCAACGCCGACTGGTCCTGGGTGCCTCCCAAGGCAGCATCCATCGGCCCAGCTCAGATTTTGGGTGCCCGCGACCGCAGCTTCTGGCTGGACGGCATGTGCGGCCCGGCAGGTTCGATGAGTTGGCAGCGGTTCATCGCCAGGCTGGTGGCTCATGGCCCTGTGACGCCGTGGGTCCCAGGCTCCGTGCTGCAGACGACCAACGGCACTTACACTATCCTGGGCGGGGTGGCCGAGAACGTAGAGATCAGCATGCGTTAGCTGGCCGGCACCGACCCTGCCATGAACAAGAAAGGGGGAAGCCATGCGGCTTCCCCCTTTGGCGTGAGCGAGCCTGCCTATCTCAGGTAAGCAGCCTCTACTTTGTGCATTGCCTTGGCAACATCCTCGATCGCCTGTTCGTCATAGCACTCGTGCACGGCCAGCGTCATATGGTTGGCGATGGCTTGCTCGGCGCCAGGGGTGGCGCCTTCGTAGCTGATCTCGCGGCCGTAGTAGGGGCAAGTCCAGGGGCAATGCGTGTTGCCGTAGGTGATGCGTTCGCGGATCCACTTCTGAGCGGGGACGAGGGCGTTGTAGGCGGCGCCCACGGGCAGCCCTTCGGCCTGGAGTGCTTTGGCTAGTTGTTCCTTATTCACCGTCAGCCGCTCCGGGAACACGCGCACGAAGAGGAACCAGTAGGCCGACTTGACCCCCTCGATGACCTTGCCCAGGCGCATTGACTGCAGGTCGGCGATGCGCTCCTGAAGCATAGCGACGACCTTTCGCCGCCGGGCGACAATGTCCGGCAGTTTCTGCAGTTGCACGCGCCCAATGGTGGCCGCGAGCTCGGTCATGCGGTAGTTCATGCCCAGGAACAGGTTGGTGCTTTCATCACTGTTGAACGGCTTGCCGCGATCGGCGAAGCGCTTGGCCTGCCAGTAGAGGTCTTCGTCGTTGGTCAGCACCATACCGCCCTGGCCGCCCGAGGTGCTGTGCTTGCCGCTCATCAGGCTGAAGGCGGCGAGATGCCCGATCGAGCCGACCTTGCGGCCTTTGTACTCGGCTTCGTGCGCCTGGGCGCAGTCCTCGATGACCACCAGATTGTGCCGCCGTGCGATATCCATGATCGGGTCTATGTCAGCGGGCTGGCCGGCAAGGTGGCAGACGATGATCGCCCTGGTGCGCGGGCTGATGCACTTCTCGACGGAGACGGGGTCCATATTGAACGTCTCCGGATCGCAGTCGGCGAAGACCGGGATGCAATTGCTCCAGAGGATCGGCGCCACAGCGCCGGGGTCGGTGATTGGGGGCGAGATGATCTCGGAAGCGATGTCCAGGCGCAAAGCTCCGATCGCCGTGTGGATGGCCGTGGTCCCCGCGCTCGTCGAGGTGGCGAAACGGGTGCCAAAGTGGGCGGCGAACTCCTGCTCGTAGGCGTCCACCTCCGTGCCGCCATAGCGGTCGAAGGCGCCACCTTCGCTGGCGACTCGGTTGAGCAAGTCGTTGACAGCCTTGATCTCCCGCTGGTCAATCTGGATCCTGGGCGGCCAGGGAGCCTGGCGCACGGGGGTACCGCCGTCAATTGCCAATCTTTCGGCCATGTATCAGCCTCCTCGATGAGTGGCTGGCTCGTGCCCTGGCCGCTCGCCAGAGGTCACGGTCAGCTTCTGGTTGCCGCAGGCCACCGGGGCAGGCGCGTCCAGCCCCACAGCCTATCCCGCCCGGCCCGCGTTGACTAGTCTATTGCCGACAGGCACAATTGGCCAGCCTGGCGAGGGTATGAGCGCGAGCCGTGAATGTGCGAGCCGAACCGCCGCGAGAGCGACACTGGGCGTACTACATCCTTCTCTCGGCCCTGGTCAATGCTGCTTTGCTGGGGGCAGCCGTGCTGGCCTTGCGCTGGCCGCGGCACTCGGCGGTGCGCATCGAAACGCCACCGCCGACGCGTGCGACCAGTGCGATGCCAGCCGAGTTGGTTATCTACATAAGCGGCGCCGTCGCCCGGCCGGGCGTCTACCATCTGAAGGCGGGCGCGATCCTGGAGGATGGTGTGCAGGCGGCCGGTGGCCTGGTGCAGGATGCCGACGCGGAGAGGGTGAATCTGGCTCAGCGATTGGCCGACGGCCAGCACGTGCACGTACCGCGCCTGGGAGAGCCGACGACGCAGCCCGCCTCGGCCATGGCTGACGAGGAGGCGAGTGGAACGACGGCGCCGGCCACGGCCGGGGCGCTGGTCAACATAAACACGGCGACCGTTGATGAACTGGATACTTTGCCCGGGATCGGCCCACAACTGGCGGGACGGATCGTCGCTTACCGCCAGGCGCATGGGCCGTTCAGCACGGTCGAGGAACTGCAGAACGTTGACGGCGTTGGCGAGAAGACTGTGGAGCGTCTGCGCTCGCTGGTGACAGTACAGTGACAGGGTGCAGCCACGAGCATCTCAAGCGGCTACGCTGGAGACGCCATACTTTACCCGGCGCGGCAATGCATGGCAGCGCTCTGCGTTCGGCTGGTTCCTTCGCCATGGTGGCCATCGGAAGAGTCTTCTGGTGAGGTTAGAGAACGCAGATGAATGCAAATGGGCGACGATGAACGCGGGCCAGGAATGGATGTCCTTTCGTATGTGCGTCCATCCGCGCTCAACTGGGTTCTCGGTGTTCCCTGTATCGTGGCCCGGGAGCATTCCCGGACCGGTGAAGCAGATCTGGGGGTAGGGAAAGCGATGCTAGCTGTCAGCGATTTGTCGCAGCCGTTGGAGCGCTATATCGAGCACACTTTGCTCAAGCCGGACGCCACTGAGGCGCAGATCATCGCCCATTGCCGCGAGGCGGCGGAGCTAGGGCTTCTGGCGGTATGCGTCAGCCCAGCATGGGTGAGCACCGCGGCGCAGGTTCTGCGAGGTACAAGCGTCCTCGTCGACACCACCTGTGGTTTCCCCCTTGGCAGCGAGACGACAACGATCAAGGTGGCGGAGGCGATCAACAGCCTCAGGCTGGGTGCCGGCGAGATAGACATGGTTATGAACATCGGGGCGCTCAAGTCGGGCCTGTACGACTGGGTGCAGCAAGACATGGCGCAGGTGGCCATGGCCTGTCACGCTCGCGGCGCCAAACTCAAGGTCATCTTGGAGATGGGCTACCTCAGCGATGCCGAAAAGGTGAACGCTTGCGAACTCGCCGCCGATGCCGGTGTGGATTTCGTCAAGACGGCAACCGGCTTCGGCCCCGGCGGAGCAACTATCGCCGACGTGGAACTGATGCGCCGCTCGATCAGGCCCGGGATGGGCGTAAAGGCCGCCGGGGGCATCCGTGACCTGGCGACTGCCCTGGCCATGATCGAGGCAGGGGCAGATCGGATCGGCACGAGCGCCGGCGCCAGCATCGTACGCCTGGCGCGCGAACTCTAGGGCTTGCTGCTGTTGCGCCTGGTTGGGCGGCAAGCGATTGCCCTTGGCTGCACCCGGATGCCGGCTGAGCGAGGACGGGGGTAAGGGGCGCCTGGTTTCCCTGGCCTTTTGACAGCCTATGTGAACGAAAGTACAATGGCGGTGTAAACAAAGCTGTGCAGGCCCTTTGGGGCTTGTGTCAGGACTTCTCAGGGAGGATAGCATGGCGGATTCTCAAGTTTGGAAGACGCGCCGGGCCACGATTGACAGCATGGATGTCGGCCTCGGCAAGCGGGCCCGTCTGGTGAACATGCTTTACGAGCACGGGCTGCGTAACGGTACGGCAATGTTTCTGCCCATAGACCAGGGCCTCGAGCATGGCCCGGTTGATTTCTTCCCCAACCCTGCCAGCGCCGACCCGGAATACGAATGCAAGCTGGCGCTCGAAGGGAACTTCAACGGCATCGTTTTCCACATTGGCATCGCCCAGAAGTACATGCGCAAGTACGCTGGCCGCGTGCCACTGATCCTGAAGATCAATGGCAAGACGACCATTCCGTCGGACGCCGAAGCCTTCTCCCCGCTCGATGCCACGGTCGAGGATGCGGTGCGCCTGGGCGCCGATGCTGTCGGCTACACTCTCTACGTCGGCTCGCCAGCTCAGGACCGCGACTTCCTGCAGTTCACGCAGGTGCGCAGCGATTGTGAGAAGTATGGCATGCCCGTCATCGTCTGGGCTTATCCGCGAGGGTCAGCCATCGAAGCCAAGGGCGGGCGTGACAGCATCTATGCCGTGGACTATGCCGCTCGCGTGGCCTGCGAACTGGGCGCCGACATCGTCAAGTTGAACGCCCCTGAGTACATCCCCGAGAAGGCCGCCGCCTGCCCGAAGCCGTACGACAAACTGGCGCTCAGCTACGAGGAAGGCATTGCCAAGGTCGTCGAGTCGGCAGGGCGGACGATGGTGCTCTTCTCCGGCGGCAGCAAGATGGGTGACGAGGATCTGCTTGCCAAGGCGCGTGCCTGCATGGCTCAGGGCGCTACCGGGCTCATCTTTGGCCGCAATATGTGGCAGCGCCCGCATCAGGAAGGGCTTGCCATTGCCGCCAAGGTGCAGGAGATCATGAAGGATTTCGGTCTGCCTCTGTAGGCCGGCCGCTGCCAGCAATTCGCTTTAGCACGAGTATCCACGGGGGCGGGCCAAGGCTCGCCCTCTACTCTTTTCTCCTGTAGATCCGCCGCCCCGAAGCGGCAGCTGTCGTTGCTGCCAGTGCCCTTGGAGGCAGGCATGACCGGCAAAGAGCGCGTCGCCATAGCGCTGGCACTTGGCACGCCCGATCGTGTCCCCTTCGGCGAGTACGCGATAGACTACGACACCGTCGAGCGCATCATTGGCCACGAGACGTACGTACGCGCCAAAGCCCGTTGCCAGGTTGCCGTTTGGGAAGGCAGGCGAGATGAAATGGTGCAGAGCCTGATCGAGGACGGCATCGCCCTCTTTCGTGCTCTCGACGACGTCGTGGACATCATCAACCTGCATAGTCTCTGGTTTGCCGAGGTCCCGGGGAAAGACGAGCCCGTTGTGGCGCCGAGGCGCCTTGACGACACTACCTGGGAATACGCCAACGGCGCCATTCTGAAGTACTCTGACGTTACTGGCGACTTCACCGTGGTGCATGACCCCGAGAAGTGGACCAGGCAGTATCGGGCCGAGGACTTCAGCTTGGAGCCGAATGGCGAGCCGGTGGACGAGAGCCGCTATGAGGTGGTGGACGCCATCATCGCTGAGTTCAGCCGCGACAAGTTCATTATTGGCGGCTTCCCGATGGCCGTGGAGCTGCCGCTACTGGGCGACATGGAGCGTGGCCTTTACGAGATGGCCACGGCGCCAGAGGTGGTTGCCCGCTATGCCGAGAGCAGTCTCGCCTGGGCGAGGGCGCAGCAGTGCCTCTGGCGAAACCGTGGCTATGACGCGGCGATTGATGGCACCGATTTCAGTTCGCAGAGACAGCCGCTGATATCGCCAGCTATGTTTCAGCGTTTCTGCTTCCCCAACCTGAAGGCCAACGTGGAGGCGGTTCACGCACACGGCCTGCGTTTCATCCAGCATGCGTGTGGCCACAACTGGCCGCTTCTGGACGCCTTCATGGAGGCCGGCGTAGACTGCTACCAGTCGGTGCAGGAATCGGCTGGAATGGTGCCTGGCGAGGTGAAGAAGTACTGCCAGGGGCGGATGGCTATCTGGGGCGGGGTGCGCGTGGAGAATTTGGTGAGCGGCAGCAGCGAAGACGTTCGCGATGATGTGCGCCGTGCCATGGCCACTGCCAAGCCAGGCGGTGGCTATGTGTTCGGCAGCAGCCACAGCATTGCCGTGGGCACGAAGTACGACAACTTCATGGCCATGCTGGATGAATTCGTTCGCTGGCGCGACTACTGAGGCTCAGGGGGAGCGTTCGGGGGTGGACATGCCGGGTAGGGTGGAGAGACTGGTGCTGGGTTTCGTCAACGCCTACGCTCTGGAGACGCCCGATGGCTGGTTGCTTGTGGATACGGGCACGCCCGGGAGCGGCCCGCGCATCGAGCGTTTCCTGGCCAGGCTTGGCGTCGCCATCGGTGACCTGCGGGGCATACTGATCACCCATTCCGACTACGACCACATCGGCTCACTCAGCTGGCTCTACCAGCACGGCGCCACCTGCCTGTACGCTCACGAGGCGGAACTGCCGCTGGTCGCTGGCCGCGCCCGGCCGGCACCGGCTCTCAAAGCCGCTGTCTCTCGGCTCGTCGCCCATCCGCCGGCTCACGCTATCCGGCCGCTTCAAGATGGCGACAACGTCTTCGGCGTACGTGTGCTGCATACCCCAGGCCACACCGTCGGCCATGCCTGTTACCTATACGAACGCTACGCCTTCCTGGGCGACCTGCTGTGGAACGTCTGGGCACTAGCAGAGTTGCCACGCCCGATGATGCTGGATCGCACCATGGCACGACACTCCATAGAGCGCATGGCCAGCGTCGGCTTCGAGGTTGGCTTGCCGGGCCATGGCCGCCCATTCCAGTGTGACCGGACTCAGCTCTGCAGGTTGGCCGACTCCTGGGCACGCTCCCGGCCCCTGGCGGTGGCAAGGCCAGGCTGAGATCGGGCGGCTGGGCCCAGGGAGAAACGCCGACGCGCTCTCTCCCCGAGCCCGCTTGGCGTCAAAGCCTAGTCGAACTGAGGCAGATACTGGCTCTCTGCTGCCAACATCTCGTCCGTTAGTTGGCGCGTCTGCTCCAGTGTCAGCAGGGCGCTGGTGAGCGGGTCCAGGGCGACAGCCATCCGCACTGCTTCGCGGTCGCCGGTGAGGGCGGCGCGCACGGCTAGTTCCTGCACGGCGATGTTGCTCCGGTTCAGGGCTGCTAACTGCGCTGGCAGGTCGCCGACGTGGCAGGGGTGAATGCCGCCGCTATCCACCAGGCAGGGAACCTCGACGCAGGAACCCTGGGGCAGGTTGGTGATCAACCCGGTGTTGGTCACGTTGCCGTTGATGCGCACCGGTTCGTTTGTTTCCATGGCACGGACAATGCGGATGCCGTACTCATCGGACCGGCGCCAGCGCACGGGAGCCTCGCCGGCGATCTGCTTGCGCACCTCCTCGTAGTGCGGCTGCCAGCCGTTCTTGCACACCTCGAGGTAGTCCCACCTTTTCGGCACGTACTGGTTCACCATCGCCGCGTTCTTGCGGAAGTAAGGCACGTACTCCGACATATGGTGGCTCGACTCGGTGACGAAGTAGCCGAAGTGGCGCATGACCTCGAAGCGCACCTGCTCGCGGCTGTACTTGGCGGGATCGTCCATTGCTTTCCACAGCAAGGGGTACACGTCTTTGCCCTCATGCTCGAGCTTGAGGTACCAGGCCATGTGGTTGATGCCGGCGCACCAATACGTCAGCTGCTCGAAAGGAACCTCCATGAACTCAGCCAGGAGGGCGGCGGTACCCTGCACGCTGTGGCAGAGGCCTACGGCCTTAACCTTCGTGGCCGTGGCCAAAGCCCAGCAGTTCATCGCCATCGGGTTGGCGTAGTTGATTAGCAGGGCGTGTGGGCAAAGCCGCTCCATGTCGTGGGCGATCTCAACCAGGACGGGGATGGTGCGCAAGGCACGGAAAACGCCGCCAGGGCCGAGTGTGTCTCCTACAGTCTGGTCTATGCCGTAGCGCCGGGGGATGCTGACATCCAGCTCGAAGGCATCCAGGCCGCCCACCTGGATCATGGTGATTACGTAATCGGCGCCGTCCAGTGCCTGCTGGCGGTCGAGTGTGGCCTCGATCCGGGTGGGCAACCCTCGCTCCGCGACCATCTTTTCCGCCAATGCGGCGATCAGCTCGAGGCGGGACTTGTTGATGTCCATCAGAGTCACAGTGCAGTCCACCAGCTCCGGATAGGACAGCAGGTCCACAAGCAGATTGCGAGCGAATACCACGCTGCCAGCACCGATCATGGTCACCTTGGCCATACACATCCTCCTATTCGCGCAATTCCCCTGGGGTGGGGAGGCTTGCAGACGCCGGGGCGCGCCCTGCCATGGGCCGGCTGGTACCGGTGTCAGTCATTTGGAGTCTTGGCTCCGGTACGAAGAGATAGTATAGGACACAGCCGACCAGTGACAAGGCGGCGGCGAGGACGAAGACAGGGCCGAAACCGACCCGGTCGGATAGGGCACCGCCGAAAAGGGGGCCGGCCAGGGTAGCCAGGGACAGGATCGTGGAGGTCACCGCCGCGAACTGAGTGCGCTGCCGGGCATCCGTCAGCACCAGCAAGGTGTTGAGGTTGACGACTTCCAGGCCGGCCATGAGCGCCCCGTCCAGGGCGTAGGGCAGGAGGCCGAACCAGCCACTGCGGGCCACCAGCCATAGCAGCGGGACGGATATGTCGGCCAGGCTGGAGAGGAGCCAGGAGCGGCGCATGCCCAAGCGCTCCACCAGGGGACCATAGAGCATCAGTCCGGCGATGGCGGCCATCGAGCCGGCACCGGTCAGAAGGCCAACCAACCTGGCGTCGCCGCCGAGGTTGCGTACGACGTACACGGCGTAGAATGGGGCTGCCATCTGGTAGCCGAACGTCCACAGCGTCCGGGCGCCCATGTACAGGAGCAATCTCTTGTTGCTCAGCAAGTCTCTACCGGCGGTGGCCGCCTGATAGTCGTGCGGTTGCTCCTGGCGCATTGGGATATGCGCATAGGCGATACCGGCGCTCAAGCCAAGCAGCCCCCCGAGCACGAAGGAGGCGGAGTAGCCTGAGGGGAAACCAAGGGCCCGGATAAGTTGGCCGGCTGCCGCGACACCGATGGT
>Ga0078972_1003501_pt1 | contig 46755 bp, 56 predicted proteins | sample YelNatPaOPGAMG01_FD_67568 | JGI IMG/M metagenome (GOLD analysis project Ga0078972, IMG submission 67568) | Hot spring thermophilic microbial communities from Obsidian Pool, Yellowstone National Park, USA - OP-RAMG-01 (SPADES assembly) (version 2) | ecosystem: Environmental > Aquatic > Thermal... | reverse complement strand
CCACCCCCTTCTCATCGATGAACTTCTTGAAGTCCTCAAGAAGTCTCAGACACTGATAAGAAGAGAGAGGTGTTTCCAGCTTCAACAGCTGATTGAGTTTGGATGCAGTCTCCTCCATAGATGTAACTGTAGTCAAGTCTCTCATCTTCTCAAGCATGTCCACAGCATCTACAGAGTAAGTCTTGCCTCCTAGTACGAACTCATATGCCAACTTTTCCTCATCCAAGTTCAACATGTGTGTACCTCCTTACTCTTATTAGATAAGTTCTGACATATAAGAAGGAAGCGTCGTAAACAGTTTACCTGGGTTCGTTCCATCTGTCAGTGGTACTGGCAATAGGAGGAACCTCATAGGAAACACTACCTCCTTCGTACTATCCAACTGAATTTCTGCGGGTTCGACTGGTATTGCGTATGGAGCCTCCCAAATATCAGTTCCCACACGCTCTACTATCTTCAATTTCTTCGCATAATCCATAGCGAGCGTGCCAATGGGATTCCTCGTGCCATCAAAACAGATGTTGAGGAACTTCCCTATTGCATTCCATATTTCTGTTTGCATACCCGCACCAGTCACATCATCTATGAACTGCAATGGGATCTCTACTACACCAGTCTTACCAACGAATATACCAGCCAGAGGTGTAGTACCTCCAACATCAGATGTTATGGGATTGACTCCCGTATTCACACTAATGGTCACACCCCTCTGATAAGATCCCAGAAGGATTCCATCACCACTACCATAGTATATCTTACAAGGTCCATTCACTATATATGTAGAAGCCATATGTACCTCACTGGCTTATTGTAAACGTGATTAGTTTGCCATCCACGTCGGGGTAGCCCTGTATGACGAGTGGATAAATCACTTCCTGAGTACTTGCAATAACTATAGGTGCTGGATCCATGATGACACAGTTAGGCAGATTCCAAGTGAGCTTTCCACTCTTAATCGTTACGCTCACTCCATTACCACTAGTCCCAACTATTGCACCAATAGCGTTACCTGCCTCATCACAGATACTACCCCAACTAGCAATGCCAATGGAAGTTCCAGATTCACGAAGGTTTGCTACATCGTTTGTAGCTGCTTCTACAACGACAGACTTCCCTACTAGTATATAATCAGCAGGATGCTCACCATGAGCATCATCAGTTACAGGTGCCCACTGTGTATTCGTTCTGATGATGACACCTGCTTTTGTGGTAATGTCATCTCCACCACCTATACTAATCTTACAAGGACCACCTACATAATAGCTTCCCATTATAGCACCTCGTCTTCTGGTACTATCTCAAGACCATCGAAGAGACCAGACTCAGTATAGATCTTCCTCAGTTCATCAGGCTTAGGAGGCAAATACTGTGTCGTACTCTCCAACACTCTTGAGCCTTCCTCTAATTCATTCAGGATTGCTATCGCATTCTGATACTGCGATAGTATCTCCTGCGAAGGGGTACCCATCCTCCTTCCAGCTAAGGTGTAAACAGCCATCACTGCGATTAGCCACTTCACTAGTGCAGAGTTTTGTATCTCCTCTGTTGAGTACTTCCTCTGGAGACGCGATACTATGTTCGCCTCTGCAGCTTCAATGTGTGCTGCTATGACATCTTCAGGATTAGGAGCACCACTACCTGGGTCTGTGGCGAGACGCAGGACCTGCTCCGAATCGTACATCTTGTTGAGATATGTAGCATCGATAATCATAGCAATCCTCCAGTGGGTGGGCAGAAGGAGGCAACTACCCACCCACCAGGAGAACACACCTATCAAGTGTAGTCACTAGCTTTCACCTTGATGGCATTCTGCCACATACCATAACCAGCTGAGTAGTGCACCCTCGCACCAAACAGGAACTCATCATTGAAGAAGGTCCATTCAGAGATGTTTTGCCCAGTACGCATCACACTCTGAATCTCAACACTTGAGAGGGCCTGCAGAGCACTCTGGTCTGCTTCAGGAATGGGATCAGGGAACTGCACCTTAGGACCAAACCTCTGGAAGATGAAGGGCTGAATGGGTGTATCAAGCTTGAACAGATACCAAGTACCATACCTCACCACACCACTATCATCTTTGAAAGGTTCATCGTAGTTAGTGGTGATGACCTGACCAACTGTCTTCATCGTTAGATTACCAGTATCACTGATCATTGTGGCTTCGATGGCAGTCCTGACGAAGAACTCATTCCTGGGATGACAAAGAATTGCCAATCCCTCAGGAGCAGCATCATCATGCCAGGGCAGTCCTCTGTCATCCTTCAGAGCGAGCAGTGCAGCCTTGGCATTGACCAAGTCAAGCTGGAAGGCTGCTATGCAGTCATCTCTGTTGTTCTTCGTACTGCCCTGAATGAGTGTATTGGTCTGATGACCATCCATTGTGTTGATCTGGCTAGTACCATCACCCAGGTCATGGTCAGTACCAAAGAAGTTCTTCTTGTCGTAACAAGTCCCATTAGTCTTAATCAGCTGCCACACAAGCTGATCAGGGAAGTTAGCGACACGAGAAGCAAGACTCTGTATGAGAGTCCTCAGCTGTCCAGTCTGATCATACTCGAACAATCTACGCGGCACCTTGATACCAGTCGCATAGACCTTGTTCTTGATCGTGTAGCTGTATTCACTGAATCCAGAGAGAACACGCTCATCCTTCATCTCTGCCAGATTAGGCAGAGTGGAGATCATCGCGTATTTCTCTTCTTCCTTGTCCGAGTCAACAACAGTACACAACTTAGTGTACTTTGCTACTCTTTGCCGCGTAAGGAATTCGCGGGCAAAGATACCTCGGACACCACGCTCAACAATACCAAGATCGAATGGAAGCATAGCACATCCTTTCTACCTCGTTCGGTGGCTTAGCCACCTTTACTGCCGAACTAGGCTTCCGAGGCTAATCAATCAACCAGTAACACCGCCCTGCACCCAGCAGGTCGGCCGCATTTCAACTTTTGCAATCGTACCAGTAACTGCATCGGTTGTAGTAATTGCAATTGTCACAGTCAGGATACACAACGCACCAGGCGTCAGTGAGGTACCAGTTATGGTAAAATCATAGTTAGCATAATCAGTGGTGAGGTTCTGTGCATTCGTCGCAACCAAATCACTACCCAGAGCACCATCAGAGATGGCTTTGAATGCAGCATCTATGGTCGCGCTGGTTCCTGGTGTAGCACTCACCTTTGCGCGTATCCTGACTGTTATATTAGTACCAGCCTTGTAATCGCTCGGTACTGTGTACACGAACGACGCACTGCGTGTTGCAGTCCCACCAGAAACAGCACTCGTGGTGAGAGCATACCCCGCAGGGTCATCAGCCAGACCCAGATAATTACCAGTACCAGTATCACCCAGAACATCCTTAATGGCATCTGGCTTCCTGAACTCTGAGAGAGGCAACTGATAAGGAGCAGTTGTAGAAAGCTGTCCAGGATAGGTCGAAGGTGTTATATCCACCCACACCTCAGTAGAATTGCTTCCAGCTGACTCCGAATCAGCACCATGCTTCACGCAGGTACCAACGAAGATGCCATTGGATACATTACTTACGGTATCCACCAAATAGTCGGTACTGCTACCCTGTGCTGTGTGCATGAAGATGCGTGCACCAGTCACAGTAGGTATTGCAGCAGTATTCGCCAACTTCATCTTGAAGATGCCATGGCGTCGTACCCTCACTCTGGTGGTACCAGCCACTACATCAGCAGCTGCAACGCCTTCCTCAGCAATCCCCTGGAAATAGAGACCACTGGTATCACTAGCCATCACAAGGTAGCCCGTACTGTCCAGAGCGACAGGAGCACCTCTGTAGATGGTAGTATTCGCTTTCACTGGGAAGCTGAGGACATCGCCCTTCAGCTTCGCATTTACAAAACTACCAAGATTGCCACCAGCCATAGTTTACTCCTCAGTCATAAAGTCCCGTTGCTATGCGGTTGGGGCGTTCTCTCAGGTCCACATAGACCTGATTTCCTGTAATCTCTGAGATTCGCCCCACCACTACTCTACATTTAGTAGGGTCATACAACTGAACTGTCTCATCATCGTAGAGGCACGCCAACCGACCTACTACAGTGGGTGAAATCACGCCATTGAAGTTCAGCCGCAACTTCACATCACGACGCACGCGTACCTCTCCCGATGTTTTTGCCTCCAACGCATAGCCAACAATGAGCTGCTTATACTCGTCATTGACATCGTTGACTGCTTGGTATGCACAACCATCAGTCAAGCGAATCGCTACCAGCGCACCTCTGTAGATGTTAGCACCTGTACCTACAGTGTACGCCTGGATGTCGCCCATCTTGGCTTGTAGGTTAGAACCTACATTCGCTGTCAGAGCCATATATCCTCCTTACCGTCTTACCATTGTTATTACTGCTCATTCGGACTCTGATTCGAACGAAGAAACCTCGCGAACTGAAGGTCCTCAGGTCGGACGCCCAGCCGCGAGTAAATCTCCCTGTTCGTTTCATAATCCTGCAGATCAAACGACACTGTGTTATCATTTATAGGAGTATCATAGGTCATTCTCGTAGTCAGTACCTTCGGAGCAGACTCAAGCATTTCCTTGAACTGCTCAACCTGGTCAGGTGTCTGACTCATCAGATACTCCACTGTCTGCTCTATGTCACCTACAGGAGCACCACCTCTCTTCTGCTCGAGGAGATAGTTCTTCAGTTCCTCATACTGACGTGAGGCCTGCAGAAGTGCATTCGCAGCCTTCAACTGACCAACCTCACGCTGCAGGTCATAGAGGACAGGATCCTCACCCGCATAAGCGAACTGGTCACTAGCTTCCCTATCTACAGGCTCGATGAATTCATTATCAGGATCTCCAGGATCACTCTCGAGTCCTGTCTCTTCATCGTAGTCAGCACCCATGAGTGAGGGATCAATCTGAGAGACAACCTGACTCATGCCTTCCTGTCCTGTAGGCAGTCCCGCAGGATCAAACTGAGCTGTAGGATTCTGCATTCCTGCCTGTCTCAGGACCTCTTCAGCATACATCTCAGGAATATCATCCAATGCATAACCGCGACGACGACGCCTCAGATAGTTAATGAGAAGAGCAGTTCCCAGAGGAAGTCCTGCCAGGCCAAGTCCAGAAATACCAGTCTTCCAGGGATGTGCTTTGGCCATAGCTTTCAACTGCTGCCACATCCCAGGTGCAGCCGCAGCTTCAGCGTACAATTCGGGAAGGTCATCCAGAGCATATCCCTTCTTCTTCCTATGTCTCCTTATCGCCGCAATGGTAGCTGCAGTTCCTACTGGGATTCCAGCCAAACCAAGCCCAATACCACCAGTCTTCCAAGGATGCTCCCTAAGCATGGTCTTCAGTCGTTGCCACATCCCAGGAGAAGCAGCCGCGGCAGCAGCCTCTTCTGCGTACAACTCGGGGAGGTCGTCCAGAGCATACTTGCGACGGCGTCTCAGGTAGTTAATAAGAAGAGCAGTTCCCAGAGGAAGGCCCATCAAACCAAGACTAGTCGCTCCTGCCTTCCAAGGATGCGCTTTGGCCATAGCCTTCAGCTGTTGCCACATTCCTGGAACATCTTCAGCATACATTTCAGGAATATCATCCAACGCATAGCCACGACGACGCCTTCTCAGATAATCAATAAGAAGCGCAGTTCCTACTGGGACTCCAGCCATCCCAAGTCCGAGGGCGCTGGCCTTCCAGGGACGAGTCTTAAACAACTGCTTCAACTGCTGCCAATACCCTGGCGCTGCGGCTGCAGCAGCCTCTTCAGCATACATCTCAGGGAGATCATCCAAGGCATAGCCACGACGACGACGCCTCAAATAATCAATGAGGAATGCAGTTCCTACTGGGACTCCAGCTATTCCCAATGCAGTCGCACTAGCCTTCCAAGGGCGTGTCTTAAACATCTGTTTCAACTGCTGCCAATACCCTGGAGCGGCAGCTGCGGCTGCGGCTGGAGCCTCAGCATACATCTCAGGAATATCATCCAGAGCGTATGCATCCTCTCCATCATCACCATCATCGTCATCATCATCATCCTCAGGCTCACCATAACTCAGGAGAGCTTCTTCGTAGGGATCAAGGGCATAACCCCTCCGCTTCCTTATGTACTGACGGAGTCCCCACAAACCCAGAGGAATACCAGCCAGACCAAGGGATGCCCCAGTAGTCTTCCAAGGATGCGCTTTGGCAAGTCCTTTCAGTTGCTCCCACATCCCACCGTAAGACTCAATATCATCGGGATCCAAAGCATACCCTTCACGCGGTCCCCACAGAAAGCGTTTCAGACCCAACGCACCAAGGGGTACACCCAAACCAATGCCAAGGGTGGATTTTGGATGAGCTGACATCCAATTCTGCATCGACTGCAGCCTTGGATGTCTGCCAATGAACTTTTCCAGTCCACCAGCCATTCGCAAGAACCAATTGGGATTGGACATATTACCTCCAGTCATGGATGAAGACAGACAGTACCATCTCCATCTCTAGCCAAGGGCAGATCATACTCAAGGATTCTTATGTCTGAATCCACATCCAGACCATCCTTGATAGCTGCTTCTACCAACTCGTACAACTCTTTCTTATGTGCTTCCCTCACCTTATCCAGAGCAGTTGGGAGAAAGGTCTCCACAACCGCCTTCTGTACCGTCGTAGGCTTGAACCTCTTCAGAGATTCTAGCACTGCACGAATGGTACTGTATATCTCAATCTTCTCCTCATCTGTGTACATACTACTTCCTTATCAGACCCCTACAAGCTGCAGTTGTCTGTACAAACAGAAAGTCTCGCAGTGTAGGTGGTGAGGGGGGCCCGCCATAGCAAACCAGCTCTTCCTCTTCTATCAGACGAGGTGATGAACGCCATCTACTTTGCTCACCACCTCTCTCATAAACCATCTGAGGAAGAGCAAAGTGTGATGTTGTACCACCCAGAAGAGCCAATGCCAATATCCTACGAGACTTAGGTAGTATTTCTACTGACCTGTTCGGCCATGCGTTCTGTTTTATTTCATTCACCAACGCCTCAGGTAATTTCACCAAGTCAGCATGCAAAATACCCGACTGAGGATCAAACCTGAGGTTGTCTAGGAACCCAACTGCTTTCTTCTCTGTCCCCTTCTGATTATGCCCAATGATTATCATTGGACGATAACCCATTTCCTTGAATTTCTGGTGGTTGCGAATTGCATCTCGCATCCACTCTTCATTACACTCAAAGCCCCTATCACTGTGAGTTTTGAAGATGGGTACATCCCTTATAGTATAGGACCCATCCTTCTCTCTCTTTATCTCGAAACTCATAATTCTATATGAAAAAGGTTTCTTTCTAGGGAGCAACTAAAAACTCTTTTTAACCTTAGAAGTAAGGCCCATATGAGGGCGCAGCATTCTTACGCGCATTCAACTCAATATCCAACCTACTTATATGCTTCCTAAGCTCTTCCCGACGTGCTGTGTCCATACCTTCTCTCGCTGCCATGTGTTCCAACCTATTCTTCATGAGCTGTAGTTCAAGATTCGACCTACCCGAGAATCCTTTGAAGTAACCCCTAGGATTCACAGGAGTCTTATCCACAGTCACCTTAGGAAGAGGAACATAGGTATTCAACCTGCTCAGAGCTTCCCTAGTCATACCCCTCAGAGCAGTTGCTACAGGTTCCAATCTGAGTATCCTACCCAAATCCCACTTCTTTTTCTTCCTCCAGAATGGCTGCTGTTGCTGCTGCGGTGGGGGAGGATTCGGGTTTGTCATTCCCTCAGCCACTCCATCTGCATAAGCCAACATAGCCTCCCTAGACTTGAACTTGGCTATATGGAAGCCCTCACCTATCTTCACATCTTCTGGATGGTATTGACCAGGACCTATGACAGACGAACCCCAACTACCACCCCAACCAGGTACTATCTTTCCTAACTTCCTTGGTACTTGTCCTGGTGCATGAGGAAGAGCAACTTCCATACTCTCTAGCAGACTTTCAAACCCTTTCTTGTATGGGTCTGCCGAAGGAGGAGGACCACCTCTAACAATAGAACCCATAGGTTCATAACCAATAGTCTTGATCATCTTCTGTTTTATCCTTGCCCATACCCCCTTCTTCTTCTCAGCAGGAGCACGACTACGAATTGCATGTGCTAGTGCTTTAGTCACTCTGCTAGTATCTACTTCAGGGAACTTCTTCGTCCTATCATCTGGGAGAGGTACAGCCTCAGTACCAAACATCTCCTCAATCTTCCTACACATCTCAATTGCTTTGGGGTCATCATGTGACATCCCCTGTAGGAAGGATACCATCCTATGATACTCATGCCATTTTGGTCTGTAACCATAGGTCTCTGGTGCTATGCGGTCCTGGTCTGGGGAGGGCAGCAGTAGCTCTTTCAGTTTCTGGACCGCTTGCTCTCTCCTCTCTTCTGAGGTATTCTTCCTCAGTAGTATCTGTGCTTGGCGGAACGCTTCTGCTGGCACTACTTCTCGGAACTTAGGATACTCACCTCTCGCATTCCTCTCTGGTATCCACGCGTGAGGAAGCCTCCACCTCATCTTGTCCTCTTTACTCTGAGACCAACCCCTCTGAGAGAGTGCTATCAGATTCTTGAGATACCAAGTAGCCTTTGGTTCTCTCAGACTGTACTCCTCATTCGTCCCCTCCTCTATATCAACAAGTTCTTTCAGATGTCCCAACGCCGCTAGAGGGTCCCTACTATGCACTCTCAATACTTTGGCAAGATCCTTCTCAACATCTGGCTTCTTGAACTTTATGTTTGCATACCTACCACCCTTAACTTCCTTTATCACAGCATCAGGGAATCCCATCGTATGAATATTAGATATTGCCATCGCTGCGATAGGATCCCTCGTCTTCCTTCCAGACAATATCTTTATTAAGTCTGCATATGCATGACCCTTAGCCTGCCATCCTGTGGGAGGAAGCTTCCACTTCTCCTTCGGAAGTGGTGCTGCATAACTCTTTCCTTTCTCTGGAAGACCAACGAACTCACCAACCTTGGAAACATGTTCCAATAGCTTCTGTCTCCTGCGAGAATTTAGCAAGGGGTGGAAAGCTCGCCGAACCTTCCACTGAGCTCCAGAACCTACCCTGAAGAGGTCTTCCATACCACTGAAAGTCTTCCCTTCCTTCCATGGCATTGGTATTGGTATCTCAGGATACACTTCCTTTATCTTCTGCAGTCTTTCCAAGCCCTCCTTCGCATATGGATCCTTCGCAGAACGACCAGCAATCATTGCTAGTGCATTGATGTACTCCCGCGGAAAGGGATTCTTGCGACGAGGATGGTATGCTATATCTCCATATGTCCTAATCCTCTCCCAAATCCTTTCTGGTTCCTTAGTCCTAGTATGCACTGCTTTCTTCACCAGTTTCCTGAGCACAGGGTCCTCGGTCCACTTCGAGAAATCTCTGAACTTACCTCCCTCAGGTGATGGTATCCAAAGTGATCTCTGTCTCCCCTCCTTAACAGACCAAGTACCCTTCCTCAGACTAGAGTCCAATCCCTTGATAGCTTCGATTGTCTGTAATGCCTTTGGGTCTCCCTCTGGAAGATTCGACAGTTGTGACACAAGGCGGATGTAGGCATCTGTTCCATGTTCTAGGCCTCTCCAATACTTAACAGGTTCCTGCTGAGAACTGAGCAGGGAACTAATCCAGAGACTCCTCAACTGCTCTGGCATACTTTGCAGGAAAGGAAACTGCATCAACAATTGCACTTCCAGAGGATTCATTAGAATACCTCATAATCATCAATAGCAGAGAGAGGTGTCAGGTTCGGAAGCACTCTCATCTTAGCTGCATTCCACATACCTGCAGCCTTGGCAATGATGTTGTTAGGACTAGTGAACTTGTGCCTCCTACCCCATCTCCTACCAAGGTCAAAACTAGGTCCATACTGTGACCTTAGCAAGGACTCACGTAGAGGTTCGACCTTCGTCCCCAACATACTCTCTTGCTTGCCTATCTCAATACCTGTCCTCCATCCTTCATCATCAAAGTCATAGCGTCTCTTGTACTTCCTAACATACTTAGGAAGTTTCTTTCCCTTCGGTGTGTGTGCTTCCCACCGAGCTGCCATCTCAGGATGGTTAAGCCACATCCAACGACGTTGTGCTTCACTCTTGAAAGGCATATTACCATGTCCTCACTACTTTAGCCTGTCTCTCACGCTGAAACAGACTACCACCTACAAAACCCAGACCTCCACCTGCCAAACCACTCAATAGAGACCAGGGAACCACATACTTTGCTACGCCATTCGAGTACATCCACCTCCTCCTACCTCTCAAACTGTACCTACCTTCCCTGAGTTTCTTCTCCAAGTAGCGTTTTCTAAGGAGGTAAGCACCCAAGAGACCTCCAGCAAAAAGACCTAAACCTACTCCCCCTCGGATAGCCAGCTTCCTAGAAAGCTCCTCCCCTGTCAAATCCGAAGGAGTCGTATGCGCATAAGAAAGTGAGTACTTCCGCCTCCACTGAAGAGGTCGCTCTCTTATCATCCTATCTACAAGCTCATCCCTTAACCTACGCCTACCATGCAGAAAACCAGCTAGGACACCAGCACCTAGCATACCAGGATAAAGAATGTACGCAGGATCAAACCCTAACTCCGGTGGTGGCCACTTCATAATAATCACCTCATTATAATGATTTACCCGCCTGAAGTCTCTTCTTCAGCGCATGTCTCTTAGCGAGAAAGAAAGTCAGAAAACTCCCCGCACCAAGACCTGCAGGTATCCCTGCATGGAGACCTATATCCTTCAAAGCTTTATTCCTGGCAATCTTATATACGTCCCCTAAGAGATCTTCAAATGAAAATCCACCCATACCCACACCTGCAAATGAGTAGTTCTGCCTCCAAGAAGGTCTGCGTTCATTTATCATCTTATCTAGAAGGCGTACCCTCGCTCTGTGTTTAGCGTACAATCCACCTAGTAAGCCACCGAGACCTATTGCAGCAGGGCTGGCGGTAAGTATAACAGGAACAGACACATCATACTTAGTAGGAGGAGTATCCAACGCGAACATAGTCTTGAGCGCTCTTCTCTGTCGCTCCTTCTCAATCATTCTACCTACAAAGTAAGACCCCAAACCACCAGCACCCGCAAGAGCCGCACCAAGCCCCAGCAGAGGCAGCGCAGATACTGGCTTAGTTACCTTGACTATCTTAGGCACCTCTACTGTTCTTGTTACCTTCTGCAATCTTCTTAAGGCTGGGTCATGCAATCTCTCAATACTACTCTTAAGACTCTCTCTATGAAAGTCTTTCACACTCTGAGCCCACGCCCCTGTCAACATCCTCCTAAACCTTCGTCCTAGTGGACCCTCACCTCTTACGTGTGCTCGAACGCGTTTCAGCATGCCTCCTGGGAGACGCTTCAGATTATGGACAAGATGCTCATTTATGGGGTGTCTTGGATCTTGCAGAACAGTAGGTATGACAGTTCTAATTAAGTCCTCTTCTGTGGTAGGGAGTCCATGCTTCTTCCATACCCTAGATTGTCTTACTATTTTTAGATAGTCGGGGAGTGTCTCTGGTCTCTTTACTCCCTCGTTAGGCAGCCAGTGTCCGACTGTCATTGACCTTATAATGCGCTTATGCAGCGTATCAATAGCAGCTCTTCTCTTCTCTGGCGACATATAACGCAACACTGGAGACTTCAGCGAGTAGTCTCTTCGGCGTCCTAGCCTCCAACCCATAAGAGCACCTAAACCCGTAGCAGCTGCACCGACACCTGCTATAGGTAGAAGTGACCGAAGTTTAGCAGGTGGTGGTGGTGGTAGTCTAGTAAGCATTCTTCTGCTAATAGACATCTCAGGAGGAGGTGTGGGTGGAGGAGGCCTAAAGACTCCCCTAATAGCTCTATTTATCAACCTCTTAGCTATTAGTTCTGGTGATCGTGCCCCATAGACCAATATGGGGCCAGTTAGCCCATACTTTGCTCCCTGCTGATGCAATTTCATGATCATGTCATGATACTTCTTATGATGACTTTCCACCGTTTGGTGCCATATCTTATGCAATGTTAGATATTCATCTGGTGTCAAGAGTGTGGATGGAAGCCCCCCATTCAGATGAATTTGAATATGATCAAATGTATCCTGTGGAAGTTTTTCCAGACTATCCCAGAAACTTTTTCCTAAGGAATTTTGGCTGTAGTCTGCTATCTTCCATGCACCATATAGAGGAACTCTTTTGGAGACATCTCCTTTCTTGAGGCTCCTGGCTATTTCTTGGAAATCCCTAAGTGTCTCTGGTTCCTTTACTCCCCTTTCTGGGTCTGGAGGCTGCCAAGTCCCGAGCAATATCGCCTTGCGAACGCGCTTACTTAGCTCATTGGCAGCTGCCATCCTCTTCTCTTGTGAAAGGTAGCTCAATGTTCTTAGTCTTGGTACTGCATAGTTCAATATTGGAGACTCGGGAACATCCTTAGGCATGAGCTTCAGTAACTGAGGCTGTGCAACTGAGACAGCCCATCCAAGCCTACCAATGAAACGCGTCTTCATTGCTGTACTAGCGGGAGAATGAGCCAGTGCAGCACCTTCCATCCTACCCAACTGCTTCGCAATGCTAGTTGCACCAAACCCCTCCGCATACTTCAATGCACGCGTTAAGACCTTGTACAACTTTTTCCTGAAATATGAAGGTGAGGAGGGACTCAATGCATATGTCACAGCATCCTCCAATGAAGCATAGTCTGGTCTCTCATCTTCAATCTCTATCTCAGGAAGGTCTGGGTGAACCTTCGAAAGACGCGACAAGAAACGTGCTGTTGCGATACCTGCTATAGGCAACGCACCAGCAAGACCAATACCAAGCACCGCCTTACCCAGACTCGCTAGCTTACCCTCTGGAGCAATACGACTACTACTGCTACTACTAATACTAGGTATCGAACCACCAAACGATGTACCACCTAGACCTGCTTGAACTAAACCTTGAGCAATACTGAGTGGGTCGGCATATTGTTGTTGTTCCTCTCCTGGGATAGCCACACCTGAATTCCTCAAGTGCTGCATTATCTTGATATACATTTTCCTAACACGCTCGGGGTCCCTAGGTTGAATAAAAAACTCCCCCACATTCCTCGTGTCCTTTAATCTAGCAGAGTTACCAGAACTCCGCCTATAATCCAACACACGAGGATTCTCCCTCTTCTTCAGAAGTTTTGAACCAACATAAGCACCCAAACCCACCGCACCAATGACACCCATAGTACCTAAAGCAGCTGGAACCTTCCAACTTTGTGAGACACTTCTCTTTCCAACCTCCTGTATGATGTGACTGGGTACACCAAGAGACCCTAGATCCACTCCCTTCTTTTGTAGAAACTCAGCTACATCCTTCAGAACCTCAAACTTCGCTCTTGCTGATGCGTTATGAGCCTTGACTATCAATTCCCTCGCTCGTTCAGGGCCGAATACTGCTGGATTCTCACTTACATGCTTTAGCATGCTCTTCCACACCTTTGTATAGGGGGCGGACATACTACCAGGTCGTGGAATCCCATATGCATATTTCTCCCAGGTGGGTTGCATCTTATGCACCTTTCTGTAGCCTGCCTTCCTAACATTTGTCCAGGCTGCAATGGCTGCCATGGTCTTTGCCTTCCTCTCGTCCAACTTTCCCGCCTCCACGAGAGGTCTCGTCTCCTCCCTGTGTCTTCTATATGTCTCCTCCAAGATTCTGTTCACCTCAGGTGGTGCATTCTTCACATAGGGATATATGTAAACTGGTCCAGCAGGTTTTCTTTTCTGAGAAATCCTATACAAATCTTCAGACTTCAATCCTCCACGCCCACCGAACACGCGGCTCAGCCACTGCAACCTCGTCCTGAGAGGTACTTTATGCTGGCGGAGCTCACCTTCGAGCGTTCTTATGTACTTTGGATTGTGCTGTTCCTTCCTGTTCGGTACTGGCATTGTTAGGCTGACCTCCACCAGCCATCATCATCTGCATCATTTGTATCTTCTGCTGAGAGACAGTTGCCTCACCAGGGAAGGGTTCTCTCAATCCTGTAGCCTCTCTTATCTGAGCCTCAGACACTTCTAGACCCAGATTGATAGCAGCATTGACCACCTGCAGGAAGGCAGCAGCATCTGTAGATGGTGCACTCTTGAACAGAAACCTGGGTCGTACCTTTTCTGGGAGCTGCGGTGTATTGAGGGCTGCATCATACTTCATCAGTGTCTTGTTGATCGTGTCCTCCAACTGATTCTTATCACTCTCAACAATCTGCATGAAGACACTACGATGCACCCTGGCAGCCGCATAGCTACCTACATCTGGCATCTCGGTCATCAACTCCTGACCGAGTATTGCTCTTGTAATGAGTCTGTCTATGTATTCAATGAAGGAAATGAAGAAATCAACACTACCTGTGCTCTTCACTACATCAACATTCACCTCTCCCTTCTTACCAGGTACCTGCACCACACTGTCATTCTGCAGTGCAGCCATGATATCTGCCATCCTCTGTGCGAGGAGTGCATTCTGAGGTCCAGTATACAACAGCTTGAAGGGCAGACCATACTGCTCCAACGCTTTGAGTAGGTATCTGAGCGTCACTACTTTGAAGTAGAAGTAGTGATAGAGAGGTGTATCTGCGAGACCTTTACCGAAGTAGCAGTATCCCATCTCCTCTGGACGCAGCCAACTACCATCACTTACATTGAATATGTGATGAATGAACTTATAGGACGGTACAGGTTCACCAGTTACAGGTGAGTTCCTAGTCTTGAGGCGGAGATTCCCATCCTTATCGAACACAAACCTGTCCTTCCACACAGGGAAGTGTTCCTTCACAACATACTCCCCTGAGTCAGGATCCAGTCCCCAAACCAGTTCAACTACCGCCATACCTGGCAAAAGAGCGTCCATCAGATTAGAGAACATCTCAGAGATGTTGCTAATCTTCTTCAACCTCCGCTCTGCTGCATTGGCAAACTCCAATGCTTGAGGATCATTCATGAAATCATCTGGAGGTCTCACCACCCACGGGAGGCCAGTAGTAGCAGCCTTTCTAACCTCCAAACAGTAATATATCTGAGGATCCCTCAGCATCCTCATGTATACCTTGGGATCCTTGCGGAGGGCGTAGTCAGGGTCAGTAACTACACCCGCAATCAGTGTCCAGAATACCTTATCAAACCCAGCCCACCGCTCAGTGAGGGGAATCCCTTGCTTCCAGGTAAACCCATGAGCATCTGTTATAGGTGGTGCTACAGTATTAGTCTGCATTCGTGCTAGATAATCCGCACGAATGCGCTGATACTCCTTCAGTAGCGCTTGCTGATCCCCATTATCAGATGGTCGGGGTCTTGTCAAAGGCTCCAATGCCATGTTGGATCCTCACGTAGGGCATGTCAGGGTTTGCTATGCGGTTGGGGTCAGGTGGTCTGGGGAGCTCCTCGATCTTTATGTCTTCAGGATCACCCAGAATCCTTCGCGCACCTTCAGCTCTCCTCCAGGGTGCGACATGCTCCAACTCACATGAACAAGCCATTCTTACGCAGTCACAACAGTCATCATTCTCCTTGAGGGGCTTCTCATCCTTACACTTCTCTATTGGCTTTGCACGATAGGAAGGAATCTCCCTCAAGGTTTGTGTACAATTCTTCGTAACGAAGATCCTCCTAGTTAGTATCAATGTCTGTACTAGGAGGATTCCATCCATCACTTCCTTCTCTGCGGGCACACAAAAGATACCCGCTCTGCCAACTCCTGGAAGTTCCAGATGCTCCAGCTCTGCCCTGGCCTGAGCATCATGGTCTGTGTATGCATGCTGAGGTATTGGGAACGCATACTTCTCCCAGTGTTCTACATCCTTTGCACGAATAGCTGCTCCATGTTCTCTCATTGTACGATGGCGTTGATAGTACTCATCAAAGAAAATAATCTTTCGACCATCACACACATACCAGAGACACACGAAGGGATGCTCAAATCCGAAGTCAATCACGCGTCCCCATGTCCATTTACTGCTCTTATCGAGGATGGAACTGTTCCAAATATCATCGATTGTACACACCAATCCATCAGGATAGGGACGCAAATCGAAGTCACCCCAGTATGCACCCTCAAATGCAACGAACTCTCCCAGTACATATCTGCGATAGTAAGGTGTTCCTTCCTTGAAAGAACCCTTCATTTCCTCTGTGTACTGCTTCGGGAGGAAGACATTCTCCAGTGTAGGTGCTTGTACCAGCGCATAACTCTCAGGTCTCTTCTGTGCTTCTACAACAAAATAATCATAAGTCCAGTGCGTGGGACCAGCGGGGTTCCCTACACAGAACCCAATACAACGCTGGTTCCCACGCATCCTTCCCTGCAACATCCTGAAAGTATCGAGTTTTACAGAGCCAACCTCATCCAGACCCCACCAATCTAGTGTGAGACCTGCCAATCTCTCTTCGTTCTCCAGTGAACGAAAGAGGATTTCAGCACCATTCTTGAGAATGATCTTGTTACTACTCTTGTGATAGACCTTAATCCACTGAGGAGGACAGAGCCTGAGAAAGGTTCTCTGCGTTACATCAGAGAGCATCTTATAGGTAGGTGCACCAATTAAGCCTAGAGAACCAGCACCGTAGTGCGCTGCTGCACGCAATGCTTGTATGCACAACGCATAGGTCTTACCACTACCAAAGCCACCTATATATGCAGAGTGTACGACTCGGTCACAGTTCTCGAAGAACTGACCCTGCTTAGGAAGATACTCAAACCTGAGTACATTCTCACCCATACAAATGACTCATGTGACCACCTCCACCACCTCCACCCTGGTACGTACCTGTTATAGTAGAGAACCTAGCTGTGACACCTTTCTTGATTGAATCCGCTGAGGGATAGTCTGGCAACTCCAGTTTCTGGTCACTACCATCACTCTTAATAGTCATCGCTTCAATCATGTTAGGCGCTACATAGTACAGCGTACCAGCTGTACTCTCATCATAGATAGGCAATGCACAGATATCCATCGTAATCTTGCACTTGAGGGTGACTGATGAGGCACCAGGACCCATGTACACAATACTACTCGTATTACCTATAGTCACATCACCTGTAACCTCCAAAGAACCAGCCCACAGCGCTATTATCCCTGTATAGTTAAGGTCCCCAGAGGTGACAGTGAGTTCCACATGATGAGAACCAGTTGCACTTATCTCAAGAAGGGACCTATTTACATAGTCACCTATCTCACCTATTATGCGTAGTGCTTCGACTATACCATCACTGACTACAATAGGTATACTACCTTGTGAACTCTCTGCACTCGCATACACTAGGAGGGGATTACTTGAACTTTCACCCAGTCGACCAGCTGACATATAGAGGATTGCACGGTCACCTCCTACAATAGACCCCACTGCTGTGGCACCATCTATCCAAATAGGAGTCCATCCAAGGTCTCCCCATATTGAGGTTACATCGAAACTTATGGTACCAGTACCGCGCGCCCAGATTACATAGTTGGAAGCAGTCCCCTGATAGATGGTACCTCTTACAGTAGCACTGCCATTACCACTCTCAGTTATGTACAATACTTTTCCTGAGGGATCCTTTACATCACAATAACCACTAACAACATGAATTAGGAAGTCCGTGTAACTCGTACTATTCTGTGTAGCAGACGAAGTCACATACAGAGAGCCACCGTTCACTTCAATGAGATTGTCTTGACTTCCCACTACTGTGGAGGTGGTGAGGGAACCACCACTTCCTATAGTCACATAACCCCCACCCGCACTAGAAGTAACACTAGCTACTGTCACATACGAGTTGAGAGTAACATAGTAGCCATTGAGATCCGCAGTATCATACTCTCCAGGAGGAGAGGGATCCCAATACTCATCTTCCCAAGCACCCCTGTCTGTTCTTGTACAAGTAGCCATTACTCTACTCTACCTTAGCCTGTATTGCACTGAGGAAAGCCTTCGCATCATCATCCTTGTCCAGGTCAAGGGTTGCTATGCGGGGGCTTATGTATGTGCGTCCCTCAATCTCTTTCTTGTCCACCATCTGGACAAGTACCTTCTTAGTAACGGGCTCAACTATGATCCTTCTGATTTCTGTCTCTGTCATTGTATCACCTTCCTCACAAATGCAAGTACTTGCTGGATGTTAGCCAGCAAACCAAGACCCACAGCAATACCACCATAAATGAGAAGTGCCTTATTGATGGACTTCTCTATGCGGGTCATCCTCTCGTCGTGTGAGGCGCACTGCAGAGTATCCATCCTCCGCTCTACTCTGTCTAGGCGCACAACCATACCATTCTGAGGATGTCCATTCCCTATAAGGATAGTACTTATGCGGTGAACATCCGAAGCAATAGCATCTACCTTAGCATGCAATTCATCGATATTGCTCATCTCACTTCCAATCCTCCCATGGCGGTGTGAGGAGTGCTTCTTTGAGAGACCCGCGGCGGACGGCATCGACGATGACCTGAACTACACCCACTACCAACAACACAATAGCGCAGGCCCACAACCACCAGGGCACCTCGTACACGCGTACGAGAACAACTGCACCGATGGCAAGCACTCCTCCGAACACCACCATGGCTAAACCGAGAGTAGTCAACTTGAGAACTAAGAGAACCACAGCACCAGCAGCTAACACTACCAGACCCAAGAAGAGAGCTCGGTGGAGCGTGCGTGACAAATCCTGGAGTCTCTGGAGCTGACGCTCCTGCTCTTGTGCTATGCGGGTCTGGGTGTCAATCCCAACGATGAGCCGCTCTACTGTGGCCTTAAGCTTCTCTATCCCTTCCAGCATAGACTTGTACAGAGCAACACCGCTCTGCATAACGTGTGGCTGGAGGTTCTTAGCATCTGTCTCCACAGCATCCAGATATGTTTTGACAGATGTTGCTTCTCTCTGTGGCTGCTGCATATCTGCATGTGAGGGCAGGGTGTGAGTGCATCCAGTGGAGAGGAACAGCAGCCACATTATCAGGATGGTGACAGCGGTGCTCCAGCACTTCACACTGCCACCATCATTGCTAGTATGGACGGGGACGGGATGTTGTACTAACTCGCCCATATGAGTACAAAAGTCGTGGTGGTTCCATCTACGCTCTTGACTTTGATGACTGGCTTCATCTCATCGAAGAGGAGCCACTCGCTCTGAGTCACGCGCAGAGAACCAGCATTAGGGTCTCCTTCTCCAATGTCATGTCGAACGAGGAGACCATTCCCGCTCACAATCTGTATCTTCACAGCTTTGACGCCGCTATGCGGGGCTTGGTATGTGTACACAGTGGTCCCCGTAGCAGTGAGTACATCATCGCTGTGCTGACGATAGCATCCGAGAGCAATCCACTCCTGCGGAGAGCGGATTGGTCCGTCTGAAATCTCAACGTAGCAATTCGTTACATTGACACCTCCACCCTCTCTGCGGATGTAGACACTAGCATCCTTGTGATTAACGCCGTGCAGTTGATAGATAGCACGACCCGCCATGAAGTACCAACTCTTACAGTCATTCAGAGAGAAGTAGAGCGGTGCTTCACCTCCATTGTAGATGCGGATTATGTTCGCTGTTCCTCCAGAGAAGGTACCAGCGAGTACTGGTTCATCACTAGTAGTCTGCACAGGTCCATATATACGCTTCATTTCTGTTGCTCCTCGCTGCTGCAGCTGCTGCTGATGACCTTGGGAACCAGTTCTATGCGGATGGGGCTATCAGACTGTTGGTCTACTGAGATGAGTGTCTCCTTGGGGAGTGTAGGGAGAATGATCGCTTTGAAGAAGCCAACTGGGTTAGTGCGGAGAGCATTCTCCAGTCCATCAGACAGTATCTGGATGTTCTCTGACTTCTCCAAGAGAGCATCAAGTGCTTGTATAGCTAGTTTCCTGCCCGAAACCCGCATAAGTCACCTCTACAGGTGTAGCATTCAACACTGACGCAGCCCTCCTAATGAGATCCTTCCAGTCTAGGTTGGCTATGCGGTGGCTGGTTGGGAGGGGTGGCTGCGTGTACTGCCCATCCCTCGCACCAGTGAGGTCCAAGCCTACCATCACCGCAGTTCTTATGATGCCATTAGTGTTCGACATGCACATGTACCTCCCGAACTCATGCATCAAGAGGCGCTCTCTCGGCGAGAGCTTAATGTGGAAGGACCTCCACGGCGATTGAACCTCCACTTGTCCCCACTTCACGTTCCGCTCTGCTGCACCAACTACCATTGCAGCTCTCAGGAGATCAATCCGCTCTAGGTCCCTCCACTTCTCTGGAACTAAGTTCACCACCCAGCACGAGAGCTGGAAGAAGAAGTTCCCACTCGTGCTAGTGAGGAAATCAGCATTCATCCTACATCCAGTTTAACATACAATGCTCTGGGACGCAACAAAATTCTTTTTGGCTATGCGGGTGCGGTGTGCTTTGCTTGAACTTTTGTGTGGGACTTCTTCGTTGGACATGCTGTTTTTAAAAAAAGTTTTTAAAATCTCTTGTTACTTTATAAACTTTTTTTGAAACCAGCATGTCCAATGAAGAAGTCCCACGCAGTTTTCCAAGGAATTTTGAGCAAAAAAAAAGGTGTGAGGTGGGGTTGGTACCCCGCACCAGTCAGAGATTAACTGGTGCGAGGTACCAACGACCGAGGTGTTCATTGCGTTGAACACCATGCTCTCGCAACAACTGTGTGAAGTGACGCACAGAACGAACGAAGGAACGGGCATCTAGCTTACGCTTAGCGCAGTAAGCCTCGAAGCTTTGGAGGAGAGCCGCAGTAGACACCAGTGGAGACTGACCCTTCAATCTCTCTCCACCCACCACTGGTTCCCAGTGTGTAGAGAGCCAGTCGCCTAGCACATCTACACTCTGGAAGTACTCTTCCCTAGCTTCGCGTACCCTCGGTGGTGCCTGCAGCTTCTCCCCTGACAGCCACCGCATAGCACCCTCAACCGCCCACCTCAGAACCTCCCTCCGCTCCTCCTCACCTAACCTCAGCTTTCGCTTCAGTTCTGGATCTGGCTTCTCTGGCACTCTCAGGAAAGGTATTGGCAATATCCTCCTCTTGAGACCAGTGTCATTCCAGTTGAAGTCTGGAAGCTCATTCATCGTCAGCCAGAACTTCGCTTCTAGTCTGAAGTCGAACTCACCCTTGTACAGGTGCCTAGCAGTCACTGTATCACCACCACTCAGCACCTTCGTCATGTACGCATTTAGTCTCCCACCACCTCCACCGCCACCTCCACCTCCGCCTCCTCCTCCTAGCTCAGAAGATATCACCAGTCGCTTGCCTAGCAACTTCGCTATAGCTGGTGATGCCATATTCGCACTCTCTCCACCTACAGCCAGGAACACTTGTGGTCTCACCACAGAGGCATAATCTCCCATTATACCTCTCACAGTCTCTACGAAGGTGGTTTTACCACTCCCACCTGGACCATAGATGAAGAATATCACTTCCTCATCAGTGAGACCTGTCAGTGTATATCCCACTGCCAGCTGTAGGAACCTCTCCAATTCCTTATCATCGCCACACACATCTCGAAGGAAGCGTCTCCACAGTCCTCCCTCTCTCCCTCCCTCTCTCCCTCCCCTCTCGTAGTACACTCCAGTGCACTTCGTAATGTACAAGCTCTTGTCACACTCACGCAGTTCTCCTGTTCTCAAGTCTACTACACCATTCGTACAGCACAAGAGATGTGGATCCTTGTTCATCTCTTCTATGCGGACCCACAGCTGTGGTGCGGACCCGCATAGCCTCAAAAGACTGGACACTCTAGACGCATTCCTGCACACCTTGCTCCACTTCTCGAGTGCAGGTCTTACTTCTTCCTCAGCGTACAAGATATCCTCCTTTATGTTCTCAATTGTCTGGATACAGTAGTGTATCAGAGAATCCTCACCTATGTCCTCCCACCTAATGCCATCCCAGCGATACCACACACCCTCAGCTGGACAATATCTCAGATACTGTCCATGATCATTGATGAACCTGTTCAGGTTACCTAGATCATCACAGGTGTATACTGTTCTGGGATAGCTATAGATAGCATTCACGAGGTCTATCAACTCGTGCTCAGGGAGTTCCCGCTCACACCTCGTGCGGTTAATCTCCCTTGCTTTCTCCAGAGCTTCCTCCTTCAGGAGACCAGCTTGTCTCATCCTACCAATGAGACGCTTGAGAGTATTGTGCGTCTCACCAATAGGTATGATTTCTCCTTCTCCCGCCCCCGATGCATCCGAAGCTGACCTCTTCAGAGCAGTGAGGACCCACTCTGGGAGTGGCAAGAGTTCTCTATCAGCCACTACTCTGTATCTCTGTCCAGATGGATGTAGGGTTGGAGGGCACACTACGAAGTGCCCTCCTTCCCTAACCCGAGAGTCTGCTTTGAAGTCAATTCCTTTCCCTAAGCGTCCAGACAATACTGGACGATCAATCTTGAAGTAGTAATGATAACCACCACCGCCTGTCTCTACAGTGTAAGTGTTAGGTAGTACATCTAACTTGCCTCCATTGCGAGGGTCCACGTCGACCACCGCGACACCTGAACAGACCCCGCATAGCAACCCAATACCTCTCTCTGGGTAATGCGTCCACCACGCACGAATCACGCTCTCGTCCGTAGTGGCGAGGCGAGGCCATTCCTTTATCAGAGGATGCTTACCTTTGCACTCTCTCCTTCTGCAAGAGCATTCTAGCTCTGGCGTGAGAGGGTGGAGAGGGAATACTCTCCACCCTCTACGCGCATAGGAGAGAGCCATTTCTAGTGTCTCATTCCTCATCATCTCTCCACTTGATGGGAACACCTTTAGAGTCTTTGAATGGTACTTGTATCCTTGTGTTCATACCATATCGCGTTAGCAGTGTGTTCCATGCTCTCGCTACCTCTTCTGGAATATCTCTCACATAAATGAGAGTGTACCCAGAGGCCAGCGCATAGCACACTAACTGCCATATGTCATCCCAAGTGTGATCTGAAGCAGAGAACATCTTGGGATACATCACTGTTGGTCTCCCTAGGAGCCAACTCTCTCTATGGCACAACTTACCAGCTACTAGCACGGGTCCCTTGACCCATGCGTCCATCTCCGCTCTCTTCTCAGGGTGTAGTTCATAATAAATCTCCCATGCAGCGGAGCCATAGTACAACTTTCTAAAGTCTTCTGGCAAGTTCTTAGCAATCTCAAGGCGTTCCTTGAGCGCCTTGAGTCTCTCCTTCAGTTGCTTTATTTCTTTGTGTGTTGTGGCCATTTCATTAGCTCCTCCCATTCATCTCTGAAGTCATCTAGGTACCTACGAAGACGCAGTGTGTCTTCCTTCAACCTCCTGTCGAACACCTGGCTATGCAGTGCAGCAGCAGGATGGTACATCGCGAAGACTTCTACATCCTTCTCCACCCCCTCTTGTCCTTGTCGTAGATGTACAGTCCAGTGCGTACCAGCCATTCTGCCAACTGTAGCACCAGGTTCTAGATACTCTAGTGCTTCATTGCCAAAGGAAATGATCAAGCGGAGGTTCTTCTCCATCATCTCCTTCAGCTCATGCACGAGCCAAGTCTTAGGACACAATCCGAAGCATGCTTTACTAGGTGGATCAGGATTGATAGTACCACACTTCACCAGATTGGTGACATAGCACTTCTCTCTCCTGATGCCAGCCTTGTCTAGCACCTCATCCAGCTTCTGTCCAGCTGGACCTACGAATGGCATTCCTTTCTCTACTTCTTGTACTCCAGGATTGCGTCCCAGTAGCAGGATGCGGGAATTTAGGTCACCGCACCCTGCCACAGGACCCAGTATAGCACGTTCCTTACATAGATGACAATCACTCAGCTTTGTCATTGCGCCACCTCACAAATCTTGGAAAGAGACCACCTTTGTCAATGCACGCTATCTCAGCATGCCTACCTATCAACTTACCTTCCTCAGCATCATTCCACAGCTCAATACGCTGCTCATGAGTGAATCCAGTACCACACCAGAACTTACCATACGCAGTTTCTACTCGTATGGCTCCTAGCATGTCTACTTCCACAGTAGAATCTACATGCTTAGGTCTATGCGTGTGGCCAAAGGCGTCCACCTCTGGAGCAGCTATTGACCTCTTCATTGGTTTGTAGTCGATGACTACGCCATCCATGGTGAAGATTGGCTTCAGCTTCCATGCACTGCATTCATTGAAGGTCACTCTTCCATGCTTATACCCACATCCAGGTATTCGCAGGATGAGACCTTCACCACTACCTACGCCACCCACACCAGGACCGCATAGCACCTCCTCGTACACATCATCGAGAGACTCTACCTCCCAGCACTCGCTATATGGCAGAGTGATTTCTGGGAAGTGCTCCTTTATGCGTTTGTGTCTCTCTTCGTAGGGAGGACACTTGCACCATCCCTGGTCAACACTATCCCACTCCTCCAGAGTGAGAGCATCAAATGCATGAGGTGAGAACTCAGGAGGCACCTCAGCATCTTTCTCATTGATGATGCGAACATGCTCCTCCCAAGGATGTATCTGTGAGAGGAACTCACAGTCGAGTATGAGTCCCAGCGTCCTCACCTTCTGTACATACTTCTTGAGTGATATCTCTATCTGTTTATTCCTAAAAGGTTTGAAGTTCCTCGTGAGTACACCTTCAGGTGTGATGAGCATTCTCACACCATTCAGCTTCTCTTGAACGAGGATGGGATAGGGTACTTCCTCTTCTGGATCAGGATACTGATGAGGGAACAACATTGGCTGTGCTGCTATCATTTCCATGCTCCTTCTTTCACGAGATAATTCTTGAGCATCATCTGTGCACGTGAAATCTCATTGACAAAGCATCCAACTACCTCTTGCAACTCAGATGGCAATCCACACGCTCTAGCATACTCTCGCAGGAATCTTCTAGTGTACTCAAAGTTGTATACTGCACTACAACCTTCTAGTCCTTGGAACCTCTCCAGGTACCAGAGTGCTTTCTCAAGGTCTTCAAGACCTCCTTTCCTCTGATGTCTCAAGATGTACTGGAATGCTGAAGCAATGTGATGCTTCATTCCCAACAACTCCACCACAAAGATGGGTTGTATGGGTAACACTGCATAGTGACTGTTGTCTACCACGACTACTCCTTTGCGTATGCACGTACATGGAACCTACATACCACGATACCATCTTTCAGTAACTGATTCCTCTTCTCATCTTTGATGAGCAACTGCCAAGGTGTGTTACACTTATCTAAGAGATGCTGAGGTACCTCCATATCGAATACACCTCTCAACACTATCAGGTCGTCCTCGCCATCCTTCCTATGTTCAAACAGTAGGTGTGTCATTCATACTCCTTTCTGTTTCTGCTGATAGAACCAATCAGCAATCCATACTGCATCTGCTTCATCACTCGTCTCGAACTTGATACTGTACTTTTCCTGCATCCTCTTAGTGGTGACCTCCTTTGGGAGCTGTCCCTTGTGCTGTGCTGGTGTCACAAGGTCGACAGGTATCCCTCTAAAGAACTCAATCAGAGCGCCAACCAGCATGTACAGCATAGGAAGTGAATCAGAGTGTACAGAAGCCATACTCTGATAAGCACCCCATTGCTGCGGACGCTCTATGACTACTTCCTGAACTGGACTATTGAAGACATCTTGGGAGAGTGCATTATGAAGTGCTTCTCTCAGACGCCTCACTTGTTTGTGTATCCTCATTGCGAGAGGTAATACTTCCTCTCTGGGTTCACTCTTGATTGTACCCCATGCTATGGGTTTGGTATCAAACACACACCACCCCATAGAAAGGATACTTGGGTCAATGGACAATATCATAGTACCTCATTTCTTTTCTGAACTCACAGGATGGACAGTGTCCACACTGTGTTAGTGTGTTACTCACTTCACAAGACCATGTTAGGTCCAAGGGTACACCCATCTTCTTAGCGTACAGATATATCTTCTTTCTGGTAAGGGCTATCAGAGGTGCTCCTACCTGAATGAAGTCTGCTCTCAGAGATGGGTCCCATTCTTGTTGTACAAAGTCAGCTAGGTTCTGTATTCTCTTGAGAGCAGGGAGTTGCCACTCCCTACCCTCATGACTCTTACATGCTCCATAGTAAGTGTATCTGATACCATGCTCCTTCGCATAGATAAGAGCATGCATCAGAATGGTTGAGAGGACGAAAGGTTTCCATTCACCTTTCGTACGCTGAAGAATTGCTAACTCGTGATACCTTCCGTGGTAGTAGTCTGCTATGCGGTGTGCACTTTGGCGTTCACCTTCCACGCACGCTTGTCCATGGTCGACGAACAGTACATGTAGGTTGTCGAGGACTTCCTCTTCTCTCCGAGCCAAGCAAACCAACAGAGCAGACTTTACACCGCCACTGCATAGTACTAACGATGCCATGGCTACTCCAACTTCATTACATCTTCCAGGGATACCTCCTTCATCCCATACAGACTCTTACCCACAGATATGTCAACCTCAAGGGGTACCTTCACTTGAGGGAAGTCTTTCATTATTCTGTGAATCTCTGGTATGAGATGTCTATCCTCTGGATAGTACTCTAACACGATGTCATCGTGTATGTCTGCCACAATCCCAGTCCTGTACTGAGGTGGCATTGTCAGTTCCTCTTGGATACCCATTAGCAACTTGTGAATCCTACCTAGTGCAATCTTTTTCACATTGGCTGCAGCTCCCTGGCACAGATATGCCACTATCTTGTAAGGAGCTTGTTTGTCATAGAAGTACCTCCTTCCAAACATGTCCTTGACATAACCTCTCGTTGCAGCTATCTGCTCCGCCTTATGGCGGAACTGCATCATCCAAGGACACTTAGCGTCATACTGTTTGATGATGTTCCATGGCTTAGGATCAAACGCACTGAGGAGTTCTGCCATCAGTGAGTTACCCATGCCATACAATCTTCCATAGTTTAGTTTCTTGATTGGTACTCTCAGTTCCTTCCTGTACTCACCAAACACCATCTCACAGATAACCTTGTGGAAGTCTTCGCCAGCACGCAAGCTGTCGATGATCTGCTGGTTACCCATGAAGTGTGCTGCCATCCTGTACTCAATCTGTGAGTAATCTTGGCTTACTAGCCAAGCACCAGGTGCAGCAATGAACACTGCACGCACCTTAGCGAACACATCCGCACATACCTCTGCTATCTCCTTAGAGCCACACATCAGCTCCAGCTCGAAGGGATATGTACGCGCTTTAGGTATGTTCTGTAGGTTCACTACAGTGCACTGCGAGCGTCCTGTCTTCGTTAGTTGGAAGTATCTGGGATGTACGCGTCCCTGATTATCTACCTCCTTCTTATAACTCTCTAGCATCCTACACGCTTTAATAAGGAACTTCCATGCCAGGAGTGCTTGTACTCCTGGATGCTCCTTATAATGCGATAGTACTTCTAGGTCAGTGGAGAAGACCCCCGAAGGAGTCTTCTCCACCAAGCCTAGTTTAGGTCCTAGTACCTCACTCAGCTGCTTGGGCGAACTAGGATTGAACCTTGCCCCGAATGCAGCAAACATTCTCTCTTCGAGTTGATGGAGTACTGGAGCGGTTCCTCGAAGGGTTTCTTCGAGCGTCTTGAGGTCGATGAGGAAACCCCTCTCCGAGACTTTCCAGTACGCTTCCTCCGCTTGGAGACATGCACGGTAAAGGTCCCATTGACCTCTCTGTTCAAGTTCTCTGGAGAGAACCTTATACAGCAACAGAGTGTCAACAGCATCTTCCCGTGCGTAATGGTGAAGCAACTCTTGCGGTACGCACAAGTTGCACAAATCACGGGGATACTTCTTCTGCTCTTGCTCGAGTCTGATTTCATCGACTCTATCCTTTCCCAGCAGACGCCTCGATGTAGGTTTGAGTGCATGTCTGTTGATGTCATCGGGATCGAGTATCGCGTGCATGATACTCGTATCTTCGAATGGACCTTTGACATGCAGTCCCGCTCTGAGCAAGAAGGTTATGTCTGCTTTCATGTTGTGGAATATCTTAGGTCTGTCACACCTAATCAACGCCACCAGAAACGCATAGCCCTTCTCTGTCAGTAGAGGACCAGCACCAGAACCAAGGTCATCTGCAGACCATGAGAAGTAGATTGGAAGGTTGCTCTCGTCTGTGGAACCAATAGTCTCAGTGTCTATCGCTACTGGATTATTGGAGTTTCCTACGCATTCTATAGGGTAGGTGTCCAGGTCCGTCCAATGAGTGCTTCCCGTCAAGAAAGCTTTGTACTCTTTGTGCGAACTCAACGATGTCATGTTCTTGCTCCGAGGTCGCTTCTAACTCGAAGAAGTTTTGAGGTCGACCTTCTGAGTCTATCATGCGCCAATCCAGATCCCTCTGTATGTGCTTCCCCTTGAAAGGAAGCCAGTAGAAGGATGCACTGTCCAGAGACTCTACGCCAAGCTGGTTATAAACGCGCAGTGCTCCCAGAGTATCTGTGATACCCAAGCAGTGTATGTACTTGCGATTAGTATCCAGCTTGGACACCAATGCTATCCTGAGTACCTCCCTCATGGAATCACCCACCCATGGAGTACCAAACAGAGCTGGTGCTACCAGCTTGTTGATACCTATGGAGGCGAAATCCTTCTGACCATTGACAAAGTCAATGAAGTCAACGAAGGATACATCATTGTATCTACCTACCTGTGGTACCCACATAATGTCAGGCATGTAACTGTTTGGCACTAGTGTTGCTGTTCTTAGCATGTAGTCTCTGAACTGTATTGCTTTGTCATAACTCGCTTCAAATGTATCCTGGAAGTCATCTGGTGCGATGACTATCGAGGGACGCACTTGATAGATGACCTCGGAGTACTCATACCATTCCAATGGCTTCCCCTCATACATGCCATTGTCCATTATTACATCTTTGCATCCTTTGAAGTAATCTGCATACTCCTTGTGTTCCTTGGCAACCTGTGCCAAGCAGAACCTCCCAGGAAATAGAGATGTGAGTCCTACGTCAGCTGGCGGTGTGATCATGCATATCTTTAGCATTGGAGTGTCCTCAATACACGATTAGCTTCATCACCACGCAGTGCGATGGTCTCGTATTCCATCCACTGCTGCTTGACTCCTCTACCCTTGCAACACAGATGTGTTGCTTTTACAATAACAGCTACTCCTTTTGGTTTTCCTTCATTCGCATCAGCTGGGTCATGGATATGCTCTGCTATAGCATCTGCTATCTGGTTGGTCATTCTCTCCTGAATCTGCAAACGCCTTGCAAAGCAATCCACAAGTCGAGCGAGTTTGCTCAACCCGCACACCCAACCCCCAGGCGCATAGCCCAGGCTAACAGTACCAAAGAATGGCATCAAGTGATGTTCACACAGTGAAGTGAATGTGATGTTCCTACATACGTTGACACCACCACCTTCATCTTCCCAACTAGCAGAAAGAACCTCCTCTGGAAGGATACTATAACCAACAAGCAGCTCATTCCTCATCATCCTCCCGAATCTCTCTGGAGTGTCGATGAGACCTGGTCTCTCCAAGTCCTCGCCAGCATCCATGAGTATTTTCGGAAGGTCCGCATACTGATCCCACATTTCATAGATTTCTTCTTCTGTCATTATCTTACTCCTATCCACTTATGAAGTTGTGTGCTCAACCTCCAGGGTTCATTCTCGGGTTGAGACACGAAATCCACACACCACTTTATGTTCTCTTGCACAGGCTTCAATCCATCCCATGCAGGAGATACATAGAACACTGCACCTTCGAACCTCTTCAGGAGATGAGGGTCTGGTTTCTGTCCCTTAACCAGAACCACTCTCACTTCGTGAGCAAATCCTATCCTCAACTCAGTATCCCTCTTAGGTGATACTGTGATGTGGGTAAACTCGCTCAGCAGTGAGTATGGTACATCCACTGTACCATTCGTCTCCACATGTACCAGCTTACCACTTCTCCTGAGGAAATGCACTAACCTAGTCAGGTCTTGTAAGAATGGTTCACCTCCTGTAATGCACACTCGATTGCTTGGTGGAAGTTCCTTCAAGATGGCATCTACATCCATCTTCACGAAGGATCTCCAGTTAGTATCGCAATCGAAACCTTGTGTGTTCTTCGTGCACGCAACATTACACCCAGCCAATCTTATGAATGCCATGGGTGTACCTGCGTACTTACCCTCTCCGTGTATGCTTCTGAACATCTCACATACACGCAGTTCTCCTACGCTAACACCGTTGGGGATTATAGGTGCACTCATTGTTGACCCCTTCTCTCACTGTTACAGTGAGCTCCTCTATGTCCAATTCATGCAATGCGCGGAGTAATGATTCATGTATGCTCTCAGCTATCACCTCCGCCGTAGGATTGGGTTTCATCAACACCACATCCTGGAGGTTGAGATGATACAACAAGGGATCTTCTTCACTCAGAAGCACCTTGTGATCGAACTCATCCACCACCTTCTTCAGCTCCTCCTTCAGCAAGGAGAAGTCCAAGGAAATACCCAGAGCTCCTTTCTTACCTACCTTGACGCATGCAATTACTGTCCAAGTATGTCCATGTAGGCGTGAACACTTACCCGCATACTTGAGCAGTCTATGAGCTGCGTCAAAGTGGTCTTGTACTTTGAGTTCGTACATGATTCACCTCTCGGTTAACAAATAACAAATAACAAATAACAAAATAGTAGTTGGGGTGGTGTGTTGCCACACCACCCCAACCCCAGGGAGGTGGAGAGGAGGAGTCAGAATGCTACATCGTCACCTTCCTTCTTGGGAGTTGCTCCCAAGGCAGGAGGGACATTTCTGCTATCCTCGGGGATGAACAACGTGGGAGGATAGGAAGGATTCCTACTCTCCAGGAGGACGCCCTTGAACACTATGCCAATGGCGTCCTTGGCTATGCGTTTCAGGTCTTGGGGAGTCTTCAGCTCACCCAGACCAAGATTTACAAGAGCGCCCTTGAGGTACTCAAAAGATTCTTTGTCTTCGAGTCCCCAAGAACGCACATATGTATATCCAACATATCCTTCACCATGCTCATGCCAAAGAACTGAACACTGAATGTTCAGTTGCTTTCGGCCAAGACGTGAGGACGTGTTGGTGAACACGTTCTCAATCCTCATGACTACCTGTCCAGGAGGAAGTTTCTTAGGACCTGTCCTTGCTTCAACATTAGACAGGTCATCACCGAACATGTTCTTCAGATGCGATACCGCATCATCCAGAGTGAACTCACCGCTGTTGCTGTTGCTGTTTGTTGTCATGTTGTTGCTCCTCATTAACTGTTAAAGCTTCAATGATGTCAATAACCTTTTGCTTCAGTTCTGCTCTGTCACGTGCGTACGTGTATGGCTCATCACCATCCACGCACACAATGTAACCACCTGTTAGTACAACCTTGAGAGTTATCTTAGCTTCTAGTGCCAATGCTTTGAACCTCCTTCTCGTACGCCTCCTTGAACGCTTGACAGTATGTCTGCCAACCTTCAAGTCTTGTTAATGGCAGCTCCGCTGGAAACCCTGGCAATCTATGTTTAGCTGCCACTTGAAACGTAGGTTGCCATTGCTGTACGCGTCTCTCATTTGCGATGACGATCTCGTCACCTTCCTTTCTTACCTCCTGCTCCACTCTGAAGTAACCTACAGCACCTGAGGCATTGATCAGTGCCTCTGAAGCGGAGGGACTCAATCGCGGTCCATACATCATGACTGCTTGTCCCTTCCACCGCACTACGCGTTCCTTAGAGTGACACAGGAGGAACACACCGAATCCAGCTAGGTGGAATCGTGTGATTACGCCTAGTAGCAGTTGGCTCACACGAGCGTATCCTTTGCCAAAAGGTACATCATCTATCTTGGTGTACCTTGTAGGGCGTCCCTCTATAACGAACTGTTCGTTCTCGCACACCCACTGACCTACCATGTCGAATAGTACATCATAGGTGTCTACAACGATGCTCGTTATAGGTTCCACATCTTTCCAGCCATCCTTTCTAGCCTGCCATATCTCATTCAACTTCTCTTTGAATGCAGGCCAGCTAAGAATTGGTTCACCTCTGACAGAGACACCTTGTGTTCCCATCTCTGTCATTAGGAAGTACGCACCTTCTATGTGCGATGCCCATGTAGTCTTACCTACACCAGCATCACCTATCACTGTGGTGAGGTACTTCCTAGGATCAGATTCTGGTACTGACTTACTGCTTACTAGCATCATCATCTCCCTGGAAGTCCTCAGGCTTCAGTTCAGGTGGTGTTGGCGTTGGTTGTGCTGGTGCTGGTTGTGTTTGTGCTTGCTGGGTTATGATCTTCATAATCCTAGCAGTGACTTGTTCGTACACATCGGAGACATACCTCTCCATGGACTCAGGTTCCTTACTTCTCTCTACGAGGCGTGCAAGTCTCTCTACACACCTCTCTGCCACCTTCATGACAGCACTGAGTGCTTTGATGAAGTCCTCTGTACTGAGCTTACCTTCCTTGTTGAGGATTCTTATGTAAGCCTCAGCACGATTCCTACCATCATCACTGATAATCACTTCGACCTTCATACAAGCTCCTTGTGAAATTCCTCTCTGGGACGAGACACGAAACTATTCGATATACACGCATCATTGTCTGGACAGATACGCTCGAATGGACATGGATACCAGATAGGCGGATGGTGAGGCACCCACCACCCAGACCGCATAGCCTCCTTGAGACTTGATCTGACACCCATGAGCCACCACTCAAACGAATCAATCTGCTCCTGTGTCAGTGGAAACACCTTCCTTATGAGGTACTCCTCTGGACGAGCCAGGTATGCATAAGCAACTCTCTCCTGGAGTGCTTCTTCTGTCTCCAGTGCATTCTTATGCAGTGCTGGCTTCTTGAGTACATCATAGATGATTCCATCCACTTGCAGTCCTAGTGTCCTTTCTACTGCAAATGGATAACCTCGCGTCTGCGGATTCATCTCGATGTACTTCCAGAAGGTTGTACTCGTCTGGGAAGCTGTCTTGCGCTCCCAGACATACCTCTTACCTGTCCTCTTGTCTTCTACTATCCTATCAACCCGACCTACGAAGCTAGTGTCATAGGTTAGGTCATACTTGAACTTCACTTCACTCGCCAGGGTTATGTAGTGCTTATCCTCTTCTCTGTACTTGAAGCGGTGTGCTAAGAACAATGCTTTGAGAGATGAACTGCATATCTTAGCAAGTTCAGCACACTCACCCTGCTCGAGCTCCTTCATTATATCTTCATGCTCTGTCACACCCATGTCAACATAGTTGGCATAGGCGTGCACTAGCTTACCCCAGAGGAAGTAGTGATACTCCTCCCTCGGGGAGAGTCTCATTACATACTCGTAGAAGTACCTCCTTGGACATGTAAGGAAACACCCTGCGCTACTACATGATATGGAAAGATGCTCCTCATCCATCACACCTCCATAAATATTATATTCATCAAACATCATGGGGTGCAAGAAATTAATTTTCAGGACATTCCATCCCAGCGCTCACCTTCTTCCTCTTCCTCATCCTCTCGCTTCAGTGAGTAACCTTCTGCTTGACATCCTGTCTTCCTCAGTTCCTCAATTGCATCTTGCAGTACATTGTCCATATCTTTCCTTTCCTTGTTCAGACTGTGCCACAGAGAGTCCAGAACAGTTGCTATCGCAGTGAGTGCGTTCTTGGCTTCATTCGTATTCTGTTCTGGAGTCGCACCAGGCTCGAACGAGCAAGTCATGTACACCAATCCAGACACGTAGTTGATACTCAGTTTCATGATTACTCCTTGAGGTGTTTAACCACCTCGTCAGCTAACTCTGCTTTACCAGACAGCACATCCAGTACGTGCACATCTATAGTATGTGCACACACAACATCATAGTAGGTCACACACTTGTGCTTACTACTCACACGATGACACCTGTCCTCAGCATTCATTCTATGAGATGCTGAGAAATCGCATCCTAGGAAGATTGCGTTGCTCGCCTCTGGCAAATTGAGACCCGCATAGCCAGCGGCGATAGTCATGATTATGACATCGACGCCTCCTTTCTTGAAACATTCCACAGATGCATTCCTCTCTTCCTGTGTCATGTCTCCATGAAGTACTACATGAGACACCTCCAGTTCCTGGTGTAATCTTTCCAACTGTGCTTTGTATGGGACCCACACTATTGTAGGTCCTGTCCTGACTATCATGCGAATACTCTCTGCAAGCCATTCTCCTTTCTGGTTGTGAAGCCACAGAGCTTCACCACCTTCTTGTCCATACAAGAAACCTTGTGCCATCTGATGCAGCTTATTGGCACGCACAGCTGCCCACATAGTATCCACCACTAGCTGCCCATCAAGCTCTAGTCGGAACTGCTTTCGCAGTTCCTCGTATGCTATGCGGGTGGGCATTGGTAGTGGCAGCTCTACGCGGATGTACCTCTTCTCAGGTAATTCATTCTCTACTCCATCCTTACTGACGAGGATGCAAGAATTGCGGAGTTTCTCTGTGATCCGCTCAACTGCATCCTTCTTTGGTACCCATTCGAATGGCTTCCAAGGAGGTCCAGGATTGAAATATTCAGTCCTGAACTTCCAGAAGTTATCACCGAATGTCTTACCAAGATCCATCATGTACATCTGTGACCAGATGTCCATGAGGTCTTCAAGGATAGGTGCACCTGAGAGGAGAAGTCTGTGCTGTGGTCTCACCAGCAGCTTCTTGTAGTGCTTAAAGCGGAGTGTGCGTGGATTCTTGAACGCAGTGCTCTCATCAATGATGAGAGCACCCCAAGCAGTACCAGTAATCACATCCCTACGCGCACCCATAAATGCTTCATAGTTTGTGATTACTATGGGTGCTCTGCCCTCGAAGATGAGTTTCTTCTTACCACGCACTTCTTTGGGATCACTTCCTAGGATGATATAATCCCAGTCAGTGTGTTTCTCTATCTCATTACCCCACTGACGAATGAGTGTCTTGGGGCACAAGATGAGCACTGGTGCTGGAAGACCATGGTCTTCCAACCACTGAAGTGCCAAGTAAGTTTTGCCACCGCCATAGAAGACGAAGCAACCAGCTCTATCCCTTTCTCTTAGGAAGTTTCTGACTCTCTCCTGATATGGGTAGAGAGGCTGACTCTTCATATGACACCTCCACTCTCTGTGTGAAAGGCGGTGGTGCGATTTCTATGCGGTGGCGGTTGTGGTGTATGACCACATCTGTGACTGGACACACTACTTTAGGATTCTCTGTAGGCTTACCTACCTTGGTGTAGAATCCTCTAACGAGTATGTCCATCCAGGCGGCATCTATGTCGTTGCCAACGATGAGGTGTTGTGAACCATAAGCAACTACAATACCACACTTGTTCCCTGTGTTTATCTTACATCTTGTGATTGTTACTCCACTTGAGCCATAGTCAATGGTAATACCATTACCTGACTCTGACTCACCAGTACCCAATACTCTGCAATCTGCTATGGTAACACCCTGAGACTTGAAGATATTGATGGCATCTTCACTCCTCTTACCCTTGGTGAAGACGCATCTGCTGATGTGCACTCTCCTACAACTGATCAGCTGCAGACAATGTCCATATGGATCTGCAGGTCCTTCTGGGTCTGTAAAAGCACAGTCACGTATGACTACATCATCCTCACCTTCCAGTGTGAGGCAGTTCTTACCACCAGTGAACACTTTGTTACTGATGAGCATAGCTAAAAAAAAAAGGAGGGCACTGGAGTGGGTTGTTCACCCACTCCAGTGCCTCAGAAGAGGTTACTTCTTGGCAGCACCAAGCTGTGCGAGTTTGGCCTCGTACTCCTTGATGAGTGCCTTGAGCCGAGCATTCTCTTTCTCGACTTCGGACACTCTTCCACCCTTGCGGGTGGCAGGATCAGGAAGTTCATAATCCTTCCTGAGGAAGCCCGCCGCCTGGCAGGCTTTCACGAGACCAGGAAGCTCGTACTTCAGATAGGCTCCATAACGTGAGAGCCCTTCTTTCATACGAAGCTTCACAGTCGCCAGACGAATCTCATCATCTGGCGCCACACAGTTGAACACACGATCCTCAGGGATCCTGCGCTCTTTCGCCTCGTTCTCCTTCACTTCCTTAATCTCAGCCATTGTAGTACCTCCTACAGGTTAGAACACACGAACACACACACACGTACACACTACTGCTGTGGCAAGGATTTCAGACTAATGAACGCCTCCTTTCCATAACGATGAATGAGATAACTGATCAGGAACGACAGCACTACCACCACCAACTCAATCAAGAACATCGTCATAATAACCTCCTGTAAAGAAAGGGACAAACAAAAAACTTAGCCTACCAACACACACCAGGACCGCATAGCTAGGGCCAATGCATTGTACCTCCTTTCCACACTACTTGAGACTCAGAACTCTCGCCTTTAGAAGAAGCGTAATCAGTTTGTGACAGAAATCTCCTTTGTCACATTCCTCGAGCTCCTTTCGGAGTTCGGGAGGATACATTCGAACGAGCTCATCAATGTAATTGATGAGCTCACTCCTTCCCCAGTGGTAGTTAGTCATGTAACTGACTACCTTCACCAAAACATCTGCAACACCAACTATCTTGGCCAACTCAGCCAAGCTGGTTGAGCATTCAAGGTTGGTGTTGCGAACCCACTGAGGGTTCGCCTTTCCCTGTTCTATTTCCCGAACTAGATTCACCAATCGTTCATACTCTGTCTCAGCCATGAGTACCTCACTTTGTCTTGTAGAGTATGGGATCCTTAATGCCAGCTTCCTTGAATGCTTTCTTCCTGATTTCACAGGAAGGGCATTCACCACATGCCATGAGACGAGGGAACTCATCCCCTTCCTCATATGTGTACATGGGGTTATAGCATGAATTGGTCACCTCGAATGGCACTTTGAGACTATGACCCCACCTAACAATGTCTGCTTTAGACATATTGATGAGAGGCGTTTGTATCTTCAGACCTCTCATCTCCTTAGGCAGAGCCATATTCAATGCCTCCTGCATTGCTTTGATGAACCCAGGTCTGCAATCAGGATATCCGCTATAATCCACTGCATTGACGCCTGTGTATATCTCACGAGCGCCCATGCGATGTGCAATCATAGCAGCTGTGGTCAGGAACATCATATTCCTGAAAGGTACCCATGTGTTGGGAATGTCTTCCTCCTTGGTTACCTTATCAACAGTTCGAACACTCCTATCAGTGAGGAATGTAGGAGTGCTCAACTCAGATATAGGTAGCTCCACCTGGTGGAGTGGTACTCTGTACCATCGAGTCAGTTCGATGGCACAATCCAACTCCGCCTTATGACGCTGTCCATAATGAATGAACAGCGCAATAGATTTGAGGTGGTGTACACTAGCGAGCACCACCGCACTATCAAGACCACCACTCACGAGAACAATTGCATCTGCTTTGAGTGTCATGTCTTCTCCTAGTCGAGGTCGAGTTTGCTGACCATGTAGGTCACGAGGCGTGCACCAGCAGCCTCCATATCTTTCAGCGTGTACTCAGCACCACGCGGAGGCGTGCCAGTGAACTCTATGGCTGCCACTGCATACGCCTGGCAAGCCAGCCACATCGGGACATTACCTATGATAACTGTAGATGGTGTAATGTCCTCCGATGTAAGTGATGCTTTCGCATCACTTACATCAAACCCTTGCTTTTGTAACCACTCCAGAGCACCTTTGTGTCTTGTGGCTATTACAGCGGGACGCGAGGTGCCAGGAACCACCTTACCACCAACGACATCAACGAACAGCATAGAACCTCCTGACCTGCAAAGCAGGTCGACAAAAAAAAGTTGTCACGCCCCCTCGGTAGCACATGCTACCGAGGGGGCAATGACATAAGAGTTAAGAACAGAAGTTAGACCTCAACACCTTTGTAATCACGACTCTCTGAGTCGTGGTCAGGGCGTTGTCCAGATATCGTACCACACCCTTGTGGTACAATACCTGGGATACCACCTTGTTCCCCACCATTACATTGTATCGGTGGGGAACAATCTGTCCCCACAACTTCGTGGGGACGACGATTAGGTGCCATTTTCTGATAATCATGGAACGCTCCTTCACTCCACAACGTAGGTGGGGGACTTGCGGAGAACATCCTCTCCCCGAGAGAGGAGAGAACTCAACAACAATTCGACAGCATGAGACAACCTCATGCCATCGCACTCAACAAGCCAGGCTCCCGACGGGAGCTCCTTAGGACGCTCCATCCAAGGAGCTCTGAGAGCCTCATAGAGACTCAATGTCATATTGACATTGAGTCGTGCGATCTTCATAGCCCTCTCAGTCTTTTCCTCCCCTTCAGGAGCGTGAGGGAGGGTGAGAAGTCTATTCTCCCACTCCCTCGACACTTTTCCTATGGGGGGTATTGGTCTGAACTCCCTCAGCTCAAAAGCAAGGGAGACAATCTTCACACGGAGCTCCCCTACAGACTCACGTTCCTCTCCGAGGAACCCCGCATCGAAGCCCCTTCCCTGAAGGAGTTTCACCATCTCCAACTGAATTACAGATGGAGACATCTTGACACGCACCCTTATCGGGGGTGCGCAGATGTCCCTCTGAGACAATGCGGTCTCCGCCGCCCGGAGGCGGCGATTGAGTTCCTCACACCTTACAGGTGTGAGGTATCCCACCTGCAATACCTCATTGCAGATGGGATCTATGATCCTCCTCCACAGGAGAGGGAGCTCCTCCCCGAAAGTCTTGAGGTGATCCCTGTAAGAGGTCACCTCCTTCACGAGGTCACAGACCTCGTATACATAGTATGTTGAAGACACAGTACCATCAGTCACGACTTCCATAATCCAAGCGTCACGATTCATAAATCGCTCCTTTACCTACCACGTACATCTATGCGTCTGTGTATATGGGTAGGTGCATACACATAGACGCAGCGATAAAAAAAGCAGTCAACGCCTAGTACACTCGTACTAGGCGTGTCAACAAAAAAAAGTAGTTGCAGCCCCTTGGTGAATTCCAAGGGGCTGCAACTTAGGCGGCCACGGCGCTGCGCTGTGTATTTAGTTGTTGGTTGGAGTACCTACGGCCATGTCATAGGTACACCTCCTTCCTAAAGGACTTGTGACTCTGACTCATGACTCATGACTCATGATCAGCCGACCTCCTCCTCCTCCTTTCTGATAGAGAGGACGCCCACATCCTTCAACATGTTAATAAGTGTGTGGGGTCCCTCCCCCACACCCTCCACCTCCCTCTCCAACTCTTCTGGCCACATCTCCCTGAGCTCTTCAATGTAATTGACGAGCTCATTCACATGCCAACGATAGTTGGTCAAATGACTAACTATCTTTGTCAGCACATTGAGAACACTAACAGCCTTGGCCAGCTCGGCCAAGGCCGGAGCACAATCGAAAGAGGTGTGACGGATGATCCACTTGGGATTTACCACACCTCTTGCTACCTCCCTAACCAACTCCTCTAGTGTCATAGTTGACTCCTCACTAAACACACTCTGGCTTTCTTCAAACTTGAAGAAAGTCCGAACAGCACGTCTCATGACTAACCTCTCTGTTGACTCCAGCACGTGTGCTGGAGCCGAGGCCTACCAAGTACATACATCTGCGTGTGCGGGTAGGCGCACACACGCAGATGTTTGCATCCCCTTAGTACCTTGGGGGGTGGCGGGATGCTCACCACCCCCCAAGTCATAAGCCAGGCCATCAGGCCTGGTTCTCCACCTCCTTTCGGAGGACCCTCAAGGTCCTCGAGAGAAGTTTCATCGCCGCCTTCTTCTCCTCTGGGGAGATGTTTTTGTAAGCCTCGTTAACGAGGCTTACAAGCTTCAACGGATCCCTCAGAAGGTTCATGAGGACTAACCCCGCCTTCCACCCCAACACGCATCCATCTTCATCTGTGAACATGCTACACCTCAGCTGTGCCTACCAGGTTCATACATTCACACGCGCGGGTAGGCATGCGCGCATATGAACGTTTGCACCTCATCATTTCTTTTTCTTGCGGCGTGAGGTGCTTCGCCGCATTGTGGAGGAAGAATGTGACCTCCTTTCCAATTGTTCTCGTTGCCTCAGGATGTCCGAGGCAACGAAGAACAGGTTTCGAAACTCCTCACCATCCTCCACCAAGGTGAGGAGTTCCCACAATACTTGAACCTCCCTCTTCAGGAGGTCCAGTGGCATCAGCCACCACTGAACCTCCTGATCCTTGGAGACCGTTCGGTCTCCTTTCTATCTCCCTAAGACACATATACACGCGTGGGGAGATATACACGCGCGTATAGAGAAGGATTTTTATCGTCCCTCTAATCTTTATGTGCGTATCTATGCGGGGCCGCGCAGATTTTGCGCAAAATCTAGGGGTTTCCCACCAAAATGAACTTCCTCATGCCATTGAGTTAGAGATGCCTTTGGTGGGTAATCCCTAGGTTTACTGGGGGTATTCTCAGAGACTGCCCCAGACTCGGTGGGAAACCCCTATTGAAAAGTGAGCTAATCAGCCAATCTGCACTTTTTGCGCAAAATTCTGGCAATTTTCTGGCAAAAAAGCTGGTGAAAAGGCTAAATAATTTTGGTGGGTCGGCTAGATATACTGGTGGGTCGGCTAGATATACTGGTGGGTAGGCCCTAGATTTACTGGGGTAGGCTTCAAAAACAGGCCAAAACCTGCGATTTTATGCAAAAAAAGATGGTGGGTCGGCTAGATAATTTTGGTGGGTCGGCTAGGGGGGTTAAATCTTGCCACTTTCCAGCGCTTTTTTAGCGCGGTCCCCAGTTACAACCTGGGCACCTTTAAGATAATCCACCTTTTCACAGGATTTGAGGAATGCTTTAGCCTCATTTTCTGCCCAGGGTGACCTAAATTGCGCCTGGACCCTGCCATCCTGATCAACTACAACAGCCACCTGTTCCTTAATCTCACCATTTGCCATCTGGACATACCTCCTGTTCGTGACGAGTCTTAAGAACTATGAGACAACCACACCTAGTACAAACACTCCTAGTAGTAAGCCCCTTATTCGCGAGGTACTTAGGGTCAGGATTCCTAGTAGCATGTTCACATCCCCTACATACCTCGATTCTTTGCTTAATTAGCTCAGGCCGCGGTCGAGCGAGGCCTAGGAACGCCTGCCCCGCCCGCATAGCACACTTACAACCCTTCTTCAACCTCCTCAATACTGAGGGTATCTGTGTCATCACATCCATCTGTTCTTGTGTAGGTTCCAACAGGATCACCTCCTGTCTTAGTCCCCTCCCAGATTTTAACACACTCAAGACTCGGCTCAGGTTTAATGCATTTCAGTGTTAGAGTCCATGTGTTACTCTTACATGTATATACTAAATGCATCCAACAAGTCTCTATATCCTTGCCCTTGTAAGAGGATGCATTTGTATTAGCATACTCCACATACCAGGGGTGGCTGTCATAGTACAGAGTGAATTCATTATTCCAGGGATTATATGACCAATCATCGCACTCTTCGCATGGAGTTACACCTTCATCTCCTACTAACCTCAATCGATAGGGCGCTCTAACACAGCAAAGTCCATATGCTATCAGACCTGCCGGCTGATAGTAAACTATCTTACCATCTCGGATTGCTATGCCGCCCATGTATTACTCACAGGTTAGGAAGCTATCATACCAAGTAGTCCATTCACCAGGACCAGTTTCGAAGAGAGGTACCTCAACCAAGTACACTTGGAGTACTGGACTATTATTCACCAGTGTCAGACGAAGCACTCCATTATCACCTAACATAGGTATCTTCTTCACAGTAGTAACAGGAACCTCACCACTAACATGGTAAATATGCCAATGACTTTCTTCATCCTGATAAATAAGTGCAGGCTGTCTGTCTGTGATTGTAGTGTATTCCACGTTTGCTATGCGGGCTGTGTCTGGGGTCACTCCTGTCGCAACTGGGTCTCCTCCTGATTCCTGCAAATAAATGCTATAGGTGAAGGAACAAGTAGTCCAACCAGCATTATTATCATAACCCCCCTCACTACCCCCATCCTTCACAACATAACCTAGTATGAGGTCACCTACAGAAGGATAGTCAAATATAATCCCATAACCTTTCCATACATTTCCATCTATCTCAAACCCAGTAGGTAGGAAGTAAACAACATCATCTACCTTGAGTTTATGTCCTCCATAGTGATGTGTTTCCAAGATCCAGTGATAGGTCGCACCACTAACCCCAGTGAGTACTGCTGTTAGTGGTTCTAGGCTTGTTATCGTACCAGTTAGGAATGGGGATCTCTCTCCCACACCATCATAATAATGCAGTGTACTAACTGGTTCATAGTACACTTCTCTGGGTTTTGGTCTATAGCCTTTCAGTATGGTTATGGGCAGCCCCTCGCCATCATAAGTCCATGTAATCTCTTGTACATTGTCATAACCCCAGAAGTAATGATGCCCTGCAATAGTATACTCATAGGTATCTATATCCCACCACGAATACTCTAGGGCAGCTTCGATATTCGCTTTCAGTGTATCAAGCCAGTCTCTGTTCCATGTTATCCCCATCGATTGCAGTTTCTCGTAGCGTGTGATGGTTGTACAAGACAGTGGTCCATCATAGGTGTATTCTATGCGGGGCGCGTCTGGGTCATCTGTAGTGCTTCCTATCGCTACCGCACCAGTTGCTCCTTTGAAATGAGTCGTGCCCACTTCACCCTTCCTATAAGGGTCCAATATATAGCCCAGTTTACTTAGATCGAGTTTGTTAGGACCTCCTATCTTTCTAATCTCAATCGAACCAGTTTCTGAGCTAGCGTCTATGGTCATGAAACAGAAAGTTTCATTGAGTATCAGTTGAAGTACATCACTAGCAGCCATCTTTTTCACTGCCCATTGGCGTGGATTCCACGACACGTTCAGGTTGTCCTCTCCTGACAGAGTAAAGTCAGTGAGGTCAATTATGTCCTCTGCTATGTTCTGGTATGTTTTCTCCTCTCCAATTAGTAAATAATCTGGCTGTTCTACAGAGTCACCAGGTACCCTGAGTGGTGAGTACATGTTATAGTCCGTCCCTGCACAGACATTAGCCAGTACTACTCTGAAGTCTGCTAGTACCAGATGACATAGTTTCTCTTGTGGTTCCACTACAGAGCACTGTACTACTCGGAATCCATATAATGTCTTAGTTGAACCATCACCATCATCTGCCAATACCACTTCTACAATATCATCCTTCTCGAACTTCTCACTCCCCTCAGCTGAAACAACAACAAGAAGATGACTATAAGTAGGGAGTGTACCATGACACAAGCGGAGGACACAACCAGGATCCGCTACGACGCTTCCTTGTACTCCAGATTTCCTTACTGTAATCATAGTTTCACTGTACAGAGGTTAGCATCCTTCTTGAGCTTACCCTCCTCATCAAGCTGATGAGGCATAACTATAGATATCTGAGCACTAGATAGAGTCGGTTTAACTGCATACAGATACCTCCAAGTCATACCATATGTTCCATCCTCATTTATGTAAGGTGTAACCTCCGCATCTAGTAATGTTCCAGCAGGCATCTCATTGAATGAAGCTCTGCCCAAACTAGGTTCAAAAGCAGCCCAATCAGAATTTACATGGAAGGGCGGCTTTGGATGGGGCCAAGAACCTTTGTCTTTCACAGCAGTGGAACTGCCTTCCACAGTGATATACCAGAGAGGTTCTCTTACTCTGAATACATGAGGAGTACCATTGGCATAGTAAACCTGTCTTCCAGAATCTAGTTTGTAAGAGAAGCTCTGAGACCATGTATATGGTGCACTGACAGCACCACCCCTACCCCCTGACAAAGTATTCACAATCGCGAGTGTTGTGTTTTCTGGTGAGAGAATCCCCGCCTTGGTAGGCTGTGGGTTAGATCCACACGTACCTGCTACACTGGAAGCACCCATCAGGGAGTACTGAATCCCCTTCTGCTTAGATGCTAGGTCAGCATATGCCCTCTTCAGCATCTCACATGCCACATCCATAGCCTCTCTGGTGAGTTTCCCTGCTCTGTCCTCCAAATCATCCTTATCCTCGAGCAGACATGCAAGAGCTAACTGCATATTAGCTCTGTTCCTGTAGAATTCTCTACCTATCTGCAAAAACCTTACAACAGTATGTCCTCTAGCAACACCACCTACAAGCATTATGCAGGATTGTATGAAATCATAACACGCACTTACAGGTGCTGCTGGTTTGGTGGGTGGTGCTTCGAATGTAGCTTGTACTTCTACTGTTAACCACCAAGGTTGTGGTACGCCCATCTCGGTGTAATTGGCCCTCACATTCATAGTTGCTGAGCCATCAGTACAACCTTCTGGCAGAATCAAGGAGCGTTGCGCATCCACAACAGTGAAGTTGAACCCTGTCTTGTCCTCAAGTTCCCTCACCTCGATGGACATTCTCTGCCAACCAGCAGGTACTGGACAAATCTCATCAGTTATGTAATGACGATAAACATCAGCATCTCCAGGACGCTGTCCTGGTGTAGATGCCTTATTCCAATCCCAACCTTTCACAAACACACCACTCACCTGTCTGGTTACATAGAAGTGCTGATCAATGCTATAGGATATAAAGTAGATCAATGCTCCACCATAACAATCCCTATGAGTAAGTACAACCTCTACCTGCCACAGTACCTGACATAGGTCAGTACCATACCTTCTTTCTACTGTAAATGCGTGTGTCTTCGGACCCCACGCAGTATCCTCTCCACTGAGGAGTTTGCTCTCCTTATTGCTTGTCTTCTGATAGATAGTACCCGAGGTAGGTACACCTCCTCGCCTCATCAAATCTTCAACCTCAGATGTCTTCATTAGACCCCTGATTGTACAAGTATACTGTACACGATAAGGGTTAAGCTGTCCCACAAAATACTGAGGTACTGCTTGTATGGCCACTATGGGGTAACTAATGGTCATCCAGTCCATATTACCACATCTGTATATTATCTTGGGTGCGTTAGTCATAGTCACTACCACATGTAAGTAACCTCAAGATTTTGAAGTTGGTACCTATCAAGCATACTCAGAATCTGTCTCCTCCTTAGGAGTGTATGTGTCTTCTTCCACAACCTAGTAACACGCTGGACTATCTCACTCTCTTCCTTCCTCTCCCTACCCTTAATTCCCTCTTCTAGTACTGGAGCAACCTCTACTGCTTCTGCTATCTGTGTTGCTGTTTGCTTCATGAAATCATATCCCTGCCTCCAAATCTCCTCCTTTCGTACATCCTCTCCTACTGGTACACCCAAATCTCTCGCAATGTCTACCCAACTGCGTCTCAAACTCTGAGGCAACTTGGTTGAATCAGGTGTCTTGAACGCCTCTGCTATTGTTTGTGCTAGGGGTGTGTAACCTCTTCTTGGGAATAACAAATTCCCAAGCCAATCACCAAGGAGACCACCACCTACAGCACCAATAGCCAATCCTATGAGAGCACCAGCAGGACCTCCAAGCGCACCACCAAGTGCAGCACCACCCCAACCACCAAGCCCTGAACCTAGTCCTGTTACACCTGCTCTACCTAGAGAAGGAAGGAGAGGCTCATTACGCAAGGTATCTACAAAAAGACTATACAGAGCTCCGAGAAAAGCTGATGCCGCTCCAGCACCAATGGTAAACTTCCCGAATGTACCTTGTCCAAACCACTGAGCTATCTTGGGTAACTGGGCTATCTTGCCCAGTATAGGCAGTGACATGATAAAAGCAGGTACTGCTACTGTTGGCCAGGTCGACTTACCACCGCCCATCATGTCAACCAACGATGACATCATGTAGCCAGCGGCCAGCGCAGAGATAGTGCCTCCAGGCAGTCCAAGATTCTGTAATACTCTGTATCCAAAATAACCACCCATCCCAGCAGCAATAGCTCCAGGTGTAAACTGCTGTCCTGTGAACTGACTCACGAACTGAGTCGCAAAAGGCGTGTACATCAGCGCTTCGAGACCCATCATTCCAACAGGAAGCGGTCCTATATGCCTACTGATGTACCCACCTACCGCTCCTAATACTCTCTTGAATCTTTCTCCTAGTGCTGGTAAATGTAGTTTCCTAGAAGCCCACCCCAATGACTCCTGTATATAATGACCAGCAAGTGTTAAGATTGTAATAGGAGTACCAAAGAGACCAGGGGCACGATTCTCACGGAGGAACTGTACGAAATCTACTGCTGCTGGTGCTGCTACTGGTACTGGTGCTGCTGGTGCTGGTGCTGCTGCTGGTGGTGTTGCTGGTGCTGCTGGTGCTGTTGGTACTACTGGTACTACTGCTGGTGTTGGCGCTGCTGGTGTTGTCGTTGCTGCTGATACTGCAGCTGCAGCAGTAGCCGCAGCTGGCGTCGTGGGAGTGAAAAACATACCCGTTCCAGGGATAAACTCACCCCACTTTGAAGCTACTGTCTTTGGAGCTGCTGCTGCTGCTGCTGTTACCGCTGCTGTTGCGGCTACCACACTAGCAGCTTTATTCGCAGTCACTTCCTCTGCTGGTACTTCTGAAGGTGGAGGTGCACCTGCAACAGCTCGTTCTATTGCACTAGCTGCACTAGCTGCAGTGCGTACACCAAACAGGTTAGAAATCCAATTCTTGGCCCTAGCAAAAAGTTGTCCTTTCGCAACCTTCTCTGCGAAGAGATCACCCAGGCGGGCTTGCACCTTAGATGCTGTCAATACAAGACCCAAACCTAGCAGAGTAGACAGTTGTGGGTTAGCAAAGATATCCAGATAATTGAAGGGTACACCAGATGTAGATGCAGTAGCAAGTCCTGCGAGAGCACCAAATCCTAGAGCACGTCCCCAACCACCACCACCTTTCCTAATTGCATATA
>Ga0078972_1003500_pt1 | contig 46771 bp, 51 predicted proteins | sample YelNatPaOPGAMG01_FD_67568 | JGI IMG/M metagenome (GOLD analysis project Ga0078972, IMG submission 67568) | Hot spring thermophilic microbial communities from Obsidian Pool, Yellowstone National Park, USA - OP-RAMG-01 (SPADES assembly) (version 2) | ecosystem: Environmental > Aquatic > Thermal... | reverse complement strand
AAATATCCATCCTGCCCTATGTACTCCTCTATGCTCGATGGGTCTATCGACCCAAGATTCCTCGTCGCTATCTTCACCTGTCGCGTGAAAAATGGCACCTCTTCCGTCGCCCTTGGCTTTATCTCACCTGTCGGCCCTTTGTAAAGCAATCTTTGAACGGCCCTGCCTTTCAAAAGATGCTCTTCGACGATCTCCTTTGCATCTTTTGGAGTGACTTTCTGGTAGAAAACGCCTTCTGGATATATGATCATCAAGGGGCCGAGACTGCATGCATCCATACATCCCGTTTCAACAACTTTTATAACTTTATCGAGTGAATATTTTTTTATTTCATTTTCAAGTGCGGATTTCACAGAAATTTCCCCAGCGGAGATACAGCCTCCTCCGGCACATATAAGAATTGTATTCTCTAAAGGCATCTCATTGCCTCCTCATTTTTTGCTTTCAGTTTTTACAAGAATATCTCCGAGCACTTTTCCATTCATAACGTGTTCTTTTATTATTCTTCTTGCCTGTTCACCATCGACATGACCGTAGATGACAGGATTTTCATCTCCAATTTTAACTTCAACGGTCGGTTCGACTTCGCAGAGGCCCATACACCCAGATTGAATAACGGCAACATCATCTATTGAATTTTTATCGAGCTCTTCAACTATTGCTTTAAGCGTATCTTTTGCGCCCGCACTTATACCACAAGTTCCCATTGCAACTGTTATTCTTCCCCTCTTCTTACTTTGTCTTCCACCCATCTCTTTTAAAGATTGTTCCTTTATCTTTTCAAGATCGTCAAGACTTTTTATCTTCATTTTACATTCTCCTTTCTCTTGTAAGAATCTATTATTTGACGAATTTTATCCGGTGTTAACCTACCGTAAAAATCTCTTTCTCCTATGAGCATGACTGGAGCCATACTGCATGCACCAAGACATCTCACTTCCTGGACGGAGAAGAGGCCATCTGCTGTTGGCTCATCTCCTGTAACCTTCAACTCTTCTTTAACTCTATCGGAGACCTTCTGACCACCTTTGACATAACAGGCCGTTCCGAGACAGACTTTTATTTGATACTTTCCCCTCGGTTTCATGGTGAAAAAAGAATAAAAGGTCACCACTCCGTACACTGTACTTTCAGGAATTTCAAGTTTATCAGCCACATGGTGCTGAACCTCTTTTGGCAAATAACCGAAGAGCTCCTGTGCCCTGTGCAAGACGCCTATAAGCATACCGCTTTTGTCCTCAAGACCATCTATGAATTCATCAAGTTCATCGAATCTTGGGTCTGCTTCAACTATTGTCTGCATCTTTTACACCTCCAAAGTTTTTACTCATAAAGTTTCCTCCAATTTTTTAAAATGTTCAAAAATAACTTTTATGATCTTCGAACTGGTAAGATCGAGATCGATTATTTCACGGGAAGAAAACTCATAACACCTTTCTTCTTTACACCTGTGAATATACCACATAACGACCGGATCTGAAATGACCAGAGTTGCGAAGACATCAGCAACATTTCCAGTCGGTTGGCAATCGATATTTTTTATGAATTTAACCTTGACGGATGTTCCGATCTCTTTTTTCGAATCGACGATGACATATCCTCCCGTAAGTTCGGCATATTCTTTCAAAAGTGGCAATCCAAGACCAAACTTTTTCTTTTTTGTGGTAAAGAATGGATCGAAGATCTTTGAAAGCATTTCCTCATCCATCCCGCATCCGTCATCTGTTACGCTGAAAAAAAGTTCATGATAGTTTTCAATGAATTCTATTGAGATATTTTTAGATCCGGCATTAACTGAATTTTGACCTATGTCGAGTACATGTTCTGCTATCGTTCTCAAATCTTCCAGACCTCTTTTCTCTCAATAGCAGTGGAAAAACCATTGAAGTCTCTCTCTAAAGCCTCAATTTCAACCTTAGGACCGGTTAACTGATCGAGCGAATGTGCATCCGAAGAGTTGAAGATCACCTTATCTATCTCAATATCCGCTTTAGATTCGATTGCATCGAATTGGGGTACTGCAGGGATGAATCCCAATTGTTTTACGACCCCAAAAGCTCTTTCAATATGGGCATAAATGAAAAGACCATCAAAATTTTTTACGAGTTTCCAAAGTTCAAAAAGATTAAGATCTGTTGATGAAGAAAGTACTTTTTCCTCGATCCCGATGTAATGATCTTCCTCATCAACGAGAAGCTGGTATCCAAAAAGTTCCGGATCATTTTTGATGTTTGGAAGATGGGTGTTCAAGACATCAGAAAAGCTTTCTGCCTTACCAATAGAAGGAAAGTATGAAAGAACATGGACTTCCTCTACGCTCTGACTCTCTATACCCGGTACAACCTTTATTCCGTACTTTGAAAGCACTTTTTCAAAGACTCTAACATTTTTACAGCTGTTATGATCTGTTATTGAAACCCAATTTACTCCATATAAAACTAACTTCTTGGCAACTTCATTAGGTACCATAGTTATATCGGCACAGGGAGACAGACAGGTGTGGATATGAAAATCTCCTTTGAATCTCATTTTACCCCAAGCCCGTATATTTTTCCACTTACTTCAAAAGAATTAAGATCGGTCTTAAAAAGGGCTATTCTTTCATTTTTAGCTTTCTCGATAGTTTCATTCTCATAATCCCTGCCATCACAGAGAACTATTGCTCTGACTCCGGCAATGACTGAAACGGCTATGATATTTACATGCGATTGAACGGTTATCCATACAGTACCTGATTTAGCCTTTCCCATAACTTCACTTAAAAGATCACATGTGTATCCGTGGATTATCTCGCCTTCACCATCAGTAACTTTCACAAATCCAAGAGCCTCTAACTCTTCAATCCTCACCTTCATGCCTCCAAAAATGCATTTCGACCAAAACGCCATTGCCTTTTGAAGAAAGTATGATCATTTTATCGGCACACTTTTTTATGTTTGAAAGGCCCATTCCTGCACCAAAGCCATATTCTCTAACATAATCAGGAGCTGTTGAATAGCCTTCTTTCATCGCAAGTTCTATATTTTCTATACCTTTTCCGTTATCATTCACTCTTACTTCAACAAAATCAGGCTCAACGTACGTCTTTATTCGACCTGTGGAATTCGAATGAATGATGACATTGGTCTCTGCTTCGTAAGTAGCTATGGCAATTCTTTTAACGAACTTTGATGGAAAATTTTTGGAAAGAAGAAATTTTTTCAATTCTGCCGCGCCAGTACCTGCAAGAGAAATTTCTTTATAATCTATTTGAAATTCGAACTCTACTTTTTCTGATTTAATATTTTTAGGAATGGACCGAAAACTTTCAATTCCAACAAAATCTTCACGTCTCGTATCATGAACGTACAGAATGCTGAGTTTCTTCAAAAGTGCGATCATGAGATCCTGTTTTGTTACCATACCAACGACATGGTGGGCATCATCTATAACTGGAAATCGCCCGAAGCCGTGAAGTTCAAATTTTTTAACAACTTCCATTATCTTATCGTATTTTGAAAGAAAGACAACATTTTCACTCATCTTCTCTGAAACAGGTGAAGTCAAACTTCCACTTTCAAGTGCGTGTATTATGTCCTCAATGCTTATTATACCTTTAAGAAGTTCTTCATCATCCACAACGGGTAATCCAGAAATTCTCCAAGATCTCATGAGTTCTTTTGCGTAAAGAATAGTTTGATCATCCCGAACTGTTATAACCGGTGAGGTCATGAACTGCTCGACGGAAAGATCTGCGAAATAAGGTTGGATTTTTTTGATGATCTCGTTCGCACTTTCCATGGTTTCAGTACCCAAATCTTGTTCCATTTATATCACTTAGCCCCGAGCAAAACAGTCTACCACACGCGGTAAACATGACAAGTTTTGTTGAAATAAGCGGTATATCATATTTTTTTGCAAGTTCAATCATCTCTTCCGGAATATTTTTGCCTCTGACGATGAGAATCCCCCCCACTCCAACTATATCCGCCGTTTTGATAAGTTGCGAAGTTGCCATTCCACTTATGAGCAACATTCCATCTCTTCCAACGGCTAAAAGTTCACTTAACATATCAGTCGCACCACAAACATCACAATCTTTGTCATCAAAATTCCATAAAGCTTTTCCTTCAACTATCCGAGTTATCTCAGAAAGTAACATAAATCCTCCAAGTGATTTTTTTAACAATTATATTTTACCATAAACATTTTACACTTTCAAAAAAGTGTCTCCGGAGTTTGTGACTTTTACACTAAATACGGATCAAAGATGTTAACTTTTTTTTCATGTCCAATAGATCTTTGACCGTTTCATAGAATTCTACCTTTCTTTTATTATCGTATATTCTGTAATTTTTTCTGTAAAGATCTGGAGTTAAATTCACCATTATAACGTTACAGCCAGCTTCAAAGCCTTTGTACTGTAAATTTTTATCTATCGTGCCAAGTGCTGTCGTTGATGGCATCTGAATTCTCGGAATGGATATCCTTGTACATGCGTAAGCGTTCAAGGTTATATCTGCACTTCCTGCTGGATAATTTTCAAGAGGTGTATCTTTTGTTGGGATGAATGGTCCTATTCCAGCCATCTTTATTCCGTTTTCTCTCATGAAGATGAGATCATCCGCAATATCCTCAAGAGTTTGTCCCGGAAGCCCTATTATGTTTCCACCACCAGCTATGTAGTTGAGAGATACAAGTGTCTTTATGGTGGAGATACGTTCATCGTAATCTGAACCATGAACTTTTTCAAAAATTTTTCTGTTAACAGTTTCTTCTTTGAGAAGATATTTTGATGCTCCCGCATCTTTAAAAGCTTTTAACTCTTCGGATGTTCTCTCACCTATTGAAAGTGAAACGGATCTATGAGTCTTTTCTCTTATCTCTTTTATAAGATCGACTACCATCTCTGCCGTGTAAAAAGGATCTTCTCCGGATTGCAGTATTATCGTGTCCACACCATAGTCAGCTGCCTCGATCGCCGTGCTGACTATTTCGTAAGGACTCATTCTATACCTTTGTACCTTCGAAGAAGCCCTTATTCCACAGTAAAGACAGTCACGTTTACAATAATTGGAAAATTCAATTATGCCTTTTATGAAGATCGTATCTCCAACATTATCGTGTCTGACGCAGGATGCAAGATCGAATAAAACTTGTCTTTCCTCGGAATCTTTAAGACCGAGCAGGTAGACGATCTCTTCTTTCGAAGGCGGCCTGTTTTCCGCCACCTTCGATGCAACTGATTTGATCTCGTCAGATAGATCCGATCTTAAGATCTCTTCAATCTTCTTTAATGTCAAAGAATCTTGAGAGTATCTCGTGCACATTGGCAAAAATCTCCTTATCGTCTAAATTTTCTCCTTCGATAAAAACTCCGTAATTACCTATCTGGCCTATAAGACGGGCAGGAAGAAATTTTTCATTTCCTCCTCCAGTCACATACGACCATCTTCTGCCTAATTTTTCAGCTATCCATAACCTCACATCGTGAACTTTCGCTATTTTTTCAAACTCAGAAGTAAAGATCTCTTTCTCCATTTTTTATCCTCTCATGATAGTCTTCAAGTGTCGTTACAGTTTTTTTCGAATAAATTTTGGGTATTCTTGATCTTACCTCTTCCATTTCTTTTTTTATGAGCTCTTCGCCAAGCTTTTTCGTCTCATCGGATGCAAAATCATCGAGCCATTCTCTGAACGTTAAGATTGCATTGAGTTTACAGAATTGTCCCTCTTTCTCCGACTTCAAAAGAGTCATTATATTGGTACCAGTTCTTCCACATCTGTATCCCGCCGTGCAGAAAGAAGTTATGTAGCCCATCTCTGCGAGTTCATGAACGACATCATCAAGATCTCTTGGATCTCCTATCATGAACTGTTGTTTTCCAAGGTCTTGATTCTCTTCTCTTTCACTCATCTTTTCCGCACCATATATCTCGGAATATGCACCTATTCCTATCCTTGTTGATGCGTCAGTTTGAGTTATACCTATGGGTAAAATTTCCCTTCTCACTTTCGCCGGTTCTCTTGCGGTCAGGATCATGCCGGTATACGGGATAGATAATCTTAAGACGGCAACCAATTTTTTGAAATCTTCATCAGAAACTTTGTACTTTTGAGTATCGAAGAGCGAATTTTGAGCCTCTTCAAGTCTTGGAAATGAAACAGTATGAGGGCCTATGCCGAATTTGGATTCGAGTTCTATTGCGTGATAAAGCATGGCCATAACTTCGAATCGCCAATCATACAGACCAAAAAGTGCGCCGATTGCCACATCATCAATTCCTGCTTCAAGAGCTCTATGCATGGAATAAAGTCTCCATTGGTAATTCGCTTTTAACGTACCTTTTGGATGGACCTCAGAATAAATTTTATGGTTGTACGTTTCCTGAAAAACCTGATACGTACCGACCCCAACATCTTTTAAAATCCTCAAATCTTCAACTGACATGGGAGCCGCATTGACGTTGACGCGTCTTATCTCTCCAATACCCTTCCTTGTCTTTACCTTAACATCGTATATAGTTCTTATCGTATCAGCCATGTAATTAACATCTGAAACCGGGTGTTCTCCATAAACGACGACCAAACGTTTGTGCCCTATTTTGCCTGCCAAAACTTCCGTTTCTTTTCTTACATCATCAAGGGTTAACTTGAGTCTTTTTTCATCTTTGTTATCACTTCTGAAACCGCAGTAAAGACAGTTATTCACGCAAAAATTGCTGCAATAAAGTGGAGCAAAGGTCACTATCCTGTTGTCATAAACCTTTCTTTTTAACTGCCCAGCGGCGTCGAATATCTCATCCCAAAGTTGCGGATCTTTAACGTTCAAAAGTGTCGCAGTATCATCAGGAGAAAGCAATTCAAGTGTGAATGATTTTTGTATTATCCCTCTTACCTTTTGAGCTTCCGGATCTTTATTATTTTTTATCTTCTCCCATATTTCATCGTCATTGATGAAATCTTTACCGTTGTTCATGTACTTTTCGTACTCCTCTTTTTTGATGACATTATCGATCCATCTTGCTTCTGTTCTCATTTAGATCACTCCTTGTTATAATTTTCACAATATGAATAAAAACAAAACAAAAAAGCACTTCCTCCTCTCAGGGGAAGCACCTTAATCATTCTTCAAATTTTTATCATCGTACTTTTTCATAATTTCCCTCCTCGATGTCAGGATTTCCCTTCATCTCAGAACATTTTTTTAAACTTTCGCTGCTTCTTCGGCTCTTTCAAGTATAGATTTTTTTCTGTTCGTGTAATGGGTATGGAGAAGCTTTTTAGAGAGATCGCTCAACGGTTTTCCATAAAATTCTGCGTAAAGTTCTTTTATGGCAGGATTTTCATGTGATTTTCTAAGAACACTCGCTTCATCTATTGAATAAATGGCTTCGGAACGTTTCTTAAGGATCTCAGGATCTGTTGACTTAGGCTGTCCGCCTCCGCCTATACATCCACCATAGCATGCCATTATTTCAACGAAATCATACTTTGATTCACCACTTTTTATTTTATTCAATAATTTTATAACGTTACCTGTTCCATGGGCAACAGCTATTCTTACCTTTTTACCGTCAAGATCTATCTCTGCATCTTTGACACCTGTGAATCCTCTTACTTCTTTGAATTCTATCTTTGGAAGGGTTTTACCCGTAGCAAGTTCATATCCAGTCCTCAATGCGGCTTCCATAACTCCACCGGTTACTCCAAAAATTGCAGCCGCACCTGTTGACAAGCCAAGAGGCGCATCGTACTCTTCATCTGGCAGATCAAGAAAGTTTATCTTGTGATTCTTTATCAGCTTTGCAAGTTCTCTTGTTGTTATAACAGCGTCGATCATCTGAAGCTCATTGTAGAACTGTTGTGGTCTTACAACTTCATCTTTTTTTGCAGTACATGGCATGACCGAGACGAGATATATGTCTTTCGGATCAACGTTTATTTTTTGAGCAAAGTAAGTTTTTACCGTTGATGCGAGCATCTCCTGTGGAGATTTTGCTGTTGAGACATTTGGAATGAATTCCGGGAAATGTTTTTCAACGAGATTTATCCATCCCGGGCAGCAGGATGTGAACATTGGAGCCGGGTGTTCTCCGTGGCCAAGTAACTGTCCTATGAGTTCGTTTCCCTCTTCCATTATCGTGAGGTCGGCAGCGAAATTCGTGTCGAAGACGTAATCGAACCCGAGCCTTCTCAGCGCTGAAACCATCTTACCCGTAGAGACATGTCCAGGTGCCATATCGAATTCTTCTCCTATGGCAACTCTCGTTGCAGGAGCAGTTTGAACTATCAAAACTTTATCATGCTTTCTTAAATTCGTTTCGACTTTTTTGTAATCCGGTTGTTCGGTTATCGCACCAACAGGGCAGACAGAGCTGCACTGACCACAACCTATGCAATCCGTATATTTCATTTCAAAGCCAAAAGCTGGAACTGGCAAAGATTCTGATCCTCTGTTTGAAACTGTATATATGCTTAGTCCCTGAACATCCTGGCAAACTCTTACGCATCTACCACAATTTATACATTTGTTAAGATCCCTAAAAATAGCATTAGAAGAAGTATCAAATTCAACATTTCTAAGTTCTTTCGGATAAACATCCTTTATATCGTAACGGTTGATGAGATTTTGGAATTCACATCTTCCATTAACATCGCAGGTCATACATTCATTTGGATGTCTTGAAAGTAAAAGCGAAAGATTTTCTTTTAAAGCGTGCTCAACTCTATCGGATGATGTTTTAACCTTCATACCATCTGATACTTTCGTTGTGCAGGCAGTCATCAAAGTTCTTGATCCTTCAACTTCAATGGCACATACCCTACATGCACCGACATCTTCAAGGAGAGGATGATGACACAACGTAGGAATATAAACATCCACACTCTTACACGCATCAAGCACACTCATATTCGAATCAACGGTATAGGACTTTTCATTTATAAAAATTGACACTTGGCTCAAAACGTTCACCTCCATGCGAGAGTTTTTACATGTGAATTATAGCACATTATCCGTTAAAGTCAAATACACTGGATCTCTTTTAAAAGCGAATGTCGGAGCCAAGGATATTTCATCTTTAAAGTTGATCAAGTATATCTACTTCCACACCTATCTTCTTCAATTTATCCCAAATTTTCTCATACCCGCGAAGTATTATTTCAAATTTTTCGATCCTGCTCGGACCATCGGCAATAGCCGCAGCGAAAAGCACAGTTGCTGTTTCTCTCAGATTTTTGCCGATAAGAGTTGCTCCATGAAGTTGACTTTGCTTTATTCTTAGCGTTCGATCTCCTATTTTTTCTATTGAAGCACCCATTTTTCTCAATTCATCAACGTGCCAGAATCTGTTTTCAAATACCTTCTCTGTCACCTCTGAAGTTCCATTCGTGTAACATGCCAAAAAAGTTAACTGTGGTTGAAGATCCGTTGGAAATTCAGGATAAGGACCGGTTGAAATTTTAAAGGGCTTTAAGGTCGATGGCTTTACCAGTACATGATCTTCGTTTGTGATGATCTGCGCACCAATTTTTTTTAATTCATGAATGAAATTGAAAGTTTCGGATGAGGCACCGTTAACTTTTAACAGTCCTTTGCTTGCAAGTGCCGCTATTATGTAAGTTCCAGCTTCTATTCTGTCACCTATTATTGTATGGGTGGTACCGTGAAAAGCTTTTACACCTTCAATTTCTATTTTATCTATTCCAGCACCCTTTATCTTGGCTCCCATAGAAACCAAAAAATTTTGAAGATCAACTATTTCAGGTTCTTTTGCGCAGTTAGAAAGCTCCGTATGGGTACCATTCATAATCGCTGCGGTCATCATAAGATGCTCGGTAGCTCCAACGCTTGGAAAACGTAATTTTATTTTGACCTCTTTTGGAATCTTGCCAAGAGTGGCTTCTATACGATCTCCCTTTTCAGAAATTAAAAAGCCTAATTTATTCAACCCCTCTATGTGTATATCTATTGGCCTTTCTCCTATCGCACAACCGCCTGGATAGGGGAGCTCAGCATGTCCAGTCCTTGCTGCCAAAGGACCGAGCAACAGTATCGATGCACGTATATTGGAATCAAAATTACCCAATTCTCCCTTAAGATTGGATGAAGATTTTACCATGATCTCATTATCACTGAAAGTAACTTGAATACCTGCTACCCTGATCATTGAAAGTATTTCATTAACATCCGAAATTTCCGGTACGCGATTTATTAGAACTTCTTCAGAAGTTAAAACCAATGATGCAAGTATCGGGAGCGCAGAATTCTTCGCGCCACTGACAGTTATCTCTCCCTCAATTTTTGAATTACCTCTGACTTTTGCTATCAACTTTTCTTCCTCTCCTTATCCCACTTTGAATTGCGACCGAAAGTACAGATAATGCCAAAAAAATAACTACAAATGCAGTTACCATCATTATATGTTTACCATCGCTCAAAGCATTCAAAACCTCTGTCTGCTTAACATCAAAATATACCGAAGTCGGTATCATGATCGAAAAAGCTGTGATCAAAGCACCTATTGCTGCCATTGCTGTTCCTACGGTTCTTTTTTCGTTAACAGAGGTCAAAATGCCAAAAACAAACCCGAAAACAACAAAAACACCTATTTTAACCCATTGAGCATCTTTCCCTATATCTATATTCATAGCGGATATTATCCAATTATAAATGTAATAAACTATTGCACCACCCGCGATAAAACCCAGCATGAAAAGTGCGAATTTGTAAAGTGCTATGAAAAGAGAGGTCACCAGGAAGGCTATTATAAGGATTACAACTATCTGGATAGTCTTAGCATCGGAAGCAGGAATGGAAAAATTCTTTATTATGAAATTCATCCAGATGTACTCTCCCAAATAAGCTCCAGCGATCAGACCTATTATAGCCATGGAAATTCTAAGGAGATAATAACCTAAAAAGGTTAAAACTATTCCGACGATCAAAATCACCGGCCAGTACGTTACCGCCAAAGTAGAAAATGCACTTAAATTCATTTATCCCGCCTCCTTAACAGTTTCAAAATTACTCACAAGATTTAAGAGTAAGAATACCGGATCGTTGCCAATTTTTATCTTTGATTCGACATCCTGAAGCTCATCGATGAGATGATTTATAGATTCTAAATTCCACAGTTTCAATGCACCGCTTCCCCTTTTTCCACCAAGAGTAAATCCAACAAGATCTGAGATCTGTGGTAAAGGGACTGATAACTCTCTTGATATATTTTTGATGTCATTCCACGAATAATCCATCTTTCCGATTGAAATAAGCTGTCCGAGTACGATCGTTTCCTTTTCCAATCCCCTTAAAACAACGAGAGGATGGGTATCACCAAGTATATTCTTCAAAAGTTCAAATGAAGACGATGGTTTCTGAAAGAATTGATGATAAAAATCAAAAAGACTTGGAGTTGAATATTTGATCAAGATATCTTTTACCTCTTCTAATGTCGGTTTAAGTGAAATTATAGAAAGTTTTTCGATTTCATTTGATATTTTATCAAGATTCATTCCGACATTTGAAAGTATATATTGTTTTTCTTCGTCATTCAATTCCAAATTGAAAGTATTTGCAATTTCATCGATCTCATCTATCCATCCTTTGATGTCCCACTGTTTAGGGCTCGAAAGATCATCGATGGAACCAAAATTCTTCAAAAGATCAAGATCGATTGAAGTTATTATGATCTGCTTCTGGGAAAGTTTTGAATTCTTCAAAAGCCACGTTCTATCATCTTTTGCCCACATCTCAACTGATTTGATAAGAATCACCGTATCGCCGAGAAGAGATGTGGAAAAAAGATATGTTTTCAAAAGATCTATCTTGGATCCATTTTCTGGATCAACTTTCAGCAATGTACCATCAAAATTTTTTAAAAAATTTTTTAACTTCCAGTTTGAGTCAATTAGGACTGCTCTTACCATTTGTCGATAATTCCTCAAAACCCATCGATGCTGCACCGTATATTCCGGCATCATCAACCAAAGTGCTTAAAATAATTTTATACGTGCCCCAGAAGGATCTCATAACATTTTCATGGGTCTTTTTTTCAATACCTTCAAGAAGAAAAGCTCCGGCTTTTGAAACTCCTCCACCTATAACTATTATTTGAGGATTAAATATATGAACAAAGGAGCCTATTGCAATACCGAGAGCATCTGTTACTTCTTCAAACACCTTTGTTCCCAGCGGATCGCCGGCTTTAGCAGCATCTATTACCTCTTTGGCACTGAAAGTTTTTATTCCGCTTTCAGGGTATCTTTGTGCCCACTCTCTTGCTATACGTGATATCCCTGTTGCAGAAGCTATTGTTTCAAGACATCCATGATTTCCACAGCCACAAAGGTAACCATTCGGTTTCACAATTACATGGCCAAGTTCGGCACCTATGCCCGTTGAACCCCTGAAAACGCGACTATCACAAATAATACCACCACCAACACCTGTGCCAAGCGTTATTCCAAGTACATTCGTATATCCCTTTGCAACGCCAAACCATTTTTCACCAACTGCAAAGGCATTTGCATCATTTTCAACGACAACCCTTATACCTAATTTCTCTGAAAGGCGTGGACCAAGTGGGACATCTATCCATCCAGGAAAGTTAGGTGAAAATCTTACAACTCCTTTTTCGTGATCTATGGAGCCTGGAGATCCTATACCTGCAATTGGGATCTGATCGTTTTTGATCAATTCTTTGGCAGCTTCGGCCATTCTTTCAACGATATTTTCAAATCCATTTGTCACATTCGTATCTATAGTTTTTCTCTTAGAGATCTTTCCCTCTTCATCAACTATTCCCATTGCTATTTTTGTGCCACCAAGATCGATTCCAAGTACCTTCATCAATTTCACCTCTTCATTTTAGTCCACAGTTGTGATAGAATGTTTTTGGATACCATGCTAAGCGGGGAGTCAGCGGTTCCCTTAACCCGAAATCCGCTCTACGCGGGGCTGAAGACCTTTCTCAGGTTGTCCAGGGTATGGTAAGGACTTCACTCGAAGGCGTTGAAGACAGGGTCCTGCGCGACGGAAAACCACGAACCTGGTCAGGTTCGAAAGAAAGCAGCCATAAGTGGCCACTTCCGGGCGACACAGGGTAGCCTTATCGGAGTCTCTCGATGAAGCACCGCCTTGTTCTGAACGATCGAAGAAAGGGTGCATGGTATCCTTTTATTTTCAAAAATCCATCATTTCTAAAAATTTTTCCGCCAAAGATGGATCGAACATCTGTCCACTTTGATCTTTTATCATCTGTAAAGTTTCAGTTTCATTCAAAGGTCTACCTGCAATTTCAGATGAAACAGTATTCAAAGCTTCATCGTAAAAATCGCATATTGCAATTATTCTTGCGTAATAGGGAATCTCTTCTCCTCTTAACTTATCTGGATATCCATGCCCGTCCCATCTTTCATGATGGCTACGTGCTATGGGTGCAGCATCGATCAATATTCCTGTCGTTGCTAAAAATATCGAGCCAACCACCGTGTGATCGTGGCCGTTATGAAGCCAATTTCTTATCCTTGTTGGACTGTAAAGCATTATCTGTTCAAGTCCAATTTTCCCAACATCGTGAAGCATAGCGTACTCGACAAGTTTATCGAGTTCCTCACCATTTATTCCAAGATGAATTCCGAATCTTTGAACGAGCTTTGCCACTCTTTCCGAATGGCTCATCCCATTTCTGTCTTCAACTTCACCGTTTATTATGAAAGATTGAAGCATTCTTGTGAACATCAATCTGAATCTCTGACGGTATATGAAAGACGCATCAAAACCGTGAGAAAGTGAAAATGCGAATGCTACGATGAGCGAAAGGTCTAAACTTTCGACATGAGAGATCTTGTTCATGTAATAAATGTCAAAAGCAGAAGATGATTTCACACAAACGGGTCTCGAATCTTCAATGTACTTATCCGTCATGATCACCTCAGCCTCTTCGAATCCAGAGATACTACCGATCGTTTCAAAAAAGGCCTTTGGAATTTCTAAATTTCCTTGAACGAATATCTTTATCTTGTCATCCAAAGAGATCACAACCTTAAGAAAAGGTATGCTGTACTATTCATCATCCAGCTCAACGCTGGATCCAGGATCACATTGATAACTCCAAACAATATCAAAACTAAAAGAATTATCGTACCGTACATCTCGTATTTAAGCATCCAGTTCATGTACTTTCCGGGCAAAAATGCGGTTAAAACTTTCGAGCCATCCATTGGAGGAATAGGAATCAGGTTAAAAATGAAAAGAACGTAATTTATCAATATGAAAAGAGAAACTGTATCTGAAAGATAAGAAAGGTATGGATTTGAAATTATCGTTGGGAAATTGAAGATAGGTGCATACCTTGCATAGAGAAAAAGGTTCGTCTTCAGATATATGTACTCTGTCACAAACCCGAAAACGAAATTCGAAGCAGGTCCTGCCAGAGAAACGAGGATCATGTCCCTTCTAAGATGTTTGAATTTCCAGAAATTAACGGGCACAGGTCTTGCCCAGCCGAAGTGAAATAGGATTAAAGCTATTGTACCAATTGGATCGAGATGTTTTATTGGATTCAAAGTTAATCTGCCCGCACGTTTTGCCGTATCATCACCAAGTGTGTAAGCCATTAGGCCATGAAAGTACTCATGCAACGTTATGGCCATTAAAACAGCAGGTATTGCTTCAAGCGCCTCAAACAAAAAAGCTCTTATATCATTGAACATTTTTCCCCTCCTGATATTTTACAAGTTCTCGGAGAACGTATTTGAAATCATCTGGAAGCGGGGCTATGAATCTCATACGTTCCTGTGTAACGGGATGATTTATCTCAAGTACTGCAGAATGCAACATCTGCCTTTCACATTTTAACTGAACTTTAAACTTCTTACCATATATTTTATCACCTAAGACCGGATTTCCCATATAATTCATATGAACTCTTATTTGATGGGTGCGACCGGTCATTATTCTTACGGCAAGAAGAGTTGCTGTTCCAAAGGTTTTCAAAGATTTATAAAGGGTACGTGCCTGCCTTCCCCAGCTTAAAACATCCATTCTTGTCCGTATTTGAGGATTCCTTGCTATTGGTGCTTCTATCTCTCCTGATTTTTGTGAAGGAATTCCATCAACGATGGCAAGGTAAAGTTTGTAAGTTTTTCTTTCCTTGAATTGTTCGGAAAGGATTCTCTGTATATCTGGATTTTTGGCCACAACTATGGCACCTGAAGTATCCTTATCAAGTCTATGAACTATGTAAGGAAAATTTTTACCATTGAAGTGCCACATTAAAGCATTGACAAGCGTTCCAGTTGTTTTTTTTATCGTTGGATGAGTGACAAGTCCAGGCTGTTTGTTCACAACTACCATATATTCGTCTTCATAAAGTATTTTGAGAGGTATATTTTCAGGAATTATTTGAGGAAGATCCGGGGGTGGGAAGATCGCTTCCACAGTATCGCCTATCTTCAATTTGTAAGAAGATTTTATCTTTTTTGAATTCACGGTTATCTTTCCCGACAGGATGAGAGTTTGCACGACCGTTCTGGAAGTTTTCAAAGGTGCAAATTCCATCATTGCAAGATCTATTCTTTTGCCTGCTTCACGTTTGGTTATTTCAATTTCGAGGTGATCCAATTGATTTACTCCTTTTCAAGAAGTAAAGTCCCAATCCAATAGCACCGGCAACGACGCAAGAATCGGCAACGTTAAAAACAGGCCACCATCCTATTTGAATGAAATCGATAACATAACCAAAAAAAAGTCTACTTATAGCGTTATTGGAAAGCGCCCCGCCTATAAGTAAGCCCATCGAAACCCTGAAAAGCCAGTTTTTGTCCTTCCAGATGAATGAGAAGGCTACTATTAAAACTATTATTGCAAGCGTCAGATAATCAACGAAATCACCCTGTGATCTGAAAAGGCTGAATCCAACTCCTGTGTTTCTCACGTACGTGAAATCAAGTACGCCCTTTATCAAAGGTATAGATTCCCACAATCTCATATTTGTAGAAATCAAATATTTTGTGAATTGATCCGATACTATAACGATTAAAACTATCATCCATTGTAAAAACATATCACATCTTCTTGTAAAAAAAAGGTTCGATGAGCTGCAGACCAATTCTTTGAGAGTTGAAAATCCTTTCTGTACCACCTATGAAAAGTATACCGCCACTTTTGAGAGAAGTGGAAAAATGTTCGTAAAGTTTGTCTTTGGTATCGGATTCAAAATATATCACGACATTTCTACAAAGGATCGCGTAGAACTCTTTTTCGAAAGGATCGGCGAGCATGTTATGCCTTTTAAAATTTATACGCTTTTTAAGCAAATCTGAAATTTGCCAATGATCTTCATCTATCTTCTTGAAATATTTCGATAATAAAATTTGATTTATATTTGTTAAAACTCTTGATTCATAAACACCTTTTTTTGCAAAATCAAGTGCATCTGAATCTAGATCAGTTGCAAGAATGGTAAAAGTTGAAGGGGCATTCAATTCCTCTAAAAGTATCGCTGCAGAATATGGTTCTTCACCCGTTGCACATCCTGCACTCCATATGTGAGCGTTATTATTTTTTCCCATTTCCTGTTTCAAAAACATTTTGAATCTTTCCCATTTATCAGGGTTCCTAAAGAACTCGGACACATTTATCGTTATCCTGTCAAAGAACTCTTTTTCTTTAGAAGGATCATTTGAAAGTACTTTGAGATAACTTTCATAATCTTCAAAACCGTACCTCTTCATCAAAAGATCAACGCGTCTTTTCATTCTTTCGATTTTATATCCAGACATATCAAACGAAAGACGGGTACGAATCTCATCGGCAAATTTCAGAAAAGATTTATCATCGAGCAATTTAAAACCTCCATGTCAGTCCAGACCAAATATTAACACTGCCATTCCACGAAGCATCCAAAAAAAACGATCCATTTTGGAAGATAGTTTTTGTGAATTGAAAAGATTCAGAAGAGCCATATTCTGGAATGAAACCATTTTTCACGTAATATCCAGAAAATGAAAGTTGGCCATTCCCATCCATCATGTCAAATGAAAACAATCCTTGAAATCTGATCTCATTTTCCGTCATTCCCATAAGTGCATAAAAATTTTGATCTTTGTAAGCTGATAACCATAGAAATGAAGAAGGAACCTGGTGAACAACGTTGGGAAAAATATCTACTGGAGATGAAAAGGCCATCAAAGAATTTGAAAAAGCGCCATAATTTCCACTTACACCCACCGTATAAGCACCGTTTGAAATTCCACCCGTTAAGAATATTTTATCGAGCCCACCAGTTAGCAAAAAAGTATTTGCGTACCAAAAAGAATCGATGTAAAATAACCCGTTGAATCTCGCAAAATAACCACCTCTATCATAAGCAAAGGTTAAAGAGTTATTCCCCGCTTCGCCTTTGATCATGAATGTCCAGCCTGGCAGATAAGGGCCGATGGTCCATGAATTATAAATTGAAGAATCATTATTGGATGTACCTATGTCCCATGGGGTGTAAAACTGAGATGAATGAGTATTTGTAGCACCATACTCAATTCTGAATACATCCCAGTTGAAATCTACATATTTGAACAGTTGAGAAGCATCTATCGAGGTGAAAAGTAAAGTATTATTTGCAAAACTTGTATTGAAAGAAAAATGAGATTCTACATGTGCAACCCAGAAGCTCAACGTCATATCCACAGCACTTGTCAGACCTAATGATTGATTTGAAATCGAAGGGCCAAGAGAAATAGATATGTTGCTCACAGGCATGGAGAAGGTTATACCGAAGACAAAAAAAACAATTACAAAAAAAAGAATAACCTTCTTCATGGTAATAACATCCTTTCTAAGATCATTTCAAAAAACTTAAAAGGTTAAGAATTACCTCTCTTGGAACATTCATTATTTCGATTGGATATGTTCCTTCGTGATAATCGCTTCCAACCGTTATAAGAAGCCCATGAATTCTTGCAACATCATGGTAATACTTGATCTGAGAATTGTTATGCTGCGAATGGTAGGCTTCCACACCATCGAGACCCCATTGAACCATTCTGAGAATATCGGATTCATCAAGCCCACTTTTGATACTTTTGTAAAGGCCTGGATGTGCAAGAACAGCAAAGCCCCCAGCTGCATGTATACGCTCTATCGCTTCTTTCGGATCAAGTCCTTTGGGTGGTACATAAGCCCTTCCCTTATCACCTATAAGTTCAGGAGTAAATGCATCTTTCATGGACTTGATGTACCCTTTCGATATAAGAGCTTTTGCCACGTTTGGTCTGCCAACGAATGGACCAGGAGATTGTTTCATAACATCTTCAAAAGTTACTGAATAACCAAGTTCATTAAGTTTTTTGACGGTTTCAAAAACTTTTTCTGTTCTTTCCTTAAATCTATCATCGAGAAAAGATCTAAAATCACTATCTTTATGGTTAAATCCATACCCAAGAATATGGACTTCGCCATTTTCATACATAGTTGAAATCTCAACTCCTGTTATGAGTTTGAGTTCCATTTTGTTCGCAATATCAAGTGCTTCTTCAACACCGTTTATTGAATCATGGTCTGTAAGAGAAGCAAGCACAACTCCAGCTCCGGAAACTATTTCAAGCACATCTCTAACGGGGAACTCCCCATCAGAATGATTGCTGTGAAAATGCAAATCTACTTTCTGGAACATCTCACTAACCTATTTTTGACATTATTTCTTCCAATTCTTTATCATCTATATCGAAATTGGAATAAACTTCCTGAACATCATCGAGATCTTCGAGAAAATTTACGACCTGAAGCACACGTTCCGCATCTTTTCCACTCACACGCACGGTCATCTTCGGAATGAAGGTTGGCTCATAAGATCCCATTTCGTATCCAGAATTCTTTAGCGTATCGACAACTTTGTAAAGTGCTTCTGGTGGTGTTGTTATAGTATATTCGTCTTCATCTTCTTTTATGTCTTCCGCACCGGCTTCTATTGCCTTCATCATGAACTCATCGCCGTCTTTAACGTTTTCTTTTGAAACGGAGATTACTCCCTTTCTTTCAAACTGCCAGCCAACGCTTCCACCTTCAGCAAGACTGCCGCCGTATTTTGTAAGAATATGTCTTATATCTGCTATTGTTCTGTTCTTGTTATCGGTCAATGTGCTTATGTACAGAGCAACACCGGCAGGCGCATACCCTTCGTACATAACCTCTTCGTAACTCACACCTTCAAGATCACCTGAGCCTCTTTTTATCGCTCGCTCAACGGTATCTTTTGGCATGTTAGCCTCTCTTGCTTTTTCAATGGCCGTCCTTAACCTTGGATTTGAATCAGCATCGCTGCCACCAACACGGGCGGCAACCGTTAACTCTCTTATAACTTTTGTGAATTCAGCAGACCTTTTGCTGTCTTGCGCTTCTTTCCTGTGTTTTATATTGGCCCATTTATTGTGTCCGGACATAAAAAATCCCTCCTGGATTTTTGAATTTTCAAAATATTTTACCATAATTTGGAACAAAAATAACAATTCAATTCAAAGCGATACCCACCTTTTTAAGTTCGTACTTCCTACTTCCAAGTCCTATTTTCTCTCCGTGTTCAAGTTGGGCCTGCCAAGACACTTCTGGATGTGCCTCGTGAAATGGATCCTTACCCACCTCTTTTATGACAAGATCTACGCATGCCTGATCGAGCGCCACGGGATCGGTACTTGCAGCAATTCCTATGTCAGGTGCGACGGGCGGACGGTTTATTGCCCAGCAATCGCAATCAGGTGAAACGTTTGTTATGAATGAAACAAAGATAGATCTCTTGTCTTTCAAAACGGCCTTCGAATACTCGGCTATTTTCATACTCAGCAGATCGGATGACGCATTCCACTGAGGATTCATTGCACCATAATTGCACATTGCGACACACTGTCCACAGCCTATGCACGTATCATAATCTATAACCGCATGAGCGGGACCTTCACCTGTTCTTACAACCTTAACGGCACCTGTTGGGCAATATTTCTCGCACATCCCACATGCGATACAGTTATCGATAACAACAACAGGTTTTGATGTTGAATGCTGTTCAAGTTTTCCCGCTCTTGATGCCGAACCCATTCCAAGATTTTTAAGCGTTCCACCGAACCCTGTCTGTTCATGACCTTTGAAATGGGTTACAGCGATGACCACATCGGCCAAAGCTATTGCAGAACCTATCTTTGCATTTTTAACATAGTCACCATTTATTGGTACTTCAATTTCATCGCTTCCCCTTAATCCGTCGGCTATAACAAGAGGAGCTCCAGTTACTTCAGGTGTAAAACCATTCACTATCGCAGTTTGAATGTGATCAAAAGCGTTTGTTCTGCTACCTTTGTAAAGTGTATTGGCATCTGTCAAAAAAGGTTTTCCCCCAAGTTCTTTTACCCTGTCGGTCAGTACACGAAGATAATTAGGCCTTATGTACGCCATATTACCATACTCACCAAAATGTATTTTTATGGCCACAAGATCATCCTTTTTTATTATTTCAGAGATTCCCGCACGTTCAATAACGATCTTCAACTTTTGAAGTAACCCCATTCCTGGAGTGGTTGTCATATCAGTAAAGTAAACTATCGACATCTTTAATCCTCCTTATAAAATTTTTCAGATACCTTTTGGTAAAGTTCTTTTATCGGTATCTTTTTCTCTTTGGCTATCCTTTTGCAATCTTCATATTCCGGAGCAACGTTAACGATTTTACCATCAAATAGTCCTATCTTAACTCTTACATTTCCCCATTCTGTTTCAACTGTATCAATTTTTCTGTCGAGAATTTCCCTTTTAACATCAAAAATTCTAAGTCCAAGTGTTGTTGTCTCATTCAAAATGATATCACTTATCTTTTTGAGATCGTGTTGAGATACCATTACACTTATCTTAGTTGCAGGTCTGTTTTTCTTCATCTGGATGGGAGTGAAATAAACATCCAACGCGCCCGAAGAAAAAAGCTTGTCCATAACATAATCATAAAATTGAGGATTCATATCGTCTATATTCGTTTCGACAAGTTTGATCTCATTTTCATTTTTTTTTATGCTTCCGATACTTACTCTTAGAAGATTTGGCATCTCTATTTCGTAAGTACCAGCACCGTAACCTATCTTCTCAACTGTCATCAATGGTCTTGAACCAAATTCATCCGATAACGTTGTGATTATAGCCGCTCCCGTTGGAGTTGTCAATTCTTTTTCTGTGTCCGTCGAATATATTGGAACATTTTTAAGAAGCTCTGCAGTTGCCGGAGCCGGTACCGGTAATTTTCCATGAGCCGCAAAAACATAACCCTTTCCGGTATTTATATTCGACCCATAAATTCTTTCAATTCCAAGTAAATTAAGTCCTACAACCGATCCAACTATATCTATTATGGCATCGACGGCTCCAACTTCATGAAAGTGCACGTCCTGGATATCCATTCTGTGTACTTTTGATTCTGCCATTGCAAGGTTTAAAAATATTTTTTTGCTTTTTGACTTGACATTTTCTGAAAGTTCACTTTTGTCTATGATCTCTTCGATATCTTTCAAATTTCTTCCGTGATGGTGAGCATGATGTGCATCTTCTTCGGTATCGTGAGTATGATGTTCGTGCTCGTCTTTTAAATGTACATCCACATAAGTGCCACCTATATTGGATCTTGAAACTTTTTGAACTTCTATTTCATACTCATTTGTCAATCCAAGTTTGGCCAATTCCCTTTTAAGATCTTCAGGATCCAATCCGGCATCTATGAGAGCACCAAGTACCATGTTACCACTTATACCTGAAAACATTTCAAAATAGGCATCCATTTCGATCACTCCTCATCTATTTTATTTATCATACTTGCAAGGTAAGCAGCACCAAATCCGTTATCTATGTTAACAACTCCAATTCCACCAGAACAGTTGTTCAGCATCGTTAAAAGAGCAGCAAGACCGTTAAAACTTGCTCCGTATCCAACACTCGTTGGAACGGCGATGACAGGTTTTTTTACAAGACCCGCTATCACACTTGGAAGAGCTCCGTCCATTCCTGCTGCCACTATTATTACTCTTGCTTCATCGAGAAGATCTATGTTGTAAAGAATTCTGTGTATCCCGGCAACACCAACATCTAAAAGCTTTGATGTGTTATTTCCCATTATCAACGAACTTTCAAAAGCTTCTTCAACTACTGGTAAATCTGATGTACCAGCACTTACGATTAAAATAGATCCTTTCTTTTGGAATTCTTCCCTTTCGATCATCACCGTTCTACCAAGTTTGTTGTACCGCGCTTCTGGGAAAAATTCTTTCACACGCTCAAATGTTTTTTCGCCTGCCCGCGTTCCAAGGATATTTCCACTATTTTCTGACAGCCTTTTGACGATCTCTATAACCTGTTCTTCCGTCTTACCCTCACAGAATATGACTTCTGGAAAACCGCGCCGGCTTTTTCGATCGCTATCGACTCTTGCAAAATCAAGATCTTCGTATCCCGGATCGAGAATCGTTTCGATGGCTTTGTCTATCTCCATCTTTCCTTCTTTAACTGATAAAAGTATGGATTTTAAATCTTTACCCACCATTTTTTAATACCTCATTTAAACTTCCACTTCTATATCCTTCAAGATCAAGCGTTATGTAATTGAATCCTAAGGCTTTTAACTTTGAAATGATTTCTTCCCTTTTATCCATTATTTTCATCATTTCTTCTGGTAGCACTTCTATTCGTACAGTCCGATCGTCATGGTACCGTGCCCTGTGCACCTTTAAATCAAGAGTCTTAAGATATGATTCGATCGTGCTTATCTTTTCAAGTCTTCCAGCTGTTATTCTAATCCCGTAAGGGAATCTCGTTGCAAGACATGTCTCCGGTGCTTTATCCCATGTAGAAAGGCCTAACTCTTTGGAAAGCAACCTTATCTCTTTTTTTGAAAGACCTGCATCTTTCAATGGGCTTACTATTCCAAACTCTTTTAAGGCTTTCAAACCCGGCCGATAATCACCAGATACATCGTCGTAATTAGTACCATCAAGAACATACTCTATTCCTTTCTCCTGTGCAATGTCTTTCAAGGTTTTAAAAATGGAATATTTACAGTAATAGCATCTCAATTCATCATTTTTCACGAAATTATCATCGTCAATTTCATGGGTCTTCACAGTTAGACATTTGGCATTCATCTTTTTTGCAATTTTCAATGCACTTTCAAATTCATCTGTAAACCTTACAGATGAGCTTGCTGTGACGGCTATGACATTTTCTTTACCAAGCAGATCATTTGCAACTTTAAGCAAAAACGTGCTATCAACTCCACCAGAAAATGCGATAAGAACCCTTTTCATTGTCCTTAGATCAGTTTTTAGGGTTTCAAATTTTTCTTCAATTTTCATTTTAACTCCTTTCAAATCATTAAGCATACTAACCAAACTTTAAAAATCGAATATCAAACATGGCAAATTAACAAACGTGATTTGCACATCGAAGGTCCGACACCATAAACGGCACGAAGTAATCGCGTGAATCAAACCAATGCACACTTTCCAACAAGCAGCATGTCTGATTTGGCTTCATGATATATTCGTCTTCCTCACGAGCTACGACCAACGTGCCGATGGTTTAGTTCACTAAAAACAATTCACATTTTATCGCCTCTTTAAAAATTATACACCAAAATCCCGTGAACTTCCTTTTGATAAATTAAGTGATTTCTTTCACAATAATGTATACTTGATCAACTTTAAATATGAAATATCGTTGGCTCCGGCATTCGCCTTTCGGTGTCTGTCCTCGCTGCGCTGCGAAGGCCACCTCGAGGCATCATGCCCTGCGCCGAACACAAATGTTCATTTCACTTTTAAAAGAGATTTAGTATACTGATCAGATATTTTCATTCATGATTGATATTCAATGAATATAGAAGATAAACTGAGATAATTGAAGTAATTAAATGATAATAGCCTTTAAAAGCTTAAAATCGGTTATTTTCGCCAAAATAGTTGTTTGCATTTGAAAGTAAAATGATTTATTCTTTCTATGAAAGAATTAAGGGGATCAATTTGATGAAAATAAATTTAAAAAGTATGAAGATGATGAACAAGCAGATGATTTTACGTTATCTGATCGAAAATGGGCCTACGTCGAGAATGGAACTTTCAAGATTCACCAAGCTCACTCCAAGTACCATAAGCAGAATCGTATCGGATTTTTCATCGGAAAAATTGGTAGAAGAAGTTGGATATTCAGAAAAATCTCAAATTGGAAGAAAGCCGATAAATGTATCGGTGACAAAAAGATTTGCGTCAAGTGTGGTCATCAACGTCGGAGTTGAACAAACCACAGTTGCTATAGGATTTCTTGACAAGTCAATAATAGAGGTGAAAAGATTTTCAACAGGTACCCTTAAAAGTTTTATTTCGACAGTTAATGCTTCTCTTGGAGAGATAGAGAAAAAGTATCCTCTGAATTCTGAGATAACATCAATAGTTTTTGCTTTTCCTGGAATCGTCAACACTCAAAAATCAATCGTGATTTATGTGCCAAACCTCAACTGGAGAAATTTGAATTTGAAAGATGCCATAAACTATCCTTACAGAATAATAGCAGATAACGAAGCAAACCTTTCTGTACTCGCAGAAAGCGTCTCTTCAGAAGATGCAAAGAAGTCTGAGAATATTTTTTTCCTTTACGTGAGTCAGGGAATAGGTGGAGGTGCGATGATAAATCACCAGATTCTTAGAGGAAGCGGATTTGCAGGAGCAGAAATAGGCCATACAGTTGTTGAGGCAAGATCTGATGTGAAATGCCATTGTGGGAATTACGGATGTCTTGAAAGGTATGCCTCTCTTGTCCTGCCAGTGATGGAATATGAAAAAAATGGTAGAAAACTTGACGGTAAAACTTATACCGAAAAATTTCAAATACTCGTTGACCTCTATGCGAAACATGACAAGATGGCTATAGCTGCTCTTGAAGAGTTCATCCATTATCTTTCCATAGGATTGATAAACATAGTGAACACTTTTAATCCAGAAACGATAATCATAGGAGGTGGTTTTAACAAGATATGGAAATATTTCGGTGAAGAACTTCATCAAAGAGTTTCAGAACGTGCGATGCCAGGGGTACTTGACAATGTAACGTTCAGGGACACTTACTTCGATGAAATAGAAGCTCCTGTTGTAGGTGCAAATGCACTGGCAATAGAAATGATGGTTAACAATTTAAATTGATATAGGATCTGGGATACCAGATTCAAATTCAAAGAAAGGGTGAGGAGTATATGAAAAGTTTTAAAGTGCTTTTGCTGGTAGGTCTCCTTATCGGCGCGATGGGGATCATGTCTTTAGCTTCGAGCTTCTCGATCTACGACTGGTGGACTGCAGGAGGAGAGGCACAGGCAATAGCAACTGTTTTGAACATGTACCATCAGGCATATCCTGATGTCACAATAGTTCAGAACCCGGTTGCCGGTGGCGCTGGCGTTAACATGCAAGCAGTAATAAAATCTTTGATATTCGCAGGTATACCTCCTACGACGTTCCAGGTTCACGCCGGATGGGAAATGTATCAGTACACAAGTGCAAATCTTTTCCAACCTATAACGAATCTATGGCAGTCAGAAGGATGGACAAGCACGAGTGTATTTCCTGAGAGAATTCAACAACTCTGCTCTTATAAGGGCCAATATTATTCTGTACCAATAGATGTGGGTAGAGCAAACATGATATGGTACAACAAAGCTATATTCGACAAACTTGGTCTCACAATGCCAACTACATTCCAAGGTTTCATCGATATGCTTCCAGTTATTAAAGCGGCAGGATACACACCGATAGCGCTTGGAGATTCTGGAAACTGGACAACTGCAATGTTATTCGATTCTACATTGCTTGCAGTTGGTGGACCTAAATTTTTCGATCAATTCTTCAGCGGTCAGATAGATGCTTCAAATCCTGTCGTCGAACAAACAATCAAGTACTTCAAAACCGAACTTCAGTATGTCAACTCCAACCATTCGTCTTTGACATGGGATCAGGCATGTGGATTACTTGTAAGTGGACAGGCTGCAATGAATATAATGGGAGACTGGGCTAATGGATACTTCAAAGCCGCAGGGTGGACTCCTGATGTTAACTACGGTGGCGTTGCTGTTCCTGGAACGGAAGGCGTTTACAATCTCGTTATCGACTCATTCGAACTTCCAGTCGGTGCTTCTGATCCTCAGAATGGGATAAACTGGTTGAAACTGATAGGCTCTGCCAAAGCGCAGATAGCGTTTAACCAGATAAAGGGTTCTATCCCTGCAAGGATAGATGTCTCTTCAGACGGATTCGATCCAATTTCTGCTGCTAATATGGCTGCCCTTAAGAAGGACGTACTTGTTTCTTCCGTTGCCAACGGTAGCGAAGTTCCAATTCCATTTGAAACGGATTGGGAAAATGCTTTGACGGTCATCGAATATCATCCTAACATGAGTATTCAAGCTTGTGTTAATCTCATGAATTCTATAATCAAACAGGATCTTACACCTGAAAATCTTGCACATTGAACTTTGATATCTCTGGGCACCTGTAAAGGTGCCCAGTTTTGGAGGTTATGATGAAAAAAAGAACTCTTGTTTCGATAGCTTTTATCGTTCCGTCCGTTATAATCGTTGGAATATTCGTTTACGCATTCATAGCATGGACATTCGCAGTGTCTCTTACCAATTGGAATACTTTACTTCCAAACTGGTCTTTTGCCGGTCTTAAAAATTACATTTACCTTTTCACTCAGGATATGAGATTTCACATAGATCTTATAAATAACTTCATATTTTTACCGTTTTTTGTCATAGGAACTATGGTAGTTGGTTTTTTCCTTGCTACCTTGTTGAATAGCGGTGTTAAATTCGAATCATTTTTCAGAACGGTTTTTTTGCTTCCAATGGCTATCTCTTTGGTTGTGTCCGGTGTTATATGGATATGGTTGTACGATCCGACTAACGGTGCTTTGGCATCTTTATTTGAAATATTTCACCTTCCTGCGATAAACTGGCTCGGAAGTATGACCTTTGCGTTGCCAGGAATAATCATAGCAACTATATGGCAGTACACCGGTTTTACGACTTCGATATATCTTGCAGGTTTAAGAGGAATTCCACAGGAGGTCATAGAAGCCGCAAAACTTGACGGTGCACATGGATTGAGATTATACTGGAATATAATAATTCCAATGGTTCAGTCATCCACGGTGACCGCATTTGTTCTGATGGTTCAACTTTCTTTACAGATGTTCGATATAGTATGGGTTATGACACAGGGCGGTCCTGCTTATGCAACGGATATGCCTGCAGTTTACATGTTCATAGCGGCATTCAAAGATAATTTTGTCGCTCGCGGTGCTGCAATAGCGATGGTGATTTTTGCTCTGACCTTACTTGTAGTTATACCTTATCTTTTCACGGTTGGGAAAATAACGGAGGAAGAAGCATGAAAATATCTAAAAAAGTAGCAGTTTATGTTGTTTTGATAATCGCGACGATCTTCTTTCTCTTTCCGATATACATGCTTGTTATCACCTCTATGAAATCTCTTCAGGAGGTAAACACAACAAGTTCATGGTCATTTCCAACACATTTTGATTTTTCTGGTTTTGTTACCGCTTGGAATGGAATATCGCAAGGATTCGTCAATAGTTTCGAGTTCACAATACCTGCAGTTATATTTTCCATTCTGTTAGGATCTTTAGGAGGATTTGCGCTGACAAAATTGAAGTTCAAAGGCTCTAATGTTATTTTTATGTTTTTGCTCTTTGGCATGTTTCTATCATATCAGGTTGTATTGATACCTCTTGTTAAATTCATGGCAGCTTTGGGACTTTATGGAAATATATGGTCTTTGATAATAACCAATACAGCTTATGGTATTCCAATAACAACGCTAATTTTCAGAAATTTTTACAGTTCTATTCCTACAAGTTTAATAGAAGCCAGCCAAGTAGATGGAGCCAATACATTCCAAATTTACTCAAGAATAATAATACCTTTATCCATACCTGGAATAGTTGTTGCATCAATATGGCAATTCACAAATATATGGAATAATTTCCTCTTTGGGTTGATCCTTGGCTCGATGCCAAATATAAGACCTGTAACAGTAATGCTTAACAATCTAAATGGTGCTATGATGGCCCAATGGAACACGCTAATGGCAGGAGCTCTTATAACGGCAATTCCAACTTTGATCGTTTACCTTGTCGCTGGAAAGTATTTCGTGAAGGGATTACTTGGAGGGGCTGTGAAAGGATAAAAAAGCACGGAACTCATGTTCCGTGCTTTTTTCATTAAAGGTACATTTTTTCAAATAATTCTCTTATTTCTTTGCTCTCTCTTACAGTTTCAAGTGCAATCTTTGCGTGTTCGGTCATATAACCGTTTCCTATTATCATGTTGATATCTTTACCAATTCCCTCAGCACCAAGTGCCGCTTTTGTGAATGATGTAGCCATGGAGAAGAAATAGACCGTTCCGTAATCTTTGGTTGCAATTATCGATGCCATCTCCGTGTCAGGAACATTTACAACATTTATAGTTATGTCGGCCATTTTTCCATTCGTTGCATCTGAGACTATTTTTTCAACTTTTATAGCATCAGTGGCATCAGCTTCGAAAATCTCGGTTATTCCTATCTTCTTAAGATACTCAGCTTTTGATTTAGAATGAACGATGGCTATCACACGTCCGGCCGGGCCCGAGTATTTTTTTGCAACGTAAGCACACAGCATACCGGATTTACCTGCTCCTCCTATTATAACAACGGTATCGTTAGGATTGACAAGTCTTGCCGTCTGCGCAGGCGCACCAGCAACATCCAAAATGGCAAGGGCGAGGCGTCTATCCATGTCATCAGGAAGTTTTGCGTAGACTCCGCTTTCGAATATTATTGCCTTTGCATCAACATCAATTTGATCGTTGTCAAGATGAACCTTCTTTATTTTTTTTATGTTCAGAGGTGTCAATGAAAGTGATACAAGCGTTGCTATCTCATCACCAACTTTCACATCAACCTTTCCTTTGAGCGCATCTCCTATCTTTTCTATTTTTCCTATCAGCATGCCTCCGGAACCTGTTACCGGATTTTGCATCTTACCACGTGAATTAACTATTTCCATTATCTTTTGTGCAACTCTTTCTTCATCTTCACCAACTTCTTTTTTTATCTGTGTGAAGGATGCTGCATCGATATTCAACGTAATAACATCGATGAGAATTTCATTGTCAAAAATTTTGTTAACGTCATTATCAAGCTTCCGTGCAGGTTGTGGAAGAACTCCTTTTGGTTCTATAACTCTGTGAGTGCCGTACCTGTTTCCTAACATTTTTCTCCTCCTCATGAAATCATTTCAACAATTTTTCTACGATCGCTTTAACACGATCTCCTGAGACTTTCCCCTTCAGTTCTTTCATAACAACTCCCATGAGTTTCCCCATTTCTTTTGAAGAGGAAAGTCCCATCTCTTTTATTTTTAAAGTTATAAATTTTTCTACTTCATCGTCCGAAAGTTCAGGTCGGGCAAATTCTTTCAAAAGTCCAAGTTCTTCTTTTTCTGCTTCTGCAAGATCCGGCCTGTTACCTTTTTCAAAATCTTCTATCGCTTCTTCGCGTTCTTTCATCTGCTTTTTGACAATCGAATCGAACTCATCTTCATTTATAGGTCTCATCTTTTCAACTTCAAAATTTTTAACTGAAGAAACCAGTAATCTTAAAACGCGTGTACGAAGTTCATTTTTTGCGATCATTGAATCTTTCAAACTACTTCGTAAATCCTCAAGTATTGCCATTCATATCACCTTTTAAGAAAGAATTTTGTAATACAGCTGGGCATAAATTCTTGCAATCATTAAAAGATCTTCAAGAGAGATTCGTTCATCCGGTTGATGTTCTGTTGAGCCATGACCCGGAAAGGTCGGTCCGAAAGCAACAGCATTCGGGATCGCTCTTGCGTAAGTACCGCCACCTATGGCTATCAGGTAAGCCTGTTGACCTGTTACATCCTCATATACATTTGAAAGCAGATGCACGAGTTCATGGTCAGGTGAGACGAATAAAGGGGATTGATGATGAGCGATTGAGACCTTCATGCCTTTTAAAGCTTCTGCTATTTGCATTTGAATCATTTTTAAATTGAAAAAGATCGGGTATCTTATGTTCAAAACTAATTTGATATTTTGAGCATTTATTTCCATAAGGCCGAGGTTCACGGTTAGCGGCCCTGACATGTGATCCTGACCGGAGATGCCAAGAGATTTACCATCAGTTTCATATCCTACCTTCTTCGCAATATTTTTCAGATGGCTTAATACTTCTTCATCGTCCAAATTCAAAGTGCTTAAAAGTTCAACAAGGGCACTTATGGCGTTGACCCCGGCTGATGGATTTGCTCCGTGAGCTGATTTGCCCGTTGCTTTCATTTCAACCTTGTTTTTTAGAACATCTATTTCTATCTTGGCACCATTGGATGGTCTAAAATTTTTCAGCATTTCAATGGACTTTTCATCTTTCATTGCTATTACAGCTGACGCATTTGGTGCAACCATGTTTGGTGCATCTCCACCTTTTAGAGATATTAAATTTATATTGCCACCGTTATATTTGGGATTTCTTTTCAGAGAGATTTCCACATTAACTATACCTTTTTCGACATTTATCATCGGGAAATCTCCATCTGGTGTTACACCCCAATCAGGTTTTTTCTCGTGTTTGAAATAATATTTCATGCATTCCCATCCGGATTCTTCGTTAGTTCCAAAGATTATTCTCACTTTGCTTTTAGGTTTAATTCCAAAATCTTTAACCGCTTTAAGTGCAAAAAATGCGGCGATAATTGGGCCTTTATCATCACTTGAACCTCTCCCCCATAGATATCCATCCTTTATAACTCCACCATACGGATCAACTGACCATCCTGTACCTTCCGGTACAACATCGAGATGGCCGAGGACTCCGAAAATTTTATCTTCACTTCCGAAATCAATGTGCCCGGCATAATTATCAACATTTTTGGTCATAAAGCCGTATTTCTTACCAAGAGCGAGCACATATTCAAGTGCTTTTTTCGTTTCTATCCCAAAAGGTGCATCTTTTGTCCCTTTAACCTTGTAAGACTTAAACTTTATCACCTCTGAAATTTCTTTGAACATCTCATCTTTCATGGAGATCACGATCTCATCAAGCGCTTTATTCACAAGAATTCCTCCTTCTCATCAAAGTATCTTTATTATTATATACTATACCCGTTCAACTTTAAATGGCGAATTTATGACTCAGTGAAATCAAACAGGCATGTTGCCTGCAACGTAACATGCCTGATTCTTCTTGAATATTTATACTTTTAAAAAGATTCAATACATCATTTTAATCCTGTGTCAATCTCTGGAATGTAATTGCTGCAATCAAAGAAGTTACAGCTGCAAACCCTACGAGTACGACAACATCAACCCATATGAAGTTCCATCCCACATTCAACGTTATTATATTTCTAAGCGCATCTGCCGCGTAAGTAAGAGGGAAAATATACGCTATGTACTGCATGAAATGTGGCATTTGCTGAATTGGAAAGAAAACTCCTGAGAAAAACATCATTGGAAAAGTTATCGTTGTCATCGTTATCATGGCCGTTTCCTGTTCTTTCATCGCAGCTGTTATCATAACCCCGACACCTATAAAGCTAAACGTTCCGAGTAAAAGCAGGAAGATCGTCCATAGCAGTGATATACCTGTGAAATGAACTCCAAAAAAGAGCCAGGAAATCGCAAGAATTATCATAGCAGTTACGAATCCTCTTATAGTCTGTGCAAGTACCTTACCAATGACGATACTTCCTCGGCTTATCGGTGTAACCATAACACCGTCCAAAGTTCCAAGCTCTCTTTCTCTTGTTATCGCGGATGCAAGACCAGTCATAACACTCATTATTGCGATCATAGCCATCAATCCCGGTACGGTGAAATCGTAATAATTGAATGCTGTTCCATCTGCATTAACGAGATTGGATTGAACATTTTGCTTTATATTCTGAACACCTGCAGATCCAAACATCGTTGCGAGTTCCTGTGACATCATAATGCCTGCCTGAGGATCTGCAGGGCTCGGTATGACATCCATCGTAACGGGTTGATGAAGCATGACGGCCACAGAAAAATCTTTTGGTATTATCGCACCAACCATTATCTTTCCACTTGCAAGTGCATCGATTAGATCCTGTCTGGAATTGTAAAAGACCATTTTAGTTGTGCTTGTATTCGAAAATGACTTTTCTATTTTCGCGTTGAATAGAAGATCGTGAGAATAAATTCCTATGTTACCGGAATAAGAACCTCCAGCTTTTGGGAAGATAAATCCCAGCATTAACATCATTATGATTGGCATGAGAACTGAAAAAATGACTCTTGTTTTTCCTCTCAAAAAAGTTTTCAAATCTTTCCATGCTATATCCCAGATATTCAATTCAGATCACTCCTTAACTTTAACAACTTCATTAGACTTTTCATCTGCTGGTACCGTACTTTCAGACATTTCAACGTATATATCTTCCAAAGAAGGTTCAAGAGTTTTAAAACTTCTAACCTGTACCTTAAGTTCCGTGATCTCTTTCAAAAATTTATTCAGATCTTCAATTTCGACTTTGAGATATACACCGTCCTGCTCGATGATCTTGCCGTTAATCTCGACTTTGGAAAGCATTCTGTCAGTTTCTATCTCAACGATCTCGGCCTTTTTAAAATAATGTTTTATCTCGTTCAGGCTTCCCAATGAAACTATCTTTCCTTTTCTCATTATGGCAACTTTGTCGACATTCATGAGTTCAACGTCGTGAAGTACGTGAGTTGTATAAATGATGGTTCTGCCTTCTTCTCTTAAACCGACTATGAAATCTCTTATGTGCTTTGTTGAAACCGGATCGAGTCCGAGTGTTGGTTCATCGAGGAAAATTATCTTTGGATCGGGAACAAGCGCCCTCGCAAGATTTATCTTTTGCTTCATCCCTGTACTCATTTTGGATATCAACATATCCTTGAAGTTCCAGATATCGAAAAGTTTCAAAAATTTCTCTGCTCTTTCTTCTATCAAAGCGTCCTTCATCCCATAAAGCCTTCCAAAAAATTTTATATTTTCCATGGCGGTCAAGTTGTCATAAAGTATCACCTTTTCAGCAACAAGGCCTATATTCTTCCTTACACTGGTTGGATCTTTTAGAACGTTGAATCCTGCAACTTCTATATGGCCACTCGTTGGAACGGCAAGATTTGTCAAAATTCTTATAGTGGTACTCTTGCCTGCTCCATTCTGTCCTAAAAGTGCAAAAAGTTCTCCATAACCGACTTCGAAAGAAATATCATCTACTGCTTTAACATTCTTGAAGTATTTCTTCAAGTTCTTTACTACAATTGCTTTTTTATCATCCATTTCAAAACCTCCTTAAAATATCTTCAGATTCAACTATCAACTTTAAAGTTTCCTTTAAATTCACCTTTGAATTGAAATCTTTACTTGAAAGATCGTATAAAGCATAAAGTAAATTTTTGGCTACTATTTTTATATCTTCTGGCATAGAAGGATTCTTTTCCCCAATGACAATTCCAATTTTGCGCATCATGAGCTTAAGTGTATCGGTATTTTCCCTTAATTTTTTTACAAAATCATCTCCTTCTAAAGTTAGACTGTATATTTTTCGCCTTCCAATTATTTTTTGCTCTATCATCTTTTTATCAAGCAGATCACTCAATTGTGGATAAACGGTGCCGGCCGATGCAGGCATTCCCTTTTCTTTGGCGTACTTCAAAAAGTCGTATCCCGTGCCCTCTTTATTTTCACTTAGAAAATTCAGTAGCATCATCTTTAACATCGGATAAGCAGTCTTCATATCAAGCCTCCTAATATCTATCAAGATATATCTATATAGATTATAGGCCTTCAAACATTTATTTTTGAACAATTATCGATTAAGTTTGAATTAAGTTTAAAGCGGGAAGGCAGATATGGCTTGTAAGCCAGCCATGCCAGGCAGATTTCAAATTTCGTTTTAAAATTGAACTGACACATCAAAATTTAGACGGCATTTTTGCTGAATTTAAGATGTTTTCTGAATGGAGTTATAAATAGCATAGCCGGATAGATGAACGCAAATGTTATGTACTCAACCACAATATATAAAATTACATCTAAAAGGCTTTGAAAAACAGATTTTTTACCGAGTACCTTTGAAACCGTTAAAAGTAATCCGAACGCAAAGCCGCCCACTCCAATTGCCAGCGTCGAAGAAATCGAGAAAGCGAAAAAGGGCAAATAGGTGAACGATGCAAAAATGAAATTGCCAACAAAAATGGCTCCTTTTTCTTCCTTAAGATAATGAGGAATACCCATTTTTAACCAATTCATTCGTTGACTGAAAGATCTTCGAAGGGTTAAAGGTGCTCTTTCATGCACTTCAAGCGTTATAAGATATTCTATCTTAAAATTGCTATCACGCAACTGCCTTCCAATCTCCGTATCTTCACTGAAAACGCTACTTCCATAGTGTAATGTTTTTGCCACATCACCTTTTATGAAAAATCCAGAGCCAGAAAAGTTCCATGGAATTAGATTGATTGATTTCATAGCTACCATCATCAACTCATCCGTATCACCAATTCTATAACCTGCACTTTCAATGGTATCATTGCGCCTTGTTAGATGAACGACATCAATCTTTTGTCTGTCAGCGATGAAAAGTCCCTTTTTAAAGTCTTCAAATGAAACTATCGAATCGGCATCCATGACGAAAAAGTAATCAGCCTCTATTGAATGAAAAGCATCCTCGACGCCTATTCCCTTTGGATGAAGAACTTTATTTGTACTTTTAATTCTCAAAATTTCAAGTCTTTCATGATATTTTTCACGTTTTTCGAGAAGTTTTTCATAAGTCCCATCCGTTGAATTATCATCGTAAATGCGCATCTTCACATTTTCAGGAAAAGAAAGGTAATGATCCACGGCATCAAGTATAACTTTACCCTCATTTTTTTCGACGGTAATGACAAAAATTTTAAGTTCTTTCCATTCTGAATCTTTGTACAATTCCTCCTCGATTTCGATCTTAGAATGAAGCTTTTTAAGTACAAAAAAAGTTATCGAAATACAGATAATGGTAAAGAGTATAAAGTTTATCCACATCGGAATAAAAGAGGTGTAAAAATCGATGAAAAAAACAAACACGTATATGCAGAACGAAAAGAACCAACCAATTTTCATATCATTTGCTCATTCCACATTTCAATTTGGAGTACTTTCGGTCGTGAAATGCCATATTGCACTTGTGGCAGTTTTACCGTAAGAGTTCAACGCTGCTATCTGCCAGTAATATGTTGATGAATAGCTTAACTTAACAACTGTCGCAGAAGTGCTCTGAACAGTTTTGAGATACAATGGCATTCCGGATGTTCCAAACATAACTCTGTACTTAAGCCCATGAACGAATCCGCTTTCGTTCCACGAGAGCTTGACATTCGTCAAAACTTCTGTTGCGCCGTTTTCAGGAGATATAAGTTGTGGACTTTGAAGTGGATTCACGGGCGGCAGCAAAAAACAACCGGAGAGAATGAGGACTAAGATTGCCATCGCAAAAACAAGAGTTAAAAGATTTTTATTCAAGGCATAACTCCTTCTTTTTTTTAATTACCCAGCTTCATTTTGATGCTTTGAACTGTGGAGACTTTGGTGATATCTGCATCAATTCTATTCTGTTACCATCAGGGTCTCTTATCCAGCACTGATAATTGAAATCTTTTCCTTGTTTTGGTTTAACATCCAATACAATCCCGTTTTTCTCCAACATTTCTGCCTCTTTTTGAATATCATCAACTTCAAAGCACAGATGGGAAAATCCCGCTTCATTTTGTACTCCAACAGTTTTGGGTTTACCACCATAAAAAAGTTCTATGAATTGGCCATCACTTATCTTGATGTAATTGATCCATGGATTTCCATTATCATCTTTGATTTCAAAAGCCTTTTTGAAGCCGAGCTGATCGCAGTAAAAATGTAAAGATTTTTCCATATCTAAAACGGTGAAAGCCAAATGTCCAATACCCTTTATCATAAAAAGCCTCCTTTAAAAATATTTCAAATCATCTGTATGATTCAATCATTCCATCCCAAGAGTCCAAGCATCATTTCGATCTCACTCAGGACGGAATGACAGTTTTAAAAATTCATGAAGATCATTTCAGTTTCTCTGAGAAGAATTTAACTGTTTCTGAAATCGCCTTTTCCGACCATTCGAATGAGCTGAAAACATGATCCGATCCTTCAACAGGAATTAGCTTTCCACTTTTGAATTCTTTTACGAGATCCTGGCTGTGTGGAAATGGAACTGATTGATCTGATGTTCCGTGGATTATAAGTGCAGGGCCTCTGTACTTTTTTGCATTTCCAAAAGCATCAAATGATAGCACTTCTTTAGCAAATTGCTTCGAGACTCTTATCCCTCCAACATCAAAGAATTCTAAATCTCCCGGAATTGCTGGAATCCCTGGCGAAAATACCTCTCTATTTTTTGCGGCAGGAGCCCAGAGGCAAAGTGCATCAGGCTTAACTTTTTCAACGGTCAAAAGTGCAACCGTTCCACCCATTGAAAGACCAAGTACTCCAAGTCGGGAATTGAAATGGCTTTTCACGTAATTTATCACCGAATACGCATCTGAACTTTCAGATGAAAGCGTCATCTCTTCAAACGTACCACTGCTATTTCCGGAACCCCTAAAATCAAATCTGACAGATGAAATACCGTTTTTCTCAAGAGCCTTCGAAAGTCTTGCAAAAATGAAATGTGCTTCAATATGATTGCCGGTGAACCCATGGAACATAACAACGACGGGCGCATTTTTACCTGCACTGTTGATAACGGTGAAAATCTTGCCATTGTTTTCCAAATTTACACTTCTCATCTTTTACCTCCTTAACCATTCATCAACTTTTTCGATCGATCTATAAACAACCTCATCCATATTGTAATATCTGTATTCGGCCAATCTTCCTATGAATAGGTATTCGCCGGATTTTTCAAGTTTATCGATCCCTTTTAAATAAAGTTCACGCTTTTTCATATTCTCTTCGGTGATGACAACATAGTAAGGCTCTCCTGTATCGGCAGGATATTCGTAGCAGATCGTCGTAAAATCTGATTTCTGCCCGGTCATGAATTTGAATTCAGTTATTCTTGTCCAATCGTTATCATTCGGATAATTCACAACTGCAGCCTGTTGATAGAATTCTTGCCTGTATGTTTTGAAAACCAGATCAAGTGATCTGTACTCAAGCTTACCATAAGAATCATCAAAAAATTCATCAAGTCTGCCAGTATAAACTGTGAGTTTGGGTTTTAATTCAGATCGAATCTCAAAATAATCACATTTCGTTATGACAGAAATTTTTGGATGATCCAGGATATTTTTGATCAATGCAGTATATCCAAATTCTGGCAATCCCTGGTATGGATCGGTGAAATATCTTCCATCTCTATTCGATCTCGTCGGAATTCTTTTGGCTATATCCGCAGAAAGTTCATTTGGCTCCTTATTCCATTGCTTTTTTGTGTAATTCATGAAAAACTTTTCGTAAAGTCTTCTTCCAACCTGTGATACAACGGCATCTTCATAATTATCAGGCGGCTTTTTGAACTTAGAATTTTTAACTTCCTCTTCTAAAAATTTTTCTACTTCTGAGATCGATAGATCTAAACCGAAGAGCTGTGAAATAGTATCACGGTTTATTGGAAATGGTACGTACATGCCATCTACATAACTTAAAACCTTATGCTGGTAATTATTCCATGCTGTGAATCTACTCAAAAATTCAAAGACTTCTTTGTTTTTTGTGTGAAAGATGTGTGGCCCATAAGTATGGATAAGAATGCCATCTTGATTCAGTTCATCATAAGCATGGCCTCCTATATGATTCATCTTTTCTACGACAAAAACTCGTTGACCGGATTCCGCTAAAATTCTTGCCGCTGTTGCACCGGCAAAGCCTGATCCAACGACTAAACAAAGATCTTTCATCAGAATCCTCCTCTTCCTCCTCCGCCAAACCCTCCTCCAACATTTCCACCAAATCCTCCTCCACCGAAATTACCCATATTGGATCCCTGCTGGACATTGACACTGTTCATCATCGCAGCCTGTGGAAGGAAAATTATCGAATCGTACCATAACATAGTTGTGAAAGCAGGAAAAAATGGATCTGATTCAACGATTTCAGGAGGATTTACTTCTTTTATTGCTTTAATAACATGCTTTGCTATACCAAGAGAAGTTCCATATATTAGATACTGTCTCCAAAGTACTACCGATTCAGGTGGCTTTTCCTTTATCAAAGAGTAATCCATGAGATATTTTTCAAAATTTTTCCATCGCAGGTAATATTCTCTTCCATCTTTTGTCCACCGTCCGAATATGTCACGCGGTATCATCATTATTATCCAAGCCGATATCCAATCTGCAAGCGCAACCCATGAGAAGATCATGAAGAGTTCCGGATAAGCTCTTCCTGAAGAGAAATTCCAAAAGATGAATATGGATGGAAGGATCATCAAAGTTATAACTGTTACTATCTTCGTTATCGTATTACCGTAAGTGAGTAAATAATTCTTCATTTCTGCATCATCAGCGACTTTCATCTTCCACGATGTGTATGCTTCGTTGAATTTCTGTGCCCTTTGAACATTTCCCTTCATCGATTCCTGAACGGCTCTGGGATCGAATACGCCATTCGTGGCAAATGGTTTTATAACTGTATCGTAAAGCATTTTTTCGCTTTCGCTCAAAGGCTTTGCACCGTTTAAAAGCTTAAAAGCATTGTTACCGGAAAATTCAAGATAGCCCTTATCTACAAGATCAAGCATCGTTGCAGCAAAGCCATCTGAATCCGGCTCTTCTACAAGTCTTCTGACTATCGAGTTAACGAGCTCAGGAGAATCTTTGTAAGGTATTTCCCTCTCGTATTCAGAATGTAAATCCACCTTTGGCTCGATACCAAATAAAATTCTAAAGATCAAAGGTATTAGTATTATTAAGATTATGAAGAGAGCTATCAAAAACCACTGCCATGTTGTTCCGTTCGAATAAGTATTTTCAATGTTTTGAATTTGATTTAAAGTCATTGGAAGGATAGAATGATACTGAACACTGGTTGGTGGAAAGACAAACCTCGCTTCTGCATAGGTATTCGGAGGAACATTATGATAAATTATCGTGAAAGAATTATTCCCGTTTTTTATCACTTGATGTTGAACATCAATCGGATGGGGAAAGATCTTTTGAACAACAAAACTTTGGGGGAATGTATAATTAACGATCAGCTCTGGTACCCATGAAGGTGTTGACTTGCCCCAGAATTTGTAAAAGAATTGAGAAAAATTAGTTCCGTTTTGAAAGCCTCCGGTTACATCGTAATTCAACGTCATCAAGACATTATCTCCACCGACTTTGGGGATTGTATATCCATCGTTAAGATACACTCTCAGATCAAAACCGTTCTGATTTGCATACCCATCAGTTTTCTGAATTGTAGCACCTGAAACGGATAGTTTGAAATTACTCATCGTGACATTGGATGGTAAGCTCATGAAAGGTGCGAGACCATGGTATGGCTTTGTGAAAGTATAATAATCATGTTCGACTATGTGTGCTATTCCATTTTGAGCGACATTGACATTCACTTCAACTTTGTTTACCCTTAAAACTGATGACCATACATCGAAATAACCGTTAACGTAGAAAGTTGCAAGTAATCCAACAGCCCCTGCAATGACCACGACAAGTATTTTCAAAATCAATGAACCTTTTTTCACCATTTACCTCCATAAAAAGCGATCGGCTGTGCCGATCGCCTTTCATTTTGCGTATTCAACACTTCTTTTTTCACGTATCACAACCACCTTCACCTGGCCTGGATATTCCATAGATAATTCTATCTCCCTTGCAACATCGTAAGCCATCTTGTCAGCTATTTCATCGTCAACCTTATCGGGTTCGACCATTATTCTTATTTCACGGCCTGCCTGTATAGCATAAGCTTTCGTAACATTTTTGTGTGATGTTGCTATTTCCTCAAGCTTTTGAAGCCGCTTTATGTAAATTTCTATACTTTCGCGCCTTGCTCCAGGCCTTGAAGCACTTATGGAATCAGCCGCAGCAACGAGAACCGATTCGGGACTCTGGAATGGTACTTCTTCGTGATGAGCCTGAATCATGTTAACCACTGCATCCTTTTCACGATACCTCTTTGCAAGTTCTCCACCTATCATCGCATGGGTTCCTTGGACTTCATGATCTACAGCTTTTCCTATATCGTGTAAAAGAGCACCGCGCTTTACTTTTTCAACATCTAAATCAAGTTCTTCTGCCATCATCGCAGCTATCTGTGCAACTTCTATCGAATGATAAAGTACATTTTGACCAAAACTTGTTCTGAATTTAAGCCTTCCAAGGAGTTTTATCAATTCAGGGTGCATGTTAGATATTCCTACGGTAAGGATAGCCTTCTGGCCTTCGTCATGAACTATCTTTTCTATTTCTTTCTTGGATTTATCGTAGAATTCTTCTATCATTGCTGGATGTATTCTGCCATCCTCTATGAGCCTTTCAATCGTCATCTTTGCTATTTCGCGGCGTAATGGATCGAAGCAGGATAAAACAACACTTTCAGGTGTATCATCTATTATGACATCAACGCCCGTTAAACTCTCAAAGGCTCTTATGTTGCGACCTTCCCGCCCTATTATTCTGCCCTTCATGTCGTCATTTGGTAGTTCAACTGAAGAAACAGTTACATCGTTAACGTAAGTGCTCGCATATCTTTGCATTGCCGTTGTTATAACCCATTTCGAATCTGTTTCTGCTTCTTCTGCATACCTCTCTTTTATTTCGGAATAGAGATGTGCAAGATCCTTTTCCATCTCATCTCTCGTAACGTTAAAGACCAATTCTTTTGCTTGATCTGGATTCAGAGAAGCTATTTCATGTAATTTTTCTCTTTGTTCGTTCAAAAGCTTTTCAGCTTCTTCTTTCTCTTTTTCAACAGTAAGCCTTAGATTTTCTATCTTCTCTTCTTTTTTTGTGATCGCTTCTTCTCTTTTGGCTATGGCTTCCTCTCTTCTCGTCAATCTATCTTCGATCTGTTTCAAATCATCCTGTTGCTTCTTCATTTCACGTGAAAATGCTTCTCTTGATGACGTTATTTCCTGTTTCGCTTCTATTACCATTTCTTTTTTGATCTTCTGTGCTTCTTCTTCTGCCTTCTTAAGTAAACTTGTAGCATCTTCCTTTGCAACTTTTTGTTCTTTTAAAATTTTTATTTTTCCAAATTGATATCCTATTATAACTGCCAGTATAACGCTTGGAACTAAAATTATAACCATTATGAGTCCTTCAGTCATCATTCCACCTCCATTTCTTTGGAGATCTCTCGCACCAATTTTTTTACCGTGTACGGGTCAAATCCTCTTTTGACAAGTTTTTGAAACAACTTATCATAAGAATCATTTGGATGGTTCTTCAAAAAAAGTTTGAACAACTCTTTTAGATCGACACCTTCCATCATTTCGTCTACGATCTTTGCGATAATCTCCTCATCAACTTTTAACTCTTTCAATTCATATTCTATGTATTTTGGACCTTTGAACTTCAATTCAAGCTCATCAACAGCAAAAAGTTTGGCAAATTTTTCATCGTTTATAAAACCCTTTTGCTTCATCTCATAGATCAAATTTTCAATTACCTTATCATCGTACCCTTTTTGCAAAAGCCTGTTAGAAAGTTCCCATTCGGATCTCGGTCTCACCTTTAAAAGCATCAAAGCATCTTTTTTTGCGTTATCAAGAGTTTTTTCCTTCTTCATCTTTTTCCTTTACATTTTCCCTTAACAATCCATGAGCTTCTCTTATCCGTTGTTCGATTTCATCGGCAATTTGAGCATTCTCAGTCAAATACTGTACGACATTATTTTTCCCTTGGCCTATACTTAACTCTTTTCCTTCAAGTGTTGTATAGCTGAACCATGAACCTTTTTTTGAAATGATTCCTTCGCTTGTTCCAAGATCAACAAGCTCATTTTCCCTAACGATACCTTTCCCATATATTATGTCAAAATGAGCTTCTTTAAAAGGTGGTGCGACTTTGTTTTTGACAACCTTTATCCTTGTTTCATTTCCCACTATCCTGTCTCCCTCTTTTATAGCTTCTCCCCTTCTTATATCAAGACGGATCGTTGCGTAAAATTTGAGAGCATTACCCCCTGAAGTTGTTTCCGGACTTCCAAACATCACACCGATCTTCATCCTTATCTGGTTTGTAAAGAACACTATGGCTTTTGATTTGCTAACATTACCTGTTAATTTTCTCAAAGCCTGTGACATCAATCGTGCTTGAAGTCCTATCTGAGAATCACCCATTGCTCCTTCAACTTCTGCTCTTGGAGTCAGAGCTGCAACGGAATCTATTACAACCATATCAACGGCGTTTGATCTAACGAGGGTATCAACTATTTCAAGTGCCTGTTCACCGCTATCAGGTTGTGATATAACGAGTTTGTTGACATCAACGCCAAGATTTTTTGCGTAAGATGGATCGAGTGCATGCTCCACATCGATGAACGCAACTATTCCTCCACGTTTTTGGGCTTGTGCCAAAGCGTGAAGCGTTAAAGTCGTTTTACCACTTGATTCTGGACCGTAAATTTCTATAACTCTACCTCTTGGATATCCTCCGACACCAAGTGCTATGTCAAGTGAAAGCGAACCAGTTGGAATCGTTTCAATATTTTTAACTATCTCCTCTTCACCAAGTATCATTATCGATCCTTTTCCAAAATCTCTCTCTATCTGTTTTATAGCACTTTCAAGAGCTTTTTCTTTTCCACTTGATTCTTCTGTCATTTTTAACCTCCCAATTCACTCTTATGAATAGATCTGTAGATCGAACCCTTTGGGGTGAGGGTTGATGAGAATAAAGATATTTCATCGCATTCAAATGTTAAAGGTTCGTACTGGATCTGCGATATCACTTCACTCCAATTCTTAGGAAGCCCCTTCAATCTTCCGATCGTCAGATGTGGAGTGAAGCGATTTTCAAAAACAAATCCTTTCTTTTTCAAGACGCCTTCAATCTTAAAGTAAAGATCTGAAATTTCATTTCCATTACATCCCATCCAGACAACTCTTGGAAGCCCTTTTGATGGGAATATACCGGTGCCTTCAACTGTGATCGAAAATTTTTCAAATTGTTTAGAACTTTCATCCATGGCATCTTTCACTTTTTCGATCTTTCCATTTTCAAGATCACCGAAGAAAAAAAGTGTGAGATGAGCATTATCGATTGAAGGCCAGCTTCCAAAAAAATCGTTGCTTTTCAAGTAGATCTGGATATCAGAAATTTTTTCACTAACTTCCTTAGATACTTCGATGGCCATAAAAGTTCTCAATCTTCAAGTACCCCCTTATTTTTAACAAAGTACTCAACCCCTGAGACAACAGTCATTATGAGTGCTATCCACATCATGATAACGTTAAGTGTCCATCCCAAAACAGGAGTTATACCGTAAAAAAGTACGAGAATTATGAAGATCATCTGAAACGTTGTCTTGAACTTTCCCCACCAACTTGCCGCAATTACTTTTCCATTTGCCGCTCCAATCATTCTAAGACCGCTGACGGCAGAATCCCTTGCTATTATAGTTATTACGAACCAGCTTGCAACATTTCCTTGCTGGAGAAAAACAAGCAAAGCTGCGTCTACAAGTATTTTATCGGCCATCTGATCAAAAAATTTTCCAAGAGTTGTAACCTCATTCATGGATCTGGCAGCCCTTCCATCCAAGAAGTCAGTTACAGATGCGGCAACAAAAAAGATAAGAGCGGCAACAGCCATCTCTTTACCGTGATTTAATGCAGTGTACATGAAAGGAATTACAAGTAAAATTCTCAAAAGTGTCAATTTCGTCGCGGTTGTGATTCTCATGAAGCACTCCCCTCTAAATCGTAGAACTCATAAGATTCTATCCTAACTTGGACGAAATCTCCAACTTTTAAAGATTTTGAAGAGTTGAAATGGACGTATCCATCTATTTCAGGAGCATCCATGTAAGTACGTCCAGTGTAGAGATCTTCATCTACTTCATCGACTATAACCTTCATCTTTTTACCCATAAGCCTTTCATTTTTAGAAAAGCTTATTTCTTTCTGAAGATTCATAAGCTTTGAAATTCTTCTTTTTGCAACGTCTTTTCTAACCTTTGGAATTAGCACGAATGCGCCAGTTCCTTCTTCATCCGAATATATGAAAGCTCCCAATCTATCAAATTGAATTTGTCTGACGAATTTCATCAATTTTTCAAAATCATCCTCATCTTCACCAGGGAACCCAACTATAAAAGTTGTTCTTAAAATTGCATCTGGAATTTTTTCTCTTATCGTCAATAATTTTCTTTCTACATCTTGAATGGAAGGAGTTCTATTCATGAATTTAAGAATTTTTTCCGATGCGTGTTGAAGTGGAATATCGAAATAGTGAAGAATCTTCTTGGAATTTCTTATCATCTCTACGAGATCATCGCTAACTCCGTCCGGATAAAGATAAAGGAGGCGTACCCAAAAATCTCCATCGATATCGTCTATTTTTCTAAGAAGGTCAATCAAATTTTTTCCACCATAAGAATAATTAGTAAGATCTTGAGAAACGAGTATGATCTCTTTTTTACCATGATCAACAAGATATCTTATTTCTTTGATGATCTCTTCAAAATCTCTATTTTTCAACGGTCCTTTTATGTTAGGAATTGCACAAAAAGTACATCTCCTGTCACATCCATCACCGATTTTGACGTAAGCGTAAGATTTGTCATCAATCGTTCTACCTAAAAATTTGTAAACTGGATCAGGAGGTTCAAAAAGATCTTGGATATTTTTTACAGCTTCAACCACCTTTTCGGGAGAAACTATTCCTAAAAAAGAATCGACTTCTGGTATCTGACCCCTCAATTCTTTGAAATATCTCTGGACGAGGCAACCATGGACTATTATTTTCAATGATTTCTTTTCTCTGCCGTTTATGACGTTGAAGATCTCATTCACAGATTCTTCCTTTGCATCGCTTATGAAAGCACACGTATTTATGATGGCAAGATCCGCATCCAAAAGTTCTTCAACCACCTCGTACCCTTTACCGATCAAAAGAGATTTAATTACATCCGAGTCAGCCTCATTTTTGGGGCAGCCAAGCGTATCCATCCATATTCTCATTTATGTGATTTCCTTTTCTTTTGCATGTAAAGTTCTCTTATTTTCTCAAGTTCTTCAATATATTCTTCCGTTTTGTAATTTGGATAGGTCATTTCCCACGAACGAAATTTCCCGTTTAAGTACAGGAGAGTTATTTCAGCATAAATACCATTTTTGAGGTATATCCTGCTTCCCCACTGCTTCGTTGAGGCAAGCACGAATTGACTGTGATGAATATAGCCGGCATCTATATTGAATTTTCTTTTACCATCAATGGCCAGATCCATTTCAATCGAGTTCGTTAGAACTTTCATATCTGCAAGTTCTGATGGGTGAATGAGAGATTCAAAACTTACTATACGGCTTTCTAAAGGGTTACCCATCTCTGCCTCATAATAAGATGTAAATTTGGAAAAATCCAGAGGTTTTGATACAAAATCTACTTTATCAACTTTCGACTCCAAAATTTCAAGGATATCCCTCAATTTATACTGTAAATCACTTCCAAATACAACACAGATCAAATTCACCAATTCAGGACTTCTAATACTTCCCAATTCAGATCACCACACACTAAGTACACCTTTAAAAAATTATAACACAATTCGATCTTTTCATAAAATTGTGTTGTTAAAAAAGATCACACTGTACAAATCGAGCAGTGTGCTGAGAGTGATGAACTATTTCATATTTTACTTCACCACATAAGTTTGTTATTTGATCTTCTTTGGCCTCGACTTTGGTTTGTTTTCGTTTTTTTCAAGTATTTCCTCAACTTCATGTGCACCATTTTCGTAAAACTTCTCTTCGTCAGAATCCAAATATTTGAGAAGTCTCAAAAATTCTCCCGCGTGAACTCTCTCTTCATCCGATATGTCTTTTAAAACAGCGATGGCAACCTTGTCATCTGTTGATTCTGCAAGTTGTGTATACATTTGAATCGCTTCATACTCCGCAGCTATCATGAATCTTACAGCTCTTTTCAATTCTTCAGGCGTTAATTTTCTATCATTGGCAAGCCCCGAAAAAGATGTTCCAAATTCTGGCATTTTGAGTTCCTCCTTTCACGATATTCATTCAATTATACATCAAAAAATTTGATTTGCACGGTTAAAGTATGGGTACATTTCTTAAATACAGTTTGATATTCTGCGATAAAATGCAAAAATCTTCGAATAAACGAGATAATTTATTTTATTTCCCAGAAAATGGCTAAAATATCCATTAAACATCCTAAATAGGATTTGACAATCTTTAAATTAAATTGTATAAATTATATCGGAATCGATTCCGGTATCGATTGTGGAGGTAAAAATGGGTTACATTACTTTGAAGGATGTTGCAAAAAAAGCAGGAGTTTCTTTAAGCGCAGCATCAAGAGCACTTAACGGAAGACAAGATGTGAGTGAAGAAACAAGGAAAAAGATAACTAAAACTGCCGAAGAACTTGGATATGTACCAAATCGTTTTGCATCAGCCCTGAAATTCCAAAAAACTCACACGATAGGTGTGATC
>Ga0078972_1003499_pt1 | contig 46786 bp, 42 predicted proteins | sample YelNatPaOPGAMG01_FD_67568 | JGI IMG/M metagenome (GOLD analysis project Ga0078972, IMG submission 67568) | Hot spring thermophilic microbial communities from Obsidian Pool, Yellowstone National Park, USA - OP-RAMG-01 (SPADES assembly) (version 2) | ecosystem: Environmental > Aquatic > Thermal... | reverse complement strand
GTACGAGGGGAAAGGAAGGCCGTTCCGGTGATACATAGAACCCCAGCAAAAGGTAGGGTGAGGGATCCTTGCGGACCTTCAGAAAGGTTTCGGGCGGGATCTTTTCCAGCTCGTTCCGGTGTTCCTTCAGGTATGTCTTCACCGCTTCTGCGTTTTCCGCCCAAGGAATCTTCCCCTCCACACCCAAAGGAAGAAGGAGGAAATACAGGATCCCCCGGGTATTGTTCCTGAGAACCAGATCCGCCGGAAGGGGTCGGACAAGGACAACAAGCAGGGTGGCAAAAAGGACCCCACGTAGGGTTCTTTCACGAAGGGTTCTATTTTTTCCGAATCGCCAGAAGGGTAAGGTCGTCATACTGATCGTCCTCCATCATATGGGTATAGAAATTGTAATTGGGGAAATCCATCTGCCGCGGGTTGGGGATGGGATGATGGAAGTACTTTTCGTACTGCAGGAAGGTCTTCTTGAGAAAATCATCCACCTTCACATCCACCATCACCCTATTATCGGCTCCCGCTCGAGGGTCTGGATACATACGGAAGATCTTTTCCACCGACACGAGGGCAAGGACTGCCGACTCTGCGGTGGGTTCACAGGAGGAGAAATCGAAAACAAGTTCCTCGTTGGGAACGGGAGAGTAGAGTTTCTCCAATCGAAACTTTCCCCGGGACATCACCGCTTCCACGATCCCTTTGATCCGTTCGAACCCCATCATTTCATCCTCCACCGGTTCTTCCCCCTCTTTCTGGGGGGGAAGCTGGAGAATGGAGAAATCCGGTTTCCTCAGTTTCCGATGGGCCTCCTCCACACCGTCGGTGAACAGGAGCAGGATGTCTCCTTTTTTCAGGGGCACCAGGATCTGCTGGAAAGGAGATTTCATCTCCAGCATGAAATTGGGGAATACCCCTGTGGCGGGACAATCCGCCATCATCCGTTGCACCAACTGGCCGCTTTCCGCATCGTAGAGGTTCAGGATCCTGTCCCCCGCATGGGTCACGTGAGCCCGAGCGGCCTTCATCTCCACCACCCCTAACGTCATGGCAGCAAAACGGCCCCGGAACCCCTGGGATTCCACCACATCGTTGATCTGGTACAGGAGGGGCACCATGTTCAACCCCTTCGAGGGGTTCCACTGCCTGAAATAGGTGGTGAAGACTGTGGCTACCTGCACCATGATCAAGGCGGCAGGGACTCCTTTTCCCGCCACGTCGCATTTGATGAAGGCGTAGGTTTCCGGGGCGAGTTTTCGGAAATCGAAGTAGTCCCCCGAAACCCCCTTGGCTCCCTCGTAGTACCCGAAGAACTCCCCTTCGGGAGTCTCTTCCTTCCCTGTGGTGAGTTTCTTTCCCCCTGGTCCGACTTCCAGAGGAATGAACATCTTCTGCACTTCCTTACCTACGGTAAGGTCCTTGCTGGCAGCCGCCGCCTTTACCAGTCCCTGGGTCATCTGGTTGATGGTGGCCGCCAATTCTGCAATTTCATCCCTCGTCTTGATTTCTATTACGTGATCCTTCAATGCTTCCTTGTCCTCCGTATCCCGAATCACTTCTACCCCTTTTACCAGTCTTCGAATCGGGATGATGATGATACTGGCGAGGATCAAGGCTCCCACGATACCCAGCACCAGGGCCACGAGGGCTATCCCCCCGGTGATGAGGATGAGGTTGTTCCTCGAAACCTTTACCTGTTCCAGAATCGTCTCGGTACTCACCCCTAACCGTACCATGCCCCGGAAGTATCGATTCTCGCCGCGAACCCGATACAGCACCGGTTTGTAGAAGGTATAGAAGGTACGATTGAAGTCCAGTAGGGTCGTCTGGAACTCCGGTTCGCTATAGATCTTGGCCCCCAACTCCAGAAGGCGAGCGTTCAACCGATTGTCCAGCGTTCGGATTCCCTCCTGGAGATCCTGGAGTCTTCTTCGGGAAGTTTCATCGGTGCGGACAGCCAGCCCAATGGCCTCGTTGGAAAGGGCATCCAGTTCCTTGGCCAGGCTCCCTACCGCTAGATCCGCCGCCGAATTGATCTCCACAGCCAGGAGTCCTTCCTTCTCGGAAATATCGTCCTTCAGTTTGGATACTCCAGGAATCAAGGTCGGGCCGTCGATTTTGTTCAAAATATCGGGATCGTTACTGGCCCACACGTACCCAAAATAGGTAATATCCGTCTGCCCTCGGCCCGTGATGGTGGCAAAGCGAGCCTCTTTCATGGCGGAGATCTGAGCGGGCAGAACCCCCAGCTCAAGGGTGTTTCCACTGGGCAGGTAGGTACGGGCTCCAGAGGCCAGGCTTTCCATCAACACCGAAACTCGTTGAACCAGACCTTCCGCCAGGTTCCGTTCCTGATTCCTCGTCATGTAGTACCCTAGGGGAATGGACACCATCAGCACTACGGCGATGATCAGCACCGTAATGAAAAAGGTGAACTTCAACCGTAACCCAAACCCTCGTCGCCTCATAGCCTCTAGCCTCTCCCTCTTCACTTCCCAGGGGACCTGTACCCCTGTTAGGATCGCCAGTGCCTCCAACCGCAGCCGTTTCCCCTCTTGAAGAATAGCACCGATTCGATAGGTGGAAAATAGAGCCACCATCCCCAAGAACATCACCATCGTCCAGACCACAACTCCATTGAGGGTGATGGAGAAGGGCGGACGTTGCAGTACTTTCTGAATCGGGCTGTACAGGAGGCTAAAGTCACCAAACTTGAGGGTTCCCCCCCGTTCCAATTTGAGCAAGTCCCGGGAAAAGGCAATCCCACGAAGGGGATGTTCCACGGCAACCCGATACTCTCCCCCCTGCACCTCCTGCAGGATGGGCCCCACAATGGTTCGATCGTTGCGAACGGTGAACCCTCCCTCGGCCAGGGTAAACTGGTAATCGAAAGGTTCCTTTCCATCCCGATCCAGTATAACCCTTCGTACCAACCCATCCTCGGCAAACCCCCTCCCTAAAAGGGAAAGGCGAATCCTTCCCGTTTCGTCCCTCGTGGCCTCCACGAAACTGATGTATGTGACGGGTACATATTTATTCAGATGCACCACAAGGGTCTCCTCCGGGCCCACGTTCCCTACGGTATCCACTGCCTGAACCCGTATGACCCAGGTTCCATTGTCATAGTTACGGAACGGGAGGCTCGGAACGGTGGTGGTGAAAGCTTTCCGGAAAGGGCCAAGGCCAACGGGGATAGGCAGGAGGGGATCCTTCGTTTCTCCTATGTATAGAATCTCGTACTGATACTCGGCCACATCCCCGTCCGGAGGCGGATCCCATTGAATGGTAAAGGTGTTGGAAGTCAAATACCCCAATTCATCCAGGGGAGGTCTACGGAACACCACCTTGCCGGGGGGTGTGGTGTCCCGAAAGAACCGGACTGTGGTAGGCCTGGACCAGTTTCCTGCATAGTCCTGGGCGGAAACGTGTAAGTACCATTCCCCATCCTCGGCCGCCTTTAACTCAACAGTCCGTACGTTTTCCAGGGCAACCAGTTTCCGTTCGGCAGAGGGGGTAGGCGAACGTGTCCATTCATACCAGAATCCGGCAATCCCCGAGGAATCCCGGGGTGGAACCAGTTGGAACCGAGGGGAATCGAGGCGGGTCCGGACAGTTGCCTGGAAATTAAGAGGCACCACACCCGGAGGTTCCACCGTAGTGTCCGGCTTCAAGAATACGATTCTCGAGGTATCTCCACGCTTGTTCTCCCAGAACACGAACAGTTCCTTCCCCAGCACTACCGGTCGGGGAAAGGTAGAGACACCCGCTAGGGGACTCAAGTCTTTCTCTACCCAGAGGGCCCCCTGTTTCTGCGCTAGGATAATGTGATCATCCCCCTTTCTGTTGTCGAACCAGAGCAGATACACCGTTCCCTTGAAGGGGACGATCTGGGGGAAGTTACAAGACTTGAACCCTGTGGTCACCCTTTCGGGTAAGGTTCTATACGTTCCATCTGGATTCAGTTCCCCATAGTAGATCTGCTTGGATTCCCGGCCAAAACGTCGTTCCCAGGCGAGGCCCACCACCCCATTGATGGCGGCTAGATGGGGACGCTGATTATCGAAGAGACCGGGTCTAGTGGTTCTCCCCGGAATCGTTTCTTCGAATCCTGTCAACCACTTCAAGGGTCCCCAGGACTTTCCCCCATCGGTGCTGGTTTTGAGGTAGAGTTGATAGGCCCCTCCCTCCCCGGCCTGGAGAGCCTGAAACACCACATACTCTACTCCCTTGTAGGAGAGGTGGTAGGGCAGGAAGCTCAAGGTAACCTGAGGTTCCTTTGCAAGGGGGGTCAGTTCGGACCAACTCAACCCGTTTTCGGAAACGGCATACAGGATCGAAAGGATATCTCCCCTCTCCTGGGTCACGAAAAGGAGCAAGCCCCCGTCTTCCTTTGCGAACAATCGGGGAGCAAGGGTGGTTCTCTCAGTGATGGTGGAGGATGAATTCTGGAAAGTCTCCCCGCTGTCTTTGGAAGCGTAAAAATCGATCTTGTTCTCCGAAGCGAGAACCGCCACCGTAATGACTCCCGCAGGGGTGACGGCAAAGGAGAAGATCGTTGTTTCGCTTCCAAAGAACCGATAGGGGCCGGCGAAACGGAGGTGTTCCTTCCAGTCCCGTCCATCCTTGGAAACTCGCAGGGAAAGATAGATCTGATACTCCCCCTCTCGAGTGGGAACGAACTCCTGGTACATGAGAACGATCATACCTCCCCCGGCCCGTACCTGGGGGAAGCGACCCCCTGCGGCAGGAACGAACTCGGGGTCCTCCCAGTACAGGTCCTGTGCCAAAAGAGGGTGGACCGCCCACGAGCATACTACTAGAAGGAGGGTGAAAATCCTTAGATCCTTGATTCGATCCTCCTTTTCAATTCCAGCAATGGGGGATAGTTCTTGCTTTCCTTATTCTGAAGGAGCCTTTGCACGATGGCAAGAGCTTCGAAATAATTGCCCTCGATGTACCGTTTCTCCGCCAGCCGGTACTGTTCCTCCGCTACACTGGACAACACGATGGAGGTCTGACCGCCCGTATCGATCTGGATCCTGTCCTTCAACTCGACGGCCTTTGTATTATCTGGGTTCAGTTCGATAGCGCGGTTCAGCTGTTCCAGGGCAATGGGGAATTGTGCTCGTACGTTTCCCGTTACGATCCGTAGAGCGGCCCGATACAGTTCCTCCGACTCGGCCAAAGCTTTGGGATCCGGAGGAGGGATTCGAATCCCCAATTTGATCTCCGCATTGTAGATAGCCTCCTTCAACCCGGCGAAATTGGGATCGATCTGTTCCAGGTCCTTGAGATCTATGTAGGCTTCCTGGGGATTGGTGGCCATCTTGGCCTGGGCTTCCCGAAATTTGGTACGGAAGAGAGTGGCAAACCCCTCTCGATCCTTCAGCTGGGCGATCCGAAGGGCAAGGACACTGGCCTGCTGGTTGAAGGGGAAGGCAAGGAGGACCGTTCGAATCTTTTCCTCCGCCGCAGTAAAGGCATCGAGAGCTTCCCTTCGGTTCCCCCTTTCCAGAAGGGATCTTCCGGTTTCGAAGTCCTTCCGGGCTAGACTCAACAACTGGCTCATCTCCACATAGAGAGGATCGGTAGGAAGGAGTTCCCTGCTGGATTTCACGAATAGGGCAGCCCGAACGAACCCCAACCAGTAGGTAATTTCAGGGTTGTCCTCAGCCTGGGTAGCTCTCCAGCGGGTCTGTGCTCGAAGCAGGATGTTTTCCGCATCGTCGAAGGCATTCAGATAGTAGAATCGTTTTGCCTCGTTGATCAGTTGCCGTACTTCTGCTACCACAAGCTTGTTTTCCGCATCCCTGATGGCTGCATTCAAACTGAGGAGTAGATCGTCGCTTTCCCGTCGGAACTTTGAATCTTCCTGATAGGAAAGAGAAAGGGAAAACCTCGCTCGAGCAGCCCCCAGGCTTTCCCGTGCCTGCTCGAAGCGGTTCTGGGCGATGGCGGCTTGTGCCTCCTGCACCCGGAGGTTCCCCTCGTTTCGATACCGCTGGGCCAACAGGATACTTTCCCGTGCTTTCGCAGTTAGGCTTACCGAGCCGGGCAGGACGTTGCCCTGTAGAGAATTCCGGATTCCTTCTGCTCGATCGATCTTTTGGAGAACTCGCGGATCCGAACGCGCGGGAGGAATTTCGTTACGGTAGAGGGCAAGGTACCTCACCACACGATCCAAGAGGGTTTGAGCTTGCGGGGTTAGCTCCTGTAGAAGGGCTATGGTTCGATCGGGATACTTCACGAGAAGTTTCTCCTCTTGCCCCTCGGCGATCTGTACTACCTCTTCCACCCCCTCGAACCATTCGGTAGCTCGGCGATAGGAGGCCAGGATTTCTCGGTGCCCCTCCTCCAGAGGAGTTAAGTCCAACGCGGCAAGTCTATCCACGATCTCCACTTCCGTTCGTTCCCAGAAGGCCAATCGATCGGCCAGTTTCGCGGAAATTCGATCGAGGGCTTCCACGCTCACTCTAGGAATCAAAGGATTCCGAAGCTGCTCCTCCCGGAAGAGTACCCATTCCCTTCGATTCTCCAGCGTTCTGGCCTGAGTTTCCCTGAGGGTGTTCCTGAAGGTCTCGAGTGCCACACGATCGCTGGGAAGGGTGTCCAGGGCCGGCTTCAACGCGAGGTACTCTTCGATCAACCCCTGGTACAGCGTAACCCCTTTTGACCGCACCTGTTGGTCGATCCATAGGGGGAGGTATTCCCTCACCAGTTCCCAATACACAGGAACCGGCTTGCCCCCAAAGAGAGGGATAGCCGCGAAATAGAGGCTTTCCATCTGCTTCATCATCTGTCCAAAGGCTTGTACCTGTTGGAAGGAGAGGGTGGCTTGTTCCCACCGTGCCTGCTCGAAGGAGACTTCCCCTTCCAGATAGGCTTGCCGGAGACGTTCTGAAAGAGCTACCAAAATGGGCAAGAATCGATCCTTCAGGAGCAATTCCATTGCCCCCCGGATTCCTTCCGGCGTTGCTGAAGTGGCCCTCCCCCCTATGATCCGTTGCATGAAGCCCAGGAAAAAATCTTCATTGGTCACCCGATTGATCCGCACGAGCTTTTCGTTTTGATCCTTCAGTTCCTCCACCGTTTCCGAGGCAACCTTATAGAGGGTAGATGCCCGTAGGTAGGTCTCGAGGAAAGGTCCCATCGCTCTCCTCGCTTCCCCCTCCTCCCCCTTTCGGATCAGATCCTGGAGATTGTTGGCCAAGGTCTGGTACTGATTCCGAAATCTCAAGAATTGCTCGGAGGTTTGTCGGACAGTGTCCAGAGCGGAAAACACCCGATTTTCCACGATGTTTCCGTAGTTGGCATCCACGAAGAACTCTTTCCCGATGTCTAAACCGCTCGTGTACAGTTCGATGGCTCTGCTGTAATCCTTCTGCTCCAAAGCTCTCGCTGCCTGCGTCATAAGATCGTTGAACCTATTCTGGTTGTACACGAATTGGGCAGATTCTTTCGCCTTTTTTAAAGCCACTTTGGTTGTTTCGTTTGGAGCCGCATCGAGGGATTCCAGTTCCTTGATGATAGAGAGAGCCTTCTCTACGTCCTTCTGTTCGTACAGGACCTTGATGAGATCTTCGTATTTGTCGTAGTACTCCCCCCGGATGGTTCGAATTCTTCGTATTAGATCTTCCGCTTCCTCGATCCGCTCCGGGTCCTTTCTGGCGGCCTCTGCCAGAACCACGAGGGCTTCGTTGTACCGTTTTTCTATCATTAGGCTACGGGCCAATGCGATAGGATCCTCCTTGGCCCCTCCTGCCCAGAGAAGATAGAAGGGGAACACCATGAGGATCGTACAGAGTATGAGAAATCGGAACATCCCTCCCATCATGCCACTAAACAGTTCCCCTTTAAATAATAACAACTTTTTGCTACCCTATCATCCTAATATTCTATCTAGTTATCGGCAGAAACATAAGAGGATGTATCGGTCTCTGCCGATAATAGATTTCAGGTGATTTTGGGTGTATATTTTATGTGGGAAGATGCATAAGGCAACCATTCTAAAAAAGTATGCAAGTCTCTTCTTTTTGGGAGGAAGCCTTCTTCTGGGTCCTGGACTATGGGCTTCCGAGTTCCAGGACATCTATGGAGACACTGGCAAGTTCTTCGAATTCATCCAGGATCCCAACACAGGACTCACCGTTTTCCCCATTCTAACCATTCCCGTGGGTGGGGAGTACGAAGGAATGGGCACCGCCTATACCGCCATTGCCAGAGATTCCAGCTTCTTCGATGCCAATCCTGCCGCTTCCTCCCTCCTGGAATACACGGAAATCGGGTTCCTTCACAACAACTGGATCGCCGATACCAACATCGAGGGAATCGTTTACACGAAAAGAACCGATACGGTAGGGTATGCCCTCGCCGCAAAGTTCCTTTACGTTCCCTTCACAGGCTATAACATCTGGGGAGAAAGAACCTCCTCGGGCTACTACTCGGAGACCATCGGCATTTTCAACTACTCCCGGAACTTCTTCCAGAGTTACGAGTTCTCTGGCGTGGCGGTAGGAACCAATATGAAGGTAGCCCTGAGGCATATTCCCGAATCCATAGCCTCCGGTCAATCCGCCGTCGGCGTGATGACCGACATTGGAGCTCTCACTCGCTTCAACTTCCTCAAATTCTACCCTTCCCGGAGCAAAAATGCTTCCCTAGGAGTTACGGTAAAGAATCTAGGCCCCTACGTGTTGGGGGAACCTCTACCCACTTCGGTAGTTTTAGGTATCGGGTACTGGCCTCTTCGCCCCTGGGCTATCGCCTTCGACCTCCATATCCCCTTTAGCTTCGATCCTGGCAGGTATCCGCCGGAGCGGATGGGTTTTGCCTGGGGCACCAGTGTGGCCCTTACGAACTTTTTTTCCGTACAGAGCGGCTTCTTGTTGAAAGGGGGAAACCCGAGATTCAGCCTGGGAAGTGTTGTGATGGTAGATACCCTCTCTATCGTAGCGAATTACACCCTCGATATGACAACCCAATTCACCAACCTGGACCGTTTCAGCATCCAGTTGAAGATCAACCTGGGGGACGAGGGGCGAAAGGCGAAGGCGCAAAAGGTAGAAGATCTATACCTCACCGCCATAGAGGCCTTCGCACGAGGAGAGTTTCAGAAATCCCTCGAACTCTGTGATCAAGCTCTTGCATTGGATCCTACCTTCACTCCCGCCCGTGAAACGATCCAGAGTATCGAACGCTCCCTGAAGCTCCAGCAGGAAATAGAATCCAGACAAAAAATAGAGTAGGATCTTCAGGAAAGGCTCCTGCGTAAAAGGTGATAGAGAAATAGGAAGGCCGCCTTCCTCGGGTCTCCCCGTCTTTTCGTCACGACCTTTCCCCTCTCCAACTCTTTGAGGAACTTTTTGCGTTCTTTCGCAGAGAACCTACATTCCAGCGCAAACAAAAGGCCTCTAGCTTCTTCGAAATCCTCCGGATGCAGGGCGAGCTTCTCTCCCCTTCGGTAGCGATCTACTAGCCCTGCGAAAGAAGTGCCTTCCAGTTCATCCAATAAATTCTCCACATTCCGTACCAGGGTACTTGCCTCGAAACCGAGGTGATCGATTTTTTCCTGCAACTCTTTCCGGAGGATGGTGACCTCTTCCCTCGCGTAAAACCGCTTGGCCAATCCTCGAAACGTGAGGGTTCCTGCTAGAAAAGACAGGACCAGTTCATCGATCACAGGAATCGGATCCCGAATCACGTAGGAAAAGAAGAAGTAGGCCAGGAGAAATGCACTAGCGGCAAGGACAAATCTTTGCGGAAACCATCGATCCGCTACCCAGTGCCGGATTGCCTTTTGAAGGATCCCCTGTAACTCTTCCCGGAATAGATTGATCGATTCGATCCGAGGTTCTGCCCCGTACCGTCCCGCGAGAGGATACGTTTTTAGCCGTTCGACCCATTCCAGCGTCCCCGTAAGGGGATGGAGAAACTCGGGCACTCCCTCCGTACCCCGGATGTGGAAGAGGAAAATTTTTTCGTCCGTCATGGCCCCATCTTCAACCATGGGAACCCGCACTTGTCAAGGGCTTTCCCTTTTCAGTACTGTGGTGAAGATGATCGACGCTTTCGACGACTTCTACCGTACCTATTACTCCGATCGCTGGCCCCTGTTGAAAACCTCCCTCCTCGGGCCAGTGTTTTCCCTTCCCTTTCAGAAGGAGCTGAAGAAGCCCTACTTCCTGAACCTTGCCTCCTACCTAGCCGTACAATCTCTGGGAGAAATTGGGGACCAGGATGTCCTTGATCTCTGTGCAGCCCCGGGAGGCAAGACCCTCATTCTCGCCTCTACTCTGGGGGAGAGAGGATCCATCGTGGCTAATGAGCGATCCAGTGCCCGGCGGTACCGGTTGAAACGGGTTTTGGAGGAACACCTGGATGCAGATACGTTGTCCCGGATCAGGATTACGGGGCACGATGCCTCCCGATGGGGACTATATGAACAGGACCGCTACGACATCGTCCTCCTGGATGTCCCCTGCTCCTCGGAACGGTACCTGCTAGAAAAACCATCCCACCTGAAAAAATGGTCGGTAAACCGGACCCGCCAACTGGCGCAGCAGGCCTATGCGATGGCACTTTCAGCTCTCATGGCCCTGAAGGTTGGCGGGAAACTCCTGTACTGCACCTGTGCTCTCTCTCCCCTGGAAAACGATGGAGTGGTGGAACGGGTATTACAAAAAAAAGGCAAAGGAGTACGGCTTCTTTCCGTCGAAATAGAAGATCGGCGAGTGGTGGCTGAACCCACAAGGTTCGGGGTACAGATCTTACCCGATCTATCCCAGGGGGCAGGCCCCCTCTACATAGCCCTCCTCATGAAGATGGCCCCCTAGTTCCTACCCAGTTCCCTGTGCCGCGTACCACACGTGCCGCTTATAGACCGGTCGTTGCCGGCTCCTACCCCGTTGATCAAGCGGGAAGGTTCGGGTATGTATCTTTCACCATGCAGCAAGATCTACTCTCGGTCCTAAATCCGCCCCAGCGGGAAGCGGTGACGACCCTCGAGGGGCCCCTCCTGATTCTCGCGGGAGCCGGTTCCGGCAAAACCCGGGTAATCACCTACCGGATCGCCTACATGTTGCAGAAGGGGATCCCCCAGCAGGCGATTCTCGCCCTGACCTTTACCAATAAAGCCGCTTCCGAAATGCAGGAGCGGCTGAAAACCCTCACTCAGCGCAAACTGTCGAACCTCGTCGTCTCCACCTTCCACGCCTTCGGAGTGATGATCCTGCGAAAACACATCACCCTCCTTGGCTATCGGGAGAACTTCAGCATCTACGATACCTCGGATCAGATGGCATTGATCAAGGAAACGGTCCGGGAATTGAAACTGGATCCGGAGTCGGTGGAAGTGGGAAAAGCCCTCAGGCTGTTCTCCGCCATCAAGACGGGTAGGACTTCCTGGGACGCTTCGAACGAACGGTTCAAGCCCCTCTACCAGGAGTATCTCCACCATTTAAAAGCGTACAATGCGGTGGATTTCGACGATCTGATCCTCCTGCCCATCGAAATATTCACCCGGTATCTGGAGGTACTGGAAGAGTACAGAAAGCGGTTTCGTTACATCCTCGTAGACGAGTTCCAGGACACCTCCATGCAGCAGTACGACCTTTTGAAACTTCTTGCAGACGGCAGCCGCAACGTCTGTGTGGTGGGAGACGATGATCAATCGATCTACTCCTGGAGGGGAGCCAACTACCGGAATATCGAACGGTTCGAACAGGATTACCCGGAACGGAAGGAGATCAAACTGGAACAGAATTATCGGTCTACCAACACGATTCTGGAAGCGGCCAACCGGGTCATCGCCAACAACCAAAACCGCAAACACAAGAACCTCTGGTCTAGCGTGAACGGGGGTACACCCATCGAACTCTTCTATCCCGAGAATGAACGTGAGGAAGGAAAGTTCATTGCCCGAAGGATCAAATCCCTGCTCTTCGCCAATAGAATCACCTATGAAGACATAGGGATTCTCGTTCGAACCAACAGTCTTCTGCGGGACCTAGAAGAAGCGTTCCTTTCGGAAAACATTCCCTATAGAATTTCGGGAGGAGACTCCTTCTACCAGCGCAAGGAAATCAAGGACATCCTCGCCTACCTGAGGCTGATGGTGAATCCCGATGACGATGTGAGCTTCCTGCGAATCATCAATACTCCCCGAAGGGGAATCGGTCGAAAAACTCTCGAATTACTGGGGGAATCGGCCAAAAATAATGGCTGCTCTCTCTATTCTATCGTTACCCTCCTGCTCCAAAGCAGGGATACCCCCCTTTCGGGAAAAGTGAGGGAGGATCTGGCTTCCTTCCTTGCTCTCCTAGAGACCTACCGGGAGAAAGCCCTGCATCCCCGACAGCTGGCTCAGACTGTTCAAGCCCTCGTTGCCGAACTCGACTACTGGGGATACCTGGTGCAGGAGTACCAGAAGAATGACCAGATCGCCAAATGGAAATACCATAATCTGGAGATTCTTATCCAATCCATCGGGGATTGGGAAAAGGACCCCGAGAACCTATCGCCCGGTCTGTACAGTTACCTCAACCGAATCAGCCTCCTTACTCGGGACGATATCGAGGAAGATACGGAAAAAGGGAAGGTGAACCTGATGACCATCCATGCGGCCAAGGGGTTGGAGTTTCGAGTGGTATTCCTTGCGGGTGTGGAAGAGGGAATCCTGCCTCATGCCCGTTCTCTGGAAGAAAACGAGGCGAATCTTGCGGAAGAACGAAGACTATTCTACGTAGCTCTCACTCGGGCGAAGGAAAAAATTTACATCACCTCCTGCAGGAACCGTAGGATTCTCCGGGATGTCCAGGAAATGAATCCCTCTCCCTTTCTGGAGGAGATTCCCAAAGACCTCCTAGTACTACACCCCGAGGAAACGCCCCTTACGCAGGAGGAAGCCCGGAGCGCCCTATCTTCGTTGAAGCGACGGTTTGCCGATAGGGAACCCCTCAAAGCCGTCCCAAGAGATAGACCATGAAGGGTGTCTTGGGGTACAATATCCTTATGATCCAGGTAAGAAAAATTACCTCCTGCCTCCTATGGGTGGGGTTGGTTCTTTTTTCCTGCTCGGAACCCGAAGCCCTGAAGGGAAGCGGTTCCACCTCTAGAGCACCAGTTTCGGTAAAAGAAATCCCCGGGACTGTCCGCATCAAGAAACCGCTGGTATGGAAAATCGGTAAACCAGGCGGAACCTGGTACGATACCTACAAGGAAGACCCCAAGAGTTACAACCCCTTCTCCAACCTCGACGGAACCCATACGGTCGTAACGGAATTTCTTTTAGACTACCTGTTCGATTACGATACCGATACCCGCACCTGGAAAGGGTTTCTCATCGACACCTTCGAAGTGAAGGTCGACAAAGATAAAGACAAGATGGAACTGATCTGTACCTTGAGGAAAGATGTGTACTGGAGCGATGGGGTACAGATGACGGTGGACGATATCGTCTTCTGGTACAACGAACTGGAGGGAGATCCCGAGATCTATCCCGTGGGCGCGCAGGGACAGTACGTACAGATGAACGATGGGCGAAAGGAACGGATACTGGTGGAAAAAATCGACACCTTTACCTACAAGTACAAGTTCCCCCGTATCGTGCAGAACCCCGTGCTGATGGTGAATGCATCCAACATCGTACCCAAGCACATCTGGGAACCGGTAAAAAAGCAGGGAAAGAAAGCCGCTTTGGACTTCTGGGGCTTGAACACTCCGCCGGAGAACCTGGTGGGTAACGGACCCTTCCTGCTGGAGAAGTACGTTCCAGGAGAACGGTTGATCTTCCGTCGCAATCCCCGCTACTGGATGAAGGATGAGCAGGGGAATCCCCTTCCCTACCTGGAACGGATAGTACTGACCCTCACCCCGGACACGAATGCCGAACTCCTCAAGTTCCAAAAGGGTGAAATCGAGTCCTACGCCCTGCGGGGGAAGGACCTCGCTACCCTCCTTCCCGGTGCAGAGACGAGAAAGTACACCATTTACAATGGGGGACCCGCTGAAGGCTACCCGGCTCTCATCTTTAATCAGAATCCAAAGACCCTGCCGCCAGAAAAATTACGATGGTTCACCAATCCCGATTTTCGGAGGGCCATCAGTTGCCTGATCGACAGGGAAACGATCATCAATCAAACCATCAACGGGCTGGCAGAACCTCTGTATCACATCATTTCAGAATACAACCGATTCTATGCCCCGGAGTTGAGCTCTCCCTATTCGTACAACCCCGATAGGGCTCGGGAGCTTTTAGAGAAGGCCGGGTTCAGGGACCGAAACGGAGACGGTTTTCTGGAGGATACGGAGGGGAAAACCGTTTCATTCGAAATCATGACCCACAGCCAGGATACGGTACTCCACGATTACCTCAACATCATCATCACGGATCTGGGCAAGGTGGGGATTCGAGCAAAACTCCAGGTGGTGGATTTCAATGTGGTGGCCCAGAAACTCCTGAACACCTACGATTGGGATTGCTGGCTGGCCAGTTTCGGCTTTCCTACCTTTCCCGAGCAATGGTACAATGTGTGGCGCTCCGATGGGAACCTGCATTACTGGCATCCTAAACAGAAAACTCCCACTGCCGAGTGGGAAAAGAAGGTAGACGCCTTGTACGAACAGCTCATCTATACCTACGACGAGGAAAAGGTTCGGGAACTGTACTACCAGTTCCAGAAGGTTCTCCTGGATGAAATGGTAATCATCCCCATCTTCCGGCGGTACACCTTTACGGCGGTATACAACAAATGGGGCAACGTGAATTGGGATATCCGTCATCCCATCGGGGATGGGTACCGAAAAATATTTCTGATAGGAAATGAGTAAAAGGATCTTCGCATTCTTCAGTGACCACCCCCTTTTCGCCTTCATCCTTCGACGGGTGGCCGCTATGATCCCCATTCTCCTGGTTACCATCTTCTTTTTCTTCTTCTTCATGAGCCTGGCTCCCGGAGACTTTTTCTCCGCCTACTACCAGAATCCGGAGATCGATCCCAAAATCATCGATCATTACCGTCAAGAGTTCGGCCTTGACCAGCCCTTCTACATCCAGTTCCTTCACTGGCTGAAAAAGGTGCTGATCGACCACGATCTAGGGATGAGCTTCTCCTATCGGCAACCGATTCTGGATCTCATCCGTCCCCGGATGATGAACACGATCCTCCTGAACAGTTTCTCCCTCCTGTTTACCTTCGTTCTTGCCTATCCGATTTCCTTCTACTTTGCCTATAGACCCCAGAAGGGGATCGAACGAGCGGTGAATTTCGTTACCCTGATCCTTTACTCCACCCCCTCCTTCTTCCTGGCCCTGTTAGGCCTCATCATCGCCGCAGCCACGGGAATTTTCCCGTTAGGGGGTGCCACCAGTGTGGAGCACGATACCCTTCCCTGGATCGGTAAGGTGTGGGATCGAGTCCACCACCTACTCCTGCCTGTACTGATCGGATTTCTGGGAGGGCTTGCGGGAAGTATCCGGAGCATGAAGGTTCTACTCCAGGAGGAGTTCCGAAAACCTTACATCACAGCCGTCAGAGCCCGGGGGATCGACGATGTAGGGGTCATCAAGCATGCCTTTCGGAATGCCCTGATTCCCTTTATAACGGGAATGTCGGACATTCTGGCAGGACTCATTTCCGGTTCCCTCTTCGTGGAGATCATCTTCGGGTATCCCGGTATCGGAAAATTGATGTACGAGGCCACCCTCAGACAGGATTACTACCTGGTACTCACCAACATGATCCTGGGGGATGTGCTGGTTCTGCTGGGTATCCTCCTGTCCGATATCCTTCTTGCCGCTGCAGATCCGAGGGTGAGAATCAAATGAAGCTCTTTGCAGGAACACCACTTGAAATTCCTTATCTCAAGTTCAAGAAACAGAAGCTTGGAGTATTCAGCCTGGGGGTGCTGCTCCTCCTCTATACGGCTCTCCTGTTCGAAGGTTTTTTAGCTCCCTACGGTCCCAATACGAAGTTCAGGGAAAAATCGTACCACCCTCCCCATCGGGTCCGTTTTTTCAAAGACGGCAAACTCATCGGCCCCTACGTTCACGAGTACGTGCTGGTGAACCCTATTTTCAAATCTTACCAGGTGGATAGATCACAGGTCCACCGGATTCGGTTTTTCGTACAGGGGGAACCGTATAAACTCCTGTTCCTCTTTCCTTCCACCATACACCTGTTCGGTACAGCCGATGGGGCGCCTGTGTTCCTGCTGGGTACGGACAACCTGGGGCGGGATCTCCTTTCCCGGATGATCTACGGAGCCAAGATTTCCCTTACCATTGGTTTTGTCAGTATCTTTCTTGCCCTGTTCGGAGGGATCCTCATTGGAGGACTCTCAGGGTACATCGGGGGAATCACCGATTGGCTCATCATGCGGCTGGCGGAGATCATCATCCTCCTACCCACCTTCTACTTCTTCCTCTTCCTCCGCTCCGTGATGCCCTCGGATATCTCGCCGGGACAACGATTCTTCTATATCACTGCCATCCTGGCCATTCCCAGCTGGGCAGGAAGTGCCCGGGGAATCCGGAACTGGGTTCTCTCCCTGAAGAATGCCGATTTCGTCATCGCTAGTGTCATTGCGGGAGCCTCGAAGGTTACGATTCTCCTGCGCCACATCATTCCCCAGATCAGACACATCCTGATCCTGAACATCACCTTAAGTGTTCCCGGGATCATCCTGGGGGAAGCGGGGTTGAGTTTCCTCAACCTGGGGATCACCGAGCCCTCGGTAAGCTGGGGCATGTTGATGAACGCTGCCATGGACATCAATATTCTCCTTCGGTACCCCTGGTTACTGAGTCCCGCCCTCATCATCATCCTGACGGTGTTTTCCTTTTTTGCCTTCGGGTACGCCCTGAAGGACTCCCTGGATCCCAGAACGTGAGGCTGCCGCATGAACTCCTCGATTCTCCAGATAGAAAATCTCACCACCGAGTTCCAAACCGTTACCCACAAAACACATGCGGTGGAGGGACTGAGCCTGACCCTGCAAAAGAACGAGATCCTTGGAGTGGCAGGCGAATCGGGTTGTGGGAAGAGCGTCACGATCCTTTCGGTGCTGCGGCTCCTGCCACCGAATGGGACGATCCGTAGAGAGTCGAAAATCCTCTATCAGGGTCTAGACCTCACCCGGATCCCCGAGAACGAGATGAACTCCCTCCGGGGGAAGGATCTTTCCATCGTATTCCAGGAACCCATGGGAAGTTTCAACCCCCTCTTTCCCGTGGGAAAGCAGATCGTGGAGGTGATCCGTACCCATGAACCCGAGGTTCCCCTGAAACAAGCCCTGGAACGGGCCATCGAACTCTTCCGACAGGTGAGGATTCCTCATCCTGAACTTCGGATACAGGATTACCCCTTCCAGTTTTCCGGAGGTATGCTGCAACGGGCCCTCATCGCTCTATCTCTGGCTTGCTCTCCTCAGATCCTCTTCGCCGATGAGCCCACTACCGCACTGGATGCTTCTACCCAGATCGGGATCCTCGACCTCCTCCTGGAACGAAAAGAGGCAACGGGTATGTCGATCTTTTTCGTGTCCCACGACCTTTCTCTCCTGAGTGGGATCAGCGACCGGATCTGTGTACTGTATGCGGGACGGATGGTGGAAGCCTGTACTGCAAAGGAACTTCACTCCCATCCCCTTCACCCCTACACGCAGGACCTGCTTGAAGCCGTGCCCAGAAAAGGCACCTTCAAGAAGGAAAGACGTCTCTACTCCATCCAAGGGAAGGTTCCCGATCCCCAGAATCGACCCCTGGGGTGCAAGTACCATCCCCGATGCTCGAAGGCCTTTGACCGGTGCAGGAAAGAAGAACCGGAGCTCTATGGAAAGGATTCCCATTGGGTAAGGTGTTGGTTGTATGCCGATGCACATTGAAGTAACTGGCTTGGTTAAACAGTACCCTCTGAAAGCTGGGTTGTTCGCCCGAAGCAAGGAACGGGTCCACGCGGTAAACGGGATCTCCTTCTCGATTCCAAGGGGGCATACCCTAGGAATCGTGGGGGAGTCCGGATGCGGGAAAACCACTACGGGTCGGCTCCTCCTTCGAGTGGTGGAGCCGGATGCGGGAGTGTTTACATTCGAAGGGGTGGAAAATGTCTTTTCCCTCCCGGAAGAAGAATTGAAAAAGGTCCGCTCCCGGATGCAGTACATCTTCCAGGATCCCTACAATTCTCTCGACCCTAAAATGCTCGTTCGAGACATCATCACCGAACCGATCGCCTACCGAGGAAGCTTGACCCGACGGGAACTGGACAGAAAAGCAAAAGAGCTCCTGGAGCACGTGGGGCTTTCCCCTTCGGATGCGAAGAAGTATCCCCACGAGTTTTCCGGCGGGCAACGGCAACGGATCAGTATCGCCCGAGCCCTCTCCTCCCGGCCTTCCTTCATCGTTTGCGATGAACCAGTATCCTCCCTCGATGTATCGATCCAATCCCAGATCCTGAATCTCCTGATCGATCTGCAGCAGGAACTGGGAATCACCTACCTCTTCATAGCCCACAACCTGGCAGTGGTGTTCTACATGAGCGATTCGCTGGCGGTCATGTACACGGGGAAGATCGTCGAAATGGGTCCCTCGGAAGAACTGTATCGGAATGCCCTGCATCCCTACACGCAACTACTGATCAAAACTCTCGATCCGGAAGCCAGGAAAGATCCCCTGGTGAAGAACGATTCCGGAGAAGTCCCCAGCTTGATCCATTATCCTACCGGTTGCACCTTCTACCCTCGATGTCCCCGTAGACAATCGAAATGCCTTCTGGCATTCCCTCCCCTGGAAACCAGAAGCCCTGAGCACCAGGTAGCCTGCTATTTTGCAGGAAAGGAGTAACGCTCTTTATAGCTGCCGGTAGGTGGCAAGGAAATCTCTCAGTCGATAGATGGCTTCCCGGAGGGTATCCTTGTTGGGCAGGAATACCACCCGAAAATGATCCGGCTCCGGCCAGTTGAAACCGGTTCCCTGCACAAGAAGGATCTTTTTTTCCAGCAGCAAATCGAGGATGAACTGCTGGTCGTTCTTGATGTTGAACCTCTTGACGTCGATCTTGGGGAAAAAGTAGAGGGCTCCCTTCGGCTTCGTGGTGGAGATTCCCGGGATGTTATTCAGCAGTTCATAGCACAGATCCCGCTGCTCCCGTAGCCTTCCCCCTGGCAGTACCAGGTCGTTGATACTCTGGTACCCTCCCAAAGCGGTCTGGATGGCATACTGGGCAGGCACATTTGAGCAGAGACGCATGTTGCTGAGGATGTCCAGCCCTTCCCTGTAATCTTTCGCGATTCCCTTGTTTCCACTGAGCACCATCCATCCCGCTCGAAAACCTGCCGCTCGGTACGCCTTGGACAACCCGTTCATGGTAATGCAGAAAATGTCTGTGGACAGAGAGGCAATGGAGACATGCTCCACCCCATCGTACACGATCTTGTCGTAGATTTCATCGGCAAATACGATCAGCTGGTGTTCCGCTGCAATGTCATGGATCTTCTGCAGGATTTCCCTAGGATAGACGCTTCCCGTCGGGTTATTGGGGTTGATCACCACAATGGCCTTCGTGTTTGGAGTGATTTTCCCATGGATGTCTTCGATGTCGGGAATCCAATCCTGCGATTCGTCACACCGGTAGTGAACCGCTTTTCCACCCGCCAGGTTGGCAGCCGCTGTCCAGAGGGGATAATCGGGTGAAGGAATTAGTACCTCGTCCCCATTGTTCAGGAGCCCCTGCATTACCATCACGATCAGCTCACTTACCCCGTTTCCGAGATAGATATCCTCGACCCCCACTCCTGGGATTCCCTTCTGTTGACAGTACTGCATGATGGCCTTTCGAGCAGGGAAGATCCCCTTGCTGTCCGAATATCCCTGGGCATTGTGCAAGTTGATGATGATATCATGGATGATTTCATCGGGAGCATCGAACCCGAAGGGAGCGGGATTTCCGATATTCAGCTTGAGAATCGTGTACCCTTCCTCCTCCATTCTCTTCGCCTGTTCCAATACAGGACCGCGAATGTCGTAACAGACATTCTCCAGCTTCTCCGATTTGCGGAAGATTCTAACCCCCATGCCTCACCTCCGATTTCCCATACATCCATGCGGTGGCGTCCTGGATAAACTTGGAAAGTACCAGAACCATCAAGTTTTCCCTTAACCGGTCTACGTATCTAGCCCACTGCTTGGGGGAATACTTCGACCGGAACCACACGCATTGTTCCTGTATCCTTGCCTGTTCGATAGGATTTTCGCCCTTCAGGGTAGAGAGGAGATACACTGACAAAAGAAACAAAATCGGCTCTTCCGAGGTATTCTGGAAAGCCTCCAGTTCCGTCCGTGCTTCCGAGAACCGATGGGCGAAAAGCAGAGCCAATGCCCAGGAAAACCGCGCCCAATTCTTTTGTTTCACCTGTTTCTCGGCATAGAGAGGCTGGTAATAATTGGCCAACCCTTCCGGATCGTTTCGGAGTAGATACGGCACCCCCAATTCCACTGCAAGGTTCCGAAAGAGCCGAGGGGAGCGTGTCTGTAACGTTTTCGACAGATCTAGAAGTTTTTCTGCCTGGCCCAACACCATATAAGTATTCATCAGGATCCTTGCTTCCTGTTGACCGATCTTCTGTCCGGCCTCCAGTTTACCTTCCAGGTACTTCTGGATTCCCCTCCAGTTTTCCTCTTCCATCAGGGAAAAAAGCTTCCAATTTTTCAGGAAATACCCGTTCATCCCCCCTATCACGAGAAGGAAAAAGAATGCCAGGTACCAGTTTTGATTCCAGAACTGGAGGGCGTAGTCTCGACCGATGATGAAAAATGGCATGAAAAAAATGAAAAAGAACGAAAAAATGAGTATACTATTGAAAAATATGAAAATAGTTTTAAATTTCACCTTGAAAACTCCAATAATTAAGGTAGAAGTGTAATGGAAAGTATCACGTGGGTCAACGGGAGTTTCTATGAATAAAATACTCATCTCCTCCATTCCTCCCAATGCCTACTTCTCTGCTCCTGTGTATCTGGACGATAGGTACATACTCCTTTCCCAGGACACACCTGTGCGGGAACCACTCTTGAGACGCCTTCGCACATGGGGTTATTCGTACGTATTTTCCGACGGACAACCAACCGCCGCTCCCGCATTGTCAACCCTCTCAGGGGTACCCGAAGCCATTACACTCGACGACGATGTGAAGGATCAAGATCAGTTCAAGACTGCCCAACAATTCTTCAACGAACTTCTCAACTTCATCGAAGGTGTCTTTACCCTGTTCGTCACAAAGAATGAATTGTCCATTCCCAAAATCATGGAAAAAGCCAAAGATCTCATTACCCAGGTGAAGGAACAGAGGAACTATATCCTTCGTTTGGCGGATCTCTCTTCCCAGTTGAAGAGCTATATAGTGATCCATACGGCAAAAACGGCTATCCTTTCCCTAGCGATCGGGATGCAGATGAAGTTGCCACCCCACAAACTGATCGAATTGGGGATGGCTGCCCTTCTCCATGAGATCGGCATGATCCGTCTCCCCCCTCAACTGTATTTGTCCAATCGGATCCTCACCCCCGAAGAAAAGAGGGCTATCACCGCTCATCCGATCATTGGCTACAAAATTTTGAAAACCTTCTCTTTCCCCGTAACCGTATGTCTCGCCGTACTGGAACACCACGAACACATAGATGGAACGGGGTACCCCCGTCAACTTTCAGGGGACCAGATATCCCTCCCTGCAAGAATCCTGGCTGTAGCGGGTTCCTATGCGGCTCTGGTTTCCAAACGGCCGTATCGACCAGGAAAGGACGGGCATTCGAGCATCCTCGACCTTCTCCGCGGTAAAGGCACTCAGTACGACGAGAATGTACTGAAAGCTCTGATCTTTGTCGTATCTCTCTACCCAATAGGAACCTACGTTCAACTGGCCAACGGCTCCAAAGGAGTCGTGCTGGAACCGAACGTAGAGAACCCCCGGTTCCCTCTGGTGAAAATATACATTGCCGATACGGGAGATCCCCTGAAGGAGCCGGTCCTGGTGAAAACCGACACCGAGGCGACGAAAATCGTACGGGTTCTCACGAAGGAAGAAATCCTCCAGATCCATCCCCATTCGGTGCAGATTTCCAATTGACAGTCCTCCCATTCCGGGCTACTTTTTACCCCTATCGATCACAGAAAATTACACTGAAGGACGTGTATGGCGTTTCTCGATTCGGAGCAAATGATCATCATCCTCGATGCGCTGGAGTCGGTTACCAATGGAATGGAAAATCCTGGATTGCTGGAACAAATAAAAGACATTCCCCGGGAATCCAAACTCCGCCCCTATGTGGATCTCGTCTTTGCCTTACAAGCCTACTATGGGCAATATCCAACCCGGGTGCGGGAATACCTAACTTCCATACCCGACGACTCTCCACCTGCTAGATTGAAACCTCTCCTCTTTTACCTGGCTGGTCTTGCCAAGGATCCCCCCGAAGGTAGGGTGGATCGGGAAATTCTAAAAGCCCTGCAGCAGAGAAAAAGTTACCTCGAAACCGCACTGGAGGAAGCTGAGCAGTTTCTGCAAGAGGACCATGAAGATTCCTTTTCCGATAGCATCGCTTACCTCATCCGGGAACTCTACGGGAAATTTCCCGAAGCCTCCAAGCAACTTACCTTATGGGCTTGGGAGAAGATACAGGAAAACGGGTGGGACGGAAGCTTGCTGGATGCTCACTTAAAGATGATTTTCGGGGACCTCGAAGCCACCCGACTGAAAGCACTCTATTCCCTTCACGCGGGTCTCCCTGAGGCTTGGGAGGAGTGGACCTCCTTCCTGATGAAACTGCTCCATACCGAACCGAGAAACGAAAAGACCGTTGAAGCCTCTTTAATGATATGGATCTACGCGGCCATTCAGGTTCAGGTGGATGCACAACGGGTGCAAGAGGTACTCGAGGTGCTCGAGCGAAAGTACCCTCAATTAAAGGCCAAGTATGAAAAGGCGCTGGAAGAGCAAACCGCCCGGGGAACAGATGTGTTCGTTAATACCGTCAACCCACCCGTTTCTTCCCCACGGCGTTGTGCATCCCCTTCCCGGAAAAAGAGGGATTTCGTGCAGTTGGAACTGTTTCCCTCTTGAACCGTGTACCGAGGATCCTATGATGGAACAAGATCTTAAGGAAAAGGTACTGAGTTGGGCAAAGAGGAAATCTATCCCTGTGGAAGGAGAAGTGGAAGCGCAGGTAAGGAAGCTCCTTTCTCCCTATCCATTTGGATCTCTTTCTGAACTTACCCAGATCCTGAAACCGCGCCCCCCCTATGTAGGGCCGGGAATCTGGCTTCGGGCAATCGGAAGATCCCCCAAAGGAGAAGGTCATGCATGAGGCTGTAGTTACCCTTCCAAACAAAAGGAAAATCGCAGTTCCCTACGGAACCCCTGTAGGGACTCTGATGACCCATTTCTGCGAGGAATCCAAAGAGTGTCCTGTGGTAGCCTGTTTTGTGAACAATGAGCTCACCAGCCTTTCCTACAAGCTAAAGTTCAATGCCACCCTCCTACCGGTTACTCTCGATACTCCCACAGGGGTAACCGTGTACAGGAGGTCCCTCTGCTTTCTTCTGACCGTAGCTGCCCGGGAACTGTTTCCAGGTAAAACCCTCACCATCGGGATTTCCATCTCTGACGGATACTTCTACTTCTTTCCTGAACAGGACTTCGTCCCTCCTGAGGAACTTTCGGCACTGGAAGAACGGATGCGGGAAATCGTAAACCTGGATGTACCCATTCGCAGAACGGTCATGTCGTATCACGATGCCCTCCAGTACTTCACCCAGAACGATCAGGAGGCCACGGCGGAGCTTCTGGAAACGAGGAACGAGATGAAGATCCCTGTGCACGAATGCAGGAACTTCCTGGACCTTGCTCACGGTCCTCTGGTCCCCTCCACCGGATATTTGAAGCATTTCCTCCTTCAACCCTATGAAACCGGATTCATCCTCCGCTTTCCCAAACCGGGGAAAACGTCAGGGGTATTCGAACCCTTCAAAGACAACCCTCTTTTGTTCTCCATCTACCGGGAGTACAAGAATTGGGGAAAGGTTCTGAAGGTTGCCACCGCGGGACAGTTGAACAAGATCATTGCCTCCAACGGAATCCAGGAGTTCATCTGGGTGGCGGAGGCTCTCCACAACAAAAAGATCTCACAGATCGCCGATCGTATTGCGGAACGTAGAGATCAGGTGAAGGTGATCCTCATCGCGGGTCCATCCTCATCCGGAAAGACCACCTTCACTAAAAAACTCGCCATAGAACTCCGAGTACTCGGTTTTGCCCCCGTGATGGTATCATTGGACGACTATTTCGTTCCCCGGGACAGAACCCCTAGGGACGAAGAGGGAAACTATGATTTCGAGGCCCTAGAAGCGATCGATATTCCACTGTTGAACGAGCACCTCCTGAAACTGTTCCAAGGAAAGGAGGTAGAAGTTCCCATCTTCGACTTCAAAACCGGAAACCGCAAAGAGACGGGCCGGCCATTGAAAATGAATCCCAATGGAATCCTCCTAATGGAAGGGATCCATGGATTGAACGATCGACTCACCCCCGAGATCGATCCGGCGTGGAAGTTCAAGATCTATGTTTCCGCCCTGACCCAGTTGAACATCGATGAACACACCCGAATTCCCACCACAGACAACCGCCTCATTCGACGGATCGTCCGGGACTACCAGTTCCGGGGTCATACCGCCTATCGAACCTTGACCATGTGGCCTTCCGTACGTCGAGGGGAAGATCGAAACATTTTCCCCTTCCAGGAATCTGCCGATGTGGCTTTCAATTCGGCGCTGGATTACGAATTGGGAGTCCTGAAACCCATCGCAGAACCCATCCTGAAAGCAGTGAAACCCCACCATGAGGTGTACTCCGAAGCGATACGTCTCCTTTCATTCCTCAATAACTTTCTCCCTATTCCGGTAAAATACGTTCCGGAAACCTCGATTCTTCGGGAGTTCATTGGAGATAGCGGATTCAAATACTAGTACATACTCGATAGGACCAGGGCGGGGAACTCGGGAAATAAGGTGTTCCACGCTCCCTTGTAGGTAGGATCCTTTAGTGCTTTCTTCAATAGGGTAAGATACTCGACACGGGAAATGTTCCTTGCACCGAACCTTGCCAGGTGGTCCGTGTATACTTGGCTGTCGATCAACTGGAATCCTTTCCCTTGGAGGAAGCGCACCAGGACCACCAGTCCCGCCTTCGAGGCGTTCGGTTCCCAGCTGAACATCGATTCTCCAAAGAACACGCTTCCCAGGGATACACCGTACAGACCTCCCGCTAGGGTATTCTCCCGATACACTTCCAGAGAATGCGCGTATCCCAGCCGATGGAGTTCTGCATAGGCATCGATCATCTCATCGGTGATCCAGGTACCATCCTGATCCGGTCTTGGAGTCCGGGAACAGGCGGTAATTACATCGACGAATCGAGTATCCAGCATAAAAGTGAACACTTTTTTTCGGAGTACTTTTTCTAAGGATCTAGGAACATGGAGTTCCGGAGGAAAAAGAACGAACCGCGGATCCGGACTCCACCATAGGATAGGGGAATCCTCTGAATACCAGGGGAATATCCCCTGAGAATAGGCGGATAGGAGCATACCGGGGGAAAGATTCCCTCCCATCGCGACGATTCCTTCCCTCGTGGCGGTAAGGGGTGAAGGAAACTGGAAGGTTTCTTCCTCCGATAGGTAGGGAAAGTGAATTTCTTTCTTCCGTCCACTCATACCGAAAAGGGATCAGGAGACCTGTGTAAACACGAGCTGTCCCGAGGCGAGAGAGATTTGCACCACTCCGCCATCCTTCAAATTCCCGAAGAGAACCTCATCGATGAAGTAAGACTTCACCTTTTCCTCCACGATCCGAGCAATGTTTCGAGCTCCGAACTCCTTGGAGAACCCAAGATCCAGGAGGTAATCCACCACTTCTTCTTCTACCTTCAACTCGATGCTCTTTTCCGCTAGCTGCTCCTGGAAGAGCTTCAATTCCTTCCATACGATTTCCCGCACCACGGGCCTGTCCAGCCCCCGGAACACCACCACTTTGTCCAACCGGTTCCTGAACTCGGGGCTAAAGGTTCGTTCCACCGCATCGGAAACCACAGTCTCGTTGAGAATACGTTCCCCGAACCCGATGAGGGGCTTTCCGATGTCCCTTGCCCCGGCGTTGGAGGTCATGATGAGAATCACGTTGCGAAAATCGGCCTTTTTCCCGCTGTTGTCGGTGAGAGTGGCATAGTCCATGATCTGCAGCAGCACGTTGAAAATATCTTGGTGGGCTTTTTCGATTTCGTCCAACAGGAGTACCGCGTGGGGAGTTTTCCGAATCGCCTCGGAGAGAAGGCCGCCTTCCTCATACCCCACATAGCCGGGAGGAGAACCAATCAGTCTCGAGACGGTGTGCCTCTCCTGGTACTCGCTCATATCGAACCGAATTAGAGTGATTCCCAGGATATCTGCCAGGCTTCTAGCCAGTTCCGTTTTGCCCACACCCGTAGGTCCAACGAATAGGAACGAAGCAATCGGCTTGTTGGGATTCCGGAACCCTGCCCGGGATCGCTTTACCGCCTCCGTCACGGCCACAAGCGCTTCGTCTTGGCCGAAAATCCGTTTCTTCAATTCAGGCAACAGGTTTTTCAGCCGATCCCGCTCCGAATAGGACACGCTCCGCTCCGGTACCTTGGCGATCTTGGCCACAACCTTTTCTACATCCCCTTCCGTTATTTCCGGTATGACCGTTTCCTGCCCTTCCCGAAACGTGGTCATCCGCATCCACGCACCCGCCTCATCCATCACATCGATTGCCTTGTCGGGCAGAAATCGATCGTTGATCAGTTTGGCCGAAAGTTCCACAGCTGCCCGGAGGGCTTCCTTTCTGTACTTCACTTTATGGTGTTGTTCGTACTTCTCCTGCAACCCCTCCAGGATCTTCACAGTATCCTCGATGGAAGGTTCCGGCACCTCAATTTTCTGGAATCTCCGAGCAAGGGCACGGTCCTTTTCGAAGAATTTCCTGTATTCCTCGTAGGTTGTGGAACCGATACATCGGAGAGTTCCCGATTGTAAAGCCGGTTTCAAGAGGTTGGACGCGTCCATCGCTCCCCCGGACACGGCGCCCGCTCCTACAATCGTATGAATTTCATCGATGAAGAGGATCACCTTTTCTTCCTGCTGGAGGCGGGAAATCACCGCCTTCATCCTCTCCTCGAAATCCCCCCTGTAGCGGGTTCCCGCGATCATCGCTCCCATATCGAGGGCAAAGATTCGGTAGCCCTTCAGGATATCGGGAACCTTCCCCTCCACGATCCGGCTGGCCAGCCCTTCGGTAATGGCAGTTTTTCCCACCCCCGGTTCTCCCACAAGGATCGGGTTGTTTTTCAGCCGACGGACCAGGACCTGGATCGTGCGTTCCAGGATATCGTCCCTCCCGATCAGGGGCTCCAGTTTCCCCTGGGCAGCCAGGGCAGTGAGTTCCACGGTAAAATCCTTCAAAATGTCCCGCTTGAGAGAAGGGGTACTCCGGGAACCGACTTGACTGCGATCCTGAAAAGCCCCCTCTTCCAGCGATTCTTCCTCTTCCTTCTCGCGGGCACCTTCCTCCGAAAGAGTCTTATCCTTGGTTGCGTAGGAACCGTGGGAAACCACTTCGAGGAGCACCAGTCTCTCCAATCCTGCCTTTTTGAGGAGGTAGGATCCATAGGATTGCTCTTCGTCGTAAAGGGATACTAGTACATCCCCGATGTCCACCTCTCCCTTGCTGGAAAACTCCGTGTGCAGGATGGCTCGTTCCAGCACATGCTGGAAACCGAGAGATTGGATGGGTTCTTTTTTCTTCGTTTTGGGAATCTTGTCGTTCAGATAGGAGTCCACTTCCTCCCGAAGTGCATCTGGTTCCAACCCGCATTCGACTAGGATCGTTCGGGCACCATCGAAATGTAGAGCCGCAAAAAGCACATGCTCAGCGGTTAAATATTCATGCTTCCGGTGCTTGGCCTCTTGATAGGCTGCATTGAGAATATCCTGCAATTCCTGGTTTATGGTCATAATCCTTTACGCCTTCTCTACCGTACATTTCAGGGGGAAATCCTGGGCTTTTGCAAGCTGCCGTACCTGATACGCTTTGGTGGCGGCAATGTCGTACGGATACACCCCAATGGTGCCCCTACCCTTCCGATGCACATCCAACATGATCCTGGTGGCTTCCGCAGCACTCTTGTTGAACACCGTCATGATCACACTCACCACAAACTCCTGTGTAGTGTAATGATCGTTGTGCAGAACCACCCGATACATATCGGGTTCCTTCAGTCTATCTTTCAGAAGTTCTTGGGTATAAGAATCGTTCCGAACGGTAAAATCATCCTTCCCGGCCACGGTTGATTCCCTCCCTTTCTAACTGTATATAGTATGCAAAAAAATCTCGAGAGGCAACTGGAATCAGAACTATGCCGCACTACCAAAAGAGCGTTAGCGATAGTTGTCTCTATTGACCCTGAAAGGGTCTCTGGATAGTCTTACCCCCATGAAATCTCGCGTCGTCCTTCTCCATTGCCCCGCGTACGAACGTACCCTGGTGGAAAAAACCCTTCGAAGGGGAATAGAACTTCTGGGGGGACTTGCCTCCCTCTTTCACCCGGGAGAAAAAATTCTATTAAAACCAAACCTCCTCTACGGTCAGGCCCCGGAGCGCTGTGTGACTACCCACCCGGTAGTGTTCGAAGGGGTCATTCGGATACTGCAGGAGCATGGGCTTGTGCTGTCTTACGGAGACTCCCCAGGATACGGAAAACCATATCCCACGGCCAGGAAGGCGGGAGTTGCCCAGGTAGCGGAGCAGTACCGCGTTCCCCTGGCAGATTTCGAATCTCCTCGATGGGAGGAGATTCAATTGGGTAACCAAAAGGTTCAGATTCCCCTCTCTGTCGGTACTTTGGAAGCGGATGGAATCGTCAGCCTACCGAAGATGAAAACCCACGGGCTTACCCGAATTACCGGTGCGGTAAAAAACCAGCTGGGGTGTGTTCCTGGATTTCACAAAGCGGAGTTCCATGTCCGGTTTCCCCATATAGATGCGTTCGCCTCTCTGCTGGTACAGATAAATCTATTGCTCAAGATGAGGTTGTTCATCATGGATGGGGTGATGGCGATGGAGGGAGAAGGTCCCGGGAGCGGCGATTCTATACCGATGGAATGTTTGCTCCTTTCCCAGGACCCTGTAGCGTTGGATGCCACCTTCTGTCGACTGATCGACTTGGATCCCCGCTTCGTTCCCACCATCGAGGCCGGGGAGCGCCTGGGTCTGGGAACCGCCCAGGAGGACAAGATCGAACTTCTGGGAGATCCCCTGGAAACACTCAAACGATCGAGTTTCAAGGTTAAGCGAAACCCGCCGGTACCGGACGTGACCTTTCGGGCACTACATCCAATCAGAAATTTGCTACTCCCCCAACCCCGCATCGATCCGGATCTGTGCAAACGGTGCGGCATCTGTGTGGAGGCCTGTCCTGTTACAGGGAAGGCTCTCTCATTTTCCAATGGGAAAACGAATCCTCCCGTGTATGACTATACAGCCTGCATCCGATGTTTCTGCTGTCATGAGATGTGCCCTCACAGGGCGATCTTCGTCCATACTCCCTGGCTGGGTAAAAAAGTTCTCCACTTCTTAGGAAGGGGGAGTACACCTAAAGAAGGATAGATTTCTCCAGAATCTGAACCGTCGCACATACCCACAGGTGGGGGGCAGGTAAGGAGAAAAGAGAGCCTGGAATAGGGTAACTTTGCAGCATTCCGGGCACTCTTTGAAGCGGGATTCATACACGGTGCATAGATGGGTTTCTTCGTCCAGGTACTCGCAAGGGGAACTGTACTCCACTATCACTTCCCCTCCCTTTCCCCGGTGACGTACATAGCAGCAGAGCCCGCACCGATTGCAGTAATCTTCCCAACCCAAAACCGATCTCTCCTCCTCCAACAGTTTCTCGCTTCAAAGAATCAATACTTCAAGGGTCCGAAATACCCCACTTCATCCTTGCCGCTCCGTTGAATCAACCGTGCCTCCACCTCCACGGGAATGTACCTTCTTCCGAAATCGGTATCCTCCCCGGAAGTGTATTTCAGTACGTACAGCCCCTCCCTTTGACGGGAGAGATCTTCCCAGAGACTCAAAAGCCCTTTGGGGTCGGAATAGCGGTAGGATTTTCCTCCTGTTTCCCGGGCCAGATACTCCAACTCTCGACTGGAACCTTCGGAAGTTACATAGATTGGGTAGAACACGATCCCATTGTTCCGCATGTACGCGAGGGACTCGTTCAAACCGAAATTCCTGAACGCATAGGGGGGAAGATCTCCTGCGGTGAGGAAAAAGATCGCCTTTCGCAGGCGGCTGGTCAATAGCTCTGTAGTAGCCAGCCGTAAACCCAAGTCAAAAGCCCAGAGGCTGGTGTAGGTGGTGGGGCTTTCCATTACCCGTTGAGGCAGCACAGTGGAAGGATTCTGAGGCATAAACACGATCGCCGGGGTGGTAGAGGCAGATATCACTCGAAAATCCGCCTTTCCTCCAAGTATACGTACCAACTCTTCGCTCACTCTTCCCAGAGTCTCCCGGAACTCCCTTGCCTTCAACGAACGGTCCACCAGAAGAACCGTATCGAATCGATCCAGGCGATGGGAGGCAAAGAGAAGATCCGTTTTACCTACCCTAACCTTCCGTTCTGTAACGAGAAAATTGGATTCTCTCAATCCGACGATGGGGTTCCCGAACCGATCTGATACACGAACCTCCAGGACCACCTCTGGATGAGAGGCGGAATTGACCCGCTGGACCCGTACAGTGAGACCTGTGTACAACTCCGAGAGTTCCGTGAGGATGTGGATGGAGTGCGCGTCAAAATCGGCGGCCACTAGATTTCCATTCACGTCGGGAGAAACGAAAAGAATCCGTTTAGCCTGAGAGCCGTATTCCACCAGGGTGGATAGCGTATCGGTCTCCACATCGTAGGCGAGGAGACGATTCCCATCGGAAATGAGGATCTGGGTTCCCATCCTCTCCAAGCCTTCTGGCGCCTGGAGTTTCCCCTTCAGAAGGGAGGTAATATAGTTGCCGTTTAGATCGAAAACGGCGATCATTTTTTTATCCCTGTCGGCTACCAAGACCTGTTCGTCCTTCACCAGAATCCCCGTAGGTGCGGTGAGGCCTTCGAAGTACTCGGAACGTTCCCCGAAAGTGGTAAGAAATTTTCCCTCTCGATCGAACTTGGAAATCCGACGATTCCCCACTTCACTCACGTAGAGATTTTCCAGGGGATCCAGGGCAAGGTATTGGGGTCCCAGGAGGGATCCCGGAGTTCTACCCCTCCCCCCAATCACTTTCACCTTGTTCCCCGTGACGTTACATACCGCCACTCGATCCCCCCGAAACTCAGAGACGTACAAAAGGCCGTCCCTGCCTTCCACGGCGTCGAAGGGATGATCGAGACCTTGGATTCCTCCCCTGATGGAGCGTAGAGGAATGCCGTTCACATCCAGGAGAGTGACCTCGTTCTTCACGTAGGAGACTACATAGTAAGAACCGTCTGAACGGGGCCTGACCACTGTGGGGCCTTTGAAAAACACGTTTTCTCCCCGTACACCTTCGATCTCCGTGGTAAATACCCACTTGGCTCTTGCCCGTAATTCTCGACGCAATCCCCGGCTAGACTCCAACAGTTCCACCCAGTTCTGGAGAAACAGGTCTCTATACCCGCTATTCAAGACTCCCTTCAATTCCGATAAGCCGGCATCTTCGAAACCAGATTGGATATACGCCCTCCCCAACCAGATACGGGTAAGGGGTTCATTCGATCGGTAGCTGATAGCCCGTTTGAAGGAGAGAATCGCTTCATTCAGGTATCCTTTGTGGAAAGCTTCCACTCCCCACCGAAACTCTTCATTGGCTTTCACCGTCGCCAGATCGATCTGCTGGGAGAACCCATGGAGACCCCCCAGGCAAAGCAAAGATAGAACGAAAACGTGACGGATTTTCACTTTTCCGCCTCCACCACAGTCTTGAGATGTTGGAGGATCTCCCTGTTTTTTGGCGCGTATTCCAACGCTTTTCGGAGGTAGATTCTAGCTTCCTTCAGATTTCCCAGCTTGAAATGAACCCACCCTAGAGAGTCCAGGTATGCGGGATTCTTTCCATTCTTCGCCACAGCTCTTTCACAGAGGCTCAAAGCGGTTCCCAGCCGTTTATTCTGTTCCGCAAGGATGTACCCTAGAGAGTTCATCGCATTGGTATTCTCCGGCTCCAGTTCCAGCGCTCTTTCCAAGAGCTGGATGCTTTCATCCGGCTTGCCTTGCATGTAAAGCACATAGGCGAGAGCACTGTATACCTTTGCCGATTCGAACCCCTCTTCCAGGAGTTTGCGGAACTCGAACTCCGACAGCCGATACCGTTTTGTCACCGCATAGATGAACCCGAGGATCATCCGGCTTTGGTACAGATGAATCAATCCGGATTCGGAAGATACCACCTGTTCCAGATAGAGGAGAGCCTCGTCGTACTTTTCCAGCTTTGTGTAACACAGCCCCAGATAGTAGGAAAGTTCAGGGTGCGCCATCGAACCTGATCGGATACTTAGGAACTCCTTCAAAGCCGCTTCGTACCGTTTGTTCCGGTACAAACGGACTCCTTCTAAAAATCCGTCTTTACTCTTCATGCAGTGTGAACGGTGTGCTTCTATACCGTTCATCCTCCTTCTCCGTCACAGGATGAATAAAAATCGGAGAAATGGAAAGATACCCTTCCCGTACCGCTTCCCAATCGGAGCCATCGACAGAAACGGTTTCCACCTCCATCCCTTCGATGAAAAAATATAGGTGCCGGTCAGGAGCCTGAAACTCCACCAGCTTGTCCCGGTAGATCCTCCGACAGGGATGGGTAGTTCGAACACCCTTGTACCGGGGCCTATTGGGAGCATTGATGTTGGCAAAATGATTCCTGTCCCATAATCGAAGAAAAGTTTCGAGATTCTCCTGGATGAAGAGACTGAGAGGATCGAAATAGAAAGGGTCCTGGACACTGTCCACAGATAGGGCCAATGCGGGCTTCCCCATCAGTACCGCCTGCCTGGCCGCAGCGGCGGTGCCCGAATAGATGAGATCCGTGCCCAGGTTGGGACCGATATTGATTCCTGAAATGACGATATCCGGCGGGGGGATCTTCCCGCTCAACAATCCCACAATCACGCAATCCGCAGGAGACCCGCTACAGGAGAATACCCCCTCATCGATTTTCTTCAGTTGAATGGGACCCTTCAAGGTGATCCGGTGAGAAGTTCCGCTCCGCTCTCCATCGGGTGCCACCACAAACACATCATGGCGGGTCCCCAGTATATTCTTTACGCTCTGTAACCCTGGACTCCTAATGCCGTCGTCGTTAGTCAGTAGTATGTTCATACAGTTTTATTGGATCTGCGCTCCCTCTGAAGGGGTACAAAGAAAAGAAACCGCTCTGAATCCGAAGATTCGTTCATACTCCTCGAGGTGTCTTTTAAACTCCTCCAAAGCGTGCTCGTAGAGCAAGGTAATGATGCATCCCCCAAATCCCGGCCCGATCAACTTGGACCCCAACACTCCTTCTGTTTCCAGCGAACGTTTCACCAGCCAGTCGATCTCCGGGCAGGACACCTCGAAGAGATCCCGAAGACTTTCATGGGAACGGTTCAACAATTTGCTCAAACCTAAAAGGTTCCCATTCCTCCGAAGGATCTCTTCCGCCTCTTTCACTCGATGGTTTTCCTCCACCACATGGAGGCATCTTCTTCGAATGCTCTCTGGAATCAACCCCATGCTTTCACGGATGTCCCTCGGGGTAAAATCCCGTAAGGTTGCTCCCGGTTTTTTTCGTTGCAAGAGTTCCAGACATTTCCCACAATCTTCCCACCGCTGTGCGAGTTCTTCATCTACCACCGATTTGGGCACCTGGGAGTTGGTAATGAGAAACTTCACGTTCCCCAGGGGGATAGGGACGTACCTCCACTCGAGAAACTTCATATCCAGGATGATCCCCTGGTTCGCTTTGCCAAGTAGGGAAGCTACCACTTGCACATACCCACTCTGTTTTTCCAGAAAAGTGCTTTCCGCGTAATGAATGAAATCGATCAACCTCCGTTCGGTCACAGAAAAGTGGAACAGGTGTTGTAGTCCCACAGCCATCGCGGTAGCCATGGCTGTAGAAGCGCCCAACCCGATCCCGGAAGGAATATCTCCCGAGAGGGTGACATTCAAGCCCTTGATCCCGGAAAATCCTGCTTCCAGAAACGCATGAATGACTCCCTTGAGGTAATTAGCCCAACGATCTTCCTTTTTGTACTTCAAATTGATCAAACTGGTACGTTTACGTTCCCCTAGATCCAGGGCGTAGAAACGAAGAGAACTATCCTTTCTGGTGGAAATCGCCATCGTGATGGCTCGATCCATGGCAAAGGGCAGGGCGAACCCTCCGGTGGATTCCGTATGTTCTCCCAGGAGGGTTACCACTCCCGGTGCTTTTACAATAATATTCGGTGGGTTGCCGTATTCTTCGGAGTGTACAGAAACAAGGTCTTTCATGTATACACAACCCCCTACTATCTATAAAAATAGAACAGTACTATATTAAAGGAAATTCTAAAACAATTCAATTAAAATGTGGATTCTATGAAGGTTGTTCTAACTTTACTGTCCGGTATCCTGCTGCCCCTGGCGCTTCCAAACGATTATTTTCTCCTGGGGAACCCCTTAATCGGAGCCGTCTGTCTCGTTCCCCTGTTCCTTGCCCTGTACCGAACGGAATCTCTGGGCCAAGGGATGAGACTCACCGCTCTCTTCGGGGGAGTCTCCACCTTCCTGGCCAATTATTGGCTCATGTATTTCAAGGATTATGCCTTCCTCACCATCGGTTCCGTCACCATCGCCTACTGCGGGGTGTATGCAGTGTGGGGCGGTTTTTTCTGGCGCTTTTCCCGACCGCACCCGTACCGTCCCCTATACATGGCAGCTATCTGGACTTTGTTCGAGTTCTTCAAATCCATCGGTTACCTAGCCTATCCGTGGGGTCTCATCGTGTATCCCTTCAACGAACTGCTACCCCTTCTGCAGGTTGCAGACATAGGGGGTATTTGGCCCCTTTCCTTCCTCTTCGCCTTAGGCAACAGTTACATGGCTGAACTCACGGTAGGGGCAAGAGTGTTGGATCCACGGGCGAAGATCCGGTACGGAGCCTGTGTCGCCGCCACTACCCTACTCTTCCTGGGATACGGATACTACCGCATGGGGACCCCTATTCCGGAAACAGCTCGTGTGAAGGCTGTACTGGTTCAACAGAACATGGATCCCTGGGAAATGGGTAAAGAGACAGAAAACCTTCGCATCCTCATGGATCTTTCCCGGCAGGGAATGGCGCAGATGGGGGGAAAAGTGGACCTCGTTGTATGGAGCGAATCGAGTCTTCCCCGTCCCTTTTCCGAAAACAGACAATTCTATCAGCGAGTCCCACCGGAAGAATCGTTCCTACAGTTCTTACAGAGGGGGAATACCTATTTTCTCATAGGAAATCCTGTGGTGCGCCGTTCCCCCGAGAAGAGGGAAGTTCAGAACGGGGTGATTCTTCTGGACAGTTCGGGGACGATTCTGGACACCTATGGGAAACGACATCCCGTACCCATGGCCGAACATATCCCCTTCTATGAGATCCCCCTCGTGCAAGCCTTCTTCAGGAAGGTGATCGGTCTAGGGGGAATCTGGGCATTGGGTGACAAGGATACGATCTTCCGTATAACGAATGCAGAGGGAAAGGACGTCCGATTCGGAGTACCCATCTGTTTCGAGGATGCCTTTCCCTACCTCTGTCGGAGGTTCATCCTGGCTGGTGCGGACCTATTGATCAATATCACCAACGACGCCTGGTCCCGAAGAATGTCCGCTCAGGTGCAGCACTTCGTGGTTGCGCGCTTTCGCTCTATAGAAATGAAACGGGTCCTTATCCGTGCCACCAACGGAGGGGTTACCTGCGTGATAGGCCCCTATGGGGAAGAAATCGCCTCCCTGCCGATGTTCCAGAGGGAAGCTCTGGCCGTGGAGGTGCCGATACGGAAAGAACGTACCTACACCTTCTATACACAGTGGGGAGACTGGTTTCCGATACTCTTGTTTGTCCTCGTTTTGGTAGAGCTGCTCCGCAGGAAGATCAGTCCTTGATGTTGTATTTCTTCTTGAAACGATCTACCCGACCCGCGGTATCCACCAGTTTCTGTTTACCCGTAAAAAAGGGATGACACTGGGAGCAAATTTCCACTTTCAGATCCCCTACGGTGGTGCGGGTTTCGATGACGTTTCCACAGGCACAAGTTATCTTTGCAGGAACATACTTCGGATGAATATCCGGTTTCATGATCACCTCACTGATTGTTTCTAAAAATTTCCCTATACATCCGTTACGGTCGAGGTATTCATCGATCGCAGGAATGCCTCATTATTCTTGGTTTTCTTCATCCTGTCAATCAGGAGCTCTATGATCTCCACATCATCCATCGGGTTGATGACTTTGCGCAGGATCCACATCTTGTTCAATTCCTCCTCTGTCAGGAGGAGCTCTTCCTTCCGGGTTCCCGATTTCTTGATATTGATAGCGGGGAATAGTCTTCGATCTGCCAGTCGACGATCCAGGATCACTTCCATATTGCCTGTTCCCTTGAACTCTTCGAAAATCACTTCGTCCATCCTGCTTCCCGTTTCGATGAGGGCCGTAGCGACGATGGTAAGGCTTCCCCCTCCTTCGATGTTACGGGCGGCCCCAAAGAACCGTTTGGGTTTGTGGAGGGCGTTGGAATCCACCCCTCCTGAAAGGATCTTTCCCGAGGTGGGAACCGTCTGGTTGTAGGCTCTTGCCAAACGAGTGATGGAATCGAGGAGAATCACCACATCCCGCCTGTGTTCCACCAGCCTCTTCGCCTTCTCCAGCACCATTTCTGCCACCTGTACATGCCGGGATGCCTGCTCGTCGAAGGTAGAGGAAATCACCTCCGCCTTTACGTTTCGTTGCATGTCGGTCACTTCCTCCGGCCGCTCATCTATCAGGAGTACGATCAGGTATACCTCCGGATGGTTCAGAGTGATGGCATTGGCGATCTTCTGGAGGAGGATCGTCTTACCCGTTCGAGGAGGTGATACGATCAATCCGCGCTGCCCTTTTCCGATGGGGCAGAACAGGTTGATCATCCGGGTTGAGATATCCCCATCCGGTGTTTCCAGGTTGAGGCGCACATTCGGGTACAGAGGAGTCAAGTTATCGAAGGGTATCCGCTGCTGGGCTACGGCAGGATCGTCGAAGTTTACGGTTTCTACCCGCAGCATGGCAAAGAACCGTTCCCCTTCTTTGGGGGGCCGGATCTGCCCATACACCGTGTCTCCCGTCTTCAGGTTGAACAACCGTATCTGGGAGGGGGAGATATAGATGTCGTCCGGTCCAGGAAGATAGCTGTTTTGAGGAGACCGCAGGAACCCATACCCATCGGGAAGGATTTCCAGGCTTCCGTAGGCATAGATCGCTCCGTTCCGTTCCGTGTGAGCCTTCAGGATGGAGAAAATCACTTCCTGTTTTTTCAGAGAAAGAAGGTTTTCCTGCGGCACGCCCAAATTGGAAGCCAGCTCCCGCAGGTCCTTCATGTTCATGGTGGTCAACTCGTTGATGCTTAGAACGGGAGCCCCTCCTTCCGACGGTGCATTCGACTGAAGCTCCCGATTGTTGTTCTCTACGTATCTATGGGAGTGTTTCTTTCGATCGAAGTACCTTCCCCTTCGGTTCGCTTCTTCTCCCGCGACAACGGGTGATTCTACAGTCTCTACAGGGGTAGTTACGGGGGAGTTTTCCTTATTCCATTCGGCGGCACCTTCCATCGGTTCCATCAAATCGACCGGTACATCCTTTGGGCTTTCCGTACCTTCCTTCTCGGGATTCTCCTTCATCGATTCTTTGATCAATTCTACCCGTATTTTTTTCTTCTTGCTATGTTCTTTCCGTGCCAACAAGAGTGTCTTGGCGGGATCAGGTTCCGTTTCTAGGGTAGGGGGCAATTCGATGTCCATAGGCTTTGGGACATTTTCCACATCTATCTGCGTCGGTGTCTCTTCGGGCGAAGAGATCACCTTCGGGTCCTCTCCATTGTCGTTTGCGTTTGCCCCTAGATCCAGTTCGGTTTGCCCTTGCTGCGATAGGGAAGGCATGCTTGTTCCATTTTCTCCATTGGTGGGATTCCGCTTTCTACGGAAAATTGCCATGTATTTCTCCGATTAGTTAGGATTTATTAGTAATAGTAATTGCATGAAGCATTGTCCGATTGAATGAACCAATAGGCCTATATCGGAAAAGGATTTCTGCTTGATTCAAATATAGACATTCAATCCTTCAATGTCAATATCGAACTCCCTGCATACAGCGCTTTCTAAGAGAAGTAGGGATAGACAGGCCGCTTTCTTCCGTATCTCTTGCCTCGTTCCTCTGAAAAAAATCTTTTCCACCCGCATGTACCCCTCAGGCCCTACAAGAGCTATATACACAGTGCCTACCGGCTTTTCCGCTGTTCCGCCCGTGGGTCCTGCAATGCCCGATACGGCAATGGCCCACTGAGTTTTTCCTACAGAAGCTATCTGTTTGGCCATGATACTCACCGTTTCCCTCGATACGGCACCTCGTTCCAACAGAACATCTTCCGGGACTCCCAGAAGACGGACTTTAGCCTCGTTACTGTAGGTGATACACCCTCCCCAATAGATCCGGGAACTTCCTGGAATCTCGGTGAGAAGAGCGCCAATCCCTCCACCCGTACAGGATTCCGCCGTACTGATCATCGCTTTCCGATCGATGAGTTGTTTCACCAGGTTCTCTACCCAGGGAACGTTCCCGGAACGCAAAAGTGCGGGGGGAAACTTTCGATGAAGCTCCAAAATAAGATCCCCCCTCGCCGCATGTGGACCCTCTTTCAATGAAAAGACTGTACGATCTGTATAGTTCTGGTATCCTGGTTCAGGAAGCCCTCGTTCCCTGAAAAAGTCTAGGATTCCAGTCGGGTCCAGAAGAATGGAGGTGAACTCAGACATTCTGAATCATCTTCTTCAATTCCTGGAGTGGCTGGGAAAAAATATCGATCCTGTCACTTCGTTTGATCATCTCGCACTTGCCTTCGAAGGTTACCCCATCCGCAATCTTCAGTTTGGCAGTGCGCACATTCCCATAGATTTTACCCGTAGAAAGCATCTCCACTTTTTCCGAGGCTTCGATATTCCCATAGACCACTCCCCCAATGATGATGGAGGTTGCCTTGATCTCTGCCCGCACCACGGCACCCTCTTCGATGAACAGGAACCCTGAAGATTCGATGGACCCTTCGAACTTTCCCTGGATTCGTGCAGAATGATCGAATTTCATGGTTCCTTTTAGGACAGTGTTTTTTCCAAGTTTGGAACGTACAGGACTTTGTTCGAATTCGTAGTAGGGTGCTGCCATGGACTGAAAATCTCCTAAATACTCCAGATCTTACTTCGTTTTCATCACAAAAACGCCATCCCAATCCTCAGGGGGGGGATTTTCAAGGTAAAATGTACACCGCTCGATATATACCTTGGAAGGGCCGTCTTCGGGATCGATCGCCAGAGCTTCCTGAAATGCCTGCAGGGCTTTGGCAAAATCCATCATTTTATAGTACCTTCGACCTTCCGCAAATTTTTCCAACACCCTTTTCTTTGCCTCTGTGATCAAATGCACCTCCTCCCTACCCTTTTCCAGACCCTTTCAGTGCACCGAAGGTTCTTTGATACCGTTCCTCTAACTCTTTCAACGAAACTTCCTGTTTCCGAAGGTCACTTTCGTGGCCCTGTAACTCTCGCACTCTCCCGTTCAAGTCTTCGAACTTTCGATGGAGCTGGAGGCATTGCTCCTTTATCTTGTGCAACATTTGGCGCATTTGATCTGGATCTTCTGTATGAATGGTATCCAATTCCTTCAGCAAGCTTTCCAGGGGCCTACGAACATCGTCAATCATGGAGGTTAACAGTAGGTTGACAGATTCTAGAAGGGCGATCCTCTTTTCCCTCTGCAGCATCTGATCTGTGAAGTCCTTATGCCTCAGCACTGCCTTGATACGGGCCAATACTTCGGAGAAATTGAATGGTTTGGTTATGTAGTCTTCTACCCCTAGCTCAAACCCTTCGATCTTGTCTTTCACATCGTCCATCGCGGAGAACATGATGATGGGAATGGAACGAAATTCACGGAACTCTTCGTTCTGCTTCAAGATTCGGGTAACTTCCCAACCCGATATCTTCGGCATGATGTTATCCAGAATGATTACATCGGGTTTGAAGGATCGAACTTTCTCCAATGCTTCCTCCCCATCTTCCGCCTTCTCCACCAGGAAACCCAGCTTGGAGAGCATAACATCGAAGAAATCCAAATTGATCTGTTCGTCGTCTACGATTAATACCTTCGCTTTTACCTTCATTTACTTCGCCTTGCTAATCTTTGTTTTAATTGAAGTTATACCGCCTATTCCCACCCCTGCTATCGCTACCCCTATGCAGATGAAGGCGAACCAATCACCCCATTTAGTATACAGGGTTTGTGTAGCTGTGTAAACTGGAACCTTACCGATCAAAAATCCTTCTGTGTAGGGTTCGAGGATTTGCAGGATCCGTCCGTTGGGATCTATCACACAGGTCATTCCCCCATTGGAACACCGAACCACGCTTCGTCGGTTTTCCACTGCCCGAAACACCGCCTTGCTCATATGCTGCATCGCTGCCGCTACATGCCCGGACCAGGAATCGTTGGTGAGATTGATGATCACCTCCGCTCCCCGTTGCACGAACTCCCGGCTTATGTAACCAAAGGCATCCTCGAAACAGATGGGAGTGGAAAAGGCAACCCCTGCGGCACGAAAGACTGTGAACTCTTTTCCCGGCTCCCAGAAATGGGTATCGGCTTCCTTCAGCTTCCTGTAAAACCAGGGGAAAACACGTTCATAGGGAAAATACTCCGTGAAAGGTACGAGATGGGTTTTCCGGTACAAGGTTTGAATCTTCCCTCGATCGAACAGCACCGCTGCGTTGTAGTCCACTCGACGCAGGTTTCCGAACCTATCCTTTTCCAACCTCCCATCGTCATTGCCGAACACGAAGGGTACTGTCTGTCGAGAAAGATAACTCAGCAGTTCCTGCACAATATCGTAGACATCGGGATCTTCCCGATACCGTGTGTGCCAATCGATTCCCGGAACGAAGGCGGTCTCGGACCAAACAACCAGTTCTGGCCTCTCCCGTAGCGCTTGGTCACTCAAGCGGATCAAGCGTTCGAGATTTGTCCGGTACGCCCACACCCCTCCCTTCCATGGATCGATGTTGTGCTGAATCAAGGCAATCTTCCATTCCCGCGCCGAGGTGTAATCGACTCTGCTCGTCCATCCGTACACCATAGCACCCATGAGAAGGAGGCCATACCCGAAGAGCTCTTTCCAATGAGCCCTTATGAAAGGGAGTATTTTCCCTTCCCTCCAGGCTGATGCGAGAAAAGCGGAGGGGAATACCACCAGCATCGACACTCCCCACACTCCCGTGAGGGAAGCGATTTGGATGATCGGGAGATACAGGTACTGAGAGTAACCCATGATCCCATAGGAGTATCCCAGGAATCCCTTGGTACGAAGGTACTCATAGGAAATCCACACCAACACTTGCAGGAGGTACCCGTGCCTGGGAAACAGATAGACAGACAACCGTAAGAACGGGAAGGTGAGCATCAGGTAGGTAAAGTAGATCATGGGAACGATGAAAATGGCTAGAGGATGAAAGGTAGCAAGCCAGAAATTGAACAAGGCGTAGCAAATAAAACCGTAGAATGCGCCGTAGAGGGGAGCACGAATCCAGGATGCTTTGGATGCTACATAGAAAGCGGGGGTAAGGGCAACGTATCCTAGTATGCCTATGCCCCAGCGAGAAAGGTATCCCGGAAAGGCAAGTGAAAAGAGAAAGGCGGAACAAAGCAATAGAAGTAAATCTCGAAGGACCTCCCTCCCCTTTGACGATGCAGGTGGCAGGGAGATATCCATAAGCGGCACAGCTGGGGATGCCAATTGACTACCTCAGGGACCAGGTGCTCTCTTTCAGTTCTTTTCCTGGCCTGAATACAGCTACGCCGTGATCTTGTACCCGAACTGTTTCTCCGGTTTTGGGATTGCGGGCTTTTTCCCTCCCCTTGCGGGTGCGAATTTCAAAGGTGCCGAATCCCCTAAGTTCCACTACCCGGTCTTCGATAAGGGCTTTTTTTACAGCTTCGAAGAATGAGTCGATGACGAAATGGATGTCCTTTTTATTCAAACCCGATTGCAAGGCAATCGATTCTACGATCTCTGCCTTGGTAAGCTTTTTCTTCGTCACATCAACTCCTTTCCCGAAAGCCCTTTTCTGTCCGGAGTTGCACGGTTAACGGTTCATGCATCCAGGGACTTTAGTTTAGCTATCAACCGCGACTTCTTTCGAGCTGCCGTCCGTCGATGGATGATATTTTTCCTTGCGGCGGTATCCAACAGTTTCTGACAAAGACGATAGGCCTCGACGGCTTTTTCTTTGTTCTTCTCTTCGATTAGTTCCAGAAGCCTCCGTATTTCCGTTCGGATCCTACTTTTGGCCATTCTGTTTCTCAAACGACGGGCTTCACTTTTCCGTTGATTCTTCTCTGCAGAACCTTTTGCTGCCAAGCTGGCTTCCTCCCTCAAAATAATCTCTCGAATACCTCGGACGTTAACAGATAACTTTTTGTATGTCAATAGTTAAAAAAAATCCACTCCTTCCTAGAGAGTGGATCCCTCGAATGCGAAACCTATCGGTTTACTTGAAGTCCCGGGGCCTGCGTTCCTGCCGATGACACTTCTCGCATTCCGCTACATTCCGCACCTTACCGCCGGAGAAGATGGTCTTCATCTTGATTTCTCCCCCGCAAGGGCAATAGAACCGCTGGGTAAGAGATGCAGTACGAGCGTTTTTACTAATCTGACCCATGAGATAGTACCTCCATCTGAATGATTGTATCAAACATACTTATTTTGTGCCTTGTCTGTCAACTCGTCTTTTCCGTATGGTACTCTATAAGGGTATGAACAGGCAGGTTTCCCAATTTCTCCCGGAATTTCAGGAACGGGAGCCCCACTACGGAAACCACCCCCACCACCTTCGATCCGGCTCCCTCGAGGAGGGAGACGGCTGCCTTGAGGGTTCCTCCGGTGGCAATGAGATCATCCACCAGTACCACGCGGAACTCGGGTCGTACATCCTCTCGATGTACTTCGATCGTATCCGTCCCGTACTCAAGATCGAAGGTTTGCGAAATCGTTTTTCCCGGCAACTTTCCTTTTTTGCGCACAAGGATCAAGGGAAGCCCTAGCTGGAAGGCCAGAGGGGATGCAAAGAGAAAGCCTCGGGCCTCGATCGCTGCCAGCGCATTTCCTTTTAACTGAACCACCTGTTCCTTCAGGGCCTGCAAACACTCCTGATACACCGTAGGATTCATCAAGATCCCTGTGAGGTCATAGAATAGAATGCCTGGTTTAGGGAAATCGGGAACTTTTCGAATAGCCTTGTCCAACCGTTCCTGGATCGTTCCTTTCTCTGCAGCCATAGAAAAAACCTCGGTTTTCCTTAGTTTAGTGGTTTAGTATAGGTCCTACCTGGTTTCTACCATTGTCCGAAGCCAGGTCTCTACCGACTCCTCGGTTGTATCTTTCTTCACTACCAAGGGGGAGCGGCTCAGCGCCAACTCTGAATCCCGCACCATCTTCCGCAGAGCCTCGATTCCTCCCGTGGAAGTGGAAAACAAGGCTCCCTTCCGACCCGCGAAATTCACCCCCTGCAGGGACCGAAAAAGTTCCCCATAGGGTCCACTCGGTAGAGGTAAACTATCCTCCGCTCCGAAAAACATCAAATCCACGGGAGCGAGGTCCGGGATTCTAGCTTCCTCTGCGGGTTTCATCGTGGTCTTCCAACCCCATTGTTCCAATACCCTTTTTATGTAACCGGCGGTACGTAGAATATCTGGATGACTCGTAACTACGATACAAGCCTTTTGGGGCACGGAAGCCATGGAGAAATGGTAGTATGAATCCCCCCCCTTGTCAACGCTGCAGGTTATTTTTCATAGATTTATACATTCTCTTGAACTCGGGGACTCGGGCATAGGCATTTTCCGATAGGGGTGTTTGCTCCCCTCGTTTCAACAACTCGCTTCCCAATCCTGCCACCATGATGGCATTATCCGTGCAAAGTTCTATCGAAGGGAAGATCACTTCCAGATCTTTCCGGGCGGACAAGGATTGACGCAGGTAGGAGTTTGCAGCCACTCCTCCCCCTACGACTACTCGAGAAATAGAAAAGTCTTCTACCGCCGCAAAGAGGCGTTTTAATAGGAAATCGATGGCAGCTTTCTGAAAGGAGGCGGCTATGTTCGCTAGGGTCATTTCATGCCCAGGATTCCGAAACTGTTCCAGCTGATTGATCACCGCTGTTTTGAGACCGGAATACGAGATATCGTACCGGTGTTCTCCCTTGTGAAGCGAAGGATCGGGAAAACTGAATGCTTCTGGATCTCCCGATCGAGCCAACCTGTCGATCGCCACTCCCCCTGGGTACCCTAAACGGTAGAACTTGGCTACCTTATCGAAGGCCTCTCCACAGGCATCATCGATAGTGCTTCCAATTACCTCTAAATCATCAAAATCCCGAACAATCGATAGGAGAGTATGACCCCCTGAAACCAGAAGCCCGATGTAGGGATACGGGATATCCCTCTCGATGTGGGGGGCGTACAGGTGAGCCCGAACATGGTCTACCGCCACAAAGGGTATGTCCAACCCATAGGCAAGGCCTTTCCCAAAGGTAAACCCTACCAGTAAAGCCCCTAGAAGTCCTGGCCGATTGGTGGCCGCAACGCCTGTCAATGCAGCGGGCGATACCTCTGCTTTCTGTAACACTTCCCGATAAATGGGGAGTATCCACTGCAAATGCGTACGAGAGGCTAATTCGGGTACTACACCGTAATAGGGGCGGTGCACATCCAATTGGGAAGCCACCACACTGGCGAGTACCTTCCTACCATCCTGCAGGATGGCCATGGCGCATTCATCACAGGAAGTCTCGATTCCAAGAACGATCATGGATCAATTATACACGTAATCTAGAAGTTCGGGAGCCTGTTCCTTCAGTTTGCGGAGGGCACGAATCTCTATCTGCCGCACGGTTTCCGGTGAAATGGACAGCTTCGAGCTGATTCTCTTTAGGGTGTACCGCCTGCCTCCCAGAAAAGCGAACCGGTACATGAGAACCTTACGCTCCTTCTCGAAGAGCTTTTTCAGGCATCGGACGGTATCTTCCCGCATAATTTTTTTCATGAACACAGATTCGGGGCTGTAAGTATAATCCTCCAATAGATCGTGAAGGTTGCAACTATCCTCATGCATTTCGCTATCGAGAGATACTACGGTACCTCCCATGTTTAAGATATCCTGCACCTCGTGGGTTTTCATCCTGATATGTTCGGCTACCTCTTCGATGGAAGGTTCGCGCATGAAGTTTTGACTGAGATCCAGGTAGGTCTTTTGGATTTTCCGTAATGCGTCTTCTTTTCGATGGGGCAGCCGTATCGACCTTCTCTTGTTGGAAAGAGCACGGGTAATGGACTGTTTGATCCACCAGGAAGCATAGGTACTGAAACGCACTTTCTTCCGGTAATCGAACTTTTTGACAGCCTTCAACAGTCCAATATTACCTTCCTGAATGAGATCCATCAGAGGGACATCGGGACACATATACGACTTGGCAATCTTGACCACCAGCTTCAAGTTGGACTCGATGAGTTTTTGAACCGCTTCCTGGTCTCCCTTGCCGATTCGGCGGGAAAGTTCCTGCTCTTCTTCAAAGGTCAAAACGGGAAAATCTTTGATATGTGCGAAGTAGGATCTCAATATATCTTCCTGTGATAGTGAAACAAATTCTCTTCTACCCTTTTTCATAGCAAGAAAGAAAATGCAAGATTCGTACCAACCCTTGCCATTTTCTTAATGAAAAGGACAATTGCTTGTATTGAAATGAAATATACTATTCTTATAGATTCAGTTAACAATGAGGGATAAAGAACTGTCTACTTTTCTATACAACTATCCATTCTTAATAGTGGGGGAAAGCTGCCTAAACAAGAGATCGGCTATTCCAAGGGCCCCCCTGCGCGACATGATCTTCGCATATTCAGTATACAGCATATCTTCGAAAATTTCTTCCCCTAAGGTCCGTTCTAGCAGTTCTGTTCGAGGTACTGTTTTCCGCATCCCGTCCAGCACCTGCTTGATGAAGATAGCCTCGAAATCCTGACAGGCTTCTTTCAGTTTCTTTTCAGACTGTGTGGATTGGGTTTGCCGTTGGAGCCGATCTAACCTCTCCAACTCGGACGCTCTTCGAGCGAGGGGAACCTTGGAGCTATTTACTGCAAGATCAGAGAATATAGAATCCATACTTCACTATCGTTTCAAGTTTGCCGCAATACCCAGCATCGTATCCGAAGTCTGTATGGCCTTCGAGTTGAACTCGTAGGCCCTTTGGGCCACGATCATATTCACCATCTCTTGTACGATCGAAACATTCGACATTTCCAGGAACCGATGGATCGTTTTCCCCATCCCATCGAATCCAGGTCGCCCCTGGATGGGATCTCCCGATGCA
>Ga0078972_1003497_pt1 | contig 46807 bp, 45 predicted proteins | sample YelNatPaOPGAMG01_FD_67568 | JGI IMG/M metagenome (GOLD analysis project Ga0078972, IMG submission 67568) | Hot spring thermophilic microbial communities from Obsidian Pool, Yellowstone National Park, USA - OP-RAMG-01 (SPADES assembly) (version 2) | ecosystem: Environmental > Aquatic > Thermal... | reverse complement strand
TCAATACCCCCAACACCTAGTGAACATCGTTTACAGCGTGGACTACCAGGGTATCTAATCCTGTTTGCTCCCCACGCTCTCGCGTCTCAGCGTCAGTATAGGGCCAGAAAGTCGCCTTCGCCACCGGTGTTCCTCCTGATATCTACGCATTTCACCGCTACACCAGGAATTCCACTTTCCTCTCCCTTACTCGAGCCAGACAGTTTCAAATGCACTTCCTGGGTTAAGCCCAGGGCTTTCACATCTGACTTGTCAAGCCGCCTACACGCTCTTTACGCCCAATGATTCCGAACAACGCTTGCACCCCCCGTATTACCGCGGCTGCTGGCACGGAGTTGGCCGGTGCTTCCTCCAGCGGTACCGTCAAGCCCGATGGGTATTAACCACCGGGCATTTCTTCCCGCTCGACAGAGCTTTACAGTCCGAAGACCTTCCTCACTCACGCGGCGTTGCTGCGTCAGGGTTTCCCCCATTGCGCAATATTCCTCACTGCTGCCTCCCGTAGGAGTCTGGACCGTGTCTCAGTTCCAGTGTGGCTGATCATCCTCTCAGACCAGCTAACCATCGTTGCCTTGGTAGGCCATTACCCTACCAACTAGCTAATGGTACGCGGACTCATCCTTCAGCGGAAGCTTGCAAGCAGAGGCCTCCTTTGGCTACACAACAGGCGTCATGGAGCTTTATCCGGTATTAGCCCACCTTTCGGCAAGTTATTCCGGACTAAAGGGTAGATTATCCACGCGTTACTCACCCGTGCGCCACTTTACTCATCCACCGAAGCGGACTTTCTCGTACGACTTGCATGTGTTAGGCACGCCGCCAGCGTTCGTTCTGAGCCAGGATCAAACTCTCCAGTTTAAATCCTAGAAGAAAGATTTCTCTTTCTTGTCGCATGAATTTTTGAAATCTCTATGGGACCCGCAAATTCGTTTTCCCACTATTCAATTTCCAAAGAGCCTTCTGAAAAGAACTCGGCTTAAATCCAAGCCGCAAGATCCTTTTGTCAAAATCATCCAAAAAAGACTTGTTCAATCAGTTATACTTGGAATTTTTAAACCAAAGAACAACTTCTCTTGGTTAACTTCATTGATATTTCAATTTACATCCAAAACATTCCCTGACGAACAGGAATGGCTATCTACTCTTTCTTTTCGTTCGTGTCAAGAAAAAAATTTAAAAATTTGTAAATAAATTTTCTTTGTTTTTTCCTTCGTATTGATCGACACTTACGAAACGATACTTTTGCGCGGAAGCATCGAAATGCTCCCGCCGATTCTTCTCTTAGTTATAAGATTATCATTGAAATAAAATATGTCAACCGATACTTTTTTATTTTAAAAATTTTTCATTTATGTCATAGACTACCGAACGTAAAAAAATACTCCATATCGAGGGCAAAAACATGAAAAAGTCCTATATCTTATCCATGGATCAGGGCACAACCAGTTCGCGGGCGATTCTCTACGACTCCGAGGGAGCGGTTGTCGGCGTCGCTCAGAAAGAATTCACGCAGATATATCCAAAAGCCGGTTGGGTGGAGCACGATCCGATGGAAATCTGGGGATCGCAAAGCGGCGTCGTCAGCGAACTTCTGGCCACCGCCGCCATCGCCCCGGAAGAAATCGCCGCCGTCGGCATCACCAATCAACGGGAAACAACGGTCGTTTGGGAAAGAAAAACCGGCAAACCCGTCTACAACGCCATCGTCTGGCAGTGCCGCCGGACGGCGGACATCTGCGATGAGTTGAAAGCAAGAGGACTGGAGCCCTACATCAGAGAAAACACCGGCTTGGTTCTGGACGCCTATTTCTCGGCGACTAAAGTCAAATGGATTTTGGACAACGTGGACGGGGCCAGAAAAAAGGCACAAAAAGGCGAGCTGCTTTTCGGCAACATCGACACCTGGCTGATCTGGAATTTGACGCGCGGAAAAGTCCACGTGACGGACTACAGCAATGCTTCTCGAACCATGCTTTTCAATATCAAAACCTTGACATGGGATAAAAACATTTTAAAAGAGCTTGACATTCCCGAATCCATGCTGCCGGAAGTGAGACCGTCCAGCGACATCTACGGGCACACGGACGCGAAACTCTTCGGCGCGGAAATCCCCATCGCGGGCGACGCGGGAGATCAGCAAGCCGCGCTTTTCGGCCAGGCGTGCTATACGCCGGGCATGGTTAAAAACACGTACGGCACCGGCTGCTTCATGCTGATGCTGACCGGCGAGAAACTGGTGCATTCGGAAAAAGGCCTTCTGACGACCATCGCCTGGGGCTTGGACAACAAGGTGGAATATGCGTTGGAAGGCAGCATTTTTATCGCCGGAGCCGCGATCCAATGGCTGCGGGACAGCATGAAACTGATTTATGACGCTAAAGACAGCGAGTACTTCGCCACGAGAGTCGAGGATTCGCTGGGGGTTTATGTCGTTCCCGCGTTTGTCGGGCTGGGAGCTCCCTACTGGGATATGTACGCGCGGGGTTCAATCTTGGGATTAACCCGAGGAACCACAAGAAATCACATTATCCGCGCCACACTCGAATCTATCGCCTATCAGACACGCGATGTTCTCGAACTCATGCGCAACGAATGCGGCATCGATCTGTGCGAACTCCGCGTGGACGGCGGCGCCAGCGCCAACAACTTCCTGATGCAGTTTCAGTCGGATATTCTGGGCGTTCCGGTGGAGAGGCCGAAAATCATCGAAACGACGGCCTTGGGTGCGGCCTATCTGGCGGGATTGGCGGTTGGCTTCTGGAAAAACCAATCCATGATCGAGCAAAGAAGAAAGGTTGACCGCCGCTTCACGCCGTCCATGAATGAAGAGAAACGCGATGAATTATATCGCGGCTGGAAAAAGGCCGTCCAGCGCGCCATGGCCTGGAATGAAGCCTAGAAGAACGGCGAGGTGGAAAGTTAGGAAGACATGATTAAAACGGATGTCATTATCATCGGCGGCGGAGCGACGGGATGCGGGATCGCTAGGGATCTGGCCCTGCGCGGCATTCCCCACTGTCTCATTGAAAAGGGAGATTTTGCCGCCGGCGCGACGGGCGCCTGCCACGGCCTTCTGCACAGCGGCGGCAGGTATGTCGTCACCGATCCGGTCGCCGCGCGCGAATGCTACGAGGAGAATCTCATTCTCCGCAAAATCGGTCAAAAATGCGTGGAACAGACCGGCGGCCTTTTCGTGCGTCTACCCGGCGATTCCCGCCGATTTCGGGAAATTTTCTTGAGACGCTGCGATGAGGCCGGCATCCCGGCCGAGGTCATTTCCGCCAGCAAAGCGCTCGAGCTCGTTCCCAATCTTAATCCGCGCATTGAAGAGGCCATCAAGGTTCCGGATTGCGCGATCGATCCTTTCCGTCTTTGCATGCTCAATATCCGGACGTCCGAATTGAACGACGCGCTCATTCTGACGCGCCACAAAGTAACGGAAATCATCAAATCGCATGGACGCTGCGTCGGGGTCAAAGCCTTGGATCAAACCACTGCTGAGACAAGGGAAATCCGCGCCAACGTGATCATCAACGCGACGGGCGCCTGGGCGGATACCATTGCTGCGCTCGCCGGTTGTCACGTTTCCCTGACACCGGTCAAGGGTTCTCTTGTGATCACGAATCATCGTCTGACCAACATGGTCATCAACCGGCTGCGCCATCCTTCCGACGGCGACATTATCGTGCCCAACGAAGCGGTGTGTTTGGCCGGAACGACCTCCATTCCCATCGAGGATCCGGACAAAACCAGCACGGACTTTCAGGAAGTCGAAACGATCATCGGCGAAGCGGCAAAAATGATCCCGCACTTCGACGACACGCGTATCATCCGGGCGTTTTCAGGCGTCCGCCCCTTGCTGAAATCCGTCAAAACGGACAGCCATGAAATATCCCGCGGGTTCCAAATCATTGATCATCAAAACGGGTTGTTCAGCATCGTGGGCGGCAAACTCACCACTTTTCGCTTAATGGCTGAAAAAATGGTGGACCGCGTGATGAACGTCTTTAATCTGAAAAGACCCTGCACGACGGCCGAAATACCGCTGGATGGACAGGAAGACTTAAGCGGATACCCGCTTTCCAGAAGATTGGAAGACCTAAAAAATATCGTGTGCGAATGCGAACTGGTGACCCGACAGCAGGTCAAAAAAATTATCAGACAAACCGGAACAAAAAATGTAGGCGATATTCAGCACCGCACCCGGCTGGGCATGGGGCCCTGCCAGGGCGGATTTTGTACATTCCGCGCCTTGGGCATCATGAACGACATGAACGTCATTTCACCGGAAGAATCCATGAACATCCTGCGCGGATTTCTCCAGCGCCGCTACAAGGGCATCCGGCAAGTGCTGTGGGGAGATCAACTCAGGGAAGAACAACTCGTCGAATACATCTATCTAGGCGTGCTCGCGATGGAGAAACCGAATGCGCGTGAATGAATACGATGCGGTCGTCATCGGGGCGGGCGTCGCGGGACTGGCGGCGGCGTCCTTCCTCGCGGAAAAAAAGTTGAAAGTCGCTGTCGTCACCAAAGGGGAGCCGACCGCCTGCCTCTCCACCGGAGCCGTTGATGTCTGTTCGCAAGGGGACGAGCCGCTTGCCGCCATTCAAAAACTTCCCCCCGAACATCCGTTTCGTCTCGTGGATGAAGAAACCATCCGGTCCGCTTTGAATAAATTTCAGCAAACCGTCAACGCGGCGGGTCTACCCTATATCGGCTCCGTCGAAAAAAACCGTTTCATTCTCACCGCGCTCGGCACATTCAAAACGTCCTGCCTGGTGCCGGTGACGATGGAAGCCTCGCCGCAAAACGCTTCGGAAAGCCTCCACATCGTGACCTTCAGAGGATTGAAAGACTTTTATCCGGGCTACATTATTTCCCGCCGGAAAAACGCCAAGTTTTCCGTTTACGACGCCGGCGTTTCAACCACGATGAGTCTCGCCGCGCACTTCGAGGAAAAAAACTTTTTTGAAAAATTCCTTCTGTGGCTGGAAAAACAAAACATTTATCAGGATAAAATAGCTTTCCCGGCGGTTCTGGGGCTGGAATCGGCGGCTGAAATCGTCAAGACGATTTCCATCCTCGCGGGAAGGCCTGTTTTCGAAATTCCCACCTTGCCGCCGTCCATGCCGGGAAGAAGACTCTTCAACGCACTGAAAAAAACCCTCCGCGACAACGGAGGCGATATCTACTGGTCATGGCCGGTGACCGGCATTGAAGCCGCGGAGGCGACGATTGAAGCGGTCACCACCCGATCAGACGGAAGACCCGCCAGCATCAACGGCAAAGCGTTCATTCTGGCGGCGGGATCTTTCATCGGCGGCGGACTGACGGTAACCAGGCACGGCATTCAAGAAAACATTTTCCATCTCCCCGTGCATATTCCCGGATCGCGCGAAACTTGGTTTGACGATAACTATTTTTCCATGAATCACGGTATCGGAAGAGTCGGCATCGCGGCGGACGCCGCCATGCGTCCCATCGGAACATCGTGGAAGAACATTTTCGTCTGCGGCAGCATTCTGGCGGAGGCGCAAATTTTAAAAAACGGCTGCGGACACGGCTTGGCGCTGGCCACCGCTTCGGCGGCGGCAAAATCCTGCGCGGAGTATCTGGCTCGATGAATTATGAACATTGCATCCGTTGCACGATTTGCGTGGAAAACTGTCCTGTTTTCCGCGTCAATCCTCTCTTCCCGGGACCGAAGCAGGCGGGACCGGACGCGCAGCGTTTCCGTTCGGACAAAGAAAGAATTGAAGACGACTGGGTTCTGCTGTGCAGTCAATGCAAGCGCTGCGAAATGGCCTGCCCCTGCGGCGTGGAACCGGCGCAGATTATTCTGCGGGAGCAGCAGCGTTACGGCAGGGAGCATCCGCAGACCAAAACGCATCTGCTTTTTGCGAACAACTATTACTTGAGCGCCCTGGGGTCTCTGGCCGCACCGCTGGCGAATCTCATCGCCGCAACCCAGACCGGGAAAAAACTCGCCGGAAAGCTGGGAATATCCACGCACATATCGTTCCCCCGTTTCAGTTTCCGCACGTTGCGCCATGAAAGAATGAAACAAAGCCGAACGGCAAAGAAAGTCGCTTTTTTCCACGGTTGTTTCATCAACTTCTACCGGCCGGATATCGGCAGGAAAATCATCCGCCTTTTCGCCGCGTTCAACGTCGACGTGGTCCTGCCTCCGCAGTGGTGCTGCGGCCTGCCGGCGTTGGGCAACGGGAATTTGGCGCTGGCGAAACATTTCGCGCAGAAAAACGCCGCGTCGTTGTCGAATTACATCGACGCGGGTTATGATATCGTCTATTCCTGCACGTCCTGCGGCTTGTGCCTTCTGCACGATTATCCGGGCATTCTGGAAATTCCTCAGGCAAAGAAAATCGCCGAAAACTGCTACGACGTGTATGAATACCTTTTGAAGCTCATGGAAGAAGGATACGCTCAACCGAAATTCGGCGAATTGCCCCGCCGCGTCGCCTATCACATTCCCTGCCATTTGCGGGCGCTGAAAATCGGTTATCCGGCAGCCAAACTCATGGCATTGATCCCCGGGCTTGAATATGAAATTCTGGACGACGCCTGCTGTGGACTTTCCGGCAGTTACGGCTTTAAAAAAGAAAACGAATCCACCGCGATACAGCTGGGGCAAAGAGCCGTCTCTCTCATCAGAAAAACCGAAGCGCAAGACATTGTCGCGGACTGCGGCTCCTGCCGCATGCAGTTGGGCGGGCTCTCCGGCATGGCCACTTACGATCCCGCGGAAATCCTTTGCGAATCGCTGGGCATCACCGCAAAGTAAATTGACTGATTTTGAAAAATATGCAAGATTACATGCCGACGCAAACCAGCATCAAAAACTTCTTTTAGCCGAAAGGAGAAAAAGATATGCCCGATGCGGACGGAATCAAAGAAGCAAAAATGTTTCATTGTGATATACCTCAGGAAACCCGGGGGTTTTTTCTCAAAGGGGCGAACGCTCTGGATTGGGGAATGAAAAACAGGCTCGCCCGAATTTTTAATCCCCAAACAGGCAAAACGGTCATGCTGGCCATTGACCATGGTTATTTTCAAGGTCCGACCACCGGCTTGGAGCGGGTGGACATTAACATTCTGCCGCTGGTGCCTTACGCGGATACCCTGATGCTGACGCGCGGCATTCTACGCGCGGTGATTCCGCCTTCCACTTCCCAAGCCATCGTTTTGCGGGTATCCGGCGGCGCCAGCATTCTCAAAGAGCTTTCCAATGAAGACATCGCCGTGGATATCGAAGAGTCCATCCGCTTGAATGTCTGCGCGATGGCCGTGCAGGTCTTTATCGGCGGCGAATTCGAAAAACAATCCATCATCAACATGACCAAAATGGTGGATATCGGCAACCGCTACGGCATTCCGACGCTCGCCGTGACAGCCGTGGGCAAAGACATGGCGCGAGACGCCAAATACTTCCGTTTGGCCTGCCGGATCTGCGCGGAATTGGGTGCTCATTACATCAAAACATACTACGTGGAGAAGGATTTCGAGACCGTTACGTCTTCCTGCCCCGTGCCCATCGTCATCGCCGGCGGCAAGAAGATTCCGGAACTCGACGCGCTCACCATGGCCTACAACGCCATCAAGGAAGGCGCCGCCGGGGTGGACATGGGACGAAATATTTTCCAATCGGATGCGCCCATTGCCATGATTCAGGCCGTGCGCGCCGTGGTGCATGACCACGAAACGCCGAAAAAAGCTTTTGAGCTTTACAAGAGTTTGAAAAAATCCATGAAATGCAAGTAGCCTACTGGTACAATAATCAGGATATCCGCATCGAAGAAATCCCCACGCCGAAACCGGGGCCAAAAGAAATGCTTGTGCGGGTGATGTCCTGCGGCATTTGCGGCAGCGATGTCGTGGAATGGTACAGGCTGCCGCGGGCGCCGCTGGTTTTAGGGCACGAAATCGGCGCGCAAGTTGTCGACGTCGGAAAAGCGGTTAAAAAATTCAAACCCGGCGATCGCGTGTTTATCGCGCCCAAAGTGCCCTGCGGCAAGTGTCATTACTGCAAGAACGGCCACCATCCTCAATGCTCGGAAGTCCGGGAAAGGCTTCCCGGCGGTTTTGCCGAATATATTCTTGTTCCGGAAATATTGGTCAAGAAAGGAACCTACCGCCTGCCGGATCATATCAGCGATGATCAAAGCACGTTTATTGAACCGCTGGCCTGCGTGATTCGGGCGCAAAGACTCGCGCGGATTCAAAAAGGTCAAAACGTGCTGGTGATCGGTTGCGGCATGTCCGGCCTGCTCCACGTCAAACTCGCCAAGAAAAAAGGCTGCCGTGTCATCGCCGCCGACGTCAACCGTTTCAAGCTGGAAACGGCAAAACGTCTGGGAGCCGACCTCTGCGTCAGCGCGACGGAGAATCTTTCGGAGCGGCTGATTCAAGAAATCGGGCGGAAAGCCGACGCGGTTTTCGTCTGCGCCGCCGCAGAAGAGGCGGCGAAAGAGAGTTGGCTCTGCGTGGATAAAGGCGGCGTCATCTTGTTTTTCGCCGTCCCCGGGCCGGACAAACAAATTGTCGTCCCCCTCAATGATTTTTGGATGAAAGAAATCACCATCCTGACGTCCTATTACTGCGGACCGCCGGATATCGCCGAAGCAATGAAATGCCTTGCGCGCCGTCAGGTCAACGTGGATGATTTGATTACGCACCGTCTTTCTCTCGCCGAAATCGCCAAAGGCTTTCAGTTGGTCTCCGACGGCCGTTCATCCATTAAAATTATCATCAAGCCCAATGGCTAAAGGAAAGCGGACGCTTTTCGTCACGATGTCTGTCGAATCAATTCTTTAGGAAACAACACCGGTTGGAGCTTATCACGCGACGTCGGAATCCGTCCGGAAATCCCTGGATGAGACACCGAAGCCGATGGCGGCTCTTGCCTTGTTGCACAGGGGATTGTTCGAACCGGCCTGCCAGGAAGGTTCAAAATTCCGACACACTGAAGGGCGGCGTTCATAAATCGTGCACCGGACATTTTGTCCGGGCGTGCCGCTCAGTGCAATGCAACGTCCGTCCGGATGGCCGCTTTTTCGCATGGCCCGACGAAACGCGGTAATTTTCTCCGTCATTTCAACGGGCACGCCTCCCTCTGTGGCATCATCGCACTCGGCCCAATAAAAAGAGGCGCGATAAACCACACAGCAGGCGCCGCAACTCATGCAGGGATTTCGCGCGGTATCGCCGTTTTCTCCGAAGCAAGGCTTTCGATAAACGATTTCCATCAATCTTTGCCTCATTCAACATCCGATTCCCGCCGCTTTTACCATGCGCAACGAACCGCTGCTCAACATTATAGCGGCATTGCGTCTTCACCGTGTGCCGGCCGTTTTTTTACATTATACAACAGGAAAAATAAATTTCAATGCCGCCGGATTTTCTCCAAAACTTTCCCGGAGACGCGCAGGGATGACTCTTGAAACGCTGGGTTCCCGCCTGATCCTCATTACGGGAGGAGCGGTCCTGATTGCATCAGGTGATGTTGAAAATATCGGATGGTATTTTTGTCTTCAAATAATTTTTCGATGGCGTTTTTCAAAACCAGCGAGGCCTGTTCGCTGAGAATATTTTCGGAAAAGCCCATATGCTCCTGGCTTAAGCGGCTCTCCACCTGTCTTTCAAGAAATATTTTGCCTTTTTCGCGGTCGGCAAAAACGACCGTTAATTTGATAAACGATTCATAGGTGTTCGTGGGGAATCCCTTTCGGCAATCAATTTCCAGTCGGTCAATTCGACCGCCGATGAGCACCCCGCCTTCGCCGATGAGAATATTTTCTTCTTTGAGATCCCACGACTCCATTTTTTCGGAAACACGGTATCCCACTTTTTTCAAATATTTTTTAATGCCGCCGGAAACCGCCCTGCCCGCCAAAACATGCTTGGGGAAAATCGGCGATTTGAAGCCGTCTTTTTCCACCACATGGCCGATGATTTGCTGTCCCGAGCTGTCTCGGGCATCCGCAAATTCCGCAACGGCGACAATCTTTTCAGCCATTCCGGGTTTCGCCTTGACGTCGTCGGAAATCGCGTCGGCTTCCGCGTCATAGTCCATATAAATGCTGTAGAGTCCCGGACCGACGCAACCCGTCAATACAAAAACCATCAGCAGCACCCCCAAGCCGCCCGCGAACCAAAGTCCTTTTGTTTTCATGAGCGCCTCTTTCATCCGGCACAGGCCTGCGCAAATTTCTTCATGTTTTCATCCTCGCCCATGGCGATCAGCTTATCCCCTTCTTCAATCACGTAATTCGCCGCCGGATTGAAAATCATTTTGCCCGATTCTTTTTTCGCGGCAACAATAATCAAACCATAGTCTTTTCGGATCTCCGAATCCTCCAGCGTCTTGGCAACAAAGCGCGAGCTTTTACCGACAAAAACTTCCTCCATCCGCAACTCCAAACTCTGCCGGCTGGTTGTGATCTCGAAAAAATCCAGCATGGCTGGGCGCACGATCGCCATGGCCATGCGCATGCCCCCGAGCTGATAGGGTGACATCACCCGGTCCGCGCCCGCCCTTAAAAGCCGGTGTTCGGATTCTTCTTCCTCGGAGCGGGCCAGAATGTAGATTTTCTGGTTCAGCTCCCTGGCGGTCAAAATCACGTAAAGATTCTGGGCGTCGGTCGGCAACACACAGATGACCCCCTTGGCCCTTTTGATACCGGCGCTGATCAGCACTTTGTCCTGCGTCGCGTCGCCTTTGCAATAAAGAAATCCCTGTTCCTTCGCCTTTTCAATCACATCGGGATTATTGTCAATCAGCACGCAGGGTATTCGCTCCGCGGTCAATTCCCGGCAGATCAAAGAACCGATGCGTCCGCCACCGCAGATAATGAAATGATTGTCGATCTTTTCGATCATTTTTTCCAACTTGCCACCCCCTAATAAATACCGTAAACGGCCTTCGATAAACGTCTCCGCCAAAAGCACCAACGTATAAAACATCATGCCCACGCCGAGAACAATAATGAACACGGCAAAAACTTTTCCCGGCACCGACTTGGGAACAAAATCGCCGTAGCCGACCGTGGAGAGCGTCACCATGCAGAGATAAAAAGCATCAACGAAACCCCATCCTTCGATGAAATGGAAACCGACGGTGCCGGTTACAATAATAGCGAGCAGAATGATCAAAGCGATTTTAATTCTGGTGGTGAATATCAAGTGCTTTTGCTCCCCGCGCCTCTTTGCAAATTGCCTCTCTAAAATCACTAAATTATTTCTTTCAGATTGCGGCGCATTATAATATAATCAAAAGCATCTGGCAAATATTTTATCCGCGATGCTGACAGATTGACGTGTTCGAGTTCAACCATCAACTCTTTTCTTTCAAGGAGGTCGTTATGACAGAAGCAACCCAACAAGCGCTAAGCGGTCTGAGAGATCTTTCCATGATCAAATGGTATGTCATCCCGCTTTTGGCAATCGTCTTTTATATTTACACCAAAGAGATAAAAGACGCACGGCGCCATGGCGATTGGAACGCGGTTTTAGCCGGCCTGACGATTTTCGGCGTGGATTTCTTCAACGAAACATGGAACGGCTGGGTGATGTATCTGACGCAGCGCTCGGCTTTCTGGACAACGCCCGGCGACACCGCCTTGCGGACAATGGTCGGATGGAACATCGAAATCATGTTCATGTTTCTCCTCCTCGGCATTATCTACTATCACACCTTATCCGACAGCAAAAAAGAAAAGATCCTCGGCCTTCCGGAGAAATGGTTTTGGGCGATTGGTTACAGCATTTTCTGCGTCTTTGTCGAATGCCTGCTTAACATCGGCGGTCATCTGGTCTGGGAATATCCCTTCTGGAATTTATCCTTCAAGGGCGTCTGGCTGATTTTTTTCTTCGGCTATTTTCACTTCTTCTGCTTCGCCATTCTGGTCATCAGCCTGAAATCCATAAAGGCCAAGCTGACAACTGTGGGCATGATCTACGCGGTGCCGATCATCATGAATACGCTCGCGTTTGGATGCTGGGGCTGGAATTATTAAAGGCTAAAGCCGGGAATATTCGTCAAAAACTTTGTTATATTTTTCGTGAATCATTTTGCGGTCGAATTCCCAAAATTCGTCCAGCATTTTGGTTTGTTCTTTTTTGCTGAAATATTCCTGACACGGATAAAAGAAATGCTTGTCTTCTTTTTCGATGTGCTCGGGATAAAAATTACCCAACTGCCGCGCCAAATCTACGATCTGCGTCAATACGGCTTGGTTGCCTTGCGAATACTTTTCTTTTGCCGCAACCAACGCAGCTGTCGTCTTTCTGCCCCAGACATGTTCGTCAAGCAATTCCTGCATGATTTTTTTCAATTCCGGAGTCAAATCTTTTTGGGCCAGCTCCCGGAAGAGGATTTCTTCTTCTTTCCCGTGATGCGTGCGGTCCGCGTAGGTACGGATAAAATCCACGGCGACATCAATCACCAGCGGATCGACCTTTTTGGTCTTTTCCGCTTGATCAACATGGCGCATCATGGAAGCCAGCATTTTCTCAATCAACCGGTGTTCCCACATCAAAGGCCCGATGGGTTTCATAAGCCATCCTCCTGAATTGTTTCGGCTTATCTCTATCACACATCGGATAATCTTTCACCACCGCAGTTCTCCAGGGAAAAACGCCTTCATCCTTATAAAGGGCTTGAATCTTCCCTTTGATTCTATTGCCAGCTTGCTGAGTCCCTTATCTCCCCGCCGCAAATTTCATCGCCTCCTGCTCCGGATAAAATCTTTTGCGCGCCGCATTGCAAGCAAAATGCCCCTCTATTGCCATTGCGGATGAACGTGAGGGAAACTATTGTGAGAAATTACGATTTGTTTGATCTTTTACCAAAACATTTGGAATGGATACAAAATAATATGAAAAATTATTAAAATTCCAAGAATCCTTTCTTGTTTTGCTTCATAAAAACGGCGTATTAGGAAAATACACTTTTTTGTCTTTCCGTTTTACAGACGCGCGATAAGTCTTGCAACTGTTTTGTATTTTTGATAATTTTATCCAGCGATTATTCGCGCAGCGATATGGCGCGCGGACTGCTGCTTTTCAATATTCGCGCTGATAATATCTGAAGGAATATCCGAAATTTTCTTCGGATCGCGATATGTTCAATCAACGTCACCCAAGGAGGAAACATCATCAGTGAATGGCTCAAGGAAAGGCGTTCTGATTTTATTGCTTTTTTTAAGTTTATTTTTGTCTTGTCGTCAGGCCGAGGAATCAAACAAAAAAGAACAAAAATTAAAAGTCGTCGCCACGATTTTCCCCGTTTATGATTTCGCGCGCCAGGTCGGGGGCGAAAAAATTGAGGCGACGTTGCTGGTGCCGCCGGGAACGGATGTTCATCATTATGAACTCAAGCCGTCCGATATTGTCAATGTCGGCCGATCCGACATCTTTTTGTTCACGAATTTCGAAATGGAAAATTGGGCGTATAAAATTATCGATACGGCATCGAAGAAATCAAACATGCTAGCGGTGGAAACAGGCAGCGGTGCTTTCCTCCTCCCGCGGAACGACGAGGATCGCGCGCATGATCACGGCCGCGCCGATGCGGAGCGGCACGTCGGCTACGATCCGCATATCTGGCTGGATGCGGACAATGCCAAAAAAATGGTAGATAATATCGCCAAAGCCTTCATTCAAAAGGATTCCCGCAACAGCGATTACTACTTGAAGAATGCCAACAGCTATAAAATGAAACTTTCCGCGCTCGACGAACGGTACCGGAAGGAATTGAGCGCCTGCAAAAAAAGAACCGTTTTGCATGCCGGACATTGGGCCTTCGCTTATCTCGCCAAAAGATATGACTTGCGTTATGTCGCGGCTTACAATGTTTTAGCCGAATCAGAACCCGCCCCCCAGACGGTTCTTTTTCTGGTGGATCAGATCAAAACCGAAGGCGTCCGCTATCTCTATTATGAAGATATGATCAATCCGCGTCTCGCCCAGATGATTTCCAAGGAAACGGGCGCGGGCTTGCTCAAGCTCAGCAACGGACATGACGTCAGCGCCGACGGCATCAAAAAAGGAGAAACGTTCATTTCGTTAATGGAAAAAAATCTGGAAAACCTGAAAAAGGGACTGGAGTGTCCATGAACGCCGTTGATGTGAATCATTTGACTTTCAGCTACAACAACCTCGAAGCCATCAGCGATATTACTTTCACGCTTCAGGAAGGCGCGTACCTCGGCATCGCCGGCCCCAACGGCTCCGGAAAAAGCACGCTGGTTAAAAACATTTTGGGCATCCTGCGCCCGCAGAAGGGATCCATCGCACTATTCGGCACGCCCCTGAGCAGGTTTCATCAATGGGAAGTCATCGGATACCTGCCGCAACGCATTGCCGCCCTCGACCATCATTTCCCGGCCACGGTGGAGGAAATCGTTCTGATGGGCGGAGTCAAAACCAGCCCCTCGAAACTTCAAGAGATTCTTGAATCGTTGAAAATCGCCCATTTGAGGCGCCGGCTCATCGGCGAATTGTCCTACGGCCAACAGCAGCGCACGATGCTGGCCCGCGCCTTGGTCCATTGGCCCCGACTGCTTGTCTTCGATGAACCGACCACCGCCCTCGATCCGGAAACCCGGGACATTTTCTATTCTCTGACTCGCAAAGTCAACCGGGAGAACCATACAACCATCATTTTGGTCACGCACGACACCGGTATCATCGGGCAGTACGCGCGACAGCTTCTCTATCTGGACAAGAAATTGATTTTCTTCGGCACGTTTGAAGAATTTTGCCGCTCTCAGGACATGACCGGATTTTTCGGCACTGGAAGTCAGCATTTGATTTGTCATCAGCACGACGGGACCAAGGAGAAATTTATCTGATGGCCATGGGCGACTTCTTTCATTATGAATTTGTCCAACGGGCGTTGTTAGCGGGCGTGCTTATCGCCGCTATCTCTTCTCTTCTGGGAGTGTTTCTCGTTTTGCGGCGTTTCTCGCTCATCGGCGACGGTCTTGCGCATGTCACTTTCGGCAGTGTCGCTGTCGTCGTGCTTCTGGGAATCAGCCCCGCCCATATCACACTGGCCGTTTTGCCCCTGGTCATTGTCTCATCTCTGGCGATTTTGAAACTGACGCGTTCGCGGCGCATGCACGGAGACGCCGCCATCGGCGTGGTTTCCTCCTTCGGGATCGCCGCCGGCATCCTCCTCATCAGTTTATCCAAAGGATACAATGTTGATTTGTTGAGCTACCTCTTCGGCAACATCCTCACCGTGACACAGGCGGAGCTGATGTTCTCTCTTGCGGTTTTCGTTTTGGTCGCGGCGGCAATTATCTTCTTTTACCATGATTTGTTTGCCATCACCTTCGATGAAGAACTCGCCCAAACCATGGGCAAAAAAACCGACATCATCAATACGGTTTTATTTATCTTGACGGCCGTCGCGGCCGTGCTGGCCATGAAAATCGCCGGCATTATGCTGGTCTCCTCCATGCTGATTCTGCCGCCGCTGGCTGCCATGCAGTTGCCGATGGGCTTCAAAAAAACAATCCTGGTCTCGCTTTTATTTTCAATTTTATCGGTCATTTGCGGCATGTTTCTCGCTTTTGGGTTGAATTTACCAGTCGGAGGGACTATCGTCATTATCAATATCGTCCTTTTGCTGTCCGTTCTGGGAATACAAAAGACTTTTACGAGGTAGAAAAATGGCGCCTCCCGCCGGCTACTCCTACTTTCCAATGATGGTTTTTTTGCTTTCTCTAGCCTGCGGCTTTCTGTGGCCGCGAGGTCTGCCTATCGGGAAATTGCTCATTCTGCCGGCTTTGGCTGTGACCATCACGATCAATCTTCTGAAATTTCCCCGCGGCTTTTTCCGCAATCCGGGTTCCCTTTTTTATTCCTCACTGCACGGCAATTTAATGAGTTATGTCATATCGGGCAGTTTGATTATTCTTTCAGGCGCTTTTTTGATTGAAAAACAAGAACTGTGGATTGGAATGGTGTTGGTCGCCGCAATGCCGGCTTCGCTTCAATCCGTCAATTTTGTGGTTTACCCTTCCATTGATAAAAATTCTCTTTTGACCGGAATTTGCGGCACGTATTTCGGAGCGCTTTTGTTCATACCTCTGGCCGGTTTTTGTTTCCTGAAATACGTGCAGATGAGCGCCTGGAACATTTCATTGCTGGTCCTGATGTTAATTTTTCTTCCCATGGTCCTCTCCCGATTGGTCATTCAAAATGACTGGAGCCTAGCCGTCAGAAAATATGAAAATATCATTTTGAATTTCTGTCTTTTTATCATCTACTACACTATCGCGGCCAACGGCAAAGAATTCCTGACCCATTTTTCCAGCGACATCGCCTTCGCCCTGATCATCGCTTTTACCGTCTCAATCATCCTTGGTTTTCTCATCAAAAAAACCGATTCATATTTTTTTCATGAACATGATGACAAGGTCAACGCGCTGATCATTTTGGGAACCATGAAAAATTGCGGTTTGGCCGGCGGGATCGCCTTGGCCGTGTTCAGTCCGGAAGTCGCCTTGCCGGCGCTCATTTTTTCCGTCTTCACTTTCATCAATGCTCTATGGTTGACACGGATGGCGGAGAACACCCTCGAACACTCCCATGGCCAGACAGACCACACAAGATGATGCTTTGAGAATACTAAAGGTGAGGTAAGGTGAGACGAGACGGCGATGCCCCCTTACGAATGGCCGTTTGCGTCGGGCAAGCGGTCGGGCAAGGATTGTTCGATTCGGCAATCAGCGGAAATCCGCCAAAGCTGCCGATGCCGACACCGCGGCACGCCAGCCGAAGGCGAATTTTTGTCATGGCCTGAAGCAAGCTTCAGATTTATTCAAAATTCTTTCTGGAGATAAATTTGAGCAACAGGCTCATAAAGAGCGGGCGATTCGACGGCGGTCACCCACGATCCGATAAACGAGGATTTTGTCAATTCGAATTGAAAACAAAATGCATGATCAAAAAAAAGAGGCTTATCGAAGCCTCCTTTTTTTAAATTGATGTGACGGTGTTTATTTTTTCCGATCCACACTGGCTTTGAGTTCTTTGCCGACTTTAAAGAAGGGCAATTTTTTGGGCTCAACCTTTATTTTTTCTCCCGTTTTCGGATTTCTTCCGATGTATGATCCATACTCTTTGACGACAAAGCTGCCGAACCCTCTGATCTCAATACGGCCGTTTTTCTTCAATTCGTCGGTAAAACCATTGAAAATAAGATTGACAACGTCAACAGCCTTTTTTTCCGTTAGATTCAGCTTGGTGCTTAATGCTTCGATCAGATCGGATTTATTCATATATCCTCCTTAAATCTTTGAACACTCACGCAAAATCCATAATACTTTGCCGGTGAGTTTAAGTTTATTATTTATTTTTCCTTGAATGTCAAGACTTTTTTTCCTTTAATTCTCTATAGATATTTGCTGTCAACCTCCTGATTTCAGCTGAGGTCAGATGTCTCCACTCCCCTTCCTTCAGTCCGTTGAGCGTTATATTTCCAATGGAGTACCTGATTAAAGAAGAAACCCGATGGCCGATCGCCCCCAGGCCCCTTCGGATTTCCCGGTTTCTTCCTTCTTTGATCGTCAGGCAAAGCCAACAACTCTGGTCGTTTATCTTTTCCACCTTAAGATTTTCGGGCTTAAAAACACCGTCGGACAGCGCGACGCCTTTTGATAAACGCTTTAAGTCTTCCTTGGATAAATGCCCTTGGATTTTCACCCTATACGCCTTCGGTTGTTCGAAACGCGGGTGCTGGACCTTCTGGGCGAAATCGCCGTCATTGGTTAAAAGCAAAAGCCCTTTGGAATGATAATCCAATCTTCCCACCGGATAAATTCTTTCCGGAACACCTTTGATCAGGTCCATGACCGTGCTTCTTCCCTGCGGATCGCGCATCGTTGTAACATATCCGGCCGGCTTATGCAGAGCGATGTAATATTTTGTTTTTTCCGCGGAGATTCTCTTTCCGTCAACACGAATCTCGTCTTTTGAAGCATCAGCTTTAGCGCCCAGTTCGGTAATCACCTCGTTGTTGACGCAGACCCGACCTCCTCTGATCAGCGCTTCGGCTTGACGCCGTGAGGCGATGCCCGCCGCTGCGATAATTTTTTGCAGACGCTCTTTCATGGCTCGGAGTGGTCATCATCGGGGAAAACGCCATCCGGAGTCTCATCGGTCCCCTCTCCGTCCCCTGCGCCGGTTTGTTCGATGGGGGCATGATCCGAAGCCTTTTCCTCCTCAAATTCCGTCTCGAATTCTTCGAAACGACTCTGCGCCATCTCCTCCGAACTTTCCAGCGGAATCTCCGGCTGCCGGTTGAGTTCCTTGAATTCACGCAAGTTCGGCAGATCCGTAAGATCGCGGAGATTGAAAACTTCCAGAAACTTCTTGGTCGTTCCGTAAATGATAGGCCTGCCGGGAACATCCTTCCGCCCCATGATGCGGATAAGCTTTTTTTCCAGAAGATTTTTCAGAGGACCGCCGACATCCACCCCGCGGATGCTTTCGATCTCGGATTTGACGATGGGCTGTTTATAGGCGATGATCGCCAGGGTCTCCAGCGATGCCGGCGAAAGGGTCTGGGGTTTCTGGCTTTTGAGCTTCTTCACCCACGCCCCCAGCTCGGAATTCGTGCGGAATTGAAAACCGCCGGCGACTTCCTGAATTTGTATTCCGCCTTGCCTTTCCTGATAGTCCGTCATGAGCTGCTGGATGATTTCCTGAATCTCCTTCTTTTCCATATCCGGAAAAACAGCGCGTATTTTTTCGGGCGCCAGCGGGCTCTCCGACGCGAAAATCAAAGCCTCGATGATTGCCTTTATCTTTTCCATTTAATTCTCCACAGCCGGAAATATCCGGATAGTTCCAAACATGGCCGACTGATAAGCTCTGATCATCCTCAATTTGATGAGTTCCAAGATGGCCAGAAAAACATAAATGATGCGGCGGCGGTCTTGTCTCTCCTTGAGCAAATCATCAAAGGTCAGACTTTTTTCAATCGACAATTGATCCATAATTTCATTGATGACATCCGTCAGCGACAATTTCTCCAAATCAATCTCCATCAACTGTTTCTGGTCCAGCTGGGAAACGATGCGGTGAAAGGCCTCGATTAATTCGAACACGTTCACTTCGATGAGTTCATCTTCTTGGGCTTCCGGCAACGGCTGGATCTCCTCCGGAAGGACGGCAACCCGCGTGAAAACATCTCTTTCCAAAAGCGGCCTCTCCACCAAACTGGCGGCCAATTCTTTGAAAGTCTTATATTCCACCAACTGCCGAACCAGTTCGGCCCGCGGATCCTCTTCTTCTTCGGGTTCTTCCGGCGCGGGCAACAACATTTTCGATTTGATATGAATAAGGGTCGAGGCCATGACCAGATATTCACCCGCCAGATCAAGATTGAGCGCTTTGATCATCTTAAGATAATCCAAGTACTGCTCCGTGATCAACGCAATGGGGATATCGTAAATATCAATTTTGTTTTTCTTGATCAGATGCAACAGGAGGTCCAAGGGACCTTCAAAAATGTCCAGTTTAAAGGCGTAATGGGCCGTTTCTTCGTTGTTCACCATTGATTTTCAAAAAAACAACTGCAAAATTAGGTTAATGAATGCGAAATCTTCATCGCTTCTCGGACTTCTTCCATCGTCTGACGGGCGATTTTCGAAGCCTTTTGGTTGCCCTCGTGAATGATGCCGAAAATTTCATCGAGATGGCCCTGGTAATAATCCATGCGCTCATGCACGGGCTTCATGGTTTCCGTCACCTGCTGCGCCAGCCATTTCTTGCAATCCGTGCATCCGATGCCCGCGCGCCGGCATTCCGTGTCAATTTCCCGAACTTTCTCGGGCGCCGTATATAATTTATGGAAAGAAAACACATTACAGATCTCGGGATTTCCCGGATCTTTTTTCCTCATCCGCTGGGGATCGGTGAACATTGAGGTGATTTTCTCCTGCAAGGCGCGGCCGCGATCGCTGATATAAATGGAGTTATCGTAAGATTTGCTCATTTTCCTGCCGTCCGTGCCGAGCAGCTTGGGAACGCTGGTTAAGAGAGGCTCGGGAACGGGAAATATCTCGCGATAAAGAAAATTGAAACGGCGGGCGATTTCACGGGTCAGCTCGATATGGGGAAGCTGATCCACGCCCACAGGCACCCCGTCGGCTTTATACATAATAATGTCGGCCGCCTGAAGCACCGGATAACCCAAGAAGCCGAAAGTGGACAAATCCTTGTTGGAAAGTTCCGCCTTCATTTCTTTGTAGGTGGGGTTGCGTTCCAACCAGGCCAGTGGTGTGATCATGGCCAGCAGCAGAAAGAGTTCAGCGTGCTCCTTGACCGCGGACTGAACGAATAAGGTGCTTTTACGGGGATCCAAACCGACGCTCAGCCAGTCCACCACCATCTTGACCGTATTTTCACTGATATCGTCGGTAGAACTGTACTCGCTGGTGATGGCGTGCCAGTCCGCCACGAAGTAAAAGCACTCATAGCGGCCGCTTTCCTGCAAATCCACCCAGTTTTTCAACGCGCCGTGCAGATTGCCCAAATGTAATTTCCCCGTCGGCCTCATGCCGCTGAGAATTCGGTTGAGCGCCACGATCCCCTCTCCTTGCATCATTAAACGAACTAAGGCCTCCGCGTGATCAAAGAAGAACCGGAGGCCTTAGCTGACATTCCCTCACAAAGTGATTACTTGATTTTGCTGGCCAGGTCTTTGCCTGCTTTGAATTTGACGACTTTCTTCGCGGGAATCTTAATCGTGGCGCCGGTCTGCGGATTCCGGCCTTCTCTCGCTTTTCTCTTGGCGACTGAAAAAGTACCGAACCCGACGAGCGCAAACTTGCCGCTCTTCTTCAGCTCTTTCGCCACAGACATTTCAAACACTTCCAGCGCCTTCGCCGCCTTTTCCTTCGTGATTTCTGCTGTCTTTGCCATCACCCCAACCAATTCTGCCTTCGTCATTGCTTAAAATCCCCCTTTCGTAATTTTAAAGAGTTTATTTCCACCGTTTTCACGGTTACCGAATCCAACCCCGAAAACAACCGGCGCGAACTTCACGGAGGCGTCTCGTTAAAAATCAATTTACTCGAACTTCTCCAGTCCGCTTATTTCCTGGTTTTGAATGATGTCGCTTCGTTAAAGCCGGCGCTATTCGTAGCACAACTAAAATCAACAATCAAGCGAAAAATGATTTTTTCCCCGTCATGGTCACTTTTTTTGAACCACTGTTTTCAACCGATGATCGCCGAACAATCTCTTTCTCCCCTTTGAGCTCTCTTGCCAAGCATGGTCACCCAAAAGGCTCTTGGAGGGCAAGCGGACGGTCGTTCTTTACAAGGCGCCGTCTTTGTGTTAAGAAGCCACCCTCAAGATGTTTTGAGGAGGTTTCAATGATTGCCAAGGCGGAAAAAATAAAGGACTGGATAACTCTCTCGCGGCCGCCTTTCCACACCGTGGGCGTTCTGCCCTTTGTTTTGGGTAGCCTCCTGGCCTATAAAATCAACGGCGTTTTCCGCTGGGAGGTCTTCGCCCTCGGCGTCACGGCCGTCATCCTGATCATGCTTTCGACTTATCATTCCGGCGAATACTTTGACTACCAGGGGGACGTCATCTCCGACCGCCTGCATCAAAACAAGTTCGCCGGCGGGTCCCGCGCTCTGATTCACGGTGGAATCTCCCCGTCCGTCGCCTTCTGGACCAGCATCGTAGCGCTGACGGCGGCCGCCGCAATCGGTTTCTTTTTGCAGTTCGGGCTGAAAACCGGCCCCTACACGCTTTTTTTGGGCGCTATCGGCGGTTTCGCGGGTTTCTTTTATTCCACCCGACCGATTCGGCTGGTGCAAAGGGGTCTGGGCGAAATCTTCATCGGCTTTTGTTACGGCTGGCTGCCGGTGGCTTCGGCCTATTACATCCAAACAGGCTCCTTTCATCCGCATATTCACTGGGCGTCTGTTCCCATCGGCCTGACCATTTTCAATGTCATTCTGCTCAACGAGTTTCCCGATGATGAAGCCGACCGGGCGACGGGCAAGAAAAATCTCCTTTACCGTCTGGGCCGGGAAAAGGGCAAACGGCTTTACGTCGCTTTTTCTCTTTTGGCTTCGTGCGCCCTCATGGTCTCGCCGCTGTGGGGCATTCCGTCACGCGTTGTGTATTTTTACCTTCCAGTCTTGGCGATCTCTTTGTTCATCGTCTGGATGATGCTGCTCGACAAACATAAGGACGAAGTTTTTTTGGAAAAATTATGCGCCCTGAACATCGTCGTTAATTTAGGAACCTCATCGGCCTACGTTCTGGCGTATCTTTGACGGTGAAGGATGAGCAAAAAAGTCAAAGCATTTTATCAGCCGCCCTCGCTTCTCTTGCAACAGCTGGGCAGTTCGGTTTTGATGGGATACCTCAACCGTTGGCGACACTTCCCCGGTTGGGTGATCCACCATGGTTTTCGGTCGATTCCGGTCGCCAACGGCGCCTGGGGGATGGGCTGCATCGGCTATCCGGGACATCCCGTCTGGGAAGTCACCGCGGCCTGCAATCTCCGCTGCATTCACTGCCACGCAGTCAGCGGCCTGCCCGATCCCGACGAACTGACCACCGATGAAGGCAAAAAACTGATCGACGAAATCGCCTCAGTGAGCGATTTCCGGACATTGATTTTCACCGGCGGCGAACCGCTCGTCCGGCCGGACATTTTTGAATTGCTCAAGCATTCGCAAAAGGCGGGGCTTGCCAATATCATCGCCACGAACGGCACGTTGATCGACGAGGAGATGGCGTTTAAGCTCCGGGACCACGGTGTCGTCTGTAACGCCATCAGTCTCGACGCCGCGGACGCCGCCCTGCATGACAAAATCCGCAACAAGCCCGGCTCCTTCGACCTAGCGCTGCGCGCAATCGAAGCGACGAAAAAAGCGGGCATTCTCCTGCAAATCAACACCACTGCCATGGAATATAACCTGTCCCGTCTGCCGGAATTGATTGATTTCGCCGACCGCCAAGGCGCGGGCATCATGCTGATGTATCAGTTGGTGGCTGTCGGACGGGGCGAAAAAATTGAAAAAGCGACGCTCAAAAAAAGCGCCAACCAATCCTTGAGTGAATTGATCGCCGCAAAACAGAAAAACGCCAAGACCATCATCGAGCCGGTCGCCGGCCCCCAGTACTGGGCGCACCTGCTGGAGAAAAACAACATCCGCGGCGGCTGGAAGCTGAAAGCGGCGGAAAAAGTCTTTTACGGCTGCGCTGCCGGCCGCGGTTTTGTTTACGTGAAAGCCAACGGCGATGTTTGGCCGTGTCCCTTCGTCGAGGTCAAGGCGGGAAATGTCCGCGACCATTGTTTTGACGACATCTACAGAAACGCGCCGGTGTTCAACCAGCTCCGTCGCCGTGAAGAACTTTTAAAGGGGCTCTGCGGGGAGTGTCATTACAAATCGGTCTGCGGCGGGTGCCGGGGGCGCGCCCACGCCTACAGCGGCGATTACCTGGCGGAGGACCCGCGCTGTTTCCTTCGCAACGCCCTTGGCAAAACGCAGGCAGGCCCCCCCGCGTAGAGCAGGGCCTCAGAAAAAAAAGCGACGGCTATTTTTTCAAAAGAAGATACAGTTCGCCCTGCTCCTTGAGGGTCCCCGCCATCATCCCGGCTTCGTCACCGAAGCCGCAGAAAAGATCCACCCGCCCCGGTCCGAGAATGGCCGATCCTTTGTCCTGATTCAGCACGAAACGCGAGAAATCCATCCGTCCCTTGACCTTGCCGTCCACGTCCAGAAACGGCTTGCGCAGGCGGATAAACGCCAGCGCTCCTTCCGGAAAATAATCCGGATCCGTGGCGATCGTTCTGCCGGCCGTCACCGGTTCTCCCAGCGAACCGATCGGATCACCTTTCAGAACGCGGAAAAAAACGTACCGTTCATTTTGACTCAACACATCCAGAATGTCTTTTTCTTCCCTGTTTTTCAGGAAAGTCAGGCGGTAAGAAGCCTCCGACGCGCTTATTTTTCCGCTATCCAGCATCGCCTGAGTAATGCTGCGGAAAGGACGGCCGTTACTGGCCGCGAAACCGACCGAAATCACGCGCCCATCGGTCAACCTGATTTTGCCGGACCCCTGAATGTGCAGGGAAAACAAATCGAGAAGGTCCGAGACCCAGGCGATTTCCAGATTTTTCCCCCGCAAAACGCCGTCGATATCAATTTCCCGGCGGCTGTAATAAGGGACGAAACGGCCTTTCTCCTCTCGGCCTATTTTCCCGTCCCTTTTGCTTAGATCCGGCGGAACCCTATAGACGGGATACCGATATCGCTCCGTCGGCTCCAAAGATCCTTCCAGCAGAGGTTCATAGTAACCGGTAAATAGGACCTTTTCGGAATCGCCGGCGATACGAAAAACATGAAATTGCTTGACAAGCTCCGCGCTGAAATCTTGACTCAAGCCTTTTTCCTTCAGGAGATCTCTGAAAAGCACCAAGGTTTCCTTGAGCTCCTTCGCGCTCACCGGCCTGCCGCCGATCCGGTAGCGCTTGTCGCGCCCGGCCGTTTCATAATAACGGATGCTGTTGTCCAGGGCCTGCATCAGCGATTCAACATCAAGATCGTCCGTGAGATCGAGAGAGGACAGAGCGACGGGGGAAAAGAACTCCAGCGATTTTTCGGTCGATTTCACAACGCCGCGTGTGCATCCGCCCAGAAGAGAAACGATCACCAACGGCAATAAAAACTTGATCAGCCTTCTCATAACTCAATCATCATCGCCGCTTCATCGCAATAATCCGGGTATTTGGGACAATGGAAACAGTCCGACCAGATCTTTTCCGGAAGCAGCGTTTTATCAATTTCCTTGAATCCCAACTTGGCGAAAAATTCCTTTTTGTAGGTCAGCGTGAAGACCTTAAACAAGCCCAGGGTGATCGCTTCGGAAATGCAGGCCTCCACCAGTTGCTTGCCGATTCCCTTTTCACGGTACCGTTCATCCACATAAAGGGAGCGGATCTCCGCGAGATTTTCCCAGATGATGTTCATCGCGCAAATCCCCGTAATTTCGGACGCCGTCTCGTCATAGTAAACAAAAAAATCGCGCATGGAGTGGTAAATATCCATTAAGGACCGCGGCAGCATTTCGCCTTTGCTCGACGATAGATTGATCATCCGATGAATGGTTTTCACGTCATCCACGCGCGCTTTTCTCAACATGTCTTTTCTCCCGATTTTAATGACAGCAACCGGGCTTGATGAATCATTTCCCGGGCGTGTTTTTTCGTCGTTTCGGTCAGATTGACTCCGCCGAGCATCCGGCTGATTTCCTCGATTCGCCGCTCCTCGTCCAGTTCTTCCACCGAAGTCACCGTCCGGCCCTTGGACGTCTTCTTGGAAACATAGATGTGTTTGTCGCCGTAACAAGCGATTTGCGGCAAATGCGTGATGCAGATCACCTGATGGTTCGCGGAAACGGCCTTTAATTTGCGGCCGACAATCTCCGCCACCCCTCCCCCGATGCCGTTGTCCACTTCATCAAAAACCATGGACGCAACGGAGCCTGTGCGCGATAAAACATTCTTCAGGGCCAGAACGATCCGTGACAATTCCCCGCCGGAAGCGATTTTGTTCAGCGGCTTGGCTTCTTCGCCCTGATTGGCGGTCAGATAAAATTCGACATCATCCACGCCCTTGGGCCCGAAGGCGTCCTGGGTTTCGGAATTCCGGAAACGAACCGAAAACAGCGCGTGGGGCATATTCAAGGCGTGGATTTCTTTTTCCACGGCATCCTGCAACCGCCTCGCGGCTTTTTTCCTTGATTCGGACAGCCCAAGCGCGCTTTGCCGGAGTTTCTCGACAACCGTTTTTTCCTCCGCCTCCAATTTCTTCAGCGACTCTTCTACGGAAAAGGCTTCTTCCAATTCTTTTTCCATTTCTCTTTTCCGCTTCAAAACATTCTCCAGCGACCCGCCGTGTTTCCTTTTGAGACGGTTGATCCGCTCCAGCCTTTCGTCGACTTCCGTAAGACGTTCGGCATTGAAAAAAAGATTTTTCGCGTAATCCCGAAGCGACAGGGAGGCTTCCTGCAAGGTGATCAGCGCGTTTTCAATTTCCGCTTCGTCAAGGCTGAATTGGCGGTCGATTTTTTTGATTTCCCTGATCCTGTTTTGAACGTCTTTCAACCGAGTGACGATGGAGGCCTCTGTGCCGTAGAGCAAATCATACGCTTCGTCCGCCCAATCGGATATTTTCTGAACGTTGAGCAAAATTTTCTTCTCATCGCTGAGGGCGGCATCCTCATTTTCCCGGGGATGAATTTCCTCTATTTCTTTCAGCTGGAACCTCAACCATTCCATTTTCTCTTCCCGGCGGTTGCGCAAGGTGATGAGCTCGGCGATGCCTTGTTTGATCCGCTGATAGTCGTTATACATCAGACCGTAATTTTCCCTCGCTGAAAGGAGGCCGCCGAATTCATCCAAAATATCGATGTGGTTTTCAGCGTTGAGAATCACCTGGTGCTCGTGCTGCCCGCAGATATTGATGAGCATTTCGCCTACGGAAGACAGATTGGACAACGTCGCCGCCTGGCCGTTGATAAAGACCTTGTTTTTCCCCGACCGGGAGATGATCCGCCGGAGGATCAGGGTCCCTTCTTCGGGAAACCCCATGTCCGCGATTTTCCGGCGCACGCGCTCGTTTCCGGAAACGTCAAACACCGCCTCCACGGTGGCGGCGTCCGCCTGGGAACGAATCATATCCGACGCCGCCCGATCCCCCAAAAGCAGGCTCACCGCCCCGATAATGATGGACTTGCCGGCGCCCGTCTCGCCGGTGATGACATTCAATCCTTCCCCAAGGGTAAGATGCAATTCATCGATGATGGCAAAATTTTTAATGCTCAGTTCATTAAGCATTCTTCTTTTTTTTCGCTCCCGGAGGTAAATCGCCCCATCCGAGCTTGGACCGCAGAATCTCGCCGTAGCTGCGGTAAGGGGAAAGAACCAGCGTGGTCGCACAAACGGCTTTTTTGACGGTAATCACGTCGCCGGATTTGATCCGGTACACTTCCTGCCCGTCCAGCGTCAGGGTGGCGCCTTTGTCTTTCGACCAGAGCGTTATCGTCAAAACGGAATTTTCCGCAAAAATGATCGGCCGGTTGGTCAGCGTGTGCGGACAAATCGGGTTGATGATAATCAAATCCTGCCCCGGAAAAACAATCGGACCGCCCGCGGAAAGCGAGTAGGCCGTGGAACCGGTGGGCGTGGCGACAATCAGGCCGTCGCCCTTGTAGGTGGTCAGATATTCACCGTTGACGGCCATCTCCAACTCGTTCATGCGGGAGAAATTGCCGCGGTTGATGACGACATCATTCAAAACATGGCCGATGCGGACATCTCTCCGGCCCTGCCGGATGCCGACGTCAAGCATCATTCTTTTTTCCGTTACAAAATCGCCTTGAAGGATCAAGTCCAGCGCGGCGTGCATTTCATTGAGGTTCACTTCCGTCAGGTAGCCGAAACTGCCCATATTGATTCCCAAAATGGGCACGTCATATTGGGCGATAAAACGCGCGGCGCGCAGCATGGTCCCGTCGCCGCCGAGCACGACGATCATCTCCGATTTCTGAGCCAGCCGACGCCACGGCAATCCTTCGGCAACGCCCACGGCCTTGGCGATTTCCCGTTCCAGAAAAACGGACGTCCGTTTTTCCCGAAGCCATTGAACCAACGCCCTCACGTGCGCGGCGATATTTTCCTTTTCAATATTGGCCACGATGCCGATGGATTTGATTTTCAGGGTCCAGTCCTCCTCAGCAAGCGCCTCATCAATCAGCCCGAACGCGCCGCAAAATACAATTTTGTAGCGTCCCTAACATAAAAAAAATTCTCTGTCCATCATTCCTTTTTTTGCGGATCAGCAAACCGTGTCGCCGGTTTTCAAATTTCGACGGTTCGCACGGCTTGAGGCTTCGGGTGGGAAAAACCTTGATCGAATGGCAAGACGAAAACCCCGCCTCCAGGCTCCTCGTCGGCGCCTGGTTCCGGCGAAAGAAGCTTATCGTGACGTCATGAATTCGAGGCTGTTGTTTTTTTTTCTTCGGCGCCAAGAAGCTTGATGATTCTTTCCGCGATACTTCCCAGCGGCAGAATCTCTTCCGCAGCCCCCAGCTTGACCGCTTCGCCGGGCATGCCGTAAACAACAGACGTCGCCTCGTCCTGGGCGATGGTGAAGGCGTTGTTTTGTTTCATCGCCAGAAGACCTTCCGCTCCATCCGCTCCCATTCCCGTCAGGAGGATACCGATGGCGTTTTCCCGCGCCTGTTTCGCGACGGAATGAAAAAGGACGTCCACGCTGGGCCGTTGATGATGAACCATCGGTCCGCCTTTAATCCGCACCTCGTAAAACGCCCCGCTGCGTTCCAGCACCATATGTTTTCCACCGGGGGCGATCAGCGCCAAACCTGCCGCAACCTGATCCCCGTCGCGAGCTTCCCGGACCTCTATTTTGCACAGCGTGTTCAAGCGGTCGGCGAAACTCGCCGTGAAATACTCCGGCATATGCTGCACCACGACAATCCCCGGAATGTTGACGGGCATTTTCGTCAGAATTTTTTCAATGGCGATCGTCCCGCCGGTCGAAGCCCCGATGGCAATGACCTTGTGCGTGGTGTGAATGGGAATCTTCTGCACCATTGATGACTCCTCTTCTTCGGCGATCAACGGCGTCACCTTGGCGACTTTCGCGCGCGCCGCCGCTCTGATGGCTTTCACCAGCGTCTTGGAAACATCCGGCGTGGACAAGCTCGACCCGGGCTTACTGATGACCTCAACCGCCCCCAATTGCAGCGCCTTGATGGCGTTCTGGCTGTTTTCGGGCGCCAGAGAACTCACGACCACCACCGGCAGAGGGTGAAATTTCATCAGTTTGGCCAGAAAAGACAAGCCGTCCATCCGCGGCATTTCCAGATCCAGCGTGATCACATCGGGCTTCAGCCGCACGATTTTGTCGCGCGCGACATAGGGATCAATGGCGCTTCCCACCACTTCGATATCCCGGTGTCGGGAAAGCTCTTCCGTCAAAACCCGGCGAACCAGCGCGGAATCATCCACCACTAAAACCTTGATCAATCTTTCCTCTCCTGCTGCGACAAGCGCTCCATGAAAATTTTTACTTCCGCCCGCCCCGGCCCCAGATACAGAACGATTCCCGCCAAAGGCTTTTCCGGCTTTTCTTTTTTCAATTCGGCTCTCCCCAGAAATCGCGGGCTTAAGATTTTATATCCGCCCTTCCGGGTGCGCTCCAGATACGGAATCACGTTGCCGCAGATGATGTTCGCCACTTCGCCCAGAGCGTCCTTTTTTTCCTGAAGGGTCGGGTTCTCAGTGCTCAACATGTTGCCGGCCATCGCCGCCAGCAAGTTGCCGCTGACGGCCAGCAGCAATCGGCCCGCGGGCTCGCCTTTGAATCTGACTTCCGCCGCAGCGTCCCAAGCAAATTCCTTCTGCTTGTCCTTCAATTCCGGCGCCGCGTAAACGAAACAAGCGTCCTCAAAGGTCTTGATCGTTACTTCCTGTAAAACTTTATCAATCTGCTGCTTCATCAGACACCCCCGTAACGGCCATAACGACTTCCCTCAGAATTTCCGGTGTAAACGGTTTATGGATGAACGTGGCGCCGAGCTCCAGCATCTTTTCGATGCGGGCGGGGTCGCTCTCTGAACTGACGACAATCACCGGCAAGTTTTCATAAGCCTTGTTTTTCTTGAGCCTGCGCAACATTTCCTCCCCGTCCATCACGGGCATGTGAATGTCCACCAGCGCGAGATCCACCCATTGCTCCTGGAAAACGCGAAGCCCTTCTTCGCCGTTTTTCGCCTCCCAGATTTCTCCGAGCGGCAAACCGGACAGTTTCAGCGTTTTGATGATGATGGAGCGCATCACCGAACTGTCGTCAACCACCAACACATTTAGAGCCATCCCCGTTTTCTCCTTTTAAGATTTCCCCATCGAATTTTCAGGAAAAACGCATTAAATCTGTTTCAGCATGCCTTTTGTTTTGACGAGCATTTTCCCGGTTTCCACCTCCAGCGTCACGGTTCGCGAACCCGTGCCGCCGACGTCATGGGCTTTCAACATTAAGCCTTCATTCCACAAAAACCTGCGCAGACTGACGAAATTGCGCCGTCCGATTTGGAAAAAGTCCTCCTCTTCGTTCGTCTTGACGCTGGATCCTCCCGCCACGCGGATAATGAGGTTCTGCTTCAAGGATCCCTTTCTGTAGAAATCATCGAGCATCACCCTCATGCCGCTGTCCACGAACAAGAAAGGATTCCCCTCGGCCTTCTCCCGATCCATGGCCGAATCGGGAAGCATGCAATGCAAAAGACCGCCTCGCTTCATTCGAAAATCATACACGGTAATTCCCAGGCAGCTGCCCAGCGCGTATGTGATCAACATATCAGCAGCCTCGCCGGATATTTTCATCTCCGCGACTCCCACCGTGTAAATCATAACTTATCTTTTCCGGCCCCCTGACCGGCCTTCTCCCGAACAGCGTGCGACGGGTTCATTTTCCGGTACACAGCCGGTTTCACATACACGAGGTCATGGGAAAGAAAATTGAGACTTTCCGAATGCCCCACCAACAAATAGCCCCCGTCCGTCAAGAATCGGCAGAACCGGTTGATCAAATTTTCCTGCGTCGGCTTATCGAAGTAAATCATGACATTTCTGCAGAAAATAACGTCAAACGGGCCCAACATCGGCCAATCGTCCATCAGATTGAGCCGCGCGAATTTGACCAGCTGGCGAATTCGGCTTTTCACTTTGTACGTGCGCCCCGATCCCGTTTTCCAAGACTCAAAATACTTCTGTTTGAAATAAGAAGGAACGTCTTGGAGGGCTTCTTCGCCGTATTCCGCTTGCCGCGCTTTTTCAATCATTCTTTCTGAAATATCCGTGGCCAGAATTTTGACGTCGTAGGCGTCGATGTCCGGGAGGGATTCGCACAGGACCATGGCAATGGAATACGGCTCTTCTCCCGACGAACAGCCGGCGCTCCAGATTCTCACCCGCTTTTCCCGAACCCACGGAACAATTTTCTCCTTCAAAAACAAGAGATGTTCCGGCTCCCGAAAAAAATCCGTTTTGTTGGTGGTCAGCATGTCCACCATGTATTGTATTTCATTTCCGGTTTTGTCGTGCTTGAGGTACCGCAAATACTCATCAAAACCGGTCAGCTGAAGATGCCTCAGTCTCTTGATAAGACGCGCCTTGACCAGTTCTTCCTTCCCCTCGTGGAGATGAATGCCCGCGACCGCATAAACCAGTCTGCTGATTTTATCAAACTGCAGAGGCGTCAATTTCAAAGAAAGATAATCGGCCTTGCCCTTGGGTTCATCCATCGCCACGGCTTGCTGCCATCCCCTGTCGCGCCATGAAATGGTTCGTCTCCATCACGGAATTTGATATTCCTCTTTGCGGCCCCTGGGGGTCGAACGCTTCGGCGACCTTCAATTTTCCTCACTCCAGAAGGTCCGGATGGAATTTGAATCCCTTGCTGAGATGGAACCCCGCCACCATACTGCGCATCTCCTCCGACTGCGAAGACATCTCCTGCGCCGCACTCGCCGACTCCTCCGCGCTCGCCGCAATCTGCTGCGTCAACTGGTTGATCTGCTCCACCGCACGGTTCACCTGGCCAATCCCCATGTCCTGCTGCTCCGACGCCTCCGCAATCTCCGCCATCACCTGCGTCACTTTGTTGATCCGCTCCGTAATCTCCCGAAAATTGTTCAACACCTCCCCGTTGATCACTACCCCGTTCTCCGAATTCCGCACCGCTTCCTCAATTAAACTCGCCGTGTTCTTCGCCGCCTCCGCACTCCGCATCGCCAGGTTCCGTACTTCCTCAGCCACCACCGCAAATCCTCGCCCCGCATCGCCCGCTCGCGCCGCCTCCACCGCCGCGTTCAACGCCAATAAGTTCGTCTGAAACGCAATCTCGTCTATCGTCTTCACAATCTTCGCCGTCGCGTCCGACGATGACTTGATCTGGTTGATCGCCATCGACATCCGGTTCATGCTCTCCATCCCCCGGTCCGCACTCTCCCGCGCCTGCTCGGCTATCCCCTTCGCCTCCCGCGCATTCAACGCGTTCTGCCGCGTCATCGACGACATCTCCTGTAAACTGCTCGATATCTCCTCCAACGAACTCGCCTGCTCGCTCGCCCCCTGCGACAACGACTGCCCTCCCGTGCTCACCTGCACGCTCGCCGCAGCCACCTGCTCCGCTCCAATCGCTACCTGCTGAAGAGCCTTGTCCAGGGACTCCACGAACATATTGAGGGCCTCTTTGACCTTGGCGTGCTCCCCTTTGTATTCCCCTTCCATACGCACCGTCAGATCCTTAGCGGCAATCTTTCTGAACACCCGCGTCGCTTCATTGACCGGCGCCATAATCGCATCGATCATGTCGTTTAACCCTTGAATAATCTCCCGGTAAGCGCCCTGAAAACGCTCCGTGTCGGCTCGAACGCTCAAATCGCCGCCCTTCACCGACTGGATGAGCCGGTTAATTTCCTCAAGGATGGAGAGGATGGTTTCCGTCATCTTTTTCAGGGCCGGCCGTATCTCATCGCGTTCATCCTTCGGCGCCACATGAAGTTCAGCGACCTTTCCTTCCGAGATCTGCCGCATGAGGCCGACGACGGCTTGAATCTCTCGTCCGAAAACATTCACCTTCTCCGCCAGCGCCCCAATCTCATCGCGGCTGTTGATCTTCAGGCTCCAGTCGAAGTGCCCGAGGCTCATTTCATGCAAAGCGTGCGCGACTTGTTTCAGCGGCATCAAAAACCGGGATGTCACCACGCCGATCGTCGCCATGACCGAAACCGCAAGAAGTGTCATGATCAAAAAAATCAACCAGACGGACTTTTGGCTCAGGGAAGAAACCATTTTTTGAATTTCCTCTTTAGGAATCCCGGAATAGAGAATTCCAATGACGTTTCCCTTGCCGTCCATAATCGGCTCATAGATGGTCATATAGGGCTTGCCCAAAATATCGGCTTCCCCGATATAAGACCGGCCGCCGATGATATTCTGATAGGCGTTGCTGTCCTTCCCCAGCTTGGTGCCGACCGCTCTTGTTCCATCATCCTTCTTCACGGTCGTGACGATTCTCGTGAAATCCTCTCCATCACGGACGAAAATCGTGGCGGTGCAATGAAAACGTTTCGAAATCTTATCAACCACCTCATAACGCTGCGTCAAAGGCGCGCCCCGGCCGTCCACCAGCGCGGAATCCCGCAATTCCAGCTGCCCGTATTCCTTCTGGACTTCTTCGCGGAAATTGTCCATTTGCTCGGAAAGTTTCTGCAGAAGAACATGATCCGCCACAGCGAAGGCTGTTTTCCGCAGGGTCACATCCGTCAAAACCAAAACGCCTATCGTCAAAATCACCGTCGGAATCAAGCAGAAAAGGATGATTTTTAAACTAATACGCACGGCAATCCTCCTGTTTGTTTTTTAAAAATCTTTCAGGACGTTTTCGTCCCGCTCATCCAAAGGAATCACTTTGCGCGGATCGGGATGAAGACCCAACATGGCTTTAGCCGACTTTTTGTCATGACCCGCCGAATCCTTCAACCGCAACTTCTCCGGCTTCGGAGCAAAGATTCTCTCGGAAATACTCAAAGCGAACCCCGCCACCATACTGCGCATCTCCTCCGACTGCGAAGACATCTCCTGCGCCGCACTCGCCGACTCCTCCGCGCTCGCCGCAATCTGCTGCGTCAACTGGTTGATCTGCTCCACCGCACGGTTCACCTGGCCAATCCCCATGTCCTGCTGCTCCGACGCCTCCGCAATCTCCGCCATCACCTGCGTCACTTTGTTGATCCGCTCCGTAATCTCCCGAAAATTGTTCAACACCTCCCCGTTGATCACTACCCCGTTCTCCGAATTCCGCACCGCTTCCTCAATTAAACTCGCCGTGTTCTTCGCCGCCTCCGCACTCCGCATCGCCAGGTTCCGTACTTCCTCAGCCACCACCGCAAATCCTCGCCCCGCATCGCCCGCTCGCGCCGCCTCCACCGCCGCGTTCAACGCCAATAAGTTCGTCTGAAACGCAATCTCGTCTATCGTCTTCACAATCTTCGCCGTCGCGTCCGACGATGACTTGATCTGGTTGATCGCCATCGACATCCGGTTCATGCTCTCCATCCCCCGGTCCGCACTCTCCCGCGCCTGCTCGGCTATCCCCTTCGCCTCCCGCGCATTCAACGCGTTCTGCCGCGTCATCGACGACATCTCCTGTAAACTGCTCGATATCTCCTCCAACGAACTCGCCTGCTCGCTCGCCCCCTGCGACAACGACTGCCCTCCCGTGCTCACCTGCACGCTCGCCGCAGCCACCTGCTCCGCTCCAATCGCTACCTGCTGAAGAGCCTTGTCCAAAGTTTCAATCGCCATGTTCAGCGAATTTTTGACTTTCGCATGATCGCCGCGATAGTCCCCCTGCATGCGCGCCGTCAGATCCCGGGCGGCGATGCGTTCCAAGACATCCGCGGCCTCATTGATCGGTCCAATCACGGCATCAAGGGTCTTGTTCACGCCGTGGACAATGTCCCGATAGGCGCCCTGAAACGCTTCCTCATTCCCCCGGACGCTCAATCGACCCTCCAGGGCCGACGTGGTCAACATCTCCATTTCCCTGACCAGATCTTTCAAGGTCTCCGTCATCCTCTGCAAGGCGGGACCGATCTCATCTTCTTCATCCTGAATATCCGGCGCAATGTCGACTTGACCTTCCGACAGCTTTTTCATGACGAACACCATGCCGTTCTGGAGGCGATCAGCGAATTTGTCCATCGCATGCGTCAAGTCACCGATTTCGTCTTTCCGTTTCAGATGGATTCTTTTCGAAAGATGACCCTTTTCAAGCTCTTGCATCATCATCAGCGCCTGCTTCAACGGCGCGGTCAACGATCGGTGCAAAAGCACACCCAGACCGCTCAGCACCAGAATCACGATCGACGCAAAAAGGATCCACATAAAGCCTGAGCCGCTGGCATTGTATTTTGCCATCTGTTTGAGCGCCGCCTCGTTTTTGGCGACGATCCATCGATCCAGAAGACCGACGGACTCCGCAAATTGGTTTCCGGCCTTGACGAAATAGCTTCCTTCCCCCAACAGTCGAGAGACCTCGTCATGTTTTCCTTCCTCCGCGGCTTTCATCAACTCTCGGTAACCCCGCTGCATTTCCGGCCACGCCGAAAAAATCCCCGAAAAGATCTTGTCTTCGTCCGCCGTCCGCTTCCCGCCCTGATAGGCCTTCAGCGTCTGCTCCACCGCCGCGATTTCCTGTTTGATCGTTTCCCGAAGGGTTCCTCGGCTTGCCGGCACCGCGACATACCGGTAAATATTTTCCTGAAGCGCCCCGACCTGTGCTTTAAATTGACCGATATTTTTTATCTCTCCAACGTAAGTGATGTATCTTTCATCGTATTGTTTGAGCGCATTCGCTCTCAATTTGGCGCCCGCCAGAATCAGCACCACGCCCACCATGAAAATAATCACCAGCGTGCCCGTGAGCTTGACGCCGACTTTCAGATTATCAAAAAAACCGCTAATTTTGATATTTTCCATTTTCATGTCTCCTTCTCAAAATGAATTTACGTTTGCGGAATCCTTCTGATCAACGTCGGATGCTTTTTTAAGATTGATGATATCAGAGGAGGTCAGAATCTTTTCGATATCCAACAGCAGCCGTACGCGTTCCCCCGTCTTCCCCACGCCCAAAAGATATTCGGGATTCACGTCCGCGCCGAACGACGGCGTGTCTTCGATATCCTCCGACGAAAGATTAACGACCTCGGACACCCGATCCACCAAAACGCCCATCATCAAGGATGATGTTTTGATGACGATGATACACGTTTTGTCGGTGATTCGCGTTTCATCCATGCCGAACTTGATTTTCAGGTCCATGATGGGATGAATTTTCCCCCGCAAATTGATGACTCCGCGAATGTAGCGGGACGCCAAGGGGACCGGCGTGATGGGCATGCGCCCGATAATTTCCTGAACTTTGAGAATCTCGACTCCGTACTCTTCATTGTCCAGGAAAAAAGTCAAATACTTGCCGGCGCGGGGATCGGCGTTCTCCGACGGATTTGCCTTTCCCGAATTGATGCTGCTCATTTTTCCCTCCTCTTTGAAAACGGACTGTGCGTTACAACCGATGAATCCATAGGGCATCTCTTTAGGCCGACGCCGAGGATTGCTGGCGGGCCATCTCAATGATCCCCGATACATCCAAAATCAAACCTACCAGACCGTCCGACATGATGGCGCCGCCCGCGATGCCCGGAAGTCTTTCCACTCCTTTGCCCAGAGATTTTGTCACCACCTGCGTCTGACCGAGCAGATCGTCCACGAAAAGGGCGCAACGCTGATTCCCCTCGCCGATGACAATCAGCAGCCCTTCGCGTATCGATGTTTGAGCGTCCGGAATGTCGAACAGATGATGCAGTCTGAACACCGGAAGAACCTCATCGCGCAAAACAAGCATCTCCGCCCGGCGATTGACGGTGCGGATATCTTCCTCCCGCGGTTTGATCGCACGGTGGATATTGAGTGTGGGCAGGATGTAACGCTGAGAACCGATCTTGATGATCATGCCATCCGTAATCGCCAGCGTTAAGGGGAATTTCATGATAAACGTACAGCCTTGACCTTCCGCGCTCTGCACATCAATGCGCCCCCGCAAATCTTCCACGGCCTGACGCACAACATCCATCCCCACGCCGCGTCCGGATATTTCCGTCACCTGATCCGCGGTGGAAAATCCCGGATAAAAAATAAATTGCCAGATTTCTTGATCCGTCATCCTTTCCGCCGACTCCATCAGTCCTTTTTCCATCGCCCGCTTGACGATCTTCTGACGGTTCAGTCCTCTGCCGTCATCGCCCACTTTGATGAGGATGCTCCCCTCGGAACTTCCGGCCGTGAGATAAATACAGCCTTCCCGCGGCTTTCCCTTCCGTTCACGCTCTTGCGGATCTTCAATGCCATGATCCACGGCGTTTCGAATCAGGTGAATCAACGGATCCGCGATGACATCCACCATGCTGCGGTCAATTTCCGTGTCTTCACCTTCCATGATGAAATTAACGGCCCTCCCGTGCCGTTGAGCCAGATCCCGCGCCAGCCGCGCCATCTTCTGAAAAGTGCCTTTCAGGGGAACCATGCGCAAGATCATGCTCAAGTCCTGCAGCTCGCGCACAATTTTACCCACATGAGATATTTTCTTGCTCAATTCATGATGCCGACCGTTCGCGATGACGTCGTCTTGGGCGACCATCGTATGCGCGATCACCAGTTCCCCCACGGTGTCCAGCAACTTGTCCAAGCGGTCCGTCTTCACCCGGACCGTGGACTCGGCGGTCCATTCCGACATGGTCGAGGAAGCGGATGGACGGGGAAATGTGTCGCTCTCTTTTTTCACGCGCGGTTCCTCCGGCGTTGCATCGGCCGGCGGCGTCACCGCTTGGACCTTGCCTTTCGATTCCTTCACGTCGGAAATGAACCGGCGCAGCCTCTCCAACAAAGAGTCATACCCGGGAGGCAACACGATGGGTTTCCCGGGACTGGAAGACTTCATGCTTTCCAAGATTTCCTTGATGACATCCAAAGACTTCAGCGCAATATTGGCATGCGCGGCCGTAAAAGCGTCCTGACCGTCGCGCACCCTGACCAGAATGGATTCCGCCTGATGCGCGACATCTTTGACGCACCCCAGATTGATAAAAGAAGACGTTCCCTTCATGGTATGGAAGCTTCTAAAAATCGTATGGAGCAGTTCCTGATTGTTCGGGTCTCTTTCCCAGTCCAGAATCGCCGCTTCGGCGGTATTGCAGCATTCCATGCTTTCAACGATGAATTCGTTATATAAGTCGGCGTCAAACTCATCCGACAGGATAAAAACGCGGGAATTTTCCCCCTCGGCTTCTTCAACGTCGTCGCTGGATTTTTCTTCCGTCTCCTCAGGCTCTTCGCAGAGTTCCATCGCTTTTTCAATCAATCGCCCCAGCCGCGCGACGCTTTCCTTCCGCGACTCCGGACTTTTCTCGCGCAGCATGCCGGCTTCCTCACAAGCTTCTTCGATTAAATTCCGAATAACCGGAGCGGCTTTTTCACTTAACCGGCAAAGACTTTCGGTGAACGCCTCGATTTCCTGATCACTATCCGCATCCAGGTTGATTAAGGAAACGGCAATTTTGTTTAAATCCATTTTCCCCCCAAAGGCATTTCCCGCTCAAACATCTTCGTCCTCGCAAAGTATTTCAGAAATTATGGAAATTTATTGAAATTTTATAAATTATTTTAAGGGGATTTGTCAATACCATATCGCGATGCCGTTTTATTTTAGGCGATTTTCTTTGGCGAAGACGAAAAGTATTGACTCTGCAAGATATTTTTAGTAAAAGGCCACAAGCTTTGGGGGACGCTGATGAAAAAAATCGAAACATTTTACAAACAGGGAATGGACGAAACGCCGGTGTGTTCAACATTTCCCGTAACCGCTTGAGATTAGGAAAATGATGATCAAGAAAATACTCATTGTTGATGATTCTCCTTTTTCCATAAAAATCATGAAAAGCTGTCTTCCCAAAGACAATGATTATGAAGTATTCGACGCCGCCGACGGGCGGATGGGAATCGAAAAATACAAGGAAGTCCGACCGGATCTCACGTTTTTGGATTTAACCATGCCCGTCATGAACGGCTATCAAGCCTTAGAGGAAATCATCAAGATCGATCCCCGGGCGATGGTCATCATCGTGACGGCGGACGTTCAGATAAAAGCCATTGAAAAAGCTCATCAGCTGGGCGCTTTTGCGGTGGTCAAGAAACCGCCGACGAAAGAATCGATCGAGCAAGCGCTCAGAGAAGCAAATGACTATCTGAAGGAACGTGGTTGATTTATGCAGACAAAGGAAAGCGCATACGAAATCATCACCAGCGAAGAAACCGGTCTTTTGCAGGAAATCATGAATATCGCCTTCGGTCGCGCCGCCGCCGATTTGGCGGAGTTCATAGATATTTTCGTCGTCTTGAGCGTCCCCCAAATCAAGCTGCTTCAAATCTATGATCTTCCCGGATATCTGCACGAGGAAATCAAGGGAGGAGACCGGGTGTCCGTCGTGCAACAAAGTTTTTGGGGCAAATTCAAGGGAAGCGCTTTTTTGGTTTTCCCCGCCGGTTCCGGTAGAAGAATTATCTCGCTGTTTGACGTCGAAAACAAGTTTTTCGAAGTGGAACCTTCCATCGAAGTGGAAAAGGACACTTTTTTGGAGGTCGGCAACATTCTCATCAGCGCTTGCATCGGGAAAATCGCCGAACTTCTGGGAGACGTCATCACCTATTCGCCTCCTCGTGTGGTGATTGATCAGAGCCTGCGGGGCGTCGTTTATGACAATATGAACGACCCCGACAATTTGGCGATCGTGTTGCGGACCGTTTTTGAATTCAACCAGAAAAACGTCAGCGGCTACATGTTCATCATCACCAAGCAGGAATCTTTTACGTGGCTCAAAGCGGCCCTGCACAGATTCCTCGCCCAATACGACGCGTAGATTTTTTGAAAAAATTTTTCGGTTGCCGAAGACGCAAGCGCAAAACGGCGCCGGAAAACGGCTGTCTCTCACGCCCGTCTGAAGCGGGGAATCACCGACCCGCCATTGCTTCCCCCCGGAGCAAAAATCCAGCATCACGACAAAGCGTCTTTTTTTTTCGCATGTGATTCTCGGCTGCAGAGGTCATCTCCGGATGGCGCAACGTCCGGAGACCAAAGGAGAAAAAAACTCAACGGTCTTTGCGCCGGGAAAAACAGAAGATGAAAGCGTCACCTCTGGATTTTGGTTAAATTTCTTTCAGATAAGGTCTCATGGCCCTCTCCAGCGCCCGCCGCTGTTGCTCTATCTCTTCATCATTCATTGTCTCAGGCAGTTCGATTTTCGGCAAAAAACGAACGACGGCTCTGGAAAAAGGCTTGGGGATCATGAACCGATCCCAGCTCTTCAAATACCACGCCCGATCGGCGATAACAACCACAGGGAAAACGGCGGCTTGGGACATATGCGCCAGCATAATCGCACCTGGCTTGACCACTCCGGCCGGACCGCGCGGCCCGTCGAGCACATGGGCGCCCAAACAGCCCTTTTTTATTTTTCTGATCATTTCTTTCAGCGCGCCGATGCCTCCCCTTGAGGATGACCCCCTCACGGCGGTCAAGCCCCCCGCCTCGACCATCCGCGAAGCCATATCCCCGTCGCGGCTCATGGAAATCATCACGCAGGGATTGAATTTTCCGAATGACGGGAAAAGCCGAACGGTCGTAAGCAACTGCTGATGCCACAAGCAGACAAGCGCCCTGCCGCCTCTTTCGAGATAATCAACGAGTTTCTCATGGTCCTCCACCGTCAGCCGCAGGGTCCGGCAATAGAGACGCGCCATTCCGTACAAAAAACGCCCGGCCGTTTTTCCCGTCATCATGTCACGCAACGTTTTGATCATCGTGCCGCCTTTCGCGCTTTTTTTAAACACGATTTCCCAGCTATCGCAAGAAGGAAATGTTTTTTCTTGCACATCCGCGGCCGCTGCTCTAAAGTCAAAATAACATCCCAAGGCGAGAGAGGACGATTTGTGATGCCTTCTGAATTAGTCCGGGCGATGTCGGAAAGTTCCTTTTATCCCGACCACCCGGCCGATGTCCGGATCATCGAAACGCATATTTCCTATGTTTTCATCGCCGGGGATGACGTCTACAAGGTCAAGAAGCCTGTCCGGTTTGATTTTTTGGATTTTACCACTCTGGAGAAGAGAAAATTTTACTGCGAAGAGGAAGTCCGGTTGAACAGACGCCTCGCTCCTCATACTTATTTGGCGGTGATCGCCGTCTCCCGAGATCCCCGGGGAAAACTTTTTTTGGGCGAAGGTCCGGAAATCGTCGACTACGCGGTTAAAATGAAGAAACTCCCTGAAGACAAAATGCTCAAGAACGTTTTGGCTGCGGGAGCCGCTGATGAAAAAACCATGGATCGCTTGGCGGAAAAAATCGCCCGTTTTCACCTTCAGGCGAAAACAGGCGCGCGAATTGATCCGGCCGGGGATATTCATCATCTTCGACGCAACACGCAAGAAAACTTTCAAGAAACAAAAAATTTTATCAACGTCACGATTCCCGAATCCCAATACGCCTTCATCAAAAAATTCGCGGAAAAAACCCTTGCGGAAAAAGAAGCCCTGTTTCGCAAAAGGATTTTGGAGCACCGGATCAGGGAATGCCACGGGGACTTGCACCTTGATCACATCTGCGTGACCGACGAGATTGTTATTTTCGACTGCATCGAATTCAACGAACGCTTCCGCTGCGGAGACGTGGCCCAAGACGTCGCCTTTTTGACGATGGACTTGGATTTCAACGGCTATCCCCGCTTGGCAAAAAGTTTCGAGACAGCCTACCTCCGGCACTCCGGCGATGTCGACATGCCCCAATTGCTGAATTTCTATCGCTTGTATTACGCTTACGTGCGGGGCAAGGTCGCCAGTTTTCGCCTGCGTCAGGAGGGTTTGGAAGAAGACGAGCGAAATCAAATCATCCAGACGGCCGGCAGATATTTTGACCTTGCTTACCGATATGCCGTCAGGCTGGAAAAACCGGCCGTCATCTTGACGGCGGGGTTGATGGGATCCGGAAAAAGCTATCAGGCGCGAATCCTGTCAGACGCCTTGGGCGCGAAGATCATCCCGGCCGACGCGCTGCGAAAAAAAATTTTCCACGTCCGGCTCCGGGAACATCGGCGCGAAGATTTCGGCCGGGGAATTTATTCTCCCGACCATTCCGCCATCGTCTATGAAAAGATGCTTGAGCTGGCCGAGAAAAACATCCAACAAAACAAAGCCGTCATCCTTGACGCTTCCTTCAAGAAAAGAGAGCACCGCATCAAGGCCCGGGAATTGGCTCAAAAGCTCGGCGTTCGTTTTTACATTCTGGAATGCCTCTGCTCGGAGGAAACGGCCCGTCAACGGCTGGAAAAAAGGATTCTTGAAAACGACAGCGTTTCCGACGGGCGATGGGAGTTGTTTCAGTTACAAAAAAACGATTTTGACCCCATCAATGAAATGCCGCCGCAAAGTCATTTCGTGATTGACACTTCCGTCCATCCCGAAATCACCAGGAGGAAAATCATTGAAAAAATCAAACTTGATGAATGAACAATCGGATCGAGTTGCTGATTCGAACCTACGGCTTACTTTTTGAGGACTTGGATTCCTTTTCTCGTTTCTTTTTTTCTTCCGCCGCGATTCTATCTTTTGTTTCCTTGATGTAATACTCGATTTTGTAATCAAGCCCCACGTCGGCGTATTCGCCGGCAATTTTTTCGAAACGCGCCAGCGCCGCCTGATATTTTTTCTGACTGAAATAAAACTTTCCGATGTAAAATTCCCGCTCCGCCAGTTTTTGCTTCACATCCTTCAACATTTTTTCCGCCATGATGCGGAATTTGCTCTCCGGGTAACGGGCGATGAGCGTTTCCCATTCTCTTTTGGCAAGCAGCGCTTCGGTCATGTCGCGGTCGATCGCCCCGATTTGATTGTAATGACACATGCCTTTTTGATAGATCGCATAGGGCACGTTTTCATTATCCGGATGCAAAGACACAAAATCGCCGTAGGAACTTTCCGCCTCAGCGTAATTCTTATCGCTGAAATACGCGTCGGCAATGCCGATCTCCGCTAAAATCGCCAGCGCGTGCAGGGGGTATTCCTCTTTGAGCCGCGTAAAATACTCCTGCGCTTTTTTGTAGTGGCCGTCTTTGAATTCCACGGACGCCCGGGAATACAAGCCCTCCGGCGTCGCTTTGGGCAGTTCGCTTTTTTTGAAAAAATTCAACCAGGAACAACCGCTGAAGGTGAAAGCCAACAGCGCGGCAAGAACCACCATTGACACTCTTTTTATTTGAAATCCGTTTTGATTCATCCATGCCATCCTTTGTCAGACGACTGATTTATAGTGCTTTTTTGACAAAATCCTCCAGGCGTTCCTTGGAAACAAGGCCCACCAGCGTATCAAGGACATTTCCATTCTTGAAAAGGATGACGGTCGGTATGCCGCGCACGCCGTAATTCACAGCCGTTTTCTGGGCATCATCCACATTGAGCTTCATGAACTTCAGGCGGTCTTGATATTTTTCCGCTATTTCTTCAAAAACCGGCGCCAGCGCTTTGCAGGGGCCGCACCAGGGCGCCCAAAAATCAACCACCACCGGCTTATCGCTTTTGACAACCTCGTTTTCAAAGTTGGCGTCTGTGGCCGTACCATAAAATGGGTTGCTCATCATCAAATCCTCCTTAAAGTATTGATGGGTTGCCTGCCTATATGTCACATTCCGGAGACGAAAGTCAATTGCTATCTGCCTGCCCTGAATAAAACTCATTTTTGACGGTTTGGAATTTATCTGCTATAGAACAACCTGTAAAGGATGATGCGATGAATCTTTTGGGAATTATTTCGACTCAATTGGTGATGGAACGCAGCGACTTGCTGAAAGACGGCAGGCCTCGTTTAATGAAAAACGAATTCGGCCGCGCCACCGTTTATTTAACCCCCAAAACCGCTTTAATTCTACGGCACGGTCATCAGCCGAAAAAACACATTTTGCCTCACATCATCAACCACCGCGCCAATCTCAAAGCGCTGAAAGACATCGGGGTCAGGGAAATCGTCGCCGTCAACTCCGCCGGCTCCCTGAAGAAATCCCTGCGCCCCGGCACCGTGATAATTCCGGACGATTTTCTGACGCTGACCGCGACGCCCACGATTTTTCATCACAGCACCGTCCATATCACGCCCCAACTCAGCGAAGACGTCCGCGAAAAAATCATCCGGGCGGCGGAAAATATTCATCTGAATGTCAAGAAAAACGGGACATACTGGCAGACGCCGGGTCCCCGGCTGGAGACCAAGGCGGAAATTAAAATGATGGCGCGTTTTGCCGATATCGTTGGCATGACCATGGCCAATGAAGCGGTCGTCGCGCAGGAATTAAACCTCCCTTACGCGAGTGTGTGCTCGATTGACAATTACGGAAACGGCATTGTCGCTCAGCCGCTGAGCCTGGACGAAATTCTCGACGGCACGCGCAAAAACGCCGACAAGATCATTCAAATCCTGCACAGTTACCTTGAATTATTCTACTGACTAGAACGCCCCCAGCTGGCAGGGCTTGATCTTGATTCCCATCGCGTCGCAGGCAGAAGCGACTTTTGTCCGGGAAAGATTTAACTTCCGAGCGATTTCCCAAGCGGCGGCGCAGGGCAATTTTTCGTCTTTCAGGGCGGCGGCCACGGCTTCTTTCAATTCCGGCGCTATTTCTTTGGCGGGCTGAACAATCTTCTTCGTCTCGCCGTAACCGAAGAGCCCCAGCTGGCATTTCGTTATTTTGACATTCAAGACATCAATCGTCCTTCCCGTCTCCTCCATGGAAAAGCCCATCTCCGCGGCGATTTCTTCGGCCTTTCTACAGGAAATACTGTTGTTTCTCACCTGCTCGAGAATTTCTTTTTTCAGCTCTTCATCCACTTCTTTGTTGAGATGCTTATCGGAAAACCTGCCTTGATCCTCATGCGTCATACGAAACTCCCTTCTTGTTGTAAAGTGGGGCTACATTTTGGAAAGCGATTCGACATCCAGCGTCGTAAATCCCTTTTCCTTCAGCATCTTTTCCGTTTTTTGCATCTGGTCGACATCCACGACAAAAACGGCTTTTTTCGAACTCTCCAGCACAAAGCCATAGGCGTTGTTGATATTGACGCCTTCCTGATACAAAAGTTGCATGAGACGATCCAATCCGCCGGGCACATCCGGAATCAAAACGGCCAGGACCTCCCGCAGATGAACCGTCATGCCCGCTTCGGCAAGCGCCTTCTCCGCCCGTTTCGGATTATCCACAATCAGGTTAATGATGCCGAAGGTGTCCGCCGTGGCAATGGTGGTGGCGCGGATATTGATTTTTTCCTTCGCCAGCACGCCGGTCACCTTGGCCAGTTTACCGGATTTATTTTCCGCGAAAATGGAAAGCTGATAAGCGAACATGTTTTTCTCCTTTGTCTTCAGTGAATCTCCGTTTGCATCGCAACGAGGCTGCCGACGTGGTATTTTTCCCGCAGCTTCGGTTTTTCAATTTTTCCCGTCGGATTGCGGGGCACCGTGTCAAAGAAAATTTTTCGCGGACGCTTGTAGCGCGGCAGGGCCTCGCAAAAGACCTCGATGTCTTTTTCGGAAACGCAGCGCCCCGATTTCAATTCGATGACCGCCGCCGCAACTTCCCCCAGGCGCTGATCGGGAAGCCCGATGACGGCCGCATCCTTGACGGCGTCGTGCGTGCGCAGAAAATCCTCGATCTGCACGGGATAAATGTTTTCGCCGCCGGTGATGATCACGTCTTTCTTGCGGTCCACCAGATAAATGAAACCGTCTTCATCCGTCCGCGCCATGTCCCCCGTGTAAAGCCAGCCGTCCTTCAGCACCTCGGCGGTTGCTTCCGGGTTTCGGTAATAGCCCTTCATCACTCCCGGCCCCTTGACGCAAAGTTCGCCCACGTTGCCTTGTTTCACCGTCCGGCCCTGCTCGTCAACGATACGGACCTCCCAGCCGTAACCGGCCTTGCCGATGGCGCCGACCTTGTGGATGTTTTCGACGCCGAGATGGACGCAGCCCGGCCCGATGGATTCCGAAAGGCCGTAATTGGTATCGTATTGATGACTGGGAAAATATTTTTTCCATCGTTTGACCAAACTCGGCGGCACCGGCTGCGCGCCGATGTGCATCAGACGCCACTGATCCAGCTTGTAATTTTCCAGTCGGAGATCGCCGCGTTCAACGGCGTCGAGAATATCCTGCGCCCAGGGAACCAAAAGCCAGACGATCGTTACCCGTTCTTCCGAGACCGTCTGAAGGATCCATTCCGGCTTCACGCCGCGCAGCAGCACGGCGCGGCTTCCGGCCAGAAAACTGCCGAACCAGTGCATCTTCGCGCCGGTGTGATAAAGCGGCGGGATGCACAGGAAATTATCGTCGCGCGTCTGCCCGTGATGATTTCTCTCCACTTCGCAGGAAAACACCAACGCGCGGTGCGAATGAAGAATCGCCTTGGGGAATCCGGTGGTTCCCGACGAAAAATAAATGGCGGCGTCATCGTCATCGGACAGTCTGATTTTCGGCGCCACGGAGGAACAGCACGCCGTCAGCGCGTAATAATTTTCGGCGAACGCGGGGCCGTTCTGTCCGACAAACAGGCGCAATTTTACTTTCGGCATCCGATCTCTGATCGCGTCTATCCGTCCGATGAATTCCGGCCCGAAAATCAGCACGTCGCACTCGGCCAGATCAAGACAGTATTTAATTTCCTCCTCCGTGTAACGGTAATTGAGCGGCACCGCCAAAGCGCCGGTTTTCAAAACGCCGAAATAAATGGGCAGCCACTCTAGACAATTCATCAAGAGGATGCCCACCTTATGACCCTTCTCCAGACCTCTTCCCAGAAGAAAATTGGCCAGTCGGTTGGACTTGTCGTCAAACTCCCGCCAGGTCATCTCCCTCCGGTACCGTTTTTCGGGATCGGGCTCGACCAGTTCATAGTCTTTCCAAGTCGCCTTGACTTCCTTAATTTGAGGATTGATTTCCACAAGGCTGATTTCGTCGCCGTACCGAGAGGCGTTTCGTTCAAGAATTTCTGTTATCGGCAT